>Ga0180435_10002125_pt1 | contig 20347 bp, 30 predicted proteins | sample SS_ome_3_FD_132467 | JGI IMG/M metagenome (GOLD analysis project Ga0180435, IMG submission 132467) | Hypersaline lake sediment archaeal communities from the Salton Sea, California, USA - SS_3_S_1 metaG | ecosystem: Environmental > Aquatic > Non-marine Saline and Alkaline > Hypersaline >...
AACGACCTCCCGGTAAGGAAGAGGCCTTTTCTACAATAGCTTCCCCGCTGGCCCGACCTTCGGTCGGCCAACGGGAAGCAGGCCGGTCAAGTGCCCACCAACAAAGCAGATCCGGTGAAATCGACAAGCCCGAAGGGCCAAAGAAATTGAAGCCACCCCCATCCAACTAAGAAAGATAACCAGGTGAGGGTTTGCGCCGACCCATGGATCAATAACTACTGAGTATGCCTTTGAATCGTACATTTTCAGTTTTTTTGGCGGTGGCTTTGGGTCTCAGCCCTGACTGGCCTGGTGGACGTCGGCAATCAGCTGCATGTATACCGCCCGATCTTTCTTGCGATTCACCGGGATTTCGATAATCGCGGATCCGCCGCTGTCCACAGCCTGCCGATAGGCCGTCAAAAATTCTTGTACGACGGTGGGACAATGATAGGAAACCCCGTACATGGCTGCGACCTTTTTAAAGGTCAGGCCGTGGGGAGTAACAAAATATTTTTCAAAAAACCGATCATACCGGGCAATGGGCAAATGAGAAAAGATACCTCCCCCATTGTTGTTAATAACAACGGTAATGACGGGGTATTCACCTGCCATAAGATAATTCAAGGCGTTCAGGTCGTGCAGAAAAGCCAGGTCCCCCATGAACAGGGTGACCGGGCGCCGGCATCCTGCAGCAAAACCGGCGGCCGCAGCCAAGGTCCCGTCGATGCCACTTGCCCCTCGATTGGCCCCCACGCATACAGGCGCTCCCGCCGCATTCGCAAACCTATTCATACTCCGTACCGGCGTACTATTGGCTAAAAACAACGCGTGGCCTGCAGGGACTACTTCGGAAATCAACCGTGCAACCAACGGCTCATTCAGATCTTCCGCCCCCTGGACATAGGCGTCCAGGCAGGCATCCGCTGCCTCCGACCGTCTCTGCCAAGAGGCCAACCAGGAACTGGGAGCGGCCAAGGAGAGTTGGTCGGCCAAAGCCGAACAGACTTCATCCAGATCCCCTTCGACTCTCCGGGTAACCCGGTGGCCCGGGTCCTGCCTTCCCACGTGATCGGAAACCAGGATGTAGTGGGTAAGGTCGTCGTGGTGGAAAAAGCGTTCCATCTGCTTTGACACCACGCGTCCCCCCAGGTGCAACACCACCTCCGGGGCATGGGCGGTTGAAAACCCCTCATCAATGGCCAACACATCGGCTGCCCCCATTACCAGGCCCGACGGATCCCCCAGTCGAAATCCTGAAGTAATGTCTGCACAGACCGGCCACTGCAACTTCTCAGCGAGTCTGCGCACCCCGGTGCGGGCGGTCCACACATTCACTTTGCCGATCACCACCACCCCCCGCTCGGTTCGCCGCAGGATGTCCGCGATACCCTCTTCCCCCCCGACTTCCTTGCGGCAGCCCCCCCCTTCATAAACGGTATAAGGCGCAGACATTTCCCGCCATCGGCTCAACGCCTTGAGATAGGCAGTGAAGTCGGCTTCCTCTGGCTCAGGCGTAAGGGGTTCACGAAACATGCAATTGATGTGTACAGGCCCCGGAACCCCCCGGCGGCAACGGTGGACGGCCTGGTCGACCGTGGTCAAGACGAACGCCGGGGAAATCCGTCGGGTTGGACAGGGCAAATCCACAAACCATCGCACATAGTCACCGAAAATCTTTACTTGGTCGATCGTTTGGTTGGCACAGGTATGCCGCAACTCCGGAGGGCGATCTCCCGTTAGAACAAGCAAGGGAATTTGCTCCAAGGAGGCCTCTATCACAGCGGGCAATAGATTGGCGACGGCAGTCCCCGATGTGGTGATAATGACCGCCGGCCGGCCGGTCGCCCGCCCATATCCCACCGCATGAAACCCGACGGCCCGTTCATCCCAATGCATAGACTCTCGGACCCGGGTATGGGCGGCTACCGCCAACGTCAGGGGCGCGTTGCGTGAACCGGGGGCCAAACAAAAGTAATCCACCCCGTGTCTCACCAGCTCTTCCACCAGCAGTGATGCCCACAGGGTATTCCTGTTTACCGTTAAATCGTTCATTGAATAGGCCGCCTGCCTTTTACCCGACTTCAGAAACCGACCAGGAGATTCACAAAATCACTGATCTTGTTTTCTACCTCGTCCCATTCCCGATCGGGCACAGAGCCGTCAACAATGCCGGCTCCCGAGAACAAATGCATGCGGGATCCGTCACACAGCCCGGAGCGGATTCCCACGGCAAATTGGGCACCGTATTTACTCATCCATCCCACGGGACCGGCATACCATCCCCGATCGAATGATTCCAGACGCAGGATGTCGCTCACGGCTTGATTGGTTGGATAGCCGCCTACAGCAGGCGTGGGATGCAGCGCCGCCAGCAAATCTGCGTCTTTGACGCCGTCGGCGAGCTGCCCTTTGAAGCGGGTGATGAGATGTTGACACCGGGAGAGCCTCAGCACTTCCGGGGAATCATCGCCGACGAGAGAAGGACACAGCCCGTCGAGGCTTTTCCCGATACCCGCAACCACAAAAGCGTGTTCCCGCAACTCTTTCTCATTCGCCATCAGTTCATCTTTCAACGCCCGATCCCTGTCTTTGGAATACCCTCTCGGCCGGCTTCCCGCAATCGCTTCCGTTGTCAAAATCCGACCATCACGGCGATAGAGACTTTCCGGAGAAGCCCCGACAAACGCGGCCCGCCTATGCGGCTGGAACAAAAAATGGAAACACCGCCCCGTCTTTTCCTTGAGGACACGCAGCAGGCACGCCGCATCAACTCCCTCGGCAAACTCAAAGGTCACCTTTCTGGCCAGCACAATCTTTTGGTAGGCATTACGTTCCAGGGACCGTAGCACCGCTTCGATGTTGTACCGCCACCCCTGGCGGTCCGGGTTGTCCCGTCGACCCACGGGCCGCGGCAAAGGCCGACTCGGTGTATCCGTAAACACCAAGCGCGAGAAGGCCTCTTCCGCTATTTCTATTTGCTCCCCCGCAAGCATGTTACAGGCAAACGTGGTCGACCCGTTACCGGCAAACACCTCAAACCGAGGCAGAATGAATCGATAGGCCTTAAAATAGTCCCAGGCAGAATCTTCCCCGCCGACACCGGAAAACCGCAACCCACCAAAATATCGCGGGTTGCCCCGGGCAGATGCGATACGTGCGTGTAATGTCTCCATCAATCCGTGATAACTCAAGCCGGCGTCTCCGGTAATGACATCAGCACCACCGACACCCGCGAGTTCGAAGGCATTTTCCCGGTCCGACCAGTAACCGCGAGAGCCAAAAGATTGCCCGCAAAGCCACGGCAAGGCTTGAAGTCCGGAAACCGGTATTTCAGCACGCAATATCCGCCGGTTCCGGATATCGGCTGATTCCAATCCCCGGCACTGCTGTTCCAGCAGGGCAACAATTCTTCGCCCGATGCGGCTTTTGTCACGGACATGGATGGGTTCAACCGCCGTATGCATATGGTACTTCCCTGAAAATTGAAATCGTCATGAGACCTTCCGGCCATGGTAGACCGTAGCAATCCCGAAGGCCAGTGGCCGGGAAAAGACGTGGGTAAATCCTGCCAGACGCAATAGTCGGCAGAACGCCTCTCCATAGGGAAAGGTCTCAATGGTTTCGTTCAAATAGCGATAAGCAAATCCGTCTCCGGATATGAGGGCGCCCACCCACGGCAAGACATGTCGCAAATAGAGCAAATAGATACCTCCGATCATCCGGTTTTGGGGGAGAGAGAACTCGAGAACCAGAAACCCCCCACCCGGTTTCAGCACCCGGTACGACTCCTTTAGGGATTGTGACACGTCAACCACATTACGGATGCCGAAAGAGATGGTGACCGCATCGAAAACGCGGTCCTTGGAAGGAATCCGGGTAGCCGTGCCGATCACCAACGCAATGGCCTGAGAAAGCCCCGCGTTCAAAATTTTCCGCCGGGCCGTCTGGAGCATTTTATCGGCCACATCCATTCCCACGGCCGACTGAACCGGACTCCCGGCATGAAATAAACCGAGCACCTGGTCTCCCGTGCCCGTGGCCAAGTCCAGCACATATTGGCCCTCCCGTGGAGAGAGAAACGAAGCGAGCCGCCGGCGCCACATGATATCAATGCCGCAGGATAGCACCCGGTTCAAGAAGTCATACCGATGCGCCACCCGGTTAAACATCTCCCGGCTTTGCATCCTCGACGGTTCTCGAACAGTTCGTTTTCCCATCTATTTCAACCTCAGGATCACTTTTCCCTCATCGTCGTCTACCTGCGCACTGGCATCCGATTGGTTTATGGATATCTCCAGCCGGTTTTTACTGCCCACGACCGCCACTGGGCGGCCCACGGGTGCGGCGCTATAGGCCTTGGATATGCCGTCGATGTGCAGTCGCCCCACCTGAATCGAGACATCGGCGCCGTTTTCGCTTCCCCTGAACGTACGCAGGGTTTCTCGATCGATGTTGGTAATCAGGTTACCAAAATGGTCGGCGGAAACGATCTGGCCCACCAGTGTCCCGTCGGCAGGCAGCTGAGGTTTTGGGAAATCGATTTGAACCAGATCTTCCGGACATAGCGTATCGCCCAATTGCGTCATGCACACGTCTCCCGCCAAGTGAGCGGCAACCGGTGCAAACAGATCCCGACCGTGAAAGGTGTCACTCAGCGACATGAGAAAATAGGCGGGATCGGTCACGGCATGAATACGTTCCACTTCGTTTTCAGCCAATACCAAACTCAAAACACCATTGTCCGGAGTCAGGAAATAATGCCCCTCGGATTCGACACAAATGACACGGCGATTTCCGCCCACGCCGGGATCCACGACCACGACATGAACGGATTCCCGGGGAAAATACGAAAAGCTTGCCGCCACCACCAAGGCCGCCTGCACAACGTCGTGCCGGCGGATTTGGTGCGTAATGTCCACAATCAGGGCCTCTCGATTCAGAGACAGTATGACCCCCTTCATCACCCCCACATATTCGTCGTCAAGTCCAAAATCGGTCAGCAGCGTGATGACCCGCTTCTCTTTTGCCATAGGAAAACTCCGAATGCGGTCATTGGATCCGACTTACGCCGGACAACGACGGCAGGGTTACACCTCTTCTTCCCTCTCCCGATATCGCTTGACAACACGGACAACCAGTCGAATGGCGTTGGCGGCAAGAATGATGGCACTTAAGACCATAAGCAGCAGGGGAATCCAACCATAGGCCTGGTACTGCTCATGTGCCTGGGCAAAACCGAATCCGATACGTGCAAAGAGAAACACCGCAGCAGCCAGGACGCAAACCACCATGCAAAACAAATCAGAATCATGCCAAGGGGTTACAGCCTTTCGAAAAAAAGGACTATCGTCTAGTTTCATCGCCGCCCGTCCGTAACCGTCAAATCACCGGCACCCGAAGATCCGGAAGTATCTCTTTAAACCATGGCGAGTCACTTCTTTCAAGGAGTTCGTATATGGCCATTTCAGTGGAACTCATGATCGCACCCGACGCCTGCATCCGATCAAGGCCTATTTTCCAGTTCCATGGCGTCCGTGACGATACGGCGTCTGACGCCACATGTACCGCATATCCCCTGCCCATAGCACCGAGGACCGTTTGCGCAACACAGATATGGCTCTCGATGCCTGCCACCAACAGCACACGTCTCTCCCTGCCCAGCCCTTCCAAGTGTTTTCGGAAAGACCGATTATGGAAACAGCCGAATTCGACTTTATCCACAGCAGGTACACCGGGAACTTCCCGATTGATTTCTTCCACAATGGGACCAATGCCCTTCTCATATTGAGTAGTCACTACGATCGGAAGCGCGGCAATACGTGCAAATCGGACCAGCAAGATGATATTCCCGGTGACCCGTTGCGGTTCAAATACCTTTGGTAAAAGCTTTTCCTGCGGATCAATAACTAAAACAATCACATTTTCTGGAGACAACGGATCCTGTGCCATGGTTTTTTACCTCTCACGATCTGTATTGCCGCCCGGCGGGACCACACGTTCGGCTTTGATGCTTTTCAACAGACACCCCGTCGAGACAAAAAAAGAGGCTGCCTGTACCGGCGAGCCCCTTGATTCCCTAAACGGTGACGGTGATTCCTATGGGTGACATCATTGCCCCGTCACTCTTGTCACTCCTCGTCACCCTTATCTTCCGTTCCTTCTCCCTCGGCCTTGTGCTGGCTCGGCGATTCGGCCTTTTCGGTGTCCGCCTCTACTCCCTGGGTCTGTTCACTTCCACCGGCCGGTTTCGTCGCCGCCTCGGGTGACTTCTCAGCAGCCTTTTTTCCTTTTGTTTCAGCGCTGTCCTTTTTCTTCTCCTGGGTCCCCTTCTGCTCGGCCGTCTTTTTTGACGTCTTCCGTTTCGACTTTTTCTTTTCCGCCGTATCTTCGGGAGCTACAAATTCAACCAGCGACACCGGCGCTGCATCTCCGAGTCGTTTCCCCAATTTCACCACTCGGGTATACCCGCCCGCTCTCTGCCCGAAACGACCGGCCACATCTTCGAAAAGTTTATGGACGACCGCCTTGCTTCGCACAATACTCAGTGCCTGACGTCTTGCATGCAAATCGCCTCGCTTGGCCAGGGTGATGACCTGATCCGCCCACCGTCTCAACTCCTTGGCCTTGGCGTCCGTTGTATGGATCCGTCCATGTTCAAACAAAGAGGTCACCATATTGCGAAACATGGCATTACGATGACTTCCGGTGCGGTTTAGCTTTGTACCAGCTTTTTGGTGTCTCATTGCTCGCTGCCTTCTCCTTCCTCAGCGCCTTCCTCCGGTGGCTCGAACCCTTCGAGCTTCATACCCAGCGTCAATCCCATTTCTGCGAGCACGTCCTTAATTTCATTGAGGGATTTGCGCCCAAAGTTCTTGGTCTTAAGCATTTCCTGTTCCGTTTTTTGCACCAACTCCCCAATATAGCGGATGTTGGCGTTCTTTAAACAGTTGGCCGAACGAACCGATAACTCCAACTCCTCAACGCTGCGGAACACGTTCTCGTTCAGGGGTTCTTCCTCTTCCTCCGGCTCTTCCGGTACGGGCTCCGGCTCTTCATCAAAGTTAATAAACACCGACATTTGCTCTTTGAGTATTTTCGCGGCATACGCCGTTGCATCTTCCGGAAGGACACTGCCGTCGGTCCATACCTCAAAAGTGAGTTTGTCATAGTCGGTCATCTGACCGACCCGAGCATTACCAACCACATAACTGACCCGTTTAATAGGAGAAAAAACGGTGTCAATGGAAATCGTGCCGGCGGGATCATTGCCGTCCTTGTTGGACTCCGCAGGACTATAGCCCTTACCGACCCGTAGTTTCATTTCCATGTTCAGCTTGGCATCCTCAGACAATGTAGCGAGGTGATGTTCCGGATTCAGGATTTCCACACTACCGTCGGTAATGATATCTCCCGCGGTTACCACCCCTTCTCCGGCGGCCTCGATACGGACCATCCGCGGTCCGGAATCAAACATACGCAACCGGACCTCCTTGAGGTTCAGGGCGATTTCCGACACGTCTTCCAAGACACCGGGGATGGTCGTAAACTCATGCATCACACCTTCTATCTTCATGGACACAATCCCCGCCCCGTGAATGGAAGACAACAGTATGCGCCGGAGTGCATTACCGATCGTGATCCCAAAGCCACGCTCCAGGGGCTCACACACAAATTTTCCGTAACTATCTGTACTGGCGCCGACCTCAATCCCTTTGGGCTTGATAAGTTCCCGCCAGTTCATGTACATAATCTCATTTGACCCTGAGGGCATCGTTTCGCCTCCGAATTTGCTGATTTTGTTATTTACAGGCAGTCCAAGATCCAAAGGACCTACCCGCTGTGACTACTTAGAATAAAGCTCAACGATCAGCTGTTCCTGCATGGGCATTGTCAAATCGTCTCTGGCCGGAAAAGCATTCACCTTGCCCCTGAATTGGTCCTTCTCAAGCTCCAACCAGCCCGGTACACCTCGCCGCACCACGGTCTCCATGGCATCCAGGATCACTGAAATTTTCCGACTCTTCTCCCGGACCTCAACGACATCATCAATTTCGACCAAATAGGAAGGGATGTCCATCTTTTTGCCGTTCACCGTAAAATGATTGTGCCGTACCAGTTGTCTGGCCTGGGTTCGGGAATTGGCAAACCCGAGACGGTAAATCACATTATCCAGACGTCTTTCCAGGAAGACCAAAAGCGTCGTGCCTGTCACTCCCTTTCCCCGTTCAGCCCGTTTGAACGAGCCGTGGAACTGGCCCTCCAAAAGGCCATACATCCGTTTCACCTTTTGCTTTTCCCTGAGCTGAATTCCATAATCAGAGGTCTTTCGCCTCCGTTGCTGGCCATGCTGGCCGGGCGCGTATCCCCTCCGGTCAAAGGCACACTTGTCTGAGTAGCACCTGTCTCCCTTCAGGAACATCTTTAGATTCTCTCGGCGACAAAGCCTGCATACAGACCCGATGTATCGTGCCAAAATCCTCCTCCTTTCAAACTCTCCGGCGCTTTGGTGGCCGGCATCCGTTATGGGGTATGGGTGTTACGTCCTTAATCATCACCACGTTAAACCCCGCAGCTTGCAATGCACGTAGGGCCGCTTCACGGCCCGCACCCGGCCCTTTGACATAGACTTCCACATTCCGCATCCCATGCTCCATGGCCTTTTTCGCCGCATCTTCCGCCGCCAGTTGAGCTGCGAACGGAGTGCTCTTACGTGACCCTTTGAAGCCTTGCCCACCTGCGCTTGACCAGGCGATGACATTGCCCGCCGAATCAGTGATACTAACAATGGTATTATTAAATGTGGACTGGATGTGGGCAACGCCACTCACAATATGCTTCTTTTCTTTCCGTTTTTTACCCGCTTTGGCCATAATTCATCCCCGTTCGTCTTATTTTTTTCGCTTCCCGACGATAGCCCGACGAGGCCCTTTCCGATTCCGGGCATTCGTGCTCGTCCGTTGTCCCCGCACAGGCAAGGACTTACGGTGCCGCAGCCCCCGGTAGCAGCCCAATTCCATCAGTCGCTTGATGTTCATGGATACCTCGGTTCTGAGTTCGCCCTCCACCTTGTATTTGCTATCAATCACTTTTCGGATGGCGCTGATCTGCTCCTCGGACAACTCGTCCGTGTTGACATCCATCCCGACACCCGCTTCGCCCAAGATCTGTCCCGAAGTCGTCCGGCCAATCCCGTAAATATAGGTCAAGGCTATCTCCACACGCTTGTTCTTCGGTAAATCAACCCCTGCTATCCGTGCCAAAATCTTGCCTCCTCATTTCTTCTTCTGTCCCCCGGCTCGCCCGGCACTTAACCATGACGGTCGGCCCTCGGGACTTCCAAACCGCATCCGGACCTATCGGGACTTCAGCCAACCGCCTGTTGCACGGCAGTCGTCCACCCCACTATCCTTGCTTTTGCTTGTGCTTCTTGTTCTCACAAATGATCCTAACGATGCCGTTTCGCCGAATCACCTTGCACTTCTTGCACATTCGCTTTACTGAAGCTCTCACTTTCATCTCTGTACCTGCTTCTGATCCAACACCGCCGGACATCTGCTCATGACAGATTCCACCGCGGTTGTTTTTACGGGTTATCTATTTCCTTTTACTAACGAGACGTGCACCCCACCTTCATAGAAGGTCACTCTTCGGGCTGACCGTTCCTGACACTTAAAACAACCGGCCCCGCTTCGGTAACAGCGATGGTATGCTCAAAATGGGCGGAAAGACTTCGATCCTTGGTTACGGCCGTCCAGCCATCTTCCAGCGTCTCCACCTCATGTCCACCCATATTCACCATGGGTTCGATGGCCATAACCATCCCTGGTTTTAAACGAATACCCAAACCGGGCTTCCCATAGTTCGGAACCTGAGGATCTTCGTGCAGCTCTTTACCGATGCCATGGCCGACAAACTTGCGCACCACCGAGTATCCCGCACCTTCGGCCTGCTGCTGAATTTCGTGTGAGATGTCGGACAATCGGTTTCCCGGCACTGCTTGTGCAATCCCTTTAGACAGCGCCCGTTTTGTCACCTCCAGAAGCTGGGCCACGTCTTCACTGACCCCCCCCACGGCTACGGTAATGGCGGAATCTCCATAGTATCCGTCATAGTAAATCCCAAAATCCATACTCAGGATATCCCCTTCTTTTAAGGGAACTTTGGACGGAAACCCGTGGACAACCTGTTCATTAACGGATGCGCAGAGACTGAAGGGAAATCCCCTGTATCCCTTAAACGCCGGCTTGGCCTTTTGTTTTATCGCCATTTCCTCGGAAATCCGGTCCAAGGTCAGGGTGTCAACACCGGGCGTCACCTGTTTTCTGAGCTCGTAAAGTATCTCCGCCACCATCTGATTACTCCGGCGGATCTTCTCAATCTCTCTGGGGGACTTAAGGATAACCATTACCGACGGCCCTTGAACGGCCCTCCTTTGCCCATAAAACCCTCATAATGCCGGGCCAACATATGTCCCTCCATCTGGCTGACGGTGTCTATGGCCACCCCCACAACGATGAGAAGCGCTGTACCTCCAAAGTAAAACGGCACATTAAACCTTGAAATGAGGATCGTAGGTAACACACACACCGCAGACACATAGAGGGCACCGCCGAAAGTCACCCGGGTCAGGACACGATCAATGTAATCGGCCGTCCGCTTTCCCGGCCGAATCCCGGGAATATACCCACCATGCTTCTTCATATTGTCGGCGACATCCACCGGATTAAAGGTAATGGCCGTATAGAAAAAACAAAAGAAGATAATAAAGCCGATATATATGAGGTTGTATATAATACTCCCCGGCGACATGGCTTGAGCCACGCCCTGGACCCAAGGGACATCGATAAAATTGGCGATCGTCGCCGGAAACATAATAATGGACGACGCAAAAATGGGAGGAATAACACCCGAGGTGTTCACCTTTAGCGGTAAATGCGTGCTCTGTCCCCCATACATCTTCCGCCCGACAACCCGCTTGGCATATTGTACCGGAATTCTCCGCTGTCCCCGTTCCACAAATATGATGAAGCCGACCACGGCCACCATAACCACCAGCAGAACCAAAACCAAGAATACACTTATCTCGCCGGTCCTCATCAGGCGAAAGGTGTTACTCACTGCATTGGGCATCCGAGCGATGATACCGGCAAAAATGATCAGGGAAATACCATTACCGATCCCTCGTTCGGTGATTTGCTCTCCCAACCACATGATGAAAGCCGTACCGGCAGTGAGAGTAATCACGGTCATCAATCTAAACCCCCATCCCGGAAACGCAACAACCGTCGCCGCACCCGGAACGCTCATGCGCTCAAGCCCCACCGCAATGCCAAAGCCTTGAATGATACTCAAGATCACCGTGCCGTACCGCGTATATTGGGTAATCTTTTTGCGTCCGGCTTCTCCCTCCTTGGAAAGACGTTCCAACCGCGGAACAACCACCGTAAGCAATTGAAGAATGATAGAAGCGCTGATGTAGGGCATAATCCCCAGCGCAAAAACACTCAGGCGCTCTAATGCCCCGCCTGAGAACATGTCAAACATGCCCAACAGGGTTCCCTTGGCTCGTTCAAAAAAGGTCGCCAGTGCATCGCCATCTATTCCGGGTGTAGGCACGGCGCATCCCACGCGATAGACCATCAGCAAGGCAAATGTATAAAGCACTCGGCGCTTCAGTTCCGGAATCTTGAATATGTTTTGAAACCCCGTAGCCATTTTTAGATCAGCTCCACTTGTCCGCCGGCGCCTTCAATCCCCTTTTTGGCTGTTTCACTACACTTGTCGACCCTTACCACCAACGGATAGTCGATACTCCCCTGGCCCAACAACTTTACCCCATCCCATCGTCCGCTCACAAGACCCACATCGACCAAGGCCTTTTTGTCCACGACGCTGTCTTTTTCAAACACCTTGAGATCTCGAATATTGACCACCGCATACGCCTTACGGAACAAATTCTTAAACCCGCGCTTGGGTAACCGGCGCTGCAACGGCATCTGCCCGCCTTCGTACCCAGGCCGGATATTTCCGCCGGAACGGCTTTTCTGTCCTTTATGTCCTCGGCCGCAGGTCTTTCCCGATCCGCATCCCGTACCACGTCCAACGCGTCTGGGAGAACGGTGGGCCCCCGTGGAAGGGGAAAGCTCATTGAGTTTCATTTCTGTTCTCCTTGCACTTCCAATAGGTGAGACACTTTTCGAATCATTCCTCTCACACTTGGCGTATCCCGCAAGACAACTGTGCCGTTACGCTTTTTCAATCCCAAACTGCGAATCGTTTTTCGATGCTGTTCAGGCCTTCCTGAAACACTTTTTCGTAATGTTATCTTCAGCATTTCCGACATCGGCTTTTTTCCTTAACCACCACCGCTGAGATTGGCTCAACGGGAGAAATTCCTCTGATAGTGGGTGTTCTAATCACCGGCATGGGCAGTTCATCGTCTGCTCTTCTGCTCCCCCCACCGTTGCTGGGGACAAAAACAAATCCGGCCCCGCATCAAGAGGCACTGCGGTACCGTCAAAGAACCGCCTTTTCACCTGTTATTGGGATCCTGTGGCTAGGCCGTGGTCTTGGTCTGACCTATTAGATCTCATTCAACTGTTTTCCCCGCCATGCGGCGATCGTCTCTCGACTCCGAAGCTGTTTCAAGCCGTCGAACGTCGCCTTGACCAGATTGTGGGGATTGTGGGACCTCATACATTTCGTCAGGATATTCTGAACCCCGGCGGCCTCCAAAACGGCCCGAACGGCACCGCCGGCAATTACACCGGTCCCCGGGCCGGCAGGCTTGAGCAGTACCTCTCCGGCACCGAATTTGCCCGTGACTTCATAGGGGATGGTCCGGTCGACCAAGGCGACATCCACCATGGTCTTTTTGGCATGTTCGACGCCTTTACGAATCGCCTCAGGAACCTCGTTGGCCTTACCCAATCCATATCCCACTTTTCCGTTTCCATCGCCAACGATAACAACCGCACTGAAACTAAAACGGCGACCCCCTTTGACCACCTTGGCCGTCCGACTAATATGGACCACCTTATCGATCAATTGAATTTCTTGTGTCTCGTCTTCGATCAATCTATCCTCCCCCGTTAGAAATCAAGGCCCTGTTCCCGGGCGCCTGTCGCCACGGCACGAACCCGGCCGTGATACAAAAAACCGTTTCGATCAAAAACCACCTTGGACACACCCTTGTCCATGGCCCGCTGGGCCACTACTTTTCCCACCAGTTTCGCAGCACCGACCTTCCCTTCCACCGGCAACTGTTGGCGAACCTCCTCGTGAAGCGTTGACGCTGAAACCAGAGTATGACCATTTGTGTCCACGACGATCTGGGCGTACATGTGTCGGCCGCTCCTAAAAACCGTTAGCCGGGGCCGCGCTTCCGTTCCGAAGATGTTCTTTCGAACCCGCCTTTTTCGTTTCAACCGTGCTTCTGTCTTCTTGTTTAGTGATCCCATATTTCTGTCCTTGGTTCCTGGTCCCTCGGAAATTATCCTGAACAGCCGACATCAATCGGAAACAGGCAACCGGAAACGCGTTATTTGGCGCCCGCCTTGCCGACTTTGCGTCGAATTCGCTCTTCGGCGTATTTAATTCCTTTTCCCTTATATGGCTCCGGTTTCCTAAATCCCCGGATGGTGGCAGCAGTAGCGCCAAGTAATTCTTTGTCGATACCACTTAGGGTCAACTTGGTCTTTTCCACGGACGCCGTTATCCCCTCCGGCAACTGGTAAATGACCGGCTGAGAATACCCGACGGCGAGCGTCAACACGTTCCCTTGTAACTCAGCGCGATAGCCCACTCCCACAATTTCCAACATCCGCTGAAAGCCTTCGGCCACCCCGGTCACCATGTTGGCAACCAGCGATCGGGTGAGCCCTTGCATGGCCACAACCTTTCGGTCGTCACTGAACGGAACCACATGAATGGTTCCATCGGTAACATTGAGTTCCACATTCGGAGGTATGGGACGTGACAATTCTCCCTTGGGACCCTTTACAGCGACATTTCCTTTTTCAACGGAAACGGTTACACCCTCCGGTATGGGAATCGGCTTCTTCCCTACTCGAGACATTGCTTTGTACTTCCTTTCTTTCCGGAGATCATCCGCCTACCATACGCTGCAAAGCAGCTCTCCACCCAGCTTTTGTTTCCGTGCCTCACGGTCGGCAAGAACGCCTTTGGACGTAGACAAAACAGCCACACCCATACCATTCAACACGCTGGGTATCTCATCAGTCTTAACGTATACCCTGCGCCCGGGCTTGCTCAACCGCTTGAGTCCGGTAATGACCGGCTGGTTTCCATCGTAATATTTCAGGTAGATTCTCAACACCCCATGAGGCTGGTCTTTGAGCACCTTATAATTCTTGATATATCCTTCTTCCTTCAGAATCTTGGCAAGACTCACCTTCATTTTTGATGTAGGCACGTCGACCCGCGTGTGCTTTACCATGTGCCCATTCCTGATTCGAGTCAACATATCTGCCAACGGATCACTTACTGGCATCACCTATCTCCTTCTCGGGTAACAACTAACGTCACCGGGAACCACCAATGGCTCCCAAACAGTCTGTCTTTGGGTGTCGGTCCCAGCGCAAAACCTCTTTTATTCCGACCTTGGGCAAACCAACCCCTACCAGCTTGACTTGATTACCCCGGGTAAATGTCCCTTCAACGCCAAGCTCCTAAAACATATGCGACAAATACCGAACTTCCGCAGAAAACCTCTCGCTCGACCACATAAAGGACACCTGGAATACGCTCGACTGGAAAACTTCGGTTTTCGTTTTGCCTTTATTCTCAGCGCTTTTCTGGCCACTGACTTCCTCCTTACCCTAGTCCTTGAAAGGCATTCCCATGAGTTTTAACAATTCTTTTCCCTCTTCATCCGTCTCCGCTGTGGTCACAACGGTTACATTCAGACCTTTTATCCGGTTGATCTTGTCATATTCGATTTCCGGAAATATGATCTGCTCTTTAATGCCGAGAGAGTAATTTCCACGACCATCGAAACATTTCCCGGAAACCCCACGAAAATCTCTTACCCGGGGCAGCGCCACATTCACGAGTCGCGTGAACATGTCATACATCCGATTTCCCCGAAGCGTCACTGAACATCCGATGGGCATACCCGCCCTTAATTTAAACGAGGCAATCGACTTGCGCGCCCGTCTCACCACAGGTTTTTGACCTGCAATCAGGGTTAGCTCCTCAACGGCCGCGTCCAGAAGCTTAATGTCCTGTATGGCCGCACCCAGTCCCATGTTCAACACCATTTTGTTCAATTTTGGGACTTGCATCGGATTCTTGTAGCCGAACCGGTCTACCAATTTCGGCGCAACTTCTTGATTGTAATATGTTCTCAAATTAGACATCGGCACCCTCGACCTTCCACCGACCTGACCCCCGCACATTCGGCGGATGGAAAAACCCTTATCTACGAATGTTTATTTGTCGATTATTTCGCCGCACTTACCACACACCCGCACTCGCTTGCCGTCTTCGAGTTCTTGGATCTTGATTCGGATGGGATTGATACACTTGTCACATACAAGCATGAGATTGGACAAATGGATCGGTGCTTCTTTCTCGACGATCCCCCCCTGTCGGGACTGGGCACCGGGCTTCGTATGACGCTTGACAAAGTTCACATTTTCCACAACCGCTCGCCCCCTGCCGTGAAGCACTTTCAGGACTTTGCCCATCTTACCCTTTTCTTTACCGGCGATAACCTTGACCTTGTCATCTTTTTTGATACGGCATCTCTTGCCTGCCATTGATATCTCCCCTCAGAAAAGCCCCCGATTCCATACTACAAAGCCCCCGGGGCGCTTCTGTACGTCTTCCATTCGATCACGCTCGCTCCAAGAGCCAAGACACGGCCCAAGTGATCTAATCCGTCCGATCAGAGTACTTCCGGCGCCAGCGAAATAATCTTCATAAATTTCCTTGCCCGAAGTTCCCGGGCCACAGGTCCAAATATGCGGGTACCGATGGGTTCCCTGTTCTGGTTGATCAACACGGCGGAATTGTCGTCAAACCGAATGTAGGAGCCGTCGGGACGACGCAGTTCCTTTTTACTCCGAACCACAACCGCACGCATAATGTCCCCTTTTTTTACCTTGGCGTGGGGAATGGCCTCTTTTACCGTAACGACAATGATATCACCGATTCTCGCATACCGACGCTTCGAACCGCCCAAAACCCGAACACAATAGAGCTTTTTCGCGCCGGAATTATCTGCAACCTGTAACTTGCTCTCCGCCTGTATCATCGGCCCCTATTCCCTTTATACCGCCTTCTCTAAAATCTGAGCGACCCGCCACCGCTTGGTCTTACTTGTGGGCCGGGTCTCCGACAACGTCACTTTATCCCCGATACCGCACTGGTTGTCTTCATCATGAGCCACGCACTTAGACCGACGCCTCACGTATTTCTTGTAGACCTCGTGCCGGACCATCCGGTCGATGGCCACCACAACCGTTTGGTTCATCTTATTGCTGACAACCCTACCCGTTCGTTTCTTCCTTGATCCGCGATCTTTCATTCCTGATCCCAACCCTTATAAACCCACTTGACGGTCGGCGCGATGACTTGCCGACTCAAATAAATGAACCTTGAATACCGCGTCGTTCCAACACCCATCCAAAATAAGCGCGGCACCCCCTGCATCACCTCTCACGATCCGACTGGACCTCAATTTCTCTAAGAACCGTCTTAATCCGAGCAATATCGCGCTTCACCTCTCCAAGCCGCATCGTATTCTCAAGCTGGCCGGTACCATGTTGAAATCGGAGGTTGAATTGCTCTTCTGTTACTTCACCCAATTTTTCCCGGAGTTCTTCCGCACTCAAATCTCTAATCTCACTGGCTTTCATGAAAACTCACCACCTCGTACAATGACCCGGGTCTTAAATGGCAGCTTATGGGAAGCGAGCGCCAAGGCTTCTCTCGCCAATTCGGGACTCACCCCCGACATTTCGTAAAGAATCAAGCCCGGCCTGATGACGGCCACCCATCCTTCCGGCGCACCCTTTCCTTTACCCATCCGGGTCTCAGCAGGTTTCTTTGTAAACGGCTTGTCCGGGAACGCCCGAATCCAGATCTTGCCGCCCCGCTTCACATGGCGGGTCATGGCAATACGGGCGGCCTCGATCTGCTGCGCCGTCATCCGTCCACACTCAACAGCCTGCAGCCCGAACTCCCCAAAATTGAGAGAGGATCCCCGGTGGGCAACTCCTCTCATCCTGCCTTTTTGTTGTTTGCGATATTTGACTTTTTTCGGACTTAACATTTGTGATTTCCTTTAAGCAGCCATCGCCTGATCTTTCGACAGAATCTCCCCGTTAAATATCCATACCTTCACACCGATCGTCCCATAGGTTGTTTTGGCTTCGATAAAACCGTAATCGATGTCAGCCCTCAGCGTATGCAGCGGAATGCGTCCTTCCTTGTACCACTCCGTCCGGGCCATCTCCGCTCCGCCCAAACGACCGGAACAGCAGATCTTGATGCCTTTGGCGCCGAACCGCATGGCCGATGAGACACTTCTTTTCATCGCTCGCCGAAAAGCCACCCGCCTGACGATCTGGAGGGCCACATTTTCGGCCACAAGCTGAGCATCCACCTCGGGCTTCCGGACTTCTTGGATATCAACGGCCACTTCTTGCGATAGCTTTTTTTCCAACTCCTTTTTCAAGACCTCGATTTCGGAACCTTTTTTCCCAATAATGATCCCGGGGCGAGCCGCATAAATTCGCAACCGCAGCCGCTTAGCCCATCTTTCAATCTCGATCTTCGAAATTCCCGCGTGATAGAGCTTCTTCTTGAGAAACGTGCGGATCTTCTGGTCCGCCTCAACAAACGAGGCGTAATCCTTACCGGCAAACCACCGAGAATCCCAAGTTTTAATGCCTCCTAGTCTAAAACCGATCGGGTTGACTTTTTGTCCCAAAGCAGCTCTCCTCCGTCTATTCTTTCTCTGCCAGCGTAACCGTAATATGGCTGGTCCGTTTGAGGATTCTTGTGGCCCGCCCCATGGCTCGGGGCCTAAAGCGTTTCAAACTCGGTCCTTCATTGACAAAAATATTTGAAACCAAAAGGCTGTCCACGTCAAGCCCCGGATCCTGATCCGCATTCGATACGGCAGAACGAATTACCTTTGTTATTACCTTGGCCGAAGACTGCGGCATGAACTCCAACACGTTCAGCGCATCTTCCACCGGCCTGCCCTTCACGACTTTTGCCACTTTCCGAACCTTTGTCGGGGATATCCGGATGTGTTTTGCTATCGCCTTCGCTTCCATATTTCAGCCCATCTTCTATTTTTTTGCTTTGACCCGCGTTTTCTTGACGCCTGCATGCCCATAAAAGGTTCGAGTGGGTGCAAACTCTCCCAACTTGTGCCCCACCATATCCTCTGAAACAAAGACCGGAACGAACTTCTTTCCATTGTGGACCGCCAAAGTCAAAGAAACCAACTCGGGCACAACCGTGGATCGTCTCGACCAAGTCTTTATTACCTTCCGACTCCTACTTTCCTGTGCTGCCAGGGCCCGTTGCAATAGCTTGGGCTCAATGTAGGGTCCCTTCTTAAGTGAACGTGGCATCGCTTTTCCCTTTTAATTACCTGTTTCGCCTTCTCCCGGGGTCCCCACAGAGTAGATCCCGGGTATCGACGACCTGTACGGCAGCGTCGAGGCTTTACACACTATTATGAGTTCCCGACCTATGAGCGTCTCCGCACGATGTATCGATCGGTTACCTTGCGTTTCTTGCGCGTCCGAAATCCTTTCGTGGGCACCCCCCATGGAGAACACGGATGCCGCCCACCGGAAGACCTTCCTTCCCCGCCCCCCATAGGGTGATCGACTGGGTTCATGGCGACCCCACGGACCCTGGGCGTACGTCCCAGCCAGCGCTTACGACCCGCTTTTCCTAAAGAAATATTTTCGTGCCCCTGGTTTCCAACCTGACCAATCGTTGCTTTGCACTCTGTCAAGATCATGTGGACTTCGCCGGAGGGTAATTTGACGTGGGCGTAACGCCCTTCTTTGGCCATCAGCTTGGCGAAACCGCCCGCGCTTCTCACCAGCTGACTCCCGCGGCCCGGACGCAACTCTATGTTATGTATCTGCGTACCCGTTGGGATATTTCGAAGCGGCAGCACGTTACCCGGCCTAATATCCGCCTTCTCGCCGGACACCAGCGTATCGCCCACATTCACCTTGTTAGGGGCGACGATGTACCGCTTCTCACCATCCACATAGTGCAAGAGCGCGATGCGGGCAGACCGATTCGGATCGTATTCTATACTGGCCACCTTGGCGGGAACTTCCATCTTATCCCGTTTAAAATCAATCAGTCGATACCGTTGCTTGTGACCGCCACCCCGGTGGCGGCAAGTAATACGGCCGTAGGCATTTCGCCCCCCCTTCTTGAGAAGGGGTCTGATCAGACTCTTCTCCGGCTTTTTTGCCGTAAGGTTATCAAAGGTGTCATAGGTTTGAAATCTTCGACCTGGTGATGTCGGCTTCGTTGCTCTAATGCTCATATCCTAATTCCCGCCTGGTACAAGGTATCGCCTCGTTTCCTCTTGAATTCTATTCCGGTTACACACCCTCAAAAAACTCCACGTGCTCGCCTTCCGCCAAGGCCACGATGGCTTTCTTCCAGTCTCGGCGCTTACCCAGCGTTCGTCCGAAGCGCTTGACCTTCCCTTTCATCCGTATGGTCCGGACACCGGTGACCTTAACGCCGAAGAGTTGTTCCACCGCTCGGCGTATTTCGACCTTATTGGCATTCTTGGCCACCTCAAAGATGAGCTGATTGCTCTTTTCCTTTTCGAGGGTACTCTTTTCCGTAATTAACGGACGTTTAAGGATCTCATGGGATGTCATGACGTTAGCCTTTCATGGATCTGATTCACCGATGACTCTACCAGAACCAAATGTTTATGTTTCAACACATCATAAACGTTCAACCCCTCAGAGCGGATCACTTTTACGGTGGGAATATTTCTCGAAGACAGTTCCACGTTTTCCACCTTTTGATCCATTACCACCAGCGCATTGTCCACTTTCAAGGCCTTCAAAACATCCACAAACGCTTTGGTCTTGGGCGCAGCGAAATCGAGGGTATCCACCACTGTGAGCGCCTTTTCCTTGAGCTTGGCGGAAAGGGCCATGCGCAACGCCAGCTTACGCACCTTTTTCGGTACGTTGTAACTATAATCCCGGGCACTGGGTCCGAAGATGACACCGCCGCCACGCCACAGGGGGGAATTCCTGGACCCCGCCCTGGCCCGACCGGTCCCCTTCTGGCGATACGGCTTTTGCCCACCGCCACGCACATCGGAACG
>Ga0180435_10002127_pt1 | contig 20339 bp, 14 predicted proteins | sample SS_ome_3_FD_132467 | JGI IMG/M metagenome (GOLD analysis project Ga0180435, IMG submission 132467) | Hypersaline lake sediment archaeal communities from the Salton Sea, California, USA - SS_3_S_1 metaG | ecosystem: Environmental > Aquatic > Non-marine Saline and Alkaline > Hypersaline >...
GACAGCGCCGAACCCCGAAGGGTGGCTTAAGTCATGCTTTCCGCTGCGGCCTGCAGCCGGACTTCAGGCTTTCGCTGCGAGTTCTTTTTCGATTCTCGCCCAGGAATCCCGCAAGGTCACGATACGATTCAGCACCGGTCTTCCGGGTTTCGAATCGACGTTGTCGTGGCAGAAATAACCCGTTCTTTCGAACTGGTAAAAATCCCCGGCGGCGCCGGCCGCGACCCCGGGCTCGACGATCACGTTTTCCAGCACATCCATGGAATGCGGATTGATGAATTCACGAAAATCCCGCTCCTTGTCCCCCAGCGGGTTGGGAACCGAGAACAGGCGGTCACAGAGGCGCACCTCGACGGGCACGCCGTGCTCGGCGGAGACCCAGTGAATGGTCCCCTTGACCTTGCGCGAGGCGCCCGGCATGCCGGACCGGGTGTCGGGATCGAACTCGCAGTGCAAGGCAACCACTGCGCCGTTTTCGTCTTTCACCACGTCGGTGCAGCGCACGATGAATGCGTTGCGCAGGCGGACTTCACCGCCGGGCTTCAGGCGGAAAAACTTGCGCGGCGGGTCCTCCATGAAATCGCCGCGCTCGATCCAGATTTCACGGGTCATCGCGACCTTGCGCGTGCCCATCGACTCATCCTGCGGGTGCACGGCCGCTTCCAGCCATTCCGTCTCGCCTTCCGGGAAATTGGTCAGCACGACCTTGAGCGGATCGAGCACGGCCATGGTGCGCGGAGCGCGCACGTTCAGATCGTTGCGCACGCAGTTCTCCAGCACGCCCATCGAAATGATGCTGTTGGACTTGGAGATACCGATGTCGGCCCAGAAAGCACGAATGGCTTCCGGGGTGAACCCCCGTCGGCGCAGGCCGGCCAGCGTCGGCAGGCGGGGGTCGTCCCAGCCGCTGACGTGGCCTTCTTCCACCAGTTCACGCAGCCGGCGCTTGCTCATTACCGTGTAGTCGAGGTTTCCGCGCGCGAACTCGATCTGGCGGGGCATGCTGGGCGAGGGTATGTTCTCGAGGAACCACTCGTAGAGCGGACGGTGTTCCTCGAACTCCAGCGTGCAGAGCGAATGCGTGATGCCTTCGATCGCGTCCGAGATACCGTGCGCCCAGTCGTACATCGGGTAGATGTGCCAGGTATCGCCGGTCCGGTGATGGCTGGCGTTACGAATGCGGTACATCACCGGGTCGCGCATGAAGCGGTCCGGCGAGGCCATGTCGATCTTTGCGCGCAGAACATACTTGCCGTCCTCGAACTCACCGTTTTTCATGCGCTCGAACAGGTCCAGGCTTTCCTCGATGGGGCGGTCGCGCCAGGGGCTGTTGCGCCCGGGCCGGTTGTTCATCCAGTCGCCGCGGTACTCGATGATCTGCTCGGCGTCGAGTTCCTCCACGTAGGCCTTGCCGGTACGGATCAGGTGCACGGCGAAGTCGTAAAGCTGCTGGAAGTAATCCGAGGCATGGAAAAGGCCGTCCCATTCGAATCCGAGCCAACGCACGTCCTCCATGATGGCGTTCATGAAGTCCTCGTTCTCTTTCAGCGGATTGGTATCGTCGAAACGAAGATTTGTCTTGCCGCCAAACTCGTCGGCGATCCCGAAATTGAGACAGATCGACTTGGCGTGCCCGATGTGCAGGTGTCCGTTGGGTTCCGGCGGGAACCGGGTCACGATTTGCTTGTGCTTTCCGGACTCGAGGTCTTCAATCACGATGTTGCGAATGAAATTGGTCGATCGGGTGACGGATTCGCTGCTCATAACGGCTGCTTCCTGCTGACGGGTTGGGCTGATTCTCGAAAAGCGTGAGATTGTACCGCATCGTTGTCAAGAGAAGTCGTCCGCAATGCGCCCCTCCAGGCAGAATTTTCAGCAGCGCCTATACTCAGAACGTTGTCTGGGCCAACAAACGCTCAAACACGCATACCAAACAATACGGAGGGAGAGTTATTCATGAAAACGAAATTTCAGAAGTTTCTGCTGTTCACACTGTGTGTTTTCTGGCTGGCGCCTGCGATCGCGCAGGAAGAGGGCGGAAACATCGGCACGCTGATCAAAATCCAGGCGAAAGAAGGTCATGACGAGGCCCTGATCACCGCGATTACCGATTACCACAAGTGGATCGCCAATTTTGACGGCGCCATGCGCTACAACTGGTACCGTGTCCTGACCGGCCCCGACACCGGTGATTACTACGCCTTTTCCGGCGGGCACAACTGGGCCGACTTCGATGCCGAATACGACTGGCAGGACAAGGCCGGCGAAGTGTTCATGGAAAACGTGTGGCCGCAGATCGCGGACATGGACCGGATGATGGTCCGAACGGTGCAGGACTGGAGCCATTGGCCTGAAGACTGGGACGGCTACGACCTGTTCCATCTGACCGACTGGTACGTGCACAACGGCCAGTACGGCGCGTTCCGCAAAGGAATGGACCGCATCATGAAGGCGCTGAAAGCGGGCGGCACCAAGAACCACTGGGGCTTCCACTGGATGGAATCCGGCACCAAGGCCGGCCACCTGATGCTGGTTTCGCCCACCCGGGGCTGGGCCGGCATGGCTGAAGAAGATCCCACTTTCTACGACATCATGGTCAAGGATCTGGGCGGTGCGGAAGCCTTCGACGCCTTCATGGCCGAATGGGGCGCCACCTTCAAGCAGGGCGCGACGATGACCGTCAAGTGGATGCCCGGGGCCAGCGATTACGGCGACGAGTAATCCCGAACCGCAGCACTGGTCAGAAAACCCCGCCGGCGGCGGGGTTTTCTTTTCGTGACGGGCCAAGAGCGGTGCCTCGGCGCGGCTGAACCAGCCAATGACCGCAAAATGCGCCCGGCGCCCGGATTCAATAAAAAAAGCCCCGGCAGAACCGGGGCTTGAAAGCGTATCGTATAAGGCATAGAAGTGTGGGGACTGCCTGTCTGAATGGACGATACGCTAGGCACAGTCAACTTACGGTTCCAGCATAACCCTTTCGCGTTAAAAAAAAGTAAACCGATCGTTGCGAATTCGTGATCGAAAAAAAGCGGTCTGAACAGCGCGTTCAGGCGACGCGAATCCGTTCTTTTTTCAGGTATACCAGCAGCAGTGAAATGGCGGCCGGCGTCATGCCGGGAATGCGGGAAGCCTGTCCGATCGTATCGGGCATGACCCGCTGCAGTTTTTCTCGCACTTCCGAGGACAGTCCGCGCACCGCACCGTAGTCGAAGCCCTCCGGAATCACCCTGTTTTCGTTTTTTCGGCGCTTTTCGATGTCTTCCTGCTGGCGATCGAGGTAACCCGCGTAACGGACCTGGATTTCGATCTGCTCGGCCACTGAAGCATCGGGCACACCCGGGCCGATACCTTCGACCGCCATGAGCTTCGAATAGTCCATCTCGGGCCGGCGCAGGAGGTCCAGAGCCCGGCACTCGCGGCTGACCGATATGCCCTGCTGCGCTTCCAGCGCGGCTGCTAAACGGTTGCCCGGCGCCACCCAGATGTCTTCCAGGCGAGATCGTTCGAGCTCGATGCTTTCGCGTTTCTCGCAAAACGCCCGCCAGCGGTCATCGGTCACCAGGCCAAGTTCCCTGCCGGTTTCGGTCAGGCGCAGGTCGGCATTGTCCTCGCGCAATTGCAGGCGGTATTCCGCGCGGCTGGTGAACATCCGGTACGGCTCCTGCGTACCCTGCGTGATCAGGTCGTCGACCATCACGCCGATGTAGCTCTCATCGCGCCGCGGACTCCACATCGAGTCACCCCGGCTGTACCGGGCGGCGTTGACGCCGGCTACCAGCCCCTGCGCGGCAGCCTCTTCGTAACCGGTCGTTCCGTTGATCTGGCCGGCAAAAAACAGCCCGTGCAGGTGTTTGGTCTCGAGCCAGGCATGCAGTTCTCTCGGGTCGAAAAAATCGTACTCGATCGCGTAGCCCGGGCGCGTAATATGCGCCGCTTCGAACCCCCGGATCGAATGCACAAACTCCATCTGCACGTCAAACGGCAGGCTGGTGGAAATGCCGTTGGGGTAGAGCTCGCGGGTGTACAGGCCCTCGGGCTCGACGAAGATCTGGTGGCTGTCGCGGTCAGCGAAGCGAACGACCTTGTCCTCGATCGAAGGGCAATACCTCGGTCCCACGCCTTCGATTACTCCCGCAAACAGCGGCGAGCGGTCCAGCGCGTTGCGGATCAGGTCGTGCGTTTGCTCAGAGGTGTGCGTGATCCAGCAGCTGAGCTGCCGCGGGTGATCCGCGCGGCTGCCCATGTATGAAAAAACCGGCCGGGGATCGTCGCCCGGCTGCTCTTTCATCACGCTGAAATCCACCGTGTTGCCGTCGATACGCGGAGGCGTTCCGGTTTTCAGCCGGTCCACGGTAAAAGGCAGTTCGCGCAGCTGCTCTGCCAGCGCGATAGCGGGCGGGTCACCGGCGCGGCCGCCGGAAAACTGCTCTTCCCCGATGTGGATCTTGCCGGCCAGGAACGTTCCGGCGGTCAGGATCACCGCGGCCGAGCTGAAACGCAGGCCGCCGGCCGTTTCACAGCCGGCAACGCGGTCACCGTCCAGCAGCAGCGCATGCACGGCTGACTGGAAAACCAGCAGGTTTTCCTGCGATTCCACGGCGCTGCGGATAAACGAGCGGTACAGGTTCCGGTCGCACTGGGCCCGGGTCGCCCGAACGGCCGGGCCTTTTCGCGAATTGAGCGTTCGAAGCTGTATGCCTGCCGCATCCGCGGCATGAGCCATCACGCCGCCCATCGCATCGATCTCCTTGACGAGGTGACCCTTGCCGATACCGCCGATAGCGGGGTTGCAGCTCATCTGGCCGACGGTTTCGATGGTATGAGTGACCAGCAGCGTGCGGGCGCCCGCCCGGGCCGAGGCGAGCGCGGCTTCGGTACCGGCATGGCCGCCGCCGATCACGATCACGTCGAATGTCTTCGGAAACTGCATAACAAAACCTGGCCGACAGGAATGGGCCGCGTATTGTACTGAAAAAAAAAGAAAAGCGGCAAGCCGCCCCTATTGCAGCGACTGTTCCAGACGCTGCGCCAGGTCCTTGGCATCACGGTAGTAATGGTAGTCCGGGTCCGCGTTCGACCAGATAGCCAGCGCATAATTGACCGAAGCCAGCGCCATTTGCGGCGCCCCCTGGGCCTCCTGCAGCATCGCCCGGGCGACCCAGAGCGCCGGCTCGGCTGCATCCCGGCTGAAGCCTTCTTCGATCACGCTTTGCGCCAACTCGAACTCTTCCGCCCTGACGTGCGCCTGCGCGCACATGCCGTAAAGTTCGGACTGACCATCCTGCATGTCACCCGCGAACGCTGAACGGCGGAGCCTGGCGAGCGCGTCGGTATACAGTCGCCCGACTTCCGAATAATCCTTGCGCGCCTCGGCGATGCGGGCGGCTGTCATCGGAATCATGAACGAAACGTAGTCGGCATTGAATCGTTCAATAAAGGAAGCCCCGTTTTCCAGGGCACTTTCGGCCGTTTCCAATTCACCCTTGCTCACCGCAATATGGGCCTCGCTGAACGACAGGAACCCGTCCATGGGAGACTGCAGGGCTTGGCGCGCCGACGCCAGCGCTTCCTCGGCGGGCCCGACTCGCCCCAGCATCAGGTTGTATTGGATCAACGACACGTAATACGCGAAAACGTGACCAACCGGTGTCATGGCCTGGCGCGAGTATTCCGACAGTTTCTCCGTGAGTTCCAGCACGTTGTCGATGCGTCCCAGACGGGACTCAAAATACATTTCTACTTGCAGCAACCGAATCCGGTGCGCCGGTGTCGACGCATACGAGCGCGCTTCGTCGACCAGTTCCCGCGCCCGGGCCCACTCACCCTGTCGAAGCGCCAGCAGCGCCAATTCCAGGGTGGACTCGAGCGGCGGATCCTCCAGTATCTGGGCCTGTTCATAGTACTTGCGGGCAGCATCCAGTTCGCCCGATTCGATGTAGAGATCGCCCAGCATCTGGTGCGAGTCGAGGTCATCGGGGCGCTGCTCGATGTACTCCAACGCGTACTCAATCGCCCGGTCGATATCGCCGGTGGAACGCTCCAGGTTGGCAAGTATGAGCAGGCTGCCAATCGCCGAACTGTCGACTTCCATCTGACGCTTGAACTGCTCTTTTGCCTCGTCCGGCTTGCCGGAGAGCATCAGGAAGTTACCGAGTGTGTGATACGTGGACGCGTCGCCGACAATCCGCGCGCGCATGCGCAACAGTGTCTCTACCTTTGCGTTGTCCCCCGCGATGCTGTAAGTCATCAGCTTGACGTTGACCTGGTCCCGCTCCGAGAGCCGGTAGGAGCGCTTTTGTGCTTCTTCCAGCGAGGCCTGCGTTGCTGCCCCGTCGCCCTGTTCCCACAAGGCCAGGCTTTTCATGAACCAGGCCTTGGCGAAATCCGGATCCTCGTTCAGCGCCTGGTCGTACAGGCGGTCCGCCTCGACACGGTCATTCGCCATGAGCACAGCGTTTCTTGCCTCGATATAGCGCTGCAGCGCCAATTCCGATTCGCCAAAGGTTTCACCCAGCGGCAAATCGCTTCCACCGGGTGGTGTATCGAGCAGCTTTCGCACCTCCACCGACAGGTCATCGATAATTTTCATCAGGTCCCAGCCGGTGGCTGAGGACTCGCCGATCAGTTCCAGTGAAGACGAACTCCAGACGCGCACGGTCACTTCGAACTGCCCGTCGGCACGGCTGATTTCACCATCGACGAAATAGTCGCGATTCGCCTCGTCGGCAATCTCCCGCTTGAGAGAGACGGGAACGTCCAGTCCGTCGTCAAAACCGGCTTCCTGGAGTTCGGAGTAAAAACCCTCCCAGGGAGAGGAAACGAGCAGGAACGGACTTTGTTCCAGGTCCTGGGTAAGCAGTTCCGTTACGCCGTAGCGCAGCCACTGCTGCACCTGCTCTTCGCCGCCCGAATCCCAGAAATAGACATAAAGCCGCCGTCGATAGGACTCCCTTGGCACGTAGTGAACTTCATTCTCACCCATCTCATTGGCCATGGTCACCATGTCCGCCGTGGCGCTCATGTCCTTGTCGCCGAACACGCTCATCAGGAGAAAAATCGAAGCGATGACATTCAACGGGACCAACGCTTTCTCAGCTCGGCCGGGCTTGTCCTTGCCGCGCCGCCCATGGGTCCAGGCGATGACGAGCACGCTGGGGATCAGTGAGAACAAGCCCCAGAAAACGATGTCTGGTAAATACGGCGAGAGGTAGTAGCGTTCGACCAGCCGGTCGAGTATTTCAACGACGACCCAGCTGGCGCCTATGAAGACGCCCAACGCCGGCAGGATCCTGCGGTCCAGAATTTCTTTGCTCAGGCTCATGTCGCGACTCCCGGGTCGATTCTCGCGCTGTTCAATCTAGCACGGCAGCTATCCCGGACAACTGCCGTTCGTCACGGGGTTGTCTCAGTGTTCGTGCTCTGAATTCCTTGGCGCGGACGACGGGCGGGCCATGCGCGAAGTAGTGGATGGAGCCGTGGCCCGGCGCATGGAATGGGACGATTGGCGCGAATGGGCTCTGACCGGCGACTTGGCCGAGCCGGCATACTTGCGACGAGGGTTGTCGTGGAAGCGGCTTTTCATGCTGACGCGGTAATCGACAGGCACAACGGCCAGCTGGCCCGGAGCAACCGGCAACCCCGGCAGCAAATCGTGATGCCGCAGCCGACCCTTGCCGCTGATCAGCGGCGCGGCATCGCTCGCCCAGCGCCAGTAGTAATGGCCTCCTGCCAGCGGTGAATACCAGACCGGGTGATACCAGGGCCAGGCATACGGGCCGAAGTACCGGAACCCGACATAATTGTCCACGTACACGTAAGCGGGCGGAGACGAAGCGTAATAGACCCCATCGCCGCCGTCCCTGAGCGTGGGACCGGAACAGGCGGAAAAAACCAGTATCAGCAATATGGGCCAGGCGCGTTTCATGACAGCCCCAAGAATAACACGGCGGACGGGATCGGGCGGCTCGAGCCCGCCGATCAGGGCCGCACCAGACGGGCTCCGGCGAGCCCCGGGGCATGGATCACGACCTCGAGCCAGAATACGTCGCCGCTGGCGGCGTCGGCCGGCAAATCGACGAAAAACTCGTCGGTTTCCTGGTTTTCACCGCGCTCGGACCAGGTCACCTTGACCGCGTTCTTGCGGTAATCGCGGGCCGGAAAGGATGTTCGGCAAGCGCTGCGCTGGAAGAGGTTTCCACAACCGGCATAGGCGCCGGTCGCAGGAACGGTGACCATCACGTCCCGAACGACGTAAGCCAGGTCGTTCTGAATGATGATCCCCGCGATATCGATGCCGCTGTCTTTTGCAGCCTGGGGCCGCTCGGCGAAGGAAGTACAGCCCGCAAAGCCGATCGCAATGGCCAGGAACATGACCAGGCGCAGGGCAAGGCCTGTCGAACGGCCTCGGCGCCGGGTGCCGTTTCCGTTCAAGTTGCCTGCGCTCCGGTCTTCAGCGCGCTTGTAACGATTTCCTCGACATCGCCGGACAGCCCCGGTTTCACCGCGATCCGCTCCAACTCAGCCTGCATCAGCAACCGGCGTTCGTGACCGTAGCGGATCCATGGGTTGAATGCCGCAACCAGCCGAGCGGCGACCTGGGGATTCAACGTGTCGAGTTCGATAACCTGCTCGGATAACAGGCGGTAGCCGGAACCGTCTGCCGCATGAAACGCGGTCGGGTTCGAGGCGGAGAAAACACCGAGCAAGGCGCGGACCTTGTTCGGGTTGCGAATGCTGAACGCCGGATGCTCGAGCAGGCGCCGCACATCGGCAACGGTCTGTGCGCCCGGGACGGAGGCCTGAAGTGAAAACCACTTGTCCATCACCAGGGCATCCCCGGACCAGCGCTTCTCGAATTCCGCCAGAGCCGCCGCGGCCGAGGCCGCCCGCGCGCGCACCAGCACACCCAGTGCGGCAAGCGTATCGGTCATGTTGTCGCTGTCGGCCAGGTGACGCTCGGCGATGGTCTGGCCTGCGGGCGTCTCTGCCAGGTAGGACAGGCAGGTATTGCGCAAGCTGCGTGACGCGATCGCTTTCGCCGTCTTGCGGTAAGGACCCCGGTCAGACACGGATTCATAGCGCTCAAGCAATGCATCATTCAGCGCCTTGGCCAGCGAGGTCTTCACGAAGGTCCGCGCCGCATGCAGGCCGTCCACGTCGACCTCGTTCACGAGCTCAGCCAGGTAGACTTCGTCCGGCAGCGCAATGGCTTCAGCCAGCAGCGCCGGGTCCGCCTGCTCGTCCGTAATCAGGGTCCCAAAGGCGTCGATCAATCCGTCGCTGAGCTGCATGGCTTCTCCCCGGCCGCGCCGCTCCACGTTCGCGAGGATGGCCCCCTTGCCCAGTAGCTGGCCGGCTTCCCAGCGGTTGAAAGAGTCGCTGTCGTGCGTCAGCAGCAGGGCCAGTTCGCTTTCAGTGTATTCGTAATCGAGTTTCACCGGCGCGGAGAAACCACGCAGCAGCGAGGGCACGGGCGCCTCGGGTACGTTGCGGAACACGAATTGCTTTTCCGCTTCATCCAGCAGCAGCATCGCGGAGTCCGCTTCGGTTCTGTAGGCGTCGTCGGTCTTGAGATCCACCGCATGGCCTTCAGGTGACAGCAAGCCGGTCTCAACCGGTATCAGCAGGGGCTGCTTCTCATGCTGGTCCGCGGTCGGCGGTGTTTGCTGGGAAAGGTGCAGCGTGTACGTTTTCGCCTCCGCGTCGTACACGCCCCGTGCCGTGACCACCGGGGTACCGGACTGGCTGTACCAGCGGCTGAAACGTTCCAGCCCGACGCCGTTGGCGTCCGCCATCGCGGCCAGGAAATCGTCACAGGTCACGGCCTGGCCATCGTGGCGCTCGAAATACCGTTTCATGCCGCGCTGGAAGCCTTCCTCGCCCAGGAGGGTGTGGTACATGCGGATGATTTCAGCGCCTTTCCGGTACACGGTCAATGTATAAAAATTATTGATTTCCTTGTATTTATCAGGACGTATCGGGTGAGACATGGGGCCCGAATCCTCGGCGAACTGGCGGCCGCGCAAGATGCGCACATCCTGGATGCGCTTGACCGCGCGCGACTGCATGTCAGCACTGAATTCCTGGTCTCGAAAGACCGTCAGTCCTTCTTTCAGGGTCAGTTGGAACCAGTCGCGGCAGGTCACCCGGTTGCCGGTCCAGTTGTGAAAATATTCATGGCCGATCACGCCCTCGATGGCCTGGTAGTCGGCATCGGTAGCGGTTTCCTGGGTCGCGAGCACGTACTGCGAATTGAATATGTTGAGCGACTTGTTCTCCATCGCGCCCATGTTGAAGTCGTTGGTCGCAACCACGTGATAGACGTCCAGGTCGTATTCCAGGCCGAATCGCTCCTCGTCCCATTTCATTGCACGAATCAATGATTCGAGTGCATGGCCGCAGCGTTCCGCGTTTTCCCGTTCAAGGAAGAACCGCAGCGCCACGTCTTTCCCACTCCGTGTTCGAAAGCGGTCTTCGACACAGGCCAGGTCACCGGCAACCAGCGCAAAGAGGTAACTGGGCTTGGCGAAGGGATCCAGCCAGCGCACCCAGTGCCTGCCGCCCTCACTTTCGCCGCGTTCAACCGCGTTGCCGTTGGAAAGCAATACCGGGTAACGGACACGGTCGGCTTCCACGGTGACATCGAACACCGTCATGACATCCGGCCGGTCGGGGAAGTAGGTGATTTTTCGAAAACCCTCCGGCTCGCATTGTGTCAGGAGAAAATCACCGGAGCAGTAAAGACCTTCCAGCGCGGTGTTGTCTGCCGGGCGAATAATGACCTCGAGTTCCAGGCAGCACGCTTTTCGCTCCACCGGGATGGACAGGCCGCCGGCGTCCCTTTGGCAAGCATCCGGGTCCACAATCTCGCCGTCGCGCTTGATTGAGACGATCTGCAGATTGTCGCCGTCAAGATCGATCGAGGCCGCTTTCGGAGCGGCCCGGTGCGGCTCGAATTCCAGCGTGGAAATCACCCGGGTCGAATCTTCCCCGATCAGGAAATGCAACGTCGCGCGGCGCAGCGTCCAGGGATAGGGCTGGTAGTCGGCGCGGAGTACCGCGGCGGCCTCGTTTTTCATCATTACATAAACCTCGTTTCCATTTACCGTCCGGCGACACGATGCGCTGGTGCACCGCGTCGGACGGCCGGTATTATAGGCCGATCGAATCCGAGGAGTCGTCCGAATGGCAGAAAACCCCGTGCAGGATATCCCCGACATCGAGGATATCCACCTCGCCCACGCCCGTATTCGTCACCAGGCACGGGTAACACCGGTGCTGAATGACCCGGAACTCGACGAATACCTGGGATGCAGGCTGTACTGCAAGTGCGAGAACCTGCAGCGGGCTGGCGCATTCAAGTTCCGCGGCGCCAGTAACGCCGTTCTGCTGCTCATCGAGCGCGGCGTGAAGGGAGACTTCGCAACGCACTCCTCCGGCAACCACGGCGCGGCCCTTGCCCTGGCCGCACGACTGGCGGGGCGAAAGGCTCACGTCGTGATGCCTGAAAATTCTTCGAAACTGAAGATCGAGGCGGTGAAATCGTATGGCGGCCAGGTGCACTTCTGCCAAGCCACGCAGCAGTCGCGGGCACAGGGGCTGCAGGTCCAGGTCGATGCCGGTCATACCGCGATCCACCCTTACGACGACGCCGCCATCATAGCGGGACAGGGTACCGCGGCGATCGAACTGGAACAGGAGGTCCCCACGCTCGAGCAGATCATTACGCCGCTGGGCGGCGGCGGACTGGTCAGCGGCACGGCCATTGCCTCCAGCCCCCGCGGCATCGAGGTGTTCGCCGTTGAACCGGAAGGCGCTGCAGATGCGGTCGAGAGCCTGCGGCAGGGAAAAATCGTCAAGGACTACCGGCCCGACACCATTGCTGACGGACTTCGGGCGATCATCGGCGTGCGCAACTTCCGGGTGGTCGAGGAGCGCGTGCGCCGGGTGCTTACGGTAAGCGACGATGACATAAGAGAAGCCATGGTTCTGGCATTGAAGCACCTGAAACTGTTGATCGAACCTTCATCGGCCACGGTGATCGCAGCCATACGAAATCACCCGGAAATATTCGGCGGCAAACGGGTCGGCGCGATCATCAGCGGTGGCAACGTTCACCCCGCGGACTGGGTCGCCCTGACGGGTTACGAACTGCAAGGCTGAAGGCTCAGCCGAGGGACTGGATATAAAGCGCCGCCAGCTTTTCCAATAACCTCTGGTCGCTGTTTTGAAAGCGGTCGGGTTCCGGGCTGTCCACGTCCAGGACACCGATCAGGTCACCCCGATGCACCAGGGGCAGAACGATCTCTGAGCGCGACTCGGGATCACAGGTAATATGACCGGGAAAGGCATGCACGTCCGCGACCCGCTGGACCTTCAGCGAGGCCGCCGCCGTACCGCAGACTCCCTTGCCAAACGGTATTTCAACGCAAGCCGGCTTACCCTGGAAGGGGCCGACGACGAGCCGGCCGTTTCGCAAGAAATAGAATCCGGCCCAGTTGACCTTTGCAAACGAATGATAGATCAGGGCCGACAGGTTGGCTGCATTGGCAATCGCATCATCGCAGCCGGCCAGCAGCGCTTCCGCCTGCGCGCACAGCCGGTCTGAATTCGGCGTTTTTTCAACGGGACCTGTCTCGTGGAGCATTTTTCTTTACCGGGTAGACAAACGCCCGGGCGAATCGCCCGGGCGCTGCAAAAAACAAACCCGCCGCTAGTACGACGAGGCTGTGTCTTCTACGATGGTCGGCGTGACGAAAATCAGCAGTTCACGCTTGGACGTTTCGTTGGCGCGACGGCGGAACAGGGCTCCGAGACCCGGTACGTCGCCCAGCCAGGGCACCTTCTCCTCGTTGGACGTTTTGTTGTCCTGGAAAATACCGCCCAGCACGATCGTATCGCCGTTGCCGACGAGAACGGTGGTCGCCACTTCACGCGTATCGATGGACGGCACGGAACCGCCTCGCGAGGTCTGGAAGATCTCACCGACCGTATCCTGCTTCACGTTGAGGTCCATCTGCACGCGGTTATCCGGCGTAATCAGCGGGGTCACCCTCAGTTCGAGCACGGCTTCCTTGAACACCACGGAAGCGGCGCCGGAGGAAGTCGACTCCTCGTAGGGAATCTCGACACCCTGCTGGATGTAGGCTTCGGCCTGGTTGGCGGTCACGACCCGCGGCGTCGAAACGACTTCACCTTCACCCTCTGACTCGAGCGCGGAAAGCTCGAGGTCCACGATCACGTCGCTGGACAGGAACGACAGGCCAAGGGTTGCCGCCGACTGGTCGGAAGCAGGCAGGTTGACCTGGTAACGGTTGGGATAGGACGGAATGTCGAGCAGGCCGTCATCCCTGGGATTGATGCGCGGGTTGACCGTGTCGGCAGCCGAACCATCCGCTGCCAGCACTCCGATATTGGAGCCGATGTGCAGCGCCGTCACGCCGAAACGCACGCCCAGTTCATGGGCGAAGTCGGACTGGGCGATCACGATACGCGATTCAATCTGCACCTGCTGCACCGCGTAGTCGAGCTCGGTGACGAGTTCGCGGATTTCCACGATCTTGTCCGCGGTATCCGTAACCAGCAGCGTATTCGTGCGCGCATCGACCGTAACCGAACCTCGCTCCGAGAGCAGGCCGTACTCGGTTTCGATGTTGCTGGTGGAATCGAGAATCAGGGTTTTGAGATCCTCCGCGCTGGCGTAGCTTACCGGGATCAGGACCGTCTGCAGTGGCTCCAGGATGCGCCTGTCACGCTGCGCCTGCAGCAGCTGCTGTTCGCGCGCCGCAATTTCAGCCGTCGGGCCGATCCAGAGCACGTTGCCGTTGCGGCGCATGTCGAGGTTGCGCGCGTCCATCACGATATCCAGCGCCTGGTCCCAGGGCACGTTGGTCAGGCGCAGGGTCAGGTTGCCGCCGACGCTGTCCGCCACCACGATGTTCAGGTCGGATACATCCGCGATCAACTGCAGCACCGAGCGCACCGGGATGTCCTGGAAGTTGAAGGTCACACGGGTGCCTTCGTACTCCTTGTCCTCAAAGAACTGGACGACTTCTTCCTCGGCAATTTGCGCCGACCGCGACAGCTCACTCACTTCGATGATGTAATCAGTCCCCGACTCGTACGCGAGGTGCTCGTAGAGGCCGCCCATCTTCAGTTCGAGCCGCGCGCCGGACGAGGTATTGAACGAGTCGATGAAGCGAACCGGCGTGGCGAAGTCCATCACGTCCAGGCTTTGATCGAGCCGGTCGGGCAATGAAGCGCCGAGCAGGTCAACCGTCAGGCGTTCAACGTCTTCCTGCACCGACAGGCTGGCGCCGGGCTGATCGGTCTTGACGATCACGCGGGCCTGGCCGTTCTCGCCCAGGCGGAAATCAATGGAGCTTACTTCCGGCCCGGAGCCGGAAGCGCTGACCCGGGAGGCCGGGGCGTCGCTGTTGGCTCCGGCAGCGATAGACAGGACCACCTGGCCCGCTGCGGCGCTGTAATCGTATGCGCTGGGGCTGGACAGGTCGACGACGAGACGCGTTCTTCCGCCCGCCGATATCGCCGAGTACTTCGTGACCGAACCCATGCCGACATTGACCGGCGCCGTACCTGTCTGCGCCTCGGTATCAGCGAGGTCCAGCACGATCCGCGGCGGGGTTTCCGTGGCAAAAACGCTGACATCGGGCGTGTCACCAGTCGTCTGCAGGGTGATCTCCACGGAGCCGTCCGCGGTCGCGGAGTGTCCGATACCGGACACGCTGGTTGCTCCATGAGCCATCGCCAGGGGCATCATGACCAGTACAAGCGCCAGCCCCCTGAGAAGTCCATTTCTTGTAAGTCGCATGCTGCGTCCTCTTTCACAGGATTGCGGTTGAGTCCTTAAGGATTCCTTGTAGCAATTCATTGCACTCGCCTCTTGAGTATAATCACCCGGGTCGGGCCGTTACCCGCTGCCGTCCAGGGCGATCGTAACGTCCCTGATCAGCCAGCCGCCGGCGCCGTCGGTGATGAACTCGCTCAATAGCACTTCGTCATCGCGTATGACGCTCACCTTGCCGTGATTCTGTCCGACGTAGTTACCCACGGCGACCCGGTGCACTACGCCATCCGGATCCTTTATGAGCGCCCAGTCATTGGACTCTTTGCTGAATGTTCCGACCATCTCCAGCGTATCGAGCTCAAAGCGCTCGAGGTATTCCCTCGGCCGGCTGAAGTCGGGCCGCGGACCCGTCGCGTTTTGCGATTCCACAACCTGTTCCGCTCCCTCGCTCGTGGACTGTCGGAACGGGTCCCGTCCGGCCAATCCCTCGTATTCATAAGGGGTATAGGTTCTCACCGGCGGAATCGGCGGAATGGGTGTTGCGGGACGGTCCTTGACTTCCGCGATGTAGCGGTCGAGATCGTCCTGCTGCCCACCGCAGGCGGACAGGGTCAGGACTGAAACGGCCAGCAGCAACCACGCGGTTCCGCGCATTATATTGATGGTCCTCATGGCGCACCTGCCTGGGCATCGCGTTCTGCCGCTTCTTCCTCGTCGATATACCGATACGTCTTGACGGTGCCTTCAAGGATCAGGCTCCCGTCTTCACCGCCCTCACGCTCATTGGCGCGCCGCAGTGCGATATCGTGCATCGTCAGGATCACGACGCGGGGAAGTGAAGCAACACCCGCCACGAATGCACCGAACTGATGGTAATCGCCCATCATGCGAACCGAAATCGGCCGCTCGGCATAAAAATCGTGGTAGCCCTCTGCATTCGGCTGGAACAGCTGCACATCGATACCCGCGCCCAGCGCTGTTTGCGAAACATCCACCAGCAGCTTGTCCATCTCCGTGCGACTGGGCAGCTGGCGGAACATGGTCTCCAGCAGTTCCTGCATCTCGGCCAGCTGCGCCTCGTAAGCCTCGAGGTTTGCCGCCTTGGCCTGCTTCTGCTCGAACTCGGCGCGCAGGTTGTTTTCCATGCCCTGGACCATCTCGAGCTGGCTGGTCTTGTCCTTGATCAGCAGGAAGTAGCCGATCGCCAGGATGATAACCAGCAGGAAGCCGAGAATGAGGTAACGGACAGATGCCGGTGCACTGCCGATATCATTGAAATCGAGGTCTCTGAGTTCGTCCAACATCAGCCCATACCCTCCAGGTCCTCATCGGACGCTTCATCTTCCGCGCCGCGGTTGGTGTCCAGGCGAACGCTGATCGAAAACTCGTAGCGTTCGACACGGCTGGCGGCTTGCTGGAATACCCTGACATATTGGAGATCGGGTTGAACAAACAGGTCCATTGCTTCCAGGTTCTGGAGATACTCGGAGACCATCGCGTTGGACGCGCTGGTGCCCAGCAGCGTGAGGTTCATGCCCTGCTGCCTCACGTTGGTCAGCGTAACGCCGGGCGGAATGGTCTTGGCCAGCTTGTCGAGCATTTCAACGGTGAGCGATCGGCTGGCCTGGAGCGACTCGATGATCTGCTTGCGCGCCACCAGGCGGGCCCGCGTCTCCTCCAACTGGGAAATTCGCGTGATGCGCTGTTCAAGCCGGGAAATCTCGACCTGGATGCGCTGATTGCGCGCTTCCTGGTCACTGATCGACTGGTCGATCATGACACCGACAATGAGCACGATAATGGCGCCCAGCACAATCGTCGCGACGAGCGAATACATGAATTGGCGCTGGCGTTCCCTGCGCGCCTCTTCACGCCACGGAAGAAGATTGATTCTAGCCATCAGTCAAACCCCCGTAATGCGAGACCCGCTGCCACCATCAGGCTCGGCGCGTTCCGTTTCAGCGCCGATACCGCGACCGATGGAGCCAGTTCCATTCCTGCAACCGGGTCGGCAATGGACGTCTTGATTCCGAGTTCCTGCTCGACAACCCCGGCAAGGCCTTTCAAGCTGGCCATCGTGCCCGAGAGATACATCGTGCGGACGTTCGAGAATTCTGCACTTGAACTGTAAAACTGCAGCGCGCGGCTGATCTGCTGGACGATGCTGAGCATGTAGGGCTCCAGCACGTCCTCTTCGAAATTATCCGGGCCGGGCTCGCCGCGCATGAAAAATTGCGCTTGCTCGGCCGACATTTCGTAACGCCGCATGATTTCCTCGGTCAGCTGGTTGCCTCCGAACGGGTGGTCGCGCGTATAGATGACCCGCCCGTTGCGCAGGATCAGCAGCCGCGAGAGGTCGGAGCCGACGTCGAAAATACCGACGGTTTCGGCGCTGCGTATGCCATCCCGCTCCCGAATCAGCTCAAACGCGTTGGCGATCGCAAACGACTCGACGTCCACGACTTTGGCTTTCAGACCAAGGGACTCGAGTGCATCCTGGCGACTTTCGACGTTTTCGTTCTTGCTGGCGGCCAGCAGGATATCCACCATATCCGCATTTTTGGGGGACGGCCCGATTACTTCGAAATCGAGACTGATCTCATCCAGCGGGTAAGGAATGTATTGGTTGGCCTCGATCTGAACCTGGCTTTCAATGTCTGCGTCGGCCAGGTTGGAAGGGAGGCTGATCGTCTTCGTAAATACCGCCGAGCCCGATACGGCCACTGCACAGTACTTGGAACTCGAACCCGAATTGCGGACAGCCGATTGAATCGCGTCCGAGATCGCATCAATGTCCTGGACCGACTTCTCGACGATAACGCCGGAAGGCAGCGGCTCGATAGCGAAATGATCGACCTTGTATGAGTTCCCGTGCCGTGAAAGCTGAAGCAGGCGGATGCTTGAAGACCCGATGTCCAACCCCATTACAGGGGGTGATTTGGTGCCGAATATTTTCAAATTGCCCTCAATCCTTTGCTCGACAATGGGTTATTGACACTTCCTAAACTAGTTTTTAGCAGATATCGCGCAGTATCTCAATGCCGCAGCGAAACTTTTTTGTCTTAAATCCATACTAAATCACATAGTCCGGAAGCTTTGGATGATCATTGACGGAAGAGAAATGGCGTGCCACCAAGTGACGTGAACTGCCTTGCTGATAGAGCGGGGCCGCTTCCCTGCCTGCCACGGGTATCGTATCGTACAATACCCATTTCGGAAGATCCGTCTTCCAGATCACAGCATAACAGGATTTTTCCGTGAAAAAACTTTTTCGCCGGCTTCTACTGCTGATTCTGGTGCTCACGACACTGGGCATTGCGGCGGTCGGCGTGGCTTACTTCGTTTTCGCGCGTGACCTGCCGGACGTCGATACACTGCGCGACGTGCAGATGCAGGTACCGCTCCGGGTCTTCAGCGAAGATGGAAAACTGCTCGGCATTTTCGGTGAAAAACGGCGCATCCCGGTGCAAATCGACGAGATGCCCGATTGCGTGAGCGAGGCTTTTCTTGCCGGCGAAGACGCCCGTTTCTACGAACATTTCGGTCTCGACTACAAGGGGATCACTCGCGCCGTCTGGTCGCTGGCGACTACCGGCGAAAAATCCATCGGCGGCAGCACGATCACGCAGCAGTTGGCGCGTAACTTTTTTCTGACCAACGAAAAGACCTTCACGCGCAAGATCAAGGAAATGTTCCTGGCGCTGAAGATCGAGCGCGAGATCGAAAAGGACAAGATCCTGGAACTCTACCTGAACAAGATCTTTCTCGGTCACCGCGCCTACGGGGTCGGCGCAGCGGCAGAAGTGTATTACGGGAAGTCGCCCGGGCAGCTGACGCTCGCCCAATGCGCAATGATCGCTGCCCTGCCCAAGGCTCCATCGCGCATTAACCCGATCACGTCGCCGGAACGCGCCACCGAAAGGCGTGATTACGTTCTGGCGCGCATGCTCGAGCAGGGATACATCAGCCAGGCCGAGTACGAACAGGCCGTGCGCGAAAAAGACCGCGCTTTTTACCACGGGGCGATCGCTGAAATTTCCGCGCCGTACGTGGCCGAGATGGTTCGCGTGCAATCCCTTCGCCTGCTCGGTTCAGAGGCGTACACCGGAGGCTACGAGGTCACCACGACTATCGACAGCCAGCTGCAGACGGCCGCCAACATCGCTGTTTCGAACGGTCTCGAGGAGTACGACCAGCGTCACGGCTACCGCGGCCCGGAGGGCCATGTCGACCTGTCTGACCGCTTGACCACGGATGACTGGCAGGATGCACTCGCCCCTTACCGGCCGATTTCCGGCCTGGAACCTGGCCTGGTGATCGAGACTGAAGAGGAACTGGCGCTGGTTTACCTGCGAAACGGCCAAACGGTCGCGCTGTCCCTGGCGGACATGTCATGGGCGTCGCCTTTCGTCGACAGGAACCGAAAAGGGGCTGCACCGAAGACCGTCGCGGACATCATGGCGCCGGGCGACATCATTCGGGCCCGGCTGCACGATGACGGCAGCTGGCGACTCGGCCAGATGCCCGAGGTGGAAGCCGCGCTGGTCGCACTGGACCCGGGCAGCGGCAACATCAGGGCGCTCGTCGGCGGCTATGATTTCGCGCGCAGCAAGTACAACCGCGTTACTCAGGGCCGGAGGCAGCCCGGTTCGAGTTTCAAGCCCTTCATTTACTCGGCGGCGTTCGAGAACGGCGCAACGCCGGCCACGCTGATCAATGATGCACCGATCGTGTTCGACGACGCCGAGCTGGAGCGCACCTGGAAACCGCAGAATTTCAGCGAACAGTTCTTTGGCCCGACCCGGCTGCGCGAAGCCATGGTCAAGTCCCGCAACCTCGTCTCGGTGCGCCTGCTGCGTGATATCGGAATCGACTTTGCGCGCGATCACGTAACGCGCTTCGGATTCGAGGAAGACGATATCCCCGCCAACCTGTCCATGGCCCTGGGAAGCGCCTCCCTGACCCCTTTGTCCATGGCCCGCGGCTACGCGGTGTTCGCCAACGGCGGATACCTGGTTCCTCCGCGCTACATCAGCACAATCAGGGACGCCGGGGGCACCGTCGTTTACGCAACCCGGCCGCCGCTGCTGTGCGACGACTGTTTGCCCGACAACGAAGCCACGAAAGAGACCGTTGTCGTCGAAAACCTCGAACCGGAGTTCAGGCCGCTGAGCGTGACCTCGGATTCAGACAGCGTGAACAGCAGCCTGGACGAGACGGAAAACGCGCCCAACCGTGCCGAAATTGCAATCGCCGACCGCGCGATCTCCCCGCAGAACGCTTACCTGGTCCGGTCCCTGATGATGGACGTCGTGCGGCGCGGTACGGGTGTCAGGGCCATGCAGCTCGGCCGGCGCGACCTCGCCGGCAAGACCGGCACGACAAACGAACAGCGTGATGCGTGGTTCTCCGGCTACAACGACCACCTGGTCGCCTCGGTCTGGGTCGGGTTCGACAGCCATGACCCCCTCGGGGCGCAGGAACAGGGTGGGCGGGCCGCGCTTCCGATCTGGATCGAATTCATGCGCGTGGC
>Ga0180435_10002128_pt1 | contig 20338 bp, 14 predicted proteins | sample SS_ome_3_FD_132467 | JGI IMG/M metagenome (GOLD analysis project Ga0180435, IMG submission 132467) | Hypersaline lake sediment archaeal communities from the Salton Sea, California, USA - SS_3_S_1 metaG | ecosystem: Environmental > Aquatic > Non-marine Saline and Alkaline > Hypersaline >...
CGGCCTATGCCGAGGCCTGGGTGAAAATCTATGGTCCCGGGGCGCGACCCACGGCCCTGGCCTGGCTCAGTAGCGCCCTGCCGTTACTGCGCCGGGGCTGTGTGGGCCATCTGCCGGAAATAGTGGATGGCGATGCACCCCATGCCCAGCGGGGCTGTGACGCCCAGGCCTGGGGCGCCAGTGAGTTTTTCCGGGTATGGCACCAGCTCACCCGGCGCTAACGGTGGCGGTGTATACGCTCCCCCACCATGGTGTCCGTTGATTTTTGCCCGCCATCTGGTAGACTTGCCCCTGGGATATGACTTTCCAGAGAGACCGTCCACTGCATTTCACCGCCCCGCCACCCCGGCCCCCAGAGCGCACTTATTTCCCGGGGCGTATGCCCCTTGAATGGGCAGGCAGGGATTATTATGTTCTCCCGACGGTTTATGGATTTAAACCAGCCGATGCCTATTTTTGATCGTGTCAACCAAGCCCAGATAAAGGGGGTTTCATGAGTTTGAAAAAGCAATACTTAAAATCTCGCCCGGTGTGCAAAGTCACATTTCGACTGCCGAAGAAAGCGGCCCGGGGTTCCCGGCAGGTTTTTCTGGTGGGTGATTTCAACGCCTGGAGCCACACCGCCAACCCCATGCAGCGACTGAAAAGCGGTGAATTTAAACTGATTATGGAGCTGGCGCCCAAACGCGAATACCAATATCGCTACCTGTTGGACAACGGTCAGTGGATCAATGACTGGGATGCTGATAAATACATCTACAGTACCTTCGGAAAATGTGATAATTCCGTGGTAGCGGTATAACCGCGCGGTGGTTCCATGTTAATCAGTTTCAATGGCGGCAATTCGCAGATGCAGCCCCAAACAATCCCAATGAATTTCTGAAAGCCGGTATTGATTTTTTCCCGGGAGTTGTATTGATGAAGCATTTCCAAACCTATCAGGTTTTTCCCAACATACCTGAATCTTTAAGTTTTCTTGAAACTCTATCCCGAAACCTCTGGTGGTGCTGGAAACATCAGGCCAAAGACCTGTTCCGGCGCATCGATCCCCAGGGGTGGGCGGCCGCGGGCGGCAATCCCATCACGTTTTTAACCTCTGTATCCCAAAAACGGCTGGAAAAACTGGCGGAGGATGAAAGTTTCCTGGCCCATCAACGGGTGGTGGAGCTTGATTTCAACAACCGGGTCATGGCGCCGGTAACAGGTCTGGATATTAATATCGGGCCCCAGGAAACCATCGCCTACTGTTCCATGGAGTTCGGCATCCATGAGAGCATTCCCATCTTTGCCGGCGGATTGGGAATTCTGGCCGGGGATCACCTCAAGGCGGCCTCCAGTCTGGGTCTGCCTTTGACTGGGGTCTGCCTTTTGTACCGCGAAGGCTATTTCCGGCAGTTCCTGGGCCCCGACGGCACCCAGCAGGAGCTATATCCCGAAATCGATCTCTACCAGATCCCCCTGGAACACGCCCGGGACCACCGGGGCAACATCGTCCGGGTCACGGTCAGCAGCCCCGAAGGCATTATCAACGCTACGGTTTGGAAAATGCAGGTCGGCCGGATCCCCCTCTACCTGCTCGACGCCAACGTATTGGACAACCCGCCCCCCATCCGCAATATTACCGCCCGGCTCTATGCCGGCGAAGAAAAAACCCGCCTGGCCCAGGAGGTCTTGCTGGGTGTGGGGGGGATGCGTGCTTTGACGGCCCTGGGGATCTACCCCAAGATCTGCCATATGAACGAGGGACATTCGGCTTTTTCAGCCCTGGAACGGCTGGCCCTGACCGTGGAGACCCAACAGGTCGATCTGGCCACGGCCCTTGAAATCGTACCCCGCACCACAATTTTCACCACCCACACACCGGTGGCCGCCGGTCACGATGAATTCCCCCCGGACATGGTGCGGCCCTATCTTAAGCCTTTTGAAGAGCGTTTAGGGATAGCCGTGGACGATATCATCGCCTGGGGACAACATGTGGGCAGCGGGCCTGACAGCCCCTTTTCCATGTTTACCCTGGGACTGCGGCTGGCCCAGCATTGCAATGGTGTTAGCCGCCTCCATGGACGAGTGGCCCGGCGGATGTGGTCCCATGTGTGGCCGGAACGACCGGAGGATGAAATTCCCATCGGCCACATCACCAACGGGGTTCACGTCCCCACCTTTCTCTCCCGTGAATTTGCGCTGTTATTCGATCGTTACCTGGGCCCCCAATGGATCATGGGCTGCCGCCGGCCCGATATCATCGACCGCATCGAAGAGATATTTGATGAGGAGTTCTGGCGCGCCCATGAAATGAATCGGGCGCGCCTGATTCGCAAGTGCCGCGAACGGCTGGTGCGGCAATACATGCGGCGCAACGCCTCCAAAGCCACCCTGGAGGCGGTGGCGGCCGTATTGGACCCCGACGTGTTGACCATCGGCTTCGCCCGCCGCTTCGCCACCTACAAACGAGCCTTCCTGATCCTGCAGAATACCAAGCGCATCGAGGCCCTGCTGACCTCTCCTGAGCGGCCGGTACAACTCATCTTCGCCGGCAAGGCCCACCCCCGGGACAAAGAGGGTAAGGACCTGATCCGTCACATCGTCCATTTCGCACGCCAGCCCGGATTGCGCTCCAGGATCGTTTTCCTGGAAGACTACGACCTGCAGTTGGGCCGTTTGATGGTCCAGGGGTGCGATGTATGGCTCAACAATCCCCGGCGCCCCATGGAAGCCTGCGGAACTTCAGGAATGAAAGCGGCCATCAACGGGGTTCTCAATGTGAGCGTTTTGGACGGCTGGTGGGATGAAGCCTATGATAAACAGTATGGCTGGCAGATCGGCCATGGAGAGGAACATGAAGATCCCGCCTACCAGGATGCCGTGGAGAGCCAGGATCTCTACAATATCCTGGAAAACAGTGTGGTCCCCGCTTTCTACGACCGTAAAAACGGTGACGCCCCCACGGAATGGATCCGCATGATGAAGGCTTCCATGAAGATGGCCCTGAAAAATTATTGCGCCCTCCGCATGGTGTCGGAATACACCTCCCTTTATTACGGACCGGATGCCAAACGCAGCGATGAACTGCATGCCGATCAGGCTGCCGAGGCCCTTACATTGCAGGATCAGCGCTATCGGCTGACCTCCCTCTGGTCCCAGATTCGGGTGGACCCCCCGGTGAAGAAATCCTTTGGTCCCTATCGGGTCGGAGATGAACTGCACATTACCAGCCATGTCCACCTGGGAGAGCTTTCCCCCGGCGAAGTCGAAGTGGAACTCTATTACGGCCACCTCAAGACCCCGGAAAGGGTCAACACCAGCAGTATTGTTCCCATGTTCGTGGCCGAAAACCTGGGTGACGGGGACTATCGCTATGATTGCCGCATTGCCTGTGAAAACGCCGGCCGATTTGGATTCACTACCCGCGTAACGCCCAAAGGGGATCGTTTCCTGAAAAATACGCCGGGGCTGATTACCTGGACCTGATGCCAATCTCGATTTGTGATTGACGCGTAGGGACACGCAAAGCAGCTTTAATAAATCAAATTCGCGAATCATTTGGAATAATTGTCAGAACAACTTTCCGAATGCTTGGAATCTATTGTGCAGGTCATTGCTGTGTATGGGCGGGTTTGAAACCCGCCCCTGCTCCAATCCATATTAAAAGTAGCAGCACCCATCGAAATGTATAGGTATATAGCGGTTGTCATAAATATATTCCGATTGGATCTGGATCTTTTTGTTTCCATGCCTGGATTCCCGCCTTCGCGGGAATGACGTCCAATGAATCGCCCATCCTAATCGGAACGATATTCTGACAAATGCTCTAAACCACTGTAAAAGCTCTCCCACACCGATGAGGCTAGCATGGCGGCAACCCGTAAGAACCCGCGCATACTGATCGTCACCCCGGAAGTGACCTATCTACCGGACCGCATGGGCAGTTTCGCCAATTACTTGACGGCCAAGGCCGGCGGCCTGGCGGATGTCTCGGCAGGATTGATCACGGCCCTTTTCGATGAGGGCGCCGATGTTCATGTGGCCCTGCCCAACTACCGCGCCATTTTCCAGGATCGCCTGGCCCCCCTGCTCAAGGCCCAGCGCAGCGCCATCCGCAACAAAATGCCCGACGACCGCATTCATCTGGCCGAAGACCGGGCCTTTTTCTACATCAACCGGGTATATGCCTCCACCGGCGGCCAGAACACCAATGTGGCCCTGGCCTTCCAGCGAGAAGTGATCAACAATATCGTGCCCCGGGTCCAGCCCGACCTGATCCATTGCAACGACTGGATGACCGCCCTGATTCCGGCCATGGCCCGCCAGATGGAAATTCCCTGCCTGTTTACCATTCACAATATCCATACCGTCAAAGCCACATTGAGCCGTATCGAGGACAAGGGTATTGATGCGGCCTATTTCTGGCAGCATTTGTGGTATGAGCGCTGGGCCGACGAGTATGAGCAAATCCGCGACCATAATCCGGTGGATTTACTGGTGAGCGGGGTTTTTGCATCCCACTTCGTTAACACCGTTAGCCCCACCTTTCTTTATGAGATCGTGGAGGGGCGCCACGATTTTGTGGAAGCGTCCCTTAAAGCAGAGTTGGCCAACAAGTGGCGGGCCGGTTGCGCGGCAGGCATACTGAACGCCCCGGACCCGGCCTTCGATCCCGCCGAAGATGACAACCTGGTGCGTCGTTACGGCCCCGAGGACCATCCCCAGGGCAAACGGGCCAACAAAACCCACCTGCAGCGCACCCTCGGTTTGATCGAAGACCCCGCAGCCCCGCTCTTTTACTGGCCCTCCCGCCTGGATAATATCCAGAAGGGGTGCCAGTTGCTGGCGGAAATCCTCTATCGCCTGCTGAACACCTATTGGGACCAGAACCTGCAGTTGGTCTTCGTGGCCAACGGCGAGTTTCAAGCCCATTTTCGCGATATCGTGGCCTTCCACCGCTTTCATGAGCGGGTGGCCATCTGCGATTTCGACGTTCACCTGGAGCACCTGACCTACGGTGCAGCGGATTTCCTGCTCATGCCCTCCCGTTTCGAACCCTGCGGTTTGCCGCAGATGATCGGTCCTATTTACGGGGTCCTGCCGGTGGCCCACGATACCGGCGGTATCCACGATACCATCACCCATCTCGATCTGGCCAAGGACCGGGGCAACGGTTTCTTATTCGAGTATTTCGATGCCGAAGGCCTCTTTTGGGCCATTCAGCAAGCCATGGCATTTTACAATCAGCCCCCCGCCCGGCGGGCGGCCCACATTGCCCGTATCATGGCCGAGAGCAAATCCACATTCAATCATGGGGTCACCGCCCGCCACTATATCGAGTTATACGAGCGCATGCTCCATCGCCCCCTGGTGGTGCAGCCCATGTACGGGGAACAGGAGAAGGGTGATTAAACCCGCGGCCATATCAGAACTGATCCGGGAAGACCCCTACCTGGCCCCCTACCGGGATCGCCTGGAGCAGCGGGCGGCCCGTATTGCAGACCTCGAATCGCGCCTTACCCGCAGGCAGACCTCCCTGATGGACTTTGCTTCCGGTCACGAGTATTTCGGGTTCCATTTAGAAAATAGCGCATGGATCTGCCGGGAATGGGCCCCGTATGCCGCCAAGATCTATTTGCGGGGCGGCTTCACCCAATGGCGTATCAGTGAGGAGTTTCGTTTCCAGCCCCTGGAAGACGGGGTCTGGGAGCTGCGCCTGCCGGAATCGGCCCTGGGACACGGCGACTTGTTCCGTCTGCATATCTGCTGGCCGGGGGGAGCGGGCGAACGCATTCCGGCCTACGCCCGCCGGGTGGTCCAGGACCCCCGGACCCACATCTTCAATGCCCAGGTCTGGCGGCCGCCCAACCCCCATGAATGGCAAAACGGTCACGTACCACCTGCCTCCCGGACGGATTTCCGGGGATTGCTGATCTATGAAGCCCATGTGGGCATGGCCCAGGAGCGTCCCGGTGTGGGCAGTTACCTGGAATTTGCCGATCTTGTGCTGCCCCGCATTGTGGCCGCCGGCTACAACACCCTGCAATTGATGGCCATCCCCGAACACCCCTACTACGGCTCCTTCGGCTACCAGGTGGCCAATTTTTTTGCCCCATCCAGCCGCTTCGGCACCCCGGAAGAGCTCAAGGAACTGGTAGACCGCGCCCACGGGTACGGCTTGACCGTGCTCATGGATATTGTCCACTCCCATGCCGTGGCCAATGAAGTGGAGGGTTTAAGCCGCCAGGACGGTTCCCTGTATCAATATTTCCATGACGGCCCCCGGGGCTTTCATCCCGCCTGGTCCTCCCGCTGTTTCGATTACGGCAAGATCCAGGTGCTCCATTTCCTGCTCTCCAACTGCCGCTACTGGCTGGATGAATTCCGCTTCGACGGCTTCCGCTTTGACGGCATCACCAGCATGCTCTACCTGCACCACGGCCTGGAACGCTCTTTCAGCGGCTACGATAACTATTTTGACAATGAGGTGGATGAAGCAGCCCTGACCTACCTGGCCCTGGCCAACCGGGTGGTGCATCAGGTGCGGCCCCAGGCAATCACCATTGCCGAGGATATGAGCGGCATGCCGGCCCTGGCCCGGCCCCTGGACAGGGGCGGTGTGGGCTTCGACTACCGCTTTGCCATGGGGGTGCCGGATTACTGGATCCGCTTGACCAAGGAGATCCCTGACCAACAGTGGCCCCTGGGCAACCTCTGGCATGAGTTGACCAACCGCAGGTCGGAAGAGGCGACCATCAGCTATGCCGAGTCCCACGACCAGGCCCTGGTGGGGGACCAGACCCTGATTTTCCGTCTCATGGGCGACGCCATTTATCACCATATGCAGGTGGATGACCCGGATCTGATCGCCCAGCGCGCCACGGCCCTGCACAAGATGATCCGCCTCATCACCCTGGCCACGGCCGGCGGCGGCTACCTCAACTTCATGGGCAATGAGTTCGGCCATCCCGAGTGGATCGACTTTCCCCGGGAGGGCAACCAGTGGTCCTATCATTATGCCCGCCGCCAGTGGAGCCTGGCGGATGATCCTCAACTCAAATACCGCCGGTTGCAGCGTTTTGACCGTGACATGCTGGCCCTGGCAAGGGACTATGATATCTTCCGGCAGCCGCCGCGCTTGATCTGCAATCATGACGGGGATAAAGTATTGGCATTTCTGCGGGCCGGATTGCTCTGGGTATTCAATTTCCACCCCTGGAATTCTTACAGCAACTATGGCCTGGATTGTCCGGACAGCACCTATCGACTTTTATTTCACAGTGACGAGCCCGAATACGGAGGACATGGCCGGCTGCAGCAGGGCCACGTCCACCCCCAGGGGGGCCCGGGAGCCCAGGTGCGACTCTATCTGCCCCACCGCACGGCGCTGGTGTTGTTGCCGGACTTGCCCAATGGGCCAACACCATAGTACTCCCCACCCCCGGCCCAATAGCACACCGGGGCAGGCTCCGCGGGGATGACAGTCAGTATTGAGTACGCGTCATTCCCGCGACGGCGGGAATCCGTAGTCATAACAATTTGGATTTATTGGTTAATTATTATCCTCTGTGTCAAGTGGGGATAAAGATCCCAGCCCCTGGAGGGAGAGGTTTTCGTTCAGCAACTAATCTAGGCAGATGAAATTCCCGGATAGATCCATGTACAAGCCTGAAACCCGTGAGCATGGCAGGAGTATCAGCACCGGCCGCCTGGTGGGGGGGGGACTGTTGTGGCTGGGCCTGGGTACGTTGGTCTATCTCGGCGATCGACCCTGCGGTTCTTCCTATCTCCAGGGATACATCCAGCAGTTGCTGCCTGCAGCGGGCATGGATGGGATCAGCTTTGGCATCCTCGGCGGCTGGCTGCCCACCTTCTGCCATGTGGTGGCCTGGTCCCTGATTACCGCTGGAGTTCTGGCCCTGCACTCCAAACCGGCCCTGGCGGCCATCTGCCTGTTGTGGCTGGTCATCAATGCGGGTTTTGAACTGGGCCAGAAATATGCAGCGGCAGGTGGGAAACTGTTTACGGACGCGCTTCCCGCCGCCGGGATTGCGGATATATTCCGCAACTATTTTACCAACGGCACCTATGATACGGGCGACCTGCTGGCTGCCGTACTGGGTGCGGGTGTGGCGTTTATATTATTGCTCGTAATCACCGAAAGGAAGGGGATATGGTCAGGGAATTCTACGGCCGCCGACATCCTGTGATTCAGGGAACACTATTGCTGGCGATGATAGTTTTAGGATCGGCAACCCTCTTGGGCACAGGCGGAAAGTCGGATCCCTCGCAAACCTGCCTGGTTACCATCCACCGGCCCGACGACGGCAGTTCCTGGGTATACGGCACCACCATTGTATTCCAGGGCAGCGGCCACAATCCCGACGACGACCTGCCCTTCGACGAAACGAGTCTAACCTGGTATTCCAATCTGGACGGCACGCTGGGAACCGGCGGCACCATCACTCCCCAGCTGTCGGTGGGCCTGCACCTCATCACCCTCTCCTGTGAAGATGAGGGCAGCGTGGGCAGTGTGGCCATCTCGGTGCGCGTGACCCCGTCCTAGCGCGCCCCGCCGTCCATCAATTCAGATTTTTAAAATAGTCGAAGTAGTGCAGCACCTTTTGGACATAGCGGGTCGTCTCGGGAAAGGGGGGGATGTCTGAATATTGATCCACGGCGGTGGGACCGGCATTATAGGCCGCCAGGGCCAGGCGGGTATCACCATAGCGATCCACCATCTGCCGCAGGTATTGGGCCCCCCCCATGATATTCTGCCAGGGGTCAAAGGGGTCGGCAATCTGCAGGCTGCGGTAGTTCTCGGGCATGATCTGCATCAGCCCTTTTGCGCCTTTTTTGGACACGGCCCGGGGATTGAAATCAGATTCCACCTTGACCATCGCTTTCAGCAGGGGAAAGGACAGTTGGTAGGTCTGGGAGGCTTGATCCAGGTACAGGTCATAGGTGTCCGGCGCATAATTGCTCCATTTCGGCCGCCGGGATGCCTGGTCACGGATGTAGAGCTGATAACCCGCCTTTTTGGGGGAATCGGTAAAATGCAGGACACCGTTGGCATCTTTATATTTATAGATATCGCCACCCCGGGCGTCCGTGCCCGGTCCCCAAACGGGCATAACCGCCAAGATCAGGAACCAGAAAATCCTTCTTAACGACCCGGCGAAAATATGGATTCGCTCCGCTATGCTGGATTCTGGTTTCTGGATCGAGTCGTGGGTATGCTTTCGCATGGTCGACGAATCGCTTATTCCCCTCCCCCTCGACGGGGGAGGGTCAGGGTGGGGGTGAATGATTTCAAACAATTATATCCCCCTCCCCCAACCCCTCCCGCCAGGGGAGGGGGGTTTGCGATCGGGTAGTTTTAAATTTCAGGATTGGTCGGGCCACTGGCTGCGTTCCTTTTTTTCGCGATACTGCTTCTCCAGAAACCGTTTTACAAAAGCAGGATGCTGCAGATAGGGTACCAAGTCGGTTTTGATACCGCCGATAAATTCTTTGAGCAAAGGTTCCCGTTCTTTAGCGGATATAAAAATCCGCTCCCGGCGCTGCACAAAACTCTGGGTATCCCCCATTAGTTCCCGCATGGCTTCCCGGGAAGGCTCGGGCGCCTGGTCTCCGCTCCACAGGTCGGGGGACAGATCAATTTCGAGGCGGGCCTCCAGAATAACCTGCCAGCGATCCCCGGTGAGCAAACGGGAGCAGTCATGCAACGTAAGGGTTAATTGGGGTCCAATGGAAATCTCTTCTATCACTCTTTCGGTCATAAACACCATACTCCTTAAAAAAGCTGCAGCTGGCGATGTTTGGCCGGCCGTCGCCGGCCCGTGGCCGCGCTTTGCATCAGTTCGGGGTCGATTGCCGTGATCAGCGGCGAAATCCTGCTTTTCAACTTCTGCCCGTAACGCGTACGTTGCCGGGACCAGCTTAAATAGAGCCGTTGCCTGGCCCGCGTCATGGCCACATATAACAGCCGCCGCTCCTCCCCTTCATCCCACTCCTCGGGATTCTCCCGCCGAAGGGGGACCAGTCCATCTTCACATCCCACCACAAATACCACGGGAAATTCCAGGCCCTTGGCGGCATGCATGGTCAACAGGGTAACCTTTTCCGCCGGCCGGCTCAACAGATCCGGGTCCTGGTTGAGAGCCAGCCCGGCGAAAAACCAGGAAGCCTGGTTGTCCGCCTCCCCGGCCCACTGGATGAGTTGCCGGTAGCCCTCCCGGGCGCTTTCATCCCGATCAATTTCACTCTGCAGTCCCAGATGGCGGCCTAGATGCTTGAGTTTCTTAACCAAGGGGTAGGGGGAAATATCTTCCTGTAGATGGTGCAGGGATTCTATCCAGTGGTGGAGTTCCCGCTGTCGTCTGCGGCCCATGGCGGGGATGGGGAACCGCAGGGCGTTATTTAAGGTTTCACGGAAATTGAGACGCCGCTCGAAACTCCAGATTTTCAGAATATCAAGGGTGCTGGGGCTGAGGCGGGGTGTCAGGAGCGAAGCACTGTGGATAATATCCCACAGTCCCCCCTGGTTTTCCATCAGTTTGAGCAGGGCAACCAGGCACACCAAAGCAGGAAGATCCAGAATCTGCTTGCGACCGGCAACCCGCCTGGGAATTCCAGCGCCGTCAAACACCTCGCAGAAGACCCGGGCCTGCTCACTGGTGCGGTATAAAACGGCAAAGTCGGCAAAACTCAAGTCCGCCTGGAAAGCGTCACCCCGGGGGCGGGAGGCAATGCGGTGCTGATCAATGGCATGCAGGTCCATGCCCCCCACCAGGGCTTCGATGGTTTTGCCCACGGCCACGGCTTCGGCCCGCGGTGTGGCGCTCTCCAGCAGGCCGATGGTTTTGGCCCCGCTGATATCCGATTGAAGGTTAGCGGGATTCGCCTTAGAGCCTGCCCTGTCACCGGCCCGCCCGTCATCGGCTGTAATGGTATTATTACCATCCCCGGCAGGCACGGGCAGAATCTGGGCTGCCGCGGCCAGAATGGCGGGCGTGGAGCGATAATTGCGGATCAGGTGAACCTCGCCGGCTCCGGGATAATCCTGGCTGAACCTTTCAAAATAGGCCCGGTCCGATCCACGAAAGCCATAGATGGACTGGTTCGGGTCTCCGATCACACAAATATTCGATTTTTCAGGGAATAATTTTCGCACGAGACGATACTGGCCGTAGTTGATATCCTGGTATTCGTCGATGAACAGGTAACGAAAGCGGCTGCGCAGACGACCCAGGGCGTCCGCATCGCTGGCCAGGGCCTCAAGCACCTTGGCGATGAGATCTTCAAAATCGAGAAGCTGCTGCCAGGCCAGCAGATCCTCGTAGCGCTGATAGAGCCGGACAAATCCCTGCTGCCGGTCCGCATCATTGAACAGGGGCGGACAATGCCGCGGTCCCTTCAACTGCTGTTTGGCGGTCATGATGCCCTCAAGGGCTTTGGCCGCCGGGGGCAGGCCGGCAACCCCTTCGCTGCGGACCTGCCGGCGGGCTTCGGCCACGAGTTGGTGCTGCAGGGCTTCATCCGCCAGGATCCAGTCCGCCCAGGCGCCATGTCCCAGGTTGAATTCCGAATCCTGCAGAAGATACCGGCCCAGACCATGAAAGGTGCCGATCCAGGGCAGGTCAGCTGAAGCCCCCACCTGCCGGCGCAAACGTTCATGCATCTCTCCGGCGGCTTTGTTGGTGAATGTGACCGCCAGCATTTGGGCAGCCGGTACATGGCGCCGGGTGAGCAGGGCGGCCATGCGCTGGGTGAGGGTACGGGTTTTGCCCGTGCCCGGTCCGGCCACGATAATTAAGGGCCCCTGCACGTGGTCCACGGCGGCCTGTTGGGCGCTGTTGAGCTTGAATTCGGTTTCAGACCGTCCCTTTTCAGAATTCCCTAGAGCTTCATTGAATTTTTTTTCGGGACTGACGGTTGATTTCCGCTGTCCGGTATCGCTCCGGCTATTGAATACCTCTCGTTCGTCATTCCGGCGAACGCCTGAATACAGCGTCTCTACTGGAGGCCGGATCAAGTCCGGCATAACGGAACTTGGGTATTCAAGCTGGTGTTTCGTGTTCCCGATATTCAACTCCCGCTGCACCGGGGGCGGGGGAATTTTTTTCTGATTTTTACCCGCGGATGCGCCACCCGTGAAAAGAGTGCGCTGCCCCACGAGTTGCCGGCGCTCCCGGGCACTGAAAAACCGCACCTTACCAAACTCGCCGTCGTATCCCGGGGCAATTTCCACCTGGTTCCGGCGCATGCGCCGCACAGCCTCCGCCAGCAGGCCGATCCCCGCACTTTCAATCTCATCTGGCGGCAGATTAAGCAGAATATCCATTTCACTGCCCAGCCGCGCCAGGGCCCGCTCATAATATCCCTGAACTTTTTTGGATTGTGCGCCGACCTGAAATATTTCGGCCAGGATATCCGTAAGGGGTACAATCCGATCAAAGGGCCGTTCATACCCGGACCGGTAACCCGGGTCCCGATCCGCCAAAAGCTCTACGCGATGGAGCACACCCAGGGTCAGGGGTTTTGCACACACCGGACAGATGCCGCCGGCTGCCAGGGTCCGCCGGGGTTCCCAGCGCACCTCGCATTTACGATTGCCATCCAGATGATATTTGCCCTCCTCGGGATAGAATTCCACCGTGCCCTTAAATGCTGGTGAATCCTTGGTGGCCAAGGCTTCCCTGATGGCGGCATAGCTCAATTCAGCCTCCAGCCGATTGACTTCCCGGCCCAGTTTCTTAGGAGAGTGGGCGTCTGAGTTGGACACCAGCCGCAGGCCATCCAGGGCAGACACCCGCCAATTCATTTCCGGATCCGAAGAGAGCCCGGTTTCCACGGCAAAAATATGGTCGCTGAGGTCGCCAAAACACTCGTCAAGGGCATCAAAACCGGATTTAGACCCCAGCATGGAAAACCAGGGGGTCCAGATATGGGCAGGTATCAGAAAGGCATCCGGGCTGGTTTCCAGAACGATTTCCAAAAGGTCGCGCGCGTCCAGTCCCAGAATGGGCCGCCCGTCGGAAGCGATGTTGCCGATCTTAGCCAGGCTGTCACTGAACTTCCGGGCGGATTCCAGATGGGGAAGATAGACCAGATTGTGGTTTTTGCGGGTGCGGCCATCTTTTTTATAAATACAACTGATCTCCCCCTGCAGCATGAACCGCACCGGGCGTCGGCAACCCTGGGGAACCGAATTATCGACATCGACCGCCAATTCCCTTTTGAGTTGATACAGGCCGGCTTCAGCTGGTTCCAGTTGGCTCTCCAATTCAGCCAGCCAGCCGGGATGCGTGCAATCACCGGTACCCACCACGCTGATGCCCTTGATTTGAGCCGCCTGATGGATGTGGGCCAGATCCAGGTTTTTCGAGGTGGCGATGGAGTACTTGGAATGGATATGCAGATCAGCCAGAAATTTCATTGGATCCGGTTTTACTTTTAAGACAAAAAAAAGATGTTTATAAATTGTAGCGTTTTTATTGAAATTTTTGAAATAGCCGGGGTCGCCGTGGGGGTCAAGCTATTTCATATACGGGATCGATTTGCACCTTGTATACCTATTATTTTATCAGGAAAACAGCTTGTATCCACCTTAAATTTAAGGTATATTATCTTGTTTAAATAACGTGCCATAAATGCAGTGATTTTTCCAGTTAAAAGGGTTGGCAATGGGTCTTTTATCATCCTCGGTCTCCATGACCCGCTATCGGGTAAATGGTGAAATTGAAGGACCTCTGATGGAAACCATCCATCAGGGTCTGGTGACCAATACCGTTCCGGAAATCGACGGTGAAGTTACGGACAAGGCAACCGGCTGGACCTCCTGGCAAACCCCCTACCAACCAGATTTTGAAGGCTCATCCTTTGCCTATGGCACCTATCTGGTTTTTTCCCTGCGGGTGGATAAAAAAAGCATTCCCGCCAAGGCGGTGCAAAAATTAATGGCCGTGGAAATGGCCCGTAAACTGGCCGAAGACCAACGTCCTTACCTTTCCAAAAATGAAAAAAAACTGATCAAGGAGCATGTCACCGACGCACTCTGTCGCCAGGTGCCCTCCGTTCCCCATATCTACGATCTGATCTGGAACTATGAGGAACGCCGTATCTGTTTTTTTTCCAGCTTGAAAAGCGCCAACGAGGAGCTGGAAGAGCTTTTTGTAAAATCCTTCGGTCTGAATTTAATCCGGCTGTTTCCATATACACTGACGGAAATCGCCATGGAACTGACCGCGGACCAGAAAGACCGGCTCAATCACCTGAAACCCACTTCATTTTAAAGGTGGCCCCATGCTTGATGTTGCGGTGGCCTATAATCGCTATAAATTTCTGGGACATGAATTTTTAACCTGGCTCTGGTTTATGATGGATACGCAGCCGGAAGTGCTGGGAGGTCTTTATAAGGATGAAATAACCCCCTATATGGGCAATCGCATTGTGTTGGAAGCCGCTTCCGGGGATATCCGGGAAACGGTGACCATCAAAGGGGATGAGGCTGACATGCAGGAGGGCCGGGTAGCTCTGAAAAAGGGCGCCCTGGTAACAGAACTCAATGTTATCATTGAGAGCGGCGGCCAACAGTGGCAATTCACCATCAAGGGCGAGAGCCTTAATATTTCAAGCCTCAGCACACCGGAGATTGGTCCCACGTCATCGGCCGAGGACCGCGAGGGGGCCGTTCTGGAGAAGGCCTATTTTTATGAAAAACTGAGCTCTTATTTTGACAGTCTGTTCCAGGATTTTCTTAACCAGCGGCTGGCCGCCGACTGGGAAACCCAACGGGTGGCGGCCATGCAGAATTGGATCCGTAAATAATAATCATTGGGGGCTTAATGCTATAGGTATTACATCTTGTTTTGCATAGCTTCATGCAATTCCAAAGGGTGTGCAAAATGATTATTATTTAATTATTAAAGATTTTTAAGTTTATATTGCTCCGGCGGTTAAATACCTTTCGTCCGGTCATGACTGGGATTGCCTATTTAGCTTAGCCGCCGGATTCATAGGACCTACAAAGAATTAGAGAGAACACTCTTTATTGACCAACATTGATGATAATATTCTTAAAGGTGTGTTTATAATTATTGGGGTTTTCAACAGACCCCACAGGGTTGTTTAAAAAAGATTGTGCATGAACCCGGCGCTAACAGTTTATTAACAATTAAAATTAATAAAAAATATTGTAATTATATATAGTTATATAATTATTAAACATATTGACACCCCTTCTTCATCATCTTTTTTATATATATAAAATATAAAGAATAAGGGCGGAAAAATGAAATTTACCGTAAAAAAAAGCGACATTTTGGATGTGCTTTCCAAAGTACAGGGAATTACCGGCAGAAAAAGCAATATGGCGATCACCACGCATGTTTTACTGCGGGTCGCCAATGGCGAAGTAACCCTGTTCGCCACGGATCTTGAAACCGGATTCGAGGGCAGCTATCCGGCAAAGGTTGAGATCGAGGGTGGCGTAGCCATTAATTCCAGGAAACTCTTTGAAATAATCAGGGATTTTCCCGATGCTGATGTCGAGGTCCATGAAGTGGATAACCACTGGATCGAAATCGGCAACGAAACCGTCCAGTATCATATCGTGGGTATGAATCCGGACGATTTTCCGGAGAACCCTGCTGCAGATGACATCCCGCTGTTCGATATCGATTCAATAGCCTTAAAGAAAATGATTGACCGTTCGGTCTCCATCGGGGGCGCAGCGGATGACAAACGCGCCCATATTCTGGGAGTTTTACTGGAGGGAGTCGGTGAAAACGATGACGCCCAGGCGCATCTGCTGCGTATTGTTTCCACCGACGGCAGCCGCCTTAACCTCACAGAATACAGCTATAAAGACAGTGTGGATCTGCCTGCGGATACCAGTATCCTGGTTCCAAAATCTGCTTTGTATGAAATGGGCAAGTTTTTAGAAGCGGGTGAATCGGTGAAATGGGGTTATAAAGGCAACCGCTTTTTAATTAAAAAACTGAATGAAACCCTGATCACCCGCCTGTTGGAGGGGGAATTTCCGGGCTACCAGCAAATTCTCGACCTTAGGGAGGAGATGCGCAGCGAAGGCAAGATCCATGAAGTGGTGCTGGACCGTCAGCTTTTTTTAATGATGCTGCGCCGGATGTCCATCCTTTCTTCGGAAAATTACAAGGGCGTTATTTTCACTTTTGAAAGGGATCGCCTGACCATCAACTCCACCAATCCCGATATCGGTGAATCCAAAGAGGATATGGCCATTAATTTTCCCCATGATAAATTGGAAATGGCCTTTAATCCCCGCTTTTTTATCGATGCCCTGAATCACCTGAACGACGAGAAAATACTGATCAGTTTTGTGGATGAAGAGAAACCCTGCCTGGTGGAGGGCGAGGAAGAGAAAGCCTATCTGGGCGTTATTATGCCAATGAGAATATAGTTTTATGGAACATATATATGATGCCAATAGCATAGATGTATTGGAGGGGCTGGAACCGGTTCGCCTGCGGCCTTCCATGTATATCGGCAACGTGGATGTGGAAGGCCTGCACCACCTGGTCTATGAGATCATCGACAATAGTATCGATGAGGCCATGGCGGGGTATTGCGATCTGATCACCGTCACCGTGCATGCCGACAACAGCGTAAGCGTGGAGGATAACGGCCGGGGTATTCCGGTGGATATCCACCAGAGCGAAGGTGTGCCGGCCGTGGAAGTGGTGCTTACCAAACTGCATGCCGGCGGTAAATTTGATAACGACAGCTACAAGGTATCGGGCGGTCTCCATGGAGTGGGCGTATCCGTGGTCAATGCGCTTTCGGCATTTTTGGAAGTGGAAATATACACCAAGGGTAAAATCTACTATCAGACCTATGAAAAGGGTGTAAAAGCCAAGGATCTGCAAATTATCGGGGAAACCGCCAAACAGGGCACCAAAATTCATTTTTTCCCTGACACCTCCATCTTCAATGTGGATACCTATAACTATGATATCCTGTGCCGGCGCTTGCGGGAGCTGGCTTTTCTCAATAAGGGCGTGCGCATAGTTATCCGCGACGAACGCGCCGACCTGACCGAGGAGTTTCATTATGAAGGTGGCCTGAAATCGTTCGTCGAGCACATCAACCACCACCATACCGGCCTGCACAAGCCGATATTCATGGAGGGGGTGCGCAACGAGGTGGAGATCGAAGTTGCCATCCAATACAATGACAGCTTCAACGAGAAAATGTTCTCCTTTGCCAATAACATTAATACCGCCGAGGGCGGGTTCCACCTCATCGGTTTTAAGGCCGCCCTGACCCGGACCCTCAATCAATATGTGGCCAGCGGCAACCTGCCCAAAAACTTGCAGACCAAAATCAGCGGGGATGATGTGCGCGAGGGCTTGGCCGCAGTGATCTCCGTGCGCATTAAAAACCCCCAGTTCGAGGGGCAGACGAAAACCAAGCTGGGCAACAGTGAGGTCAAGGGATTGGTGGAATCCCTGGTCAATGAGAAATTGACCGAATTTCTGGAAGAAAATCCCAATGTGGGCAAGACCATCATCGGTAAGGCCGTGGATGCGGCCCGGGCCCGGGATGCGGCCAAGCGGGCCCGGGACCTGGCCCGTAAGAAAGGCTCTCTGATCGACTCCTCACTGCCCGGAAAGCTGGCCGAGTGCCAAAGCTCGGATCCGGCAGAGCGGGAAATTTTTCTGGTGGAGGGAGATTCCGCCGGCGGGTCGGCCAAACAGGGCCGGGATCGCCGTTTTCAGGCCATTCTGCCCTTGAAAGGCAAAATCCTGAACGTGGAAAAAGCGCGTTTCGACAAGATTCTGCGCAGTGATGAAATTAAAAACATCATTACCGCCCTGGGTACCGGAGTTGGCGAGGAAGAATATGATATAGGCAAGATACGGTATCATAAGGTCATTATCATGACCGATGCCGATGTGGATGGATCTCATATCCGCACCCTGCTGTTGACGTTCTTCTTTCGACAGATGCCGGAAATCGTGGAGCGGGGATACCTTTACATTGCCCAGCCGCCCCTCTTTCGCGTGGGTAAAGGCAAAAATGCCGTCTACCTCAAGGACGAATCCGGACTGACTGATCACATGCTCAAACGGGTATGTAACAAGAAAACGGTACATGCCGATCAAAACGGCAAGCCCATGAGCGAGCATGAACTGTTCCTGTTTGTCACCGATCTGGCGGATTACTTCGGCCTGCTGGAGCGGTTTGCCCTGCGCGGCATCGGTTCCGATTTGATCGAACGGCTCATCGCCATGAAAGTTGTGGACAAAACCACCCTGGCTGATGAAACCAGGATGCGGGAACTCAAGCAGCATCTGGAAAGCGCCGGATACCGTGTCGGCGGGGTAAATTGGGACAGTGAGCGGGAACTCTACGAAATGTTCGTCCAACCCTTGCCGGACGGGGAAGAGGGCATGGACAGCAGCCTTGCCGGACAGGCCGCCCTGCCGGTTAAAATCGGCCAGGGGTTGATCTACTCCAAGGACTACCAGAAATGTCTTTTGGCAACCGCTAAAATCGGTGTGCACGATTACGCCGCCTACAGCATTCGCAACAGTGACGGCAGGGGTGAACCCCATGTTGCCGGCACCAAACGCGAGCTTTTCGATTATTTATTGGATGAAGGCAAGCGCGGCCTCAGTATGCAGCGTTACAAAGGTCTGGGTGAAATGAATCCCGACCAGCTATGGAAAACCACCATGAAACCCGAAGTGCGCACCCTGCTGCAGGTCAAGGTAGCCGATGCCATGGAAGCCGATGAAATCTTCACCATCCTGATGGGCGAGGAGGTCGAACCCCGGCGCGAGTTCATCCAGAACAATGCCCTGGAAGTCAGCACACTGGATATTTAATAATTAAAATAGACTTATTCCTTAATCTCCCTCCCCCTTGACGGGGGAGGGCTGGGGTGGGGGTGAAAAAATGCGTCTGGATTCACATCACTAATTGAGGTTAGATTGAGACACAAATCCAATGGAGAATACTATGAAAATATATATTAAAATAATTTTTTTATCTTTTTTACTGTTGTTTGTTGCCGGAAATATCCACGCCAAAGACCCCAAAGATATGGGCGGCTGGGAACAGGGCGGAACCTATGACAGTCACTACGACCCCAAGGAACGGGAAAAAATCCGCTGTTTCGTCAAAGAGATCAAGGAAATCATTCCCATGCCGGGTATGTCCCCGGGAGTGGGTATCGTCATGGATGAAGGGGATGGCGAAACCTTCATGGTCCACCTATGTCCTACCTGGTATATAGATGCAAAAAGCACTGGTCTCAAACGCGGTGAAAAGGTCAAGGTGAAAGGTGCCTGGGCTGAGATCAATGGCGAAGATGTATTCATGGCCGCCAAAATTAAAAAAGGGGACTATTTCGATCTTAAAGTGCGTTTAACAAAGGATGGAAAACCATTTTGGACGATGACACCAGAAGAGTTGGCTCTCGAGAAGCAATAGGTTTTTCTGTACATATTTAGAATGTAAATATTGATATTATTGCACTATAATTTTCCCTACATCAGCTACAGAGCCAACAGGATGCTTTGGAATAGCGTACTGATTAGCTCGAGGCGCTGTAAAATTTAAAATTATCAGAACTCAAGCAAATTCCACTGTTTTCTAAAAGCCTCTGAGGATCTGGTATCAAAGCCTGTGGCTAGGGGTCCAGAATACATGGATGAAACTTCCATGCACTTTCCCATGCCGGAAACGGTTTCGGCATGTTGGGATTGGCTATGGCCACAATACCTACCCGAAGCAACTCTTCATATCGTGAATAGCTATCATAAAGAGCGCTGCCTTTTCGGTGTGGATACTTGGCTGCAAGCTATTCGGCCGGTGGTACAACTGCTCTTTTTCAAAAATAATGAGAGTCGCTGTTTATTTGGATATCGGCTGGATTAAGGACGCTATTATGGCAAATAAACAAAGCAATGTGTCGGTGACCTACTCGATTGTCATTCCGGTTTATAACAGCCAAAATAGCATCGGACCTTTGATAAGTTCAATAGAGGTGCTGTTTTTGGAGCATGGTGACACCCATGAGGTGATTTTGGTGGATGACGGAAGTATTGATCGCAGTTGGCAGGCATTAATTGATATATATAAAGCCAAGGAAAATGTTAAAATTATTCGTCTCATGAAAAACTTCGGCCAGCACCATGCGGTGTTGTGTGGCTTTCGATATGCAAGGGGAGAATTCGTGATAACAATGGATGATGACTTACAGCACACCCCCCGGGAAATACTGAAACTAATGGCAGTTATGGGACCGGATGTAGACGTTGTGATTGGTGCATTGGAGCAAAAGCGCGACACGGCTTTAAAGAAA
>Ga0180435_10002129_pt1 | contig 20336 bp, 16 predicted proteins | sample SS_ome_3_FD_132467 | JGI IMG/M metagenome (GOLD analysis project Ga0180435, IMG submission 132467) | Hypersaline lake sediment archaeal communities from the Salton Sea, California, USA - SS_3_S_1 metaG | ecosystem: Environmental > Aquatic > Non-marine Saline and Alkaline > Hypersaline >...
AGCTCATGCATCTCGTGCAGGCTATGTCGCCTCATGCATGTGAATGAGGGCCGAACGTCCCCGACGTCCGCGGGCCGGCCCCGCACCGCCCGGGACCGGCGCGACACGCGTCGTGGTGGGCCGAAGTGGTAGCGTCCGGCCCGTGTCCACCCACGGTTTCACCCCGATCCGCGAACGCGAGCTGCCCCTGCTCGGCGTTCGCGCCCGCCTCCTGCGGCACGAGCCCAGCGGCGCCGAGCTGCTGCACCTCGCCGGCGACGAGCCCAACCTGACCTTCGCGGTCGGCTTCGCCACGCTCCCGGGCGACGACACCGGCGTGGCCCACATCCTCGAGCACATCGTCCTGGCCGGCTCCGAGAAGTACCCCCTCAAGGACCCCTTCTTCGAGCTCGTCAAGGGCTCCGTGGCCGGCTTCATCAACGCCATGACCTGGCCCGACCGCACCGTCTACCCCTTCGCGACGGACCACCCGCGCGACTTCCTCAACCTCCTCCACGTCTACCTCGACGCCGTGTTCCGGCCGCGCCTGACGCGCGAGACCTTCGACCAGGAGGCGTGGCACCTCGAACCCGGCGAGGCCCCCGGCGGCCTGCGCCTGCGCGGCGTGGTGTTCAACGAGATGAAGGGCGCCGGCGGCAGCCCCGACCGGGCGCTGGAGCGCACTGAGACCGTCGCGCTGCTGCCCGACACCGCCTACCGCTACGACGCCGGCGGCGACCCCGCCGCGATCCCCGACCTGACCTACGAGCAACTGGTCGCCTTCCACCGCGACCATTACCACCCGAGCCGCGCGCGCTTCGTGCTCCACGGCGACGTGCCGCTCGACGAGACGCTCGCGGTCATCGCGGGGTACCTGAATGGCGCCGAACGCCAGGACACCCTGCCGCCGCCGGGTGCCCCGATGCCCTTCGGCGCCCCCCGCGCGGTCACCGGCGCCTACCCGGCCGACGCCAAGGGCAAGGCGATCGCCACCGTGGTGTGGGCCACGCCCGAGCCCGAAACGCCCGCCGACACGCTGGCGTGGGAACTGCTCGAACACGTGCTCGTGGGAACCCCGGCGGCGCCCCTGCGGCGGGCCCTGCTCGACGCGGGGCTCGGCGAGGCGTTCATCGGCGGGTTCAGCGACGACCGCCGCACCCCGGTCTTCCGCGTCGGCCTGCGTGGGGTGGCGCCCGAGCGCGCGGGCGAGGTGCACGCCCTCGTGCGCGAGGCGCTCGCGGGCATCGCCGAACGCGGCGTGGCGGACGACGACGTGGCGGCGGCGCGCAACCGGTTGGAGTTCGCCGCCCGCGAGCTCGACGCCTGGGGCGGCCAGCGCGGGCTCGCGCTGGGACTCGGCGTCCTCGGGCGCTGGTTCCACGGCCGCGACCCGCTCGAGGAGCTCGACGCCGACCGCACCTTCGCCGAGATCGACGCGCGCATGGCCGCCGTCGGCGGCGGCGCGATGGTCGGCGAACTGCTCCGCCGCCACCTCCTCGACGGCACGCATCGCGTCGACGTGACCCTGCTGCCCGACCCCGACCTGAGTCGCCGGCGCCAGGCCGACGAGGACGCGCGCCTCGCCGAGCTCGCCGCCGCCATGGACGCCGACGGCCTCGCGCGGGTGGCCGCCTCCGCGGCGGCGCTGGCCGCCCACCAGGCGCGCCCGGACGACGAGGCCGCCCGCGCCGCCCTACCGCGGCTGAAGCGCGCCGACCTCGCCGGCGCGCGCCCGCAGCCACGCGTGGCACCCGAGCGCGTCGACGGCGCGGAGCTCGCCTGGATCGACCAACCCACCCGCGGCCTGCTGTACCTCGACCTCGCCTTCGACCTCGCCGGCCTCCCGGAGGCCCAGCTCCCCCACGTCGCCGTGCTCGGGCGCGCGCTGCTCGAGACCGGCACCGCGCGCAGCAGCCTCGCGGACCTGACCCGTCGCATCGACCGCGACACCGGGGGGATCGGCCACGGCCTCGAACTGCACGCGCCGGTCGACGGCGGTCGGGGCGTCGCCCGCTTCGTGCTGCACGGCAAGGCGCTGGCGTCGCGGGCGGGCGAGCTCGGCGGGCTCATGCTCGAGGTCCTCACCGAGGCGCGGGTCGACGACCGCGAGGCCGTGCGGCGACTGGCGCTGGAGAGCCTGGCGCGCCGGCGAACGTCGCTCGAGCCCGCCGGCACCCAGTTCGCGCTGCGCCGCTTGGCCGCCCACGGGTCCGCCGAGGGGCGCGTCGCCGAGGCCCTCACCGGCCTCGCCTCGCTGGCCACGCTGGCGACCTTCGTCCGCCGCGTGGACGAGGACTGGGACGCGCTGCGCGGCGAGCTCCTCGACCTGCGCGAGGGGCTGTTGTCGCGCGCCCGGTTGGTCGCCGGCGTCACAGGGGACGCGGAGGCCGCGGCGGCCGCGCGGCCCGCGCTCGAGGCGCTGCTGGCCGGCCTGCCGGCCGGCGACGCCGACGGCGCGCTGCCCGACCTCGCCTCCCCCGAGCCCGCCGAGGGCTGGACGCTGCCAGGCCAGGTGCACTACACGGGCGTGCGTTGGCTGCTGCGGGGCGGCGAGCGGCTGCCCGGCAGCTGGATCGCCGCGACCCGCCACCTGAGCGCCGACGTCCTCATCCCGGCCCTGCGCTTCAAGGGCGGCGCCTACGGCGCGGCGCGCAGCTCGATCCCCTGGCCGGCACCCTCTTCGCCCAGGCGTACCGCGACCCCAACCTCGGCGAGAGCCTCGCCACCTTCCGGGCGCTGCCCCAGGCCCTGCGGGAGGCGGCCGCCGCGCTCGACGACGCCGCGCTCGACACGCTCATCGTCGGCGCCATCGGCAGGCTCGATCCCTACCAGCTGCCCGGCGCGACCGGCTACCGCGCGCTCGTGCGCCACTTGCGCGGCACCGAGGGCGAGCTGGAGCGGCTGCGGGCCGAGCTGCTGGCGACCGAGCGGCAGGACTTCCGGGACCTGGCCGACGCGATCGACGCCGCCGGCGAGCCGACCTCGGTCGTGCTCGGGCCGCGCGACAACCTCGAGGCGGTGGGCGGCCCCGTGGGTTGGGTGGTGCGCGAGCCGGGCTGAGCGCGGGCGCGCCTACCGCGCCGCGTCGGCGCCCGACGGCAGCTTCGCCGACGGCCGCCCGAGCGCCCGGTACAGGCGCATCGTCGCCCACTCGACCGAGTAGCGGTAGTCGTGGCGCGCCCACGCGTTCGCGAGCACGACCCAGGCCACGGCGTGGGCCCCGCCGAACGCCAGGCAGGCGGCGATGCCGTCGTTCCAGCCAGGCGCCACCGCCGACAGGAGGCGCGCCGCGACCTCGCCGACCGGGGTCTCGAGCAGGAACACCGTGAGCGACACGGTGCCGACGCGGCGCAGGGGGCGCAGCCAGTCGCCGCGCCCGGCGTCTCCCGCGTCCGGGCCGGCCCCCCGTCGGTCCCACACGGCCAGGGCGCCGGTCGCGAGCAGCAGGAACAGCCCGAGCTGGGCCACCGTCAGGAAGTACCAGAACGGGTCGACCTCGCGCTCGAGCAGCGTGTCGGGCAGCGACGCCAGGCCGACGATGCCGCCCGCGAGCGCCAACGCCCCGAACGCGGCCACGGGCCACAGGCTGCCGGCGTTGACGCCGCGCAGCAGCCGCAGGCCGAGCCACCCTCCCAGCAGGCCGAACGCCAGGTAGGGGAGCAGCGGGTTGTTCTTGTTGACCAGGAAGCCCCAGAAGAGCGCCGGCAGCGGGTCCGCGGCCTCCATGGCGGCCACGGCCCGGGGGTAGAGCCCGATCCGCCACCACGACGCCGCCATGACCAACGCCCCCGCCACCGCCAACCAGGGCGCCACCCGCCGTAGCTCGCGGGTCCGTCCCAGCCCCCACCACAGCGCGACGCCCAAGAAGAGGACGTTCCAGGCGATCATCGACAGCGCGGTCGCGTAGAACCAGCGCTCGGGCGCCAGGGTCGGCCAGGTGCCGGTGGCGATCCACCCGGGGATCAGCGCCGTGAGGTGCTGGCCGCCCTCGAGGTCGAGGAGCTTCGGGCCCAGCACGACGAAGTAGGCGAAGTGCCAGGCGAGCAGGTAGCCGGCGGCGATCGCGAAGCCGCGCAACAGGCCGGCGCGGGTGACGATCCCGGCCTCGTGACGGCGGCCGGCGGCGAAGGCGTAGGCGGCGGCCGAGACCACCGCGAACAGCCCCGCCCAGGTGAGCAGGAACCCGATCACGAGGATGACGAACGGCGGGTCGTCGAAGTCGATGCGCGTGATGCCGGCGTAGTGGAAGGTCGCCGTGTGCATGAAGACCATGGCGGTGATGCCGACGCCGCGGAGGAGGTCGAGGGCGCGCAGGCGGGCGGGAGGTGCGGCGGTGGCCGATGGGGTCAAGGCGAGCCTCCTTGCGGGACGTCGAACGCCCGCTGGATGCGCACGAGCTTGAGCGAGGTGGCGTGCGGGCGGGGTGCCTCGCGGTCGACGGCGACCGCGGGCTCGGGGCAACCGTGATCGGCGAACACGCGCCGCACCGCGTCGCCCACGCGGGCGTGCACGTCGCCGACGTCGGCGCCGGGTGCGAGCCGCAGGTGGACGGTCACGGCGTCGGGCGCGGTCTGCACCGCTTGATAGTCCAGCACGTCGTCGGAGGCCGAGATGATCGCCCTGCGCACGTAGTCGGGGAAGATCCAGCGGGCGCCACCCGCGCGGGTGGGTGACCAGAACAGGGCGTCGCGGCGTCCCTGGATCTGGGCGACGACCCTGAAGGCGGACCCACAGGGGCAGGGCTCCGGGTCGAGGGTGAGCAGGTCGTTCAACTCGTACCGCAGGATCGGCAGCGACGTCTTGTGCAGGTCGGTGACGATCATCCGACGGCACGGCTGGCCGGGCGGCGTGGGCGACCCGTCGTCGTCCTCGAGCTGCACCGCCACGAGGTCCTCGTTCAGGTGCAGGCGGCCGTACCGGCACGACGCCGCGATCGCCCCTTCCGTCGCCTTGTAGATCTCGCGGACGGGGCAACCGAACGCTTCCTCGAGGGCGGCGCGCTCTTCGGGGAACAGCACCTCGGCGTAACTGACCAACGTGCGGGGCGCGGCGCGCAAGCGCCCGGCGTGGCGCTCGTCCGCCAGCATTCGCAGAAGCGACGGCGGCGCCGAGATCGCGTTCGGCCGCAGCGCGTTCAGGCGCGTCACCAGCTCGTCCAGCGGCAGCCGCTGGCTGAGGTAGGTCATCCGGTGGCCCAGGACGTTGAGGTCGAAGGCGGGCGTCGTCACGCGCAGGATGAACGCCAGGTTCAGCTTGCCGGGCGGCAGCGGAAAGCGGGCGAAGAGCGCCGCCTTGAGGTAGAGCTCCTCCCGACGGGTCGTGAGCTCGATTCCCTTGTTGCCGCTCGTACCGGACGACATCCCCACGTTGACGCCGCGCAAGCGGCGGGTGAAGTCGCGCGTCGCCTCGACCTCGAGGCCGAAACCCAGCAGCTCCTCACGCGTGAATCCCAGCGTGTTGGCGTCGGTGAGGTGCGCCATGACGGTGGCCTTGTCGACGGTGGGGAGGGTCCACGGGTCGACGAGGTCGTGGCCTCGGTAGCGTTCGGCGTAGAACGGCGCACGGCGGGCCGCGTACCGCACCACGTTGCGGGCGCGCGCCGTCTGGTACGCCGCGATGCGCGGCCACGGCCAACGTGCGAAGCGCCGCCGGCAGCCGAGGTAGAAGGCCGGGGCGAACGCCGCCTCGACGTCGTCACTGCCCCGCAGCAGGTCAAGCATGGCTCCCTCCCCTCCGCGTCCATGCCGAGCGCTCCGGCGATCGTCGGTCGGCGGCGACCGGGCGCCCAGCCTCCGGCGCACGGCCTCAGGTGAACAGCGGCGCCATCGCCTGCTCGGCGACGAGCTCGCGCATCTCGGCGTCCGCCGGGCGCGCCGCGAAGCGGGCGGCCGCCTCCAGCACGCGCGGCAGCAGCGTGACGTCGCCGACGGAGTTGAGGAACACGCGCGGGTTGCCCAGCACCCAGTGCACGGCCAGTTCGATGGCGCGCGGGTCCTCGAGCGGCTGGTACCAGGTGGCGCGGTCGGCGGGGCGCTCGCCCCAGGGTCGCCGCGTGATGGCCTTGATCGTCTGCATCGCCACCCCGCGCGCCTCGCAGGCCGTCTCCAGCGCGTCGAAGTCGGCGGCGTAGCCCGGGTTCTGCATCATCGTGAAGCTGTAGGGCAGCAGCACGGCGTCGAAGGGGAAGCGCCGCAGGCTGGCGAGGTGGCGCCGGGCGACCTCCACCCCGTGGCCGGTCACGCCGATGAAGCGCACCAGGCCCTCGTCGCGGGCCTCGATGGCGGCCTCCAGCGCGCCGCCGGGTCCGAGGGCGACCTCCCACTCCCGCTCGTCGACCAGGTTGTGGAGCTGCCACAGGTCGACGTGGTCGGTGCGCAGGCGCTCCAGCGAGCGGTGCAGCTCCTCGCGGGCGGCGGCGTGCCGGCGCTCGCCGGTCTTGGTGGCGAGGAACCAGAGGCTGCGCTCGCGCGCCATCCAGGGGCCGAGCCGCAGCTCCGCGTCGCCATAGGAGGCGGCGGTGTCGATGTGGTTGAGGCCGTAGCGCTCGACGGTCTCCATGGCGCGGTCGGCCTCGTCCTGGGTGACCTTGGAGAGCGCGGCGGCGCCGAAGATCACGCGGCTGCTGAGGTGTCCGGTGCGTCCGAAGGGTGCCTTGGCGATCATGATCCCTCCTCCGCGAGCGAGGCCCGTCGTGTGCCTCCATTGTGGCGCGGGGACGGGCGTCAGTAGACGAACTCGTCGATGGGGTAGAGGGCCGCCTGGGCCCGCGGCGCGGCACGGCGGGCGGCGGCGCGCAGGGCGGCGAGCTGCTCGTCGCGCTCGGCCGGCGTGAGCGGCGCCAGGCCCTCGGCCTCGGCCCGCGCTGCGTAGGCCGAGCCGGGTTGCACCACGAAGGGTGAGAGGTACACGAGGTCGCCACGGTCCAGCGGCAGACGCTCGAGCAGCCGGGCGCTGTCGCGCAGGTGGGCCTCGGCGAAGTGACGTCCCCCCACCCCGGCCATGAGGATGACCTGGACGGCCAGCCCCGCGGCCTTGAGCCGGGCGACGAAGTCGGCGGCCTCGTCGGCGCCGCCCGGCTTGTTGAGGTACGCCAGCAGCGGGTCGTGTCCCGTCTCCACCCCGATGGCGACGCGCCGCAGGCCCCACGCCCGCAGCTCCCGCCAGGCCTCGGGCGGCTTGCGCTCGCCCGAGAAGACGTCGACGAAGCCCGCCAGCGGTCGGTCGGGGAAGGCGCCGACCGCGGCCTCGAACACCGACCGCAGGCGCGCGTTGGCGAGGACGAGCGCGTTGCCGTCGGCCAGGAAGATCCCCCGGCGGGCGCCGGCGTCGCGGCCGAGCAGCTCCCGGACGGCGGCGACATGCGCCTCGAAGGCGCCCGCCGGCCGCACCTCGAAGGTGCGGTCCTGGTAGAAGCTGCAGAAGGTGCAGCGGTTCCAGCTGCAGCCGAAGGTGGCCTGGAGCACGACGGAGCCGTACTGGTCGGGCGGCAGGATGGCGATCGGGGCGTAGGCGGCGTGGAAGCGCTCGCGTTCGGCCCGCAGCCGCGCCGGGGTCCAGGCCAGGGCGCGCTCCAGGCGCGCGGCGAGCTCCGGTCGGCGCGCGACCGGCAACGCACTCCCGGCCTCCGCGCGCGCCGCCGCGACGACCTCCGCCGCCCGCGCCCAGAGCGCCTGTGCCTCCGCCTCGGGCACGCGCCAGCGGCGCCGCACGCCGGCCAGCGTCCGGCGGCCGTACAGCTCGGACGCCAGCGACCGCTTGTAGGTGCGGCCGCGGAGGACGTACGTGCGCGGCCGCCCCTCGAGGTCGAGGGCGAGCACCTCGTCGCGCGCCGGGCTGAGCACCGTCGCGCCCGGCTGCAGCGCGACGTGCCACGCGGGGGCGGCGTCCGGCGGGCTCATCCCGGCCAGGATACCGGGGGCGACCGTGGCGGCTCGCTGGCGCCGCTTCGCGGGCGCCCGGCTCCGCGCCCCGCCTGGCCGGGCTTCAGGCCGTCTTGCGGGTGCGGCGGGCCGGGGCCTTGGCGGCCTCGGTCTTGGCGGCGCGCTTCTTCGGCGCGGCCTCGGCCGCGTCGGCCTTCGCGGCCTTCGGCGTGGCCTTGGCGGCGCGCTTCGGCTTGGGCGCGAGCTCGCTCGCGAGCTCCTCCTCGGCCTGGCGCCAGTCGTCGAAGTCGGCGCCGTGCGCGTAGCCGCGCGCAGCGAACTTCTCGTACGCGCGGCGCTCGACCTCGTGGGCCGGGACCTCGGGGGCGGCGGTCTTGCGGCTCTTGCGGGTGGGCTTCTTGCCGGTATCGCTCATCGTTCGGTCCTCCTGGGGGACGGGTGGCGTGTCGCGATCGCGCGCCCATCAACGGCGCCGCGGCGGCCGACAGCCTGCGCGACGGTCGTCAGGGTCCAGTCAGGTCGAACGCGGTGGCGCCGAGGGGATGCTCCGCGCCGACCGCGAAGGACCATAGCACCGCCTCGAACACGGATGATGAGGGCAACTCGGTGGGTTCGCGATCGAACGCTCCAGGGCGGCGGCGACGACGCCATCGGCGGGCGGTGCGAGGATGGGGCCATGGGCGATGCGGGCCCGATGCGGCTGTTCCTCGCGGGCGACGTCATGCTCGGCCGCGGCGTCGACCAGGCGCTGTGCCATTCGGTCGAACCGGGCCTGTTCGAACCCTACGTTCGCGACGCGCGGGACTACCTCGGCCTGGCCGAACGCGTGAACGGACCCGTGGGTGCGCCGCTGGCGCCCGAGGCGCCGTGGGGCGCCCTGCTCGAGGCGCTGGCGCGCTGGGCGCCCCACGCCCGCGTCGTCAACCTCGAGACCGCCCTCACCACCCATCCCGATCCCTGGCCCGGCAAGGGCATCCACTACCGGGCGCACCCCGGCAACGTCGAGGTGTTGACGCGCGCCGCCGTGGACGTCGCCGTGTTGGCCAACAACCACGTGCTGGATTGGGGCCGGCCGGGCTTGGGCGAGACGCTGGCGACGCTGCGCGCCGCGGGCGTCGCGGTCGCCGGCGCCGGGCGCGACGACCGCGAGGCCGCCGCGCCGGCCGTCGTCGACACGGCGGCCGGCCGCCTCCTCGTCCTCGCGGCCTGCTTCGGCGACGCCGGCGTCCCCGAGGCCTGGGGGGCGACCGCGACGCGGTCCGGGGTGTGGCGGCTCGGCGGGCCCTCGCTGGCGGGCGCGGACGCCCTCGCCGCCCACGTCCTCGCGCATCGGCGAACGGGCGATCGCGTGGTCGTGTCGCTGCACTGGGGGCCCAATTGGGGGTATGAGGCGCCCGCCTGGCAGCGCACCTTCGCCCGCCGCCTGGTGGCCGCCGGTGCGGCCGACCTGGTGCACGGCCACTCGTCGCACCACCCCAAGGGCCTCGAGGTGCACGAGGGCCACGCCATCCTGTACGGCGCCGGCGACCTGCTCAACGACTACGAGGGCATCGAGGGGCACGAGCGCTACCGCCCCGACCTGGCGCTCGCGTACCTGGTGACGATGGGTGGCGACGGCCGGCTGGCGTCGCTGCGCATGCTGCCGCTGCGGCGCCGGCGCCTGCGGTTGGAGCCGGCGTCCGCGGAGGCGGTGCGGTGGTTGACCGCGACGCTGTCGCGGGCCGGCGCGGGCCTCGGCACGCGCGTCGAGGCCCGGGGTGACGGGCTCGCGCTGCACTGGTGAGGCGACGGTCGCGTCATCGTGCGGCGCGCGGACCGTGCCCCCGCCGGCCGCCTGGCCGGAGCACGAAACGCAGGAGCGCCTCGTCCGAGGGCCGTGGCTCGAAGCCGAGGCGCCTGAGCAGGGCGATGGACGCCGCGTTGTCGGCGGCCGTCCGAGCCTCGATCGCCGCGAGGCGGAGGTGCTCGAAGCCGTACGCGACGACGAGGGTCCCGCTGCCAGCGAGGCACACGCCCCAGTGCACCGTATCGCCACGGGCTGCGTCGGCCTCGATGCGCCGGAGAACCGCGCGCGCCTCTGCCACGTTGGACGCGGTTACGCCGTCGTAGGCACAGATGTCGACGATGTCCGCGGCGTCGGCGGGCCGGATGGCGCGCAGCACGACGCGCCCGCCGGCCAGCGTAGGTGCCGATGCCGGGACCGGGATCGGCGCGCCGGCGGAGGCTTCACACGTCACGCAGCATGATGGCATGGGTCGCCCGAGGACCCCGGGCGGCCGCCCCGTGAGGGAGCGCACCGAGCTCGTCGGGAAGCTCCGCCGCACCGTGCGGCCGCGTCTCCACCGACGGGTGGGGTCGGCGTCAGCCGCGTCCGAGCAGGTAGTCCACCACCTCGGCCGCCGTGTACGAGGTGGCGCCCGGCTTCAGGACGCGGGTGATGGCGGCGAGGTCGTCGCCGCTGGTCACGAGCGGCAACTCGGGGGTGGTCTGGCCCTTCTGGATCTGCCCGAGGCCGACGTTGGCCATGAGGGCGTTGCAGAGGCACTTGCGTCCGGCGGTCTCCTCGACGTCGCCGCCCTTGGCGACGTAGTCCGCCACCGGTTCCGAGGCGCAGCGGTAGACGAGCTTGCCGTCGTCGCCGCGCACCACCTCGCGCAGGTAGCCGAGGTCGCAGACGCGCGGGCGCTCCTCGTACACCTCGGCCTCGGAGAGGCTGCCGGGCAGCGTCACCACCTTGAACGGGAAGCCCGTGGGGGAGGCCCGGGCGTCCGTCAGGACGTCGGTGTCGCCCGCGAGCGCGCGGTCGATGACCTGGCGCTTGACGTCCGCCTCGAAGCCGGACTCGTCGCAGTAGGCGAAGATCGTGCCGACCTGCACGCCGGCGGCGCCCTCGTCCAGCGCTGCCGCCAGGGCCTCGGGTGAGCCGCTGGAGCCGGCGAGCCAGAAGGGGAGCCCGAGGCCGCGCATCTGCTCGAGGTCGGCCCGGTCACGGTCGCCGTAGACGGGCTGGCCGCGCTCGTCGAAGGTCTTGCCGCCGCGCGGCGGCGCGTTGTGCCCCCCGGCCGTGGGCGCCTCGACCACGAAGCCCTGGATGGCGCCGGTGGCCTTCTTCAGGAGGATGGATGCCAGCGCGTGGGTCGAGACGATCGGGAAGAACGCCGGCCGCCGCAGGTCGGGCAGGGCGTCGCCACCGAACTCGGCGGGGTCGAAGTGGGCGACGACCGGCTCACCGTCGCGCGGGACGGTGGCGTCGATGCGCATCGACGTCCGCCGGTGCCGCGCGAGCTCGTCGAGGATGCCGGGGATGTCGCGCGGGATCCCCGCGCCCATGAGCACGTGGCTGACGCCGGCGAGCATGGCGCCGTAGAGCGTCGCCATGTTGGGCAGCTGGATCTTCGTGAGCAGGTTCATGCCGATGGGTCCGTCGTGGCCCTCGCGCGCCAGGTACACCTCGCTGAAGCCGGCGAGCGCCATCAACCCGCGGTGGAAGCGGGTGCCCTCGACGGTGGGCAGCGGCAACCGGGCGTAGGGCTTGCCCGCCGGGCGCCCCTCGGGCAGGAAGTAGCGCCGCAGCGTGTCCTTGACGATGTCGCTGAAGGGGAAGTGCGCCATCGCGCGGCGCACGTGGCCGCCCAGGTCGCCGTCCTGGAGGCGACGGACCATCACGGAGTCGATGCCCGTGCCCGAGACCACGCCGAGCTGGCCGCACAAGGCGACCGCCTTGGCCAGGCGCCAGTTGGAGACGGCGACACCCATGCCGCCCTGGATGATCGTGGGGTGACCGCCGGCGGCGGTCACGGCGGCGAGCGCCGGCGTCCTGCCCAGTATGGGGAATCGTGCGTCGCTCATACGCGTCCTCGGGTCGTCGATCGGTCACCCCAGGGGCTGGGGCGGCGCGGGTCGCCGCCCTCCACGCCGCGGACCGTGGGGTGACGGGCCGGTCCGCGACGAGCATGCGCGCGGCCCCGGCCCAGCCGAGCCGAACGAGCGCCGTCTTCACCATACGTCGCGATACCCACGGGAAACGTGAGCCCCGGCGCAGCGCCGGTCGTTGTCCCAGATCGGTGTACCCCGATGGATCGCGTGGAGGGCCGGATGCTTCGATACCCGGCGTATGTTCGAATCGGGTCCCGCGTCCGCTCCGTCGCCGCGTTTCGAAGGAGGCATGACGTGAAGCCGTTCCCTCGCGCCGTCTTGGCATCCACCTTGTTGATTGGTCTCGTTGCGTGCGCCGGGGGTGGTTCGACCGTGAACGTCACGGGGGTGGTCGTGACGCCGGCGGCGCCGGCCGTCGACCTGGGGGCGACGGTTGCCTTGACGGCGGGGGTCCAGCCGGCAACAGCGGGTCAGGCCGTCACCTGGTCGAGCAGCGACGAGGGCGTCGCGACGGTCTCGGCCAGCGGCGTGGTCACCGGCTACGGCCTGGGGACGGCGGTCATCACGGCGACGAGTGTCGTCGACGACGACTTCTCGGACGCGGTGACCGTGAGCGTCGCGTGCGGGACGCTGCTCGCGGTTTCGGAGGACATCGACGTCGATACCGCGCTGCCGCTCGACTGCTACCTCCTGACGAGGGCGGTGCACGTGTCCGCGCGGCTCTCGTTGGCGGCCGGCAGCATCGTGTACGCGGGCACCAACGGCGGCCTGCGGATCGCCCCGGGTGGCTCGCTGCGCGCCGAGGGCACCGCGCTGCACCCGATCACGTTCACCAGCGAGTCGGGCGAGCGCGACGACTGGTACGGCGTGGGGATCTTCTCCGACAGCGACGACAACGTGCTGGATCACGTGCGGATGGAGAACGCGGGCAACACGTTCGGCTCGGTCAACGGGATGCAGCCGACGAACCTCTACGTCGGCGCCGTCACGCCGGACCCGCTCGAGTACGGTCGGGTGGCGATCACGAACTCGAGCTTCGGGGACGCCGGGAAGCTCGCCGGCGATTCGACGCCGGGGACCGGGACGGGCCTCTACGTGGGGTGGGCGGAGAACGTGCTGGCGACGTTCGAGGGCAACACCTTCGACGGCAACGGTCGGGCGGCGATCCGAATGACCTCGCACCAACTCGGGTCGATCGGCGCGGGGAACGTGTTCGGGGTCGGCGCGGCGCCCGGTGCGGCGTTCATCGAGGTCGCGCGGGATGGCGATCTCACCTCGAGCGCCACGTGGCGGGTCGTGGACGTTCCCTACCGGTTCGCGCAGGCCCATGTCCTCAACGACGCGGGCGCCGTCATCTCGATCGACCCGGGGGCCGTCTTCGAGTTCGAGACGCAGGCCGGTCTGCGCGTGGGCGCCGGGGCGCTGCGGGCGATCGGGACGGCCGCGGCGCCGATCACGTTCACGAGTGCGTCGGGCGAGCGCGGCGACTGGTACGGCGTGGGCATCTTCTCGGACAGCGACCGGAACGCCCTCGATCACGTCCTGATGGAGAAGGCGGGTACCACGTCCGGCACGGTCAACGCCATGCAGCCGTCGAACCTCTACGTGGCGGCGACCGGCGTCGTCGCGGTGACGAACTCCGCCTTCAACGACGCGACGCACCCGGTGGAGACGCAGCCGGCGTGGGGCATCTTCATCGCCGACGGCGGTGAGGTCACCGACGCGGCGGGTGCCGGCATCGACCCGGCGAGCGACGGCGGCAACACCTTCTCGGGCAACAAGACCGCGCCGGTCGGGCGGCCCTGAACCAACCCGCGCGCCGCCACGCGGCGCCGGCCCGCGCCGCGGACCAGCCCAGAGCGAGCGTGCCGGCCGGCACCACCAGCAGCGGGAGGCCTGCCAGGAACGCCGCGGCGGCGCCTCCGACCGCCACCGCCTAGGCGACCTTGGGTGCGGTGACCCGGTGCAGCTCCCCCTCGCCGGTCTCGTACGCGGTGACGTTGGCGAGCGTCGTCTCGGCGATGTTCGTCACGGCCTCGCGGGTAAAGAAGCCCTGGTGCCCGGTCACGAGCACGTTGGGGAAGGTGAGCAGCCGGCTGAAGACGTCGTCCTGGATCACCTGGGTGGAGAGGTCCTGGAAGAACAGCTCCTCTTCCTCCTCGTACACGTCGAGCCCGAGGTGGCCGATGCGCCCGCTCTTGAGGCCCGCGATGACCGCCACGGTATCGACGAGCTGTCCGCGGCTGGTGTTGATGAGCATGACGCCATCGCGCATGCGCGCGATGGCGTCGGCGTCGATGAGGTCCTGGGTCTGCGGGGTCAGCGGGCAGTGCAGCGAGATGACGTGGCTGCGCGCGAAGAGCTCCTCGAGCGACACGTAGGCGAGGACGCGCTCGGCCTCGGGGTCGGGGTAGGGGTCGAAGCCCAGGACCTCGCAGCCGAAGCCGCGCATGATGCCGCCGAAGATCTGGCCGATGCGGCCGGTGCCGATCACGCCGACCGTGCGCCCGTGCAGGTCGAAGCCGAGTAGCCCCTCCAGCGAGAAGTTGCCGTCACGCACGCGGTTGTAGGCGCGGAACACCTTGCGGTTGAGGCCCAGGACCAGGGCCACCGCGTGCTCGGCGACGGCGTGCGGCGAGTAGGCGGGCACGCGGGCGATGGTGAAGCCGAGTTCCTCGGCGGCCTCGAGGTCGACGTGGTTGAAGCCGGCCGAGCGCAGGGCGAGCAAGGTGACCCCGTGGTCGCGCAGGCGGCGGAGCGTATCGGCGGAGAGCACGTCGTTCACGAAGGCGCACACGGCGCCGTGGCCGGCGGCCAGGGGGGCGGTCTCGGGCAGCAGGCGCGGCTCCAGGAAGGTGATCTCGTGGCCGTGCCGGCGGTTGGCGCGCTCGAAGTAGGTACGGTCGTAGCCCTTGGTGCTGAACATGGCGATCTTCACGGTGGCACCTCCGGTGCGGCGGGCGGGTGGCGCCCGCGGCCGGCCACCGGGCGAACCCGTCGAACTCCCACGCTAACCGCGGGCCGTGGCCGGGCGGGTCGCCGGGACGGCGGGGCAGCGGCCGCCGCAGGGCGGTCGCGTGCCGGCCTTGACGCTCACCTGACGCGGGCGCGCCAGCCTGATGGCGATCCGCCCACGGGCCGCACGACCCACCGCCCGCGGATCCCACCTGCACCTGGAGGTACCTATGCCGAGAATGCTTCTTGCTCTCTTCGCCGCCCTGTCGATCGGCCTCGCGAGCGCCCAGACCTCGATCGAGTTCTGGTACGCCTTCAGCGATGCGCCGCGGTCCGGTTGGATCGAGGACCGCATCGCCGAGTTCAACGCCACCCTCGCCGACCGCGGCCTCGACTACCAGGTCGTCGGTGAGCGCAAGGGCAGCTACCGCGAGACGCTGCAGGCCGCCGTCCTCGCCGCCCGCCAGGGCCAGCCGCCGCACCTCGTCCAGCTCTTCGAGGTGGGCAGCCAGTTGGCGGTCGACTCGGGCATCTTCGAGCCGATCGGCAACGTCGGCGGGCTCGACGCCAGCGTCTACATCGAGCCGGTCATCAACTACTACACGATCGATGGCGCGGTGAACTCGCTGCCGTTCAACAGCAGCAGCCCCATCCTGTACGCCAACGTGCAGCTCATGGAGCAGGCCGGGCTCGACCCCGACGCGCTCCCCGAGACGTTCGGCGAGGTCATGGCCGCCTGCGAGGCGATCCGCGCGAGCAGCGTCACCGCGGCGTGCATCACCTTCCCGCTCCACAGCTGGCTCTTCGAGCAGTGGGTGGCCGAGCAGGGCGCGCTGCTGGTGAACAACGGCAACGGCCGCGACGCGCGCGCCACCGAGGTGCTCCTCGACAGCGAGGCGGCGCTTCGCGTCGGCCAGTTCATGGCCGACCTGGCCGTGAACCGCGACTACGCCTACACCGGCACGCTGGAGGACTGGGGCGGTTCCGAGGCGATCTTCGGCAACCAGGAGGCCGTGTTCTTCATCACCTCCACCGCGGACGCCGGCAACATCACCCGGGCCGCGGCGGACGTCGGCTTCGACGTCCGGACCGGCCTGCTGCCGATCCCCGACGGCGTCGAGCGCAACGGCGTCGTCATCGGTGGCGCCAGCGTCTGGCTCACCAAGGGCAACCCCCAGGAGGAGCTGGAGATCGCGCGCGACTTCGTCCTCTACATGACGAACCCCGAGAACATGGTCAGCTGGCACAAGCTCACCGGCTACTACCCCGTGGTCGACGCCTCCGTCGAGCTGCTCGAGCAGGAGGGCTGGTTCGACGCGGAGCCGAACTTCGCGGTCGCGTTCGAGCAGCTGCTGGAGACGATCCCCAACCAGGCCACCGCCGGCGCGCTCCTCGGCAGCTTCCTCGAGACGCGCACGATCATCGGCGAGGCGCTGCAGCGCATCTACTCGAGCGGCGCCGACGTCGAGGAGACGATGCAGCAGGCGAAGGCCGAGGCCGACGCCCGACTCGCGGAGTACAACGCGAACTTCTGATCCTCGCCGGCCGGCGCGCGGAGGCGCCGGACGGATCACGCGTTGGGGGGGTGGGCCGCGCCGCGGCCCACCCCCGGCGCGCCGAGGCGGAAGCCGCCCAGCATGAAGGACAACGCCGTCTTCAGGAGCCGCGTGCTGCCTTGGCTGCTGCTGCTCCCTTCGTTCCTCATCCTGCTGACGTTCCTCTACTACCCCGCCATCCAGGCGTGGGTGCTTTCGCTGCACCGGTCGAACCTCTTCCTGGGCACGCGCCGCTTCGTGGGCCTGGACAACTACCGCCTCATGTTCACCGGCGCGCTGGCCGAGAAGTACATCCAGGTCGTGCTTCAGACCTTCCTCTACGGCCTCCTGGTGATCGTCTTCGGCATCGGCCTCTCGATGGTCATCGCGGCGCTGGCGAGCCAGCGGATCCCGGGCGCGCGCATCTACCGCCTCCTCCTCATCTGGCCCTTCGCGCTCTCGCCGGCCGTGGCCGGCACCATCTTCCTCTTCATGTTCAACCCCGACATCGGCAGCGTGAACCAGGTCCTCGACGCGCTGTTCGGCGTCAAGCCGCGATGGCTGGACACCCCCACGCTCGCGTTCGCCTTGGTGGTGGCGGCGTCCGTGTGGAAGAACCTCGGCTACAACATCGTCTTCTATCTTGCGGCGCTGCAGAACATCCCGCACGAGCTGTCCGAGGCCGCGGCCATCGATGGCGCCGGGCCCGTGCAGCGGTTCTTGCGCATCACCTTCCCCATGCTCTCGCCGATGACGTTCTTCCTGGTGTTCACCAACCTGACCTTCGCCTTCTTCGAGTCGTTCGGGCTCATCGACATCCTCACGAAGGGCGGTCCCGTCGGCTTCCCGCCCATGGACGCGGCCGGCGTCAGCACCACGATGATCTACCAGGTCACCCTGGACGGCTTCGGCGGCAGCGGCAACACGGGGCTCGCGGCCGCGCTCGGCAACGTCATCCTCTTCTTCGTCGTCGTCATGACCCTGCTGCAGTTCCGCTACGGCGGCCGGCGCGTGCAGTACGGAGACAACTGATGGCCTCCCGGCGCACGTGGCTGGTGCACCTGATCCTCATCGTCGCCTGCGCGGTGGTCGCCTTCCCCATCCTCTTCGCCCTGGTGAAGGCCACCCAGATCCGCAGCGCCGTGCTCAGCCCCAGCCTCATCCCCGGCGACCAGCTCCTCGAGAACGTGCGCAACGTCTTCCTGAACGCCAACCTGCTGGTGTTCATGCGCAACTCGTTCATCGTCGCGGTGGCGGTCACGGTGGGCAAGACCACGCTGTCCCTCATGGCGGGCATGGCGCTGGTGTACTTCCGCTTCCCGTTCAAACGCGGCGTGTTCGGGCTCATCCTGCTGACGCTCATGATGCCGGTCGAGGTGTTGGTCGTCCCGCTGTTCGACGTCATCAGCCTGCAGCCGCCCCACACCTGGGCGGAGTTCGCCTCGTGGATCGCGCGGCCGGACAAGATCCTGTTCGAGCCCGCCCGTTACGGCTTCGGCTGGGCCAACACCTACCTGGCGATGATCGTGCCGTTCCTCGCCTCCGCGACTGGGACCTTCCTCTTCCGGCAGCACTTCATGGCCATCCCGCGGAGCCTGGCGGACGCGGCCCGCATCGACGGCGCCAGCCCGTGGCAGTTCCTGCACAGCGTGCTGGTGCCGATGAGCTGGAACACGATCGGCGCCCTCGCGGTGATCGAGTTCGTGTACGTGTGGAACCAGTACCTGTGGCCCAAGGTGATCATCCGGCGAGAGGAGCTCCAGGTGGTCCAGGTCGGCCTCAACCTCATCATCGGGACGGGCGAGGGCGTGCAGTGGGGGTACGTCATGGCGGGCGCCATCCTCAGTCTCCTCCCCCCGCTCGTGGTCTTCATGTTGCTCCAGGAGCAGTTCATGCGCGGCTTCGCCCTCTCGGAGTCGAAGTGACGCAGAGGACCGTCCCCGCGGGACGATCTGCTCCAGAGGAGGCGCACGCGCGGCGCGTAGCCTGACGGGCGGACGTCCCCTTCGCGAGGGAGGACACCTTCGTGCGCGCGACCCTGCACCAAGAGCCGGACCCGTACGCGCATCACCTCGTGCACTGGCGGCAGGAGATGGAGAGCGGCGCGCTGTTCGCCGGCCTCGCCGGCATGGAGCGGAACGCGCGCCGCCGGCGGGCCTACCTGCGCCTGGCCGAGGTGGAGGCCCGCCACGCGGCGGCGTTGGCGTCGGCGCTGTCGTCGGCGGGCGTGGCCCTGCCGGTCTTCCGCCCGGGCGCCCGCACCCGCTGGCTGCTGGCGCTGGCGCGTCGCTTCGGCACGACGGCGGTGCTGCCGCGCATCGCGCGCATGGAGGCGCGGGACGCGGCGGCCTACGAGGGGTTCCCCGTGGAGGGCGCGCCCTTCGCCGAGGAGCGCGCCAACGCGTCGTGGCTCGCGGGGTTCGCCGAGGAGGAGAGCGCCGAGGCCGCCAAGCGCCTGCTCCTGCGCGTTCGGCGGGGTGTCATCGCGGTCGTGGGCGGCGCGCTGTTCCTGACCTCGCTCCTGCTGCTGCGCAACGCCCAGCTCGAGGGCCTGTGGTTCGGGCTGCTGTCGGGCGTCTTCGTCGGCCCCGTGGTCCATTACGCGCTCGGCAAGCTCGTGGTGCCCCTCGTCGCCGGGCGCGTCTGGTGCGGTTGGGCCTGCTGGACCGCGGCCCTGCTGGATCAGTTGCCGTACCGTCACGGCGACGGGTGGGTGGCCGGGCCGGCGCGGCACGTCCGGTGGCTGCACTTCGGCGCGAGCCTGGCGCTCGTCTCGGCGCTCGTGCTGGTGTTCGGCTACGGCGGCGGCGCGGTCGGGCGCGACGCGGCGGCGTGGTTCCTCGCGGGCAACGTGGCCTACTGGATCGTCGGCGTGGTCCTCGCCGTGACGCTGCGCGACAACCGGGCGTTCTGCAAGTACGCCTGCCCGGTGTCGGTGCCGCTCCGTCTGACCGCACGGCCGGCCCTCGTCAAGGTCGCCGGCGACGCCGCGGCTTGCCGCAGCTGCGTCTCGCAGGCCTGCGCGAGCGTGTGCCCGATGGACCTGCGCGTGCCCGAGTACGTCGCGGCGGGCCGCCGCGTCCTCGCGAGCGAGTGCATCGCGTGCCTCCAGTGCGTGGCCGTCTGCCCGCCCAACACCCTGCGCCTCACGGTCGGCTGCGACCTGGGGGGCGAGGACCTGCGCCAGGAGCGACCCGTGGGACCACGACCGCTGGATCGCCCGGCGGGCGATCGGCCACCGGTCTGAGGCCGGCGCGCCCTCGGGCGCGTCCGCTTGACGCGACCTGAACACCTGTTCAATGATATGAACGTGCGTTCAGCCACGCCGACGCCCCCGGTCGAGGATGCCCGCAGCACGCCCGCGCGCATCCGCGACGCGGCGATCCTGGTCTTCGCGGAGGCCGGCTTCCGGGCGGCCACGGTACGCGCCATCGCCGAGCGGGCCGGCGTGTCGCCCGCGCTCGTCATCCACCACTACGGCAGCAAGGGGGGCCTGCGCGAGGCCTGCGATGCCTTCGTCACCGGCTTCGTCCGGGAGCGCAAGATCGAGGCGATGCAGGCGGGCCCCGGACTGGACCCGCTCGCCTTGCTGCGCGACGACGACGACAGCCTGCCGCTACTGGGCTACCTGGGGCGCAGCCTGCAGGACGGCTCGCCGGCCGTGGCGGCGCTGGTCGACGAGATGGTCGCCGACGCCGAGGCGATCCTGGCCGCCGGCGTCGAGAGCGGCACCGTGCGCCCACTCGATCATCCGCGTGGCGTCGCCGCCGTGCTGACGCTGTGGTCGCTCGGCGCGCTGGTGCTGCACGAGCACGTGCACCGGATCCTGGGCGCCGATCTCACTGGCCCGTGGTCGACCGCCGCGCTCAGCGCCGGCTACACGCTGCCCGCGGCGGAGATCCTCACGCGTGGGTTGGTCGCCCCCGGCGTGTACGAGCGGCTCGCTGCCGCCGCGGAGGCGGCGCCTTCGGGGTCGGCCGCGAGCGACAAGGAGGACGCATGACGACAGCGGTCATCCGCACGCGCGGCCTGGTCAAGGACTATGGCCGTACCCGCGCGCTGGCCGGCCTCGACCTGGAGGTGCGCCAGGGCGAGGTCTTCGGCTTCATCG
>Ga0180435_10002130_pt1 | contig 20335 bp, 10 predicted proteins | sample SS_ome_3_FD_132467 | JGI IMG/M metagenome (GOLD analysis project Ga0180435, IMG submission 132467) | Hypersaline lake sediment archaeal communities from the Salton Sea, California, USA - SS_3_S_1 metaG | ecosystem: Environmental > Aquatic > Non-marine Saline and Alkaline > Hypersaline >...
GACGATGGCGGCCATCATACATACCGCCAAAAGCAGAACGAGGGCTCGTCTTGCGTCCATGACACTCCTCCTTGGCGCGGTGCAGGGGTATGGAACAACGTATGCACGCTATCCATTATAGACGCACGAAGCGGCCGCGCGGTTCCGAAAAAAACCGCTTTTTTCTGCGGCTGGGTTGTTCTCAGGCCGTGCCGAGGACCTCGCCCTTCAGTGCGTCGAACGCGGCGAGGGCCTTGTCGAGATGTTCCCTCGTATGCGCGGCCGAGACCTGAGCCCGGAGCCGCGCCGTCCCCTCGGGCACGACGGGGAAGCCGAAGCCCGTTATGAGCACGTCGTGCCTGAGCATCTCCTTCGCGAGCCGGATGGCCTTGGCCGTGTCGCCGACGATTATGGGCACGATGGCGGTGACCGACTCGATGGGCTTGTAGCCCAGTTTCTTGACGCCGGAGCGGAGGTAGGCGACGTTCTCCCTGAGACGTTCGACACGTTCGGGCTCGCGGTCCAGCAGTGTGAGAGCGGCGAGCGCCCCGCCGACGACGGCCGGGGGGAGGGCGTTGCTGAAGAGCTGGGGCCGCGAGTTCTGGACCATCAGGTCGATGACGGGTTCGGGGCCGGCGATGAAGCCGCCGGCCGCCCCGCCCAGCGCCTTTCCGACGGTGCCGGTGACGATGTCAACCTTGACGCCGAAGTGCTCGGGCGTGCCGCGGCCGGTCGCGCCGACGACGCCGTGCGCGTGCGAGTCATCCACGGCCACGAGCGCCCCGTGCTTGTGCGCCAGCTCGACGATGCCGGGCAGGTTTGCGAGGTCGCCCTCCATGCTGAAGACGCCGTCGGTGATGACGAGCACGCGGCGCGCCCCCTTTGCCTCGTCGAGGCGGGCAGCGAGGTCGGCCATGTCGCTGTGCTTGTAGACGAGGCGGGTCGCCTTCTTGCCGCAGAGGCGGCAGGCGTCGATGATGCTGGCGTGGTTGAGCGCGTCGCTGACGACAACGTCGCCTTCGCGTATGAGGGTCGGGACGAGCGCCTCGTTGGCGTTCCAGCACGAGACGTAGGAGGTGGCCGCCTCCATGCCGAGGAATTCGGCGATGAGACGTTCGAGTTCGAGGTGAGCCGAGAACGTGCCGCAGATGAAGCGGACGGACGCGGTTCCGGTGCCGTGCCGGGCCATCGCGTCGCGCGCTCCGGCGACGACGTCGGGATGGTTTGCGAGGCCGAGGTAGTTGTTGCTGCAAAGGTTCACCACGTTGCGGCCGTCGTCGAGCCGGCAGACGGGGCCCATCGGTCCGTCGATGACGGGCATTGTCTTGTATTTTCCGGCCCGCTTGAGTGCGTCGATTTCGGCGCGGATTTCGGCGACGGTCCTTCTCATGCGATGTGTCTCCCTATGCCGTCGCGTCTTCCCAGTCGAGCACAACCTTGCAGGCCCGGCCGCTCTGCATCGCGCGGATGCCGTCCTTGAACTCGTCGAAACGCAGGCGGTGGGTGATGACGGGCTCGATGACGTGGGGCCGTCGCCGCAGGAAACTTTCGCATTGATACCATGTTTCGAACATCCTGCGCCCGTTGATGCCCCGGATGGTCAGGGACTTGAAGATGATCTGTTCGGCCCATGGGAAGCAGACGTCGCCGGGCGGGATGCCGAGCAGGGCGACGTCCGCGCCGTTGCGGAGGCAACGGAATCCCTCGACGATCGCGGCCGGGTTTCCGCTCATTTCGATCAGCAGGTCTACGCCGCCGCGATCGGTGTGTTCCTTCACGAGTTCCTCGTCGTCATTTGCGAGCGTGACGTCCGCGCCCATTTGCTCCGCCAGCTTGCGCTTGAACGGGTTCGGCTCGACGGCGATGATGCGGTCGGCGCCGCAGGCGCGGACGATCCCTATGGCCATCAGGCCGATCGCTCCGCACCCGAGGACGAGCACCTGCCGTCCCGATATCGGCTGGGCCATCACCGTGTGCATCGCGTTGCCGAGAGGGTCGAACAGGCAGGCCTGGTCGTCGGGGATGTCGGGGTCCACCCGCCAGACGTTCGACTCCGGGATGAGGACGTAGGGGGCGAAACAGCCGTCGATGTCGACGCCCAGTATGTGAACCTGGTCGCATATGTGAGCGAGCCCTGTCCGGCAGTGGGCGCAGTGGCCGCAGGCGATGTGCCCCTCGCCGCTGACCCGTTCGCCTGGCTTGACGGCCCGGACGCGGTTGCCGACCTGCTCGACAATGCCGACAAACTCGTGGCCGACGATGGTTGGCGGCTTCAGGCGCCCCGCCGACCAGTTGTCCCACTCGTATATGTGGCGGTCGGTGCCGCAGATGCCCGTCTTCTTCACACGGACGAGAATCTCGGTCGGGCCGGGCGTGGGGCAGGGGACCTCGGCCAGTTCGAGACCCTGGCCCGGTCGTGCCTTGATAATTGCTTGCATAGGCGGCGTGTTTCTGGCAGTATTCTGGCGCTCGTAAGCGGCTGAAACCGAATGACAATATAGTGCGCCGGAGACAAAAGTCAATGAAGAAGAAAACCACTGGAAAGAAAACGGCCGACGGCGTTCCGAACGGCGGGTTTTCCGCCGGCAAGCTCGGGGCTCTGCCGGACGGCTGGACGCTCAAGTGCCCGCGCGCGGCCCAGGCACCCGTCTTCAAGCTCGTGAAGAAGGACGGAAGGAAGATGTTGCTCGCGTCTGGGAACGGGACGGACGACTGCATCGGGCACGCGTCGGCGCCGGTGTCGCTCGTCGGCGGGCGCACGTACGAAATGCGGGCCGTCTTCAAGATGTCGAAGGGCCTCGACCCGAACAAGAACCTTCTTTTCTGCGTGTACGACGATGCAGGGATCAACGACGGCATATTCCGGTTCAAGCGCCTGCGCGACGGATGGGTCGAGGGCCATGGCCGGTTTCAATGGCGCGGCAAGCGGAAGAAGAAATCCGGCACCGTGCGCCTCTTCTTTCGTCTCAGCGGGAACGGCAGGGCGTGGATCAAGAAAGTGTCGCTCGCGGAGTGTGACCCGATTCCTCCTCGGCCGGTGACCGTGCTCTGCACCAACGGCTCCGACGGCCTTGCCGGGTGCCGGCGCGTGCTCGACCACGCGGGCAAGCGGCGCGCCGACCTCGTCCTCCTGACCGAGGGGATGAGCGGCCTGCCAAGCGAGCCGATCGACGGGCCGTCCGCAAAACTGATGTCGCAGAAAGCCCGGCGCTACAAGATGTACGTCGCCGGCTGTTTCTATCATCTCGACAAGAAAGAGGGCCGCCTCTACAACACCACGCTCCTTTTCGACCGCAAGGGCCGCCGCATCGGCCGCTACGACAAGAACCACCCCTACAGCCCGGAGCTGAACGACAAGGGCGTGACGCCCGGCCGGGACGTGCCCGTGTTCAAAACCGAGCTCGGCACGCTCGGCGTGATGACCTGCTACGACAGCTGGTTCCCAGACGTCGCCGAACTGCTCGCGCTCAAGGGGGCCGAGATCATCCTGTTCCCGAACGCCGGCTATTTCCGCAGTCTGATGCCCGCGCGCGCCGCCGACAACTGCGTCCGCATCGTCGTCAGCAGCGGCGGCAGTGGATACGGCATCTGGGACACGACCGGGACGGAGGTGACTGCGCCGAACGTGGACGGGACCTGCTGTCCCAACCATCCACCGGCGTTCAAGAACGTCCGCAGGAAGGACCTCGGCAGGGTTCAGACGCTGATGGCCACGTTCGACCTGTCGAAGTCGCCGTCGCCGCACAACTGGGGCGGGCCGATGTTGTCGGCGCCCGGCGGCCGCAGGAACCGCAGAGAACAGCACAACTTGCTCTACGACCAGCTTCGGAGCGAGAGCGAGCGCTGGTGGGACGAATGAGGCGGTGATGCCGCGCCTGCTTCCAGATCCCCTCGACCTTGGACAAGACGTCCGCCCACGGATCGCGGAACGCGAGGAACCGCAGAGCGGCTTCCGCGCCATGAGAAAGATTTATCACAGCTGTGACAAATCTTTCTCATGGCGGTCGGGTCAAACGACCGAATGGAACGGCCCGGACGGGCCGCCTTGGGGCTTGCGCGACGGGGGCTCACCTGCTACCATCCCGTGCCTTGTGCCGCGTATCGAGGAGGTGTCGCCACAGCATGAGTACGGGTGTTGACGGAAAAAGCCAGCCGCACGAAGGAGGCGGCCTGCTGGGCTGGGTGATGGCCGCGCTGTTCGGGCTCGCCGGCGCCGTGGCGATCTGGGTCGGGGCACCCTACAGCGACCACGTCATCGGGAACCTGACGGCGTTCGCCGGCAGCAGTCCCATCACGGACAGTTATCTGCCGGCGACCGCGCTGTTCGTGACGCTTCTTCTGGTGCTCGGTGTCAATCCGCTGTTGCGGCGGCTTGCTCCCTGCCTGAGTCTTTCGAAGGGAAACCTGGCCCTGGCCGTGGGCATATTGCTCGTGGCCTCGTGCATACCGGGGCAGGGTTTTCTGAAGAGTCTGCCCTACGCGATCGCCAACGTCCCCAAGGCGGTGAGCGAAAACAAGCAGGTGGCCGACGCGTACGCCGAGATGAAGTTGCCGCCGAGTCTGTTCCCGGACAAGATTGGCTACGAGAAGGAGGTGCCGGTATCCGAGGATTTCGTCGGGATGCTTCCGCCGAAGGATCCGAGGAACCCGGATGGGCCGAAGGAGCCGTTGCCGTGGAAGGCGTGGTTGCGGCCGCTGTGGTCCTGGGGCATCCTGATGGTCGCGATATGGCTGATGATGATCGGCATCGCGCTGATCGTCCTGCCGCAGTGGCGGAACAACGAACGACTGCCGTTCCCGCTTCTGGAACTGCAGGAGGCGCTGATAGAATCGCCGGGGGAAGGGCGATTTTTGCCGCCGCTGTTCCGAAACACGTCGTTCTGGACGGCGATGGGGGTTGTGTTCGGCCTGCACCTGCTTGCCGGCTTCAACACTTACTGGCCCGAGAAGGTGCCGGCCATTCCGTTGCAATGGAACCTGGATGCCCTGTTCCAGGAGGGCATATTGCGCAACGCCCCGTGGTACCTGAGACAGAACCGGATATATTTCATCTTCATCGGCCTCGCCTTTTTCATGCCGAATCGCATCGGGTTCTCGATCTGGTTCACACAGCTCGGTTACGCCGCTTACCATATTATCGGTATGGCGTATTTTCCGCCGTTTCACAACTTTACGGTCTTCGACCACCGGATGGGCGCGACGTGGGCCGTTGCCGCGGGCGTGCTGTGGCTCGGTCGCGCTCACTGGGCCCATGTCTTCGTTTGCATGTTCAGCCGTGCGGAGACCGGCGAGGACCGGCGCAATCGGCGGGCCGGGTATATGTTCGTCCTCGGCATGGCTGGCATGTTCGCGTGGTTGTGCTGGGTTCACGTCCATCCGCTGTGGGCGCTCTTCTTCGTGGTCTTCAGCTTCACGATATGCCTTGTGGTGACACGAATCGTCGCCGAAACGGGCATGGCGTTCTTCCGCATCCACCTCGCCTACTACATATGCTTCGTGCACCTTGCGCCAGTGTCGTGGATCAGTCTGCCCGTGCTGTATTTCGCGCGCGTGGTCTCGTTCCTTGTGCCGATCGCAAGCCGCGTCAACGTCGGCACGATGGCGGCGCACGCAGTCGGGCTGGACAGGAGCGCGTCTCCACGGCGGCAGTGGCGCACGGGTGTGGTCGTGATATGCGTTCTCGTAATCGGCATGGTCGTTTGCGGAGCGGCGCACCTCTGGGTGAATTACCATCATGACGTGTCTCTGGACGGGCGATTTCGGCCGCTGAACGCCTGGGGTGTGTACATGATGGGAGGGGCGCACTGGGATGTGGTGCGGTTCCGCGAGAATCAGACGCAGGCCACTCAGCCGTACAATCAGTGGACGCACATGGGGTTCGGGGCAGGGATGGCCGGCCTGCTCCAGTGGATGTGCCTCAGGTCGCCCAAGTGGCCGTGGCATCCCATCGGGTTCCTGATGGCCGACGTGTATTACGCACAGGTGACGTGGATCAGCATCTTCATTGGCTGGCTTACGAAGATACTGATGGTCCGGTACGGCGGGGCGCGGCTTTATCGGCTTATGCGGCCCGCGTTCATGGGGCTTATCGTCGGCGAGGTGTTCGCGGCCGTGTTCTGGTCGTTCGAGCCGGCGGTCCGGGTGTTGTGTGGCCTTACCTACAAGATAGTCGAGATTCAGCCGTAACGGACACGTCGATGTTCCCGGATTAATGGGAGGGGAGTTCCCTGGCCCGGCGGCGCGGGCGGTGCCGCTCCGGTCCCGGCCTCTGCAAGATGTTCTCTCGCTACGCGCGCAGGCCCGGTTCGAGGCAGAGGGCGTCGTTGACGTCCAACACGGTCGGCCGGTCGACCGCGAGGTCGCCCACACGGAGCCGTTTCAGTTCGAGCCGGCCGGAGAGCACGGTCAGCGTGGCGCGGCCGTCCTCTGCAAGGTCAAGTGTTCCGGCGGCCGCGGGCGTGAAGAACGGGAGCGTGGCCGGGGCCGGCACCTTTGGGTCGAACGCGAGAGTTCCGTCGGCCGCCGAGTACGTCTGGCCGGAGAGCGCGAGCGGGATGGCCCAGAGCATAAGCTGGCGGGCGTAGTGCGAGTTGCACCATGGGTATCCGTCCCACCCGGTCGTCAGGTCGCGGTAGTCCCACTGGTCGCGTAGCTTTTCCCGCCACTTGTTGATGACTTTTCCGGCTTCGGCGAGCGCGGCCTGAACGTCGCCGCCGAGGTATATCTGTAGCGAGCACCAGTCGAGCGAGCCCGCTTCCCAGACGATGTTGTTGATGGGAGCGTTCTCGTAGGGAGCGTGTCCGGCCTTCACTTCAGGATGCCGGTCGTCGTCGCAGTCGGTTCCCTGCATGACGCGCAGGCCGAACGGGCTGCCGTTCCCGGTGAATTCCGCGGCGAGGTGCGAGCGGAGCCGGTCCTCATCCGTGGTCGGCCCGAGGCCGAGTATCCTGGCCCAGAGTTCGCCGTAGAGCGTGTCGGCGTGGAGGGCGTCGGGGAAATCGGCGTTCTTCATCCACCAGGACCGGAAGTGGTCGCCGGTCCAAAGCCGCTCGGCAAGCGCCTTGCGCGCGGCCGCGACGTTATCGCGGCATCGTTGCGCGAGTGCGTCGTCGCCCTCGACGGCCGCGAGTCTTTCGGCGGCGAGGATGGCGGCCAGATGCAGGAAGGCGTTGTACGAGCAAAGGTCCTTGTCCGCGAAGCTCCACCAGTCATAGGAGTTGTCCAGGTTGTTGGGCAGGCCGTGTGTCGCGCACCGGCCGAGTTGCCATTCGGCGGCTTTCTTCGCGTGCGGCCAGATTTCATCGAGGAACGCGCGGTCGCCGGTCCAGACGTAATCCTGATAGACCTCAAGGATGAACGTCGTACAGCCGTCGCCCATGTTGCGCCCGCTCGGACGGTCGAGTTCGGTGGTCGAGTGGCCCAGGTTTTCCTGGATGTAGCCGTCCTTGGTTTTGGCGTTTCCGTAGGCCCGGAGTTCGCTGAGCCGGAGCGCTCGGAAGAACCAGGCGTAGGGGAGGTCGCGGTAGAAGTGGATGTGAATCGGGTCCACGGCCGCGCACGAAAACGACTCCCACTGCCGCCATCGGCCGTCGGCGGTCCAGAAGCCGGTCTTGGCCGTTGTTGCGACGCTGTTCACCATCGCGTCCTGAAGCCACTCGGGGAGCGTGTTGTCGGAGCAGACGCCCTGCCACTCGTGAAGGGCCTCCAGCGTGTCGGAAATACGGGCGAGCGCCTTCTCCGCGACCTCGCCTGCGTCGGCGTAGAGGTTCGTGTAGTGGTTTCCGATAATTTCGCCGTTGTGCGTCCTGTTCGGGAAGTGCCACGCGAGGACGAACGTCACGAGCCGGGTTTCTCCGGGCGCGAGCCGGGCGCGGGCGGAGAGGGCGCCGTAGCGGTCGGTCGTAGGATTGAAGGCCGTCTTGCCAACGGCGCTGTCGATGGGATTGTCGCCGGTGGGGGCGCTCTTGCCGCGCCAGAACTCGCCGCGTGCGTCGAAATCCTGCCAGAGCCGGTGGAGACTGTTGGCGGTGACGGCTCCGACGGACAGTCCCGTGCCCGCGGCGCGGACGGCCATCGTGCCGCTGGTCGGCTCATCGCCGGGCCGGGTCAGTGTCAGCCCGTCGCCCGGTGAGAACTGGCCGCCGATGTGATTCGGCAGGTTGAACAACAGCGAAACATCGACCGCCTGGTCGGTGGGATTTTCGAGCACGAAGTCGAACAGTATAGCGGGCGTGGCAGACGCATCGGCGTCCCGCAGATGAAGTTCGCTCCGCGCGTAGAGCGTCACCGACACTGGAAGCGCTGGGTCCGCGAACCGCAGGCGCGAGACCGGGTGTGCGCCGCCGTACTCGATCTGCTCGATGGCCGGCAGGGATTTCGGCGGATGCGTCCTCAAGGTCCACGACCGGGCGGCGCCGCGTTCCGGCTGGGTCCGCAGCATGAAGAGAGCATCGTCGAGGTGCACCTTCTGCCCGCCGGCCGGGCTGTTGTTGAAGATGTTCCAGTCGCGCAACCCCCCGTCGGCGCGGAGCTCGACCGTTCCAGTCCCGAGCCCGCCGAGCGGGACCGATGACCGCATGCCGGAGGGCGGGTCCACAAGCTCGCCGCCGCGGACCTCATAAAGGTACGAGTAGTACCCGTCGCTCCAGGGCGTGGTCCACTGGTCCACGTCTTCCATGTAGTAGCACGGCCGCGTGTGGTACTCGAAGCGCGTGTCGCGTCGGACGACGCCGCTGTTCTTGAACCGGAGCCGCTTGAGCAGTTCGATTTCGTGTCCCGACATTGCCGTTCCTCTTGTGTTGTTGACACATGCGTCAATAATGATAAACAGAGTCAAGAGATTGTTCGTCGCTACGCTCCTCAGAATGACAATGAACGGGTACTTCTCTGTCATTTCTGAAAGTGCGGCTGTCATTCTGAGCGAAGCGAAGAATCTCTGCCAGGCCGCCGCTGTGTTCCATTGCTAACACATGCCTCAATAGATGCTTTCCTCGGCGAGCCGCCGCGCCAGCTCGACCCAGCGCGTCACCCGTTCCGGGTCATTGCCGATGGTCTCGGTGCTCTTCATTATCATTTCGAGGCAACATCCGCGGCCGACATCAAGCGTCTCGCGGATGTCCTTCTCGACCCAGTCCCAGTCGACGGCCGCCGTCGCGATAGGCGTGGGATTGGGTTTCCAACTGAAGACGAACCTGTTGCCGAGCTTCTCCGCCGCAACCTGCTTGCTCGCGTAGGGCGACGTGACGGACAGCCGCCGGAGTTTTGGTATCTCGCGGATCAGCATGTCGTACATCTTGTCCAGCGGCTCACAACAGCCATAGTCGACGAGCCCGAAACGGTGGAGCATCGGAAGCTGGTACTGGAGCGAGAACTCATAGAACTGGTCGGGCCCGACGCCGCTGAACTCCTGCATCTCGCCGAGGCCCCACATGTCCTTCCAGCGGACGCGGCCGGTGAAGTCGTCGGCGGGCAGTTCGTCGGTCCAGCCCTCGTGGCCGGAACCCATGAAATACTCGATCCGCGTGACGTCGTTGTTGAGGGAGAGGATGTTCTCCTTTTCGATGACATCCATGAAATGCATCTGGTTGTCGCGCAGGACGGCCAGGATACGGTGGAGGAGTTCCGGTTGCGTGTACATGTCGAGCATGGCTTCCTGGAGGCCGCGGAGATAGATGAGTTGCGAGATTCCGACGGACCAGAAGGGCTGTCCGCCCCAGATGCGGACGTTGAGTGTGTCGCCGAATAGGTCACGGGCCTGTGTCGCGATCCGTTCGGTCACCTCGCGGTTGATGCTGACCTCGGAAACGTGGAGCTTCTCGGTGTCGGCCATGCACTTGACGGGCGGGTTCCATTTCACCGCCTGCGGGCCGTCGCCGGTCGGGCGCAGTGTCGTGGGGCTGAGGCCGATGCCACCCGGCCATGCCTCCCAACGGACAAGGACGTCGCCGTGGAGCGGGCGGTCGTCCGGGATATGTTCGTGCTGGTAGATTGTCCGCCGGAGCATCATCTCCCAGCCGCGCAGTCCGCGCTCGCACTGGAGCGTCGAGGGCGGCACCAGCTCGTTCCACGCGTTCTCGGGATAGATGGCGACGAGCGGCCGTTCGGGCCGGAGGGCGTTCAGCGCCTTCCAGAGACGGATTCGCTCCTGCTGGATGGGTAGTGCCGCGATCTCGGCGACCCGCTTGGCGAGGTCCCGAAGCAGTGCGCGGTCTTTGGCTGAAACCGTCTGCTCCACCATTCACAACCTCCTGTGTGTACGGTTGCGAAGTATAACGGCCGCCGCGTTGAATACAAGACCGCGCTTCGGGGTTTCGCTTGAAACCGGGCGGCCGGGCGCGTATCATTTCGGGCCGGCCGCCGCACACGATAGAGGAGAAAGCACCATCGGAACTGAAGGACAGGCCAAGATGGACAAGAACGACCGTGCGATCCTGCACGATCTCGCCCGGCGGGTCGCCGAGATCGCGCACGACCCGGTGAACGAGGAGCGCAGGCGCCTTTGGCACAGGCACGCGGCATTCAAGGGCGAGCGGCCGATGGTGTTGTCCGAGGTTTGGGGAATCATGCCCATCCCCGAGCTCCGATGCCGGAGCGAGGAGGCGCGCGTGCATGAGGCCGGGCTACTGGATACCATTGAGCGGTTCGAGACGGTGCGTGACGACCACGTGGTCATGCCGTATCTCACGTGCAACTGGAACGTCGGAGTCGGCGACTACGGCGTCCAGCCGAAGTACGAGCGCACCACCAACGACGGACAACTTGCGAGTTGCCGGTGGGAGGGGCCGATCAAGGATTTGGACAAGGACTTCGGCAAACTGCGCCCGCGCGAGTTCTCGGTTGACCGCGCAGGTACGCTCAAGCACAAAGCGTACATCGAGGAGCTCTACGACGGCATCCTTCCGGTGCAAATTCGGGGCCGCTACTGGTGGACGCTCGGGATGACCGGCGTCGCCATCAACTTCCTCGGGCTGGAGGGATTCATGATGGCGATGGTCGATCAGCCGGAGGGACTCCATCGCATCATGGCCTTCCTGCGTGACGACCATATCCGATTCGCTGAATGGCTCGAATCGGAGCATCTGCTGTCGCTCAATAACGAGAACGACTACATCGGTTCGGGGAGCGAGGGCTTCACGCACGAACTGCCGCAGTCGGACCTGAAGGAAGGCGACCCGGTGCGCCTGAAGGACCTGTGGGTGCTGTCGGAGTCGCAGGAGACGGTGTGCGTGTCGCCACAAATGTTCGCCGAGTTCGTCTTCCCGTATCAGCGGGCCGTCATCGAGAAATTCGGCCTGTGCTACTACGGATGCTGTGAGCCGGTGCACGCGCGGTGGGACTGCCTGCGTCGGCTTCCCAACCTGCGTCGCGTGTCGGTGTCGCCGTGGTGCGACGAGGAGATCATGGCGGCCGCGTGCGGCGACAGGATCACGTTCAGCCGCAAGCCGAACCCCACGCTGATCAGCAAGCCGAACTTTGACGAGGACGAGATCCGGGCCGACATCCGCGGGACGCTCGAGGCCGCGAAGGGCTGCGCCCTCGAGATAGTGATGAAGGACGTCCACACGCTCTGCGGCGAGCCCAGCCGGCTCCCCCGGTGGGTCGCGATCGCGCGGGAGGAAATCGACAGGTTCGGCGGCTGATTCCCCGACGAGTCGCGGCCCTGCATCACCGTCCGAACGTGACCCGCAGGGTCTGGCCCGTCTTGATCTGGGCGGCGTGCGTGAACCGGACCGTGCCGCCGTCCTGAGTGAACGCCACTTTCCGGCCGCCGAGCTTGACTGATGTGATCCTTTTCTTCGCGGCGAACGGCAGGTCGAGCGCGTTCAGCGTGAGGCCGCCGTAGAGCAGGCGCACCTCGGCGGAGCCGGCCTTCATCTCGAACTCGCCCCAGCCGGAATCGAGCGACCAGAAACATCGGAACTTTCCGCCCTTCGGCCGTATCGGGTCGAAGCCGATCTCGCCCTTGACCATGTTGAACTGGAACCCGGCGAACGTGTTGAGCAGGGAGTAGGCGGCCATCGACCGTGCGTAGTTGCTGCCGCACTCGAACTCGTTCCAGGGGTTTCGTTTCTCGCCGTCGTAGCGGTCGCGAATGGCCGCGACAGCCGCCATCCCTTCCCTGACGAGCCCCGCCTGGATCATCTGGATGGCGGCGGCGTATTCGTACCCGTTCTGCGTCTCGCCGGAGTAGGGGATCGGGATCATCGGCTTGGACTTGTGCTCCGGCCAGTATGCGATCAAGAGTCCGCCCTCGTCGTTCAGACAGTAGATGCGGCAGGGGTTGTACTGCTCGCGCATCGGTTTGCGGAAGTTATACTTGAAGATCGACTTGAGGGCCGTTCTGGTCTGGGCCGGGTCGAATACATCGCCGAGGCCGTAGAGGTTGGCGTGCCACTGTGCGAGTACCTGGTCGATCTCGCTGCCCTCGCCGATCTGGTACTTGATCTCCTTGTGTTCGTCGTCCCAGTACATGTCGGCGGCGTCGAACCTGTCGACGACAGACTTGTCCTTGAGATCGACCGCCTGGTCGTAGTATTCGCCGTTGAAGAGATGTTCGTCGGCCCAGGCCTTGCCTTTCTCGAAGATGGCGCGATACTCGGTCGCAGTGTCGGATTCGCCGAGATGATCGGCGATCTCGGCGGCGGCCTTTAGCGCCCCGAGGTAGAAGCCGGTGAGCCACGCGTTCGGACCGAAAAGTTCGACGTCGAGCGTGTGGTGTTGGCGGCCCCAGAGCACGCCGGTCTTGTCCGGGTCCCACTTGTCCTCGTTGGTTTCGGCCCAGGCGAAGGCGATGGACTTCTTGATAGCGGGCCAGATGCTCTTGAGCCATTCGGTGTCGCCGGAGATTCTCCAGTCGCGATAGGCCTTCATCACGCCGCCGAAGAGGCCGTCGCCGCAGGATCGCCCGCGCGGCGTCTTCAGGCCGAGCGGCAGTTCTATGCGGAACGGCATCGCGCCGTCCTCCTGCTGGTTATACTTGTAGTCGGCGTCGCGCATCGACCGCTCGAGCTTCGGGAAGAGGAAGGGCAGGGCCTGGGCGTAGTTCCAGACGTGCTCGCACGACCCGGCGCAGCACCCGACTTTTCCACAGCATCCTTCCCATCCGTAGAACGTGCCGTCCTCAAGCCGGAGGACCGTCGGAGTCTTGAGGATGGAGATGTTCGCCGAGACCGCGTCGAGCGCCGCCGGCGGCAGGTCCGACGAGAACAGCGATTCCTTGAACAGCATCGTCTCGTCGTAGAGCCGGTCCCAGCTTTCAAGGGCGTACAGGGAACTGGCTTTCGAGTCCGGCCAGATCGTGGCGTAGTAGTTTTTCCAGATCGGCGAGAGGCCCGCCTCTTTCGCGCAGTTGCAGGCGTGCGGGGAGTTCCAGAAGTTCTCGCAGTTGGGGAAGTTCCACGTGATGACGAAGCGGACGGTCTTCGTTCGGCCGGGAGCGAGTCGAGTGTGGGCCGCCAGGATGCCGGGCTGATTCTGCCCGCTCTTCTCGAGAGGGAGTGTCCGGTTCTTGAACTTGCCGGACGTTATGAAATCGCGCCAGTAAACTTCGAGCGTATCGAACCAGCCGCCGCCGAACCAGTATTGTTGCCAGCTTACCTGCGGTGCGTCGGTCGCGAGCGTCAGGTCTCCGTAGGCCACTTCGTCCGGCTTGTGAGCGTCGGTCGTGAGGTGGAGCATGTGAGCCCTGCCTTCGCGCCGGACGGAGTTCAGCGTGTGCTTGGGGAGAGGGTTGTTGAGCGTGCCGGCTAGCGTGTAGGTGATGGATTTCCGCGTGGTGTTCTTGATCTCGAACTCGAAGAAGGCGGCCGGCATGCCGGAGTCTTTGTCGTTGAGCGGGATGAAAGGATTAAACGCGGTGAGCCGGACGCGGCCCGGGAACTTAGCGCCCTTGAATTCGAGGTTGGCGACGGGGAACTCGCCGCGGAACTCGACCTCCTTGAAGTGCGGCATGCCGGCCATGTGCCCCCGGTCGGACCCGAAACCGAAGCCGGTGTACTGGCCGGGGTTGCCGCCGGTGTAGGGCGGATGCAGGTCGCCGTTGAGGACGCGCGCGTCGAGCACCTTGCCGCCCGCTTCGGCTTTGACGGCGAAGTGCGAGAACCCGTTCAGACTGCACTTGTTCGGCCGGTTGAATATCTCCCAGTCGATGAGGCGGCCGTTGCCCGCAAGGCCGATGGAGCCGGTGCCGATGCCGCCGAGCGGGAACGAGATTTCGTTCGTCTTTCTGCCCTTGTAGAGAAAACGGTCCATTGCATTTTCCTTCCTGTTTCTCGTTCGGCCCCGCCGCGGGGCCGGTTGGATGACCGAGTATGATAGGTGCGGGCGTGAGGCAAAGCAAGCATGCGCGGCCGGGATGTTGCATTTTCGCGGCGTCTGCAATAAGATTCCCAGGACGACGACGGCCCCATCAGTCTGGCGAGGAGAACGGTATGAGGAAGTACGCGCTGGGCCTGGACTACGGGACGAACTCGTGCCGTGCCCTGATCGTCGACCTGGGGGACGGGCGCGAGGTTGCGAGCAATGTCTTCAACTATCCGTCCGGCGAAGACGGCATTCTTCTGGACGCGAACGATCCGAACGTCGCGCGGCAGAACCCGCAGGACTATGTCGATGCGTTTGCCGCCGTGACCGGGGCGATTAGCCAGGCGAGGGAGGCGGACGCGGAATTCGATCCGAGTGACATCGTCGGAATCGGCGTGGACACGACAGGCAGTACGCCGATGCCGGTGGACGAGGACGGCACGCCGCTTGCGATGCTGTCCGAGTTCCGTGACAACCTCGACGCGATGGCCTGGCTTTGGAAAGACCATACGGGCCACGCGGAGGCGGCCAGGATTACCGAACTTGCCCGCGACATGCGGCCGGAGTATCTGGCGAAGTGCGGCGGCACGTATTCGTCGGAATGGTTCTGGAGCAAGCTCCTGCACTGCCGCAACGTCGCACCCGATGTCTTCGACGCGGCCTATAGTTTCGTCGAGTGCTGCGACTGGGTTCCGGCAGTTCTCGCCGGCGACACGAGGCCGGGGCGAATTGTCCGAGGTGTGTGTGCGGCCGGGCACAAGGCGATGTACTGCGAGGAGTGGGGCGGCCTGCCGGACCGGGAGTTCCTGAGGGCACTCGACCCGGGGCTGGCCGATCTGCGCGGGCGTCTGTACGAGAAGGCGGTTCCGGCGGACCGGCTCGCGGGCCGCCTCTCGCCGGAATGGGCGGAGAAGCTTGGCCTGACGCCGGGCATCGCGGTCGCGGTCGGCGCGTTCGACGCCCACACGGGCGGTGTCGGCGCGGGCATCCGGGAAGGGGCGCTCGTCAAGATCCTGGGCACGAGCACGTGCGACATGATGGTCATGGAGCACAGCCGCAACCTGGCGGACATCCCGGGAGTGTGCGGGATCGTCGACGGGTCGATCCTGCCCGGCTACTATGGCATCGAGGCGGGGCAGTCCGCGGTCGGCGACATATTCCTCTGGTTTGTGAACCACCTCGTGCCGGACAAGTACGGATCGACTCCGGATGCGCGGTTCGAGAAGCTTGGCGAGCTTGCCGCGAGGCAGAAACCGGGCGAGCACGGTCTTCTGGCGCTGGACTGGAACAACGGGAACCGGACGGTCCTGGTTGACGTGCGGTTGAGCGGGTTGCTTCTGGGGCAGACGTTGCATACCGAAGCGCACGAGGTCTACCGGGCGCTCATCGAGGCGACGGCGTTCGGCGCGCTGACCATCATCAAGCGGATCGAAGAGTATGGCGTGCGTGTCGACGAGATAGTGAATTGCGGAGGGCTGGCGACGAAGAATGCTCTGCTGATGCAGATATATGCCGACGTCACGGGCCGGCCGATGAAGGTGTCGCGCAGCGACCAGACGTGCGCGCTCGGTGCGGCCATATTCGGCGCGGTCGCGGCCGGCGCGTTCAAAACCGTGGCCGAAGCACAGGCCGTGGTCTGCGGCGTGCGGGAACAGGTGTACGAGCCGAACGGGGCGAACCACGCAGCGTACGCCAGGATGTACGGGCTCTACCGCCAGTTGCACGATGCGTTCGGCACGGTCGGATGGTCGGGCAAAATAGCCAACGTGATGAAGGAACTCATCGTCATTCGAGAGAGTCGGCGGTCGAGTTGAGAAAAGGCGCGTTGCGGACGGCTTGAGCAGGCCTGTGCGGCGGAACATCTTGCCGCTATTCTGCCAGTGTCAGCGTGCCGAACCGTTCCTCTCGGTGGAAGTCGCCGAAGTTGAGCGACCACATTGCCCAGTGGACGTCCCATTCCCCGGGCGCGTCCTTGCGTGGTGTCGTCTTGGGGCGGAGGACGTTGAAGCCGAATTTGTATCCTTTGGGCGGGATTCCGTTCAGGCCCAGATCGGCCCACGGCACACGCAGTTCCACCGTCCATCGGTCGTTGGACTTTTTCACGGCCGCCTGCCAGGTTCCGTTCCATGACCTGTCCCAGCCGGCGGAGTCGAGCACGTCGCCGGTAATGGAGACGACGAGCATTCGGTGGTCGACGCCTTTGATCCGGCCGTCGATGAAGACGAGGACGCTGTCGTCGCGCCAGCATTCTTCCGAGTCACGTCCTTGCGCAAGCGCCCGTGCGTTGCCGATGTCGTCGTCGAAGCACGTGATGCCGAGGTAGAGGCCGTCGACGCCCGCGAGCGCCCTGACTTCCGTCGGTTGCTTTGGCCGGCCGCCGGCGTCCTCGCGCCAAAACGGGCCGATGTCCCCGGCGCGTCCCCAAGCGGGGTCCGAAAGGCCGCCGTCAAGTTGCGGCGGGTTCTTTGCCCCGACGATCTCGGCGGTCGGGGCATTCGGAATCATCGGCGTATGAACGAACTCGACCTGGGAGCCGGTCTGCCCGGCTGTGGCCTGAATCCTGAGGACGGGCGCGGGATAGAAGCGGTCGCGTGACGTGCAGCTGAAGTGTACCGGGAATGAGCCGGTGTCGTCGGGACCGAGGTCGAACGTGGTTTCCGTCGGCTCCACGCTCCATGCGTCACCGGATGAATCCCAAGTGATGCTTCCCCTGACCGGCAGGCCGAGCGGGGTGGCAAGGACGAGGGTTGCTTCGATGTCCGCATTGCCGGCGGCGTTCTCCAGGTCTCTGTCGAGCCGGCCAGCCGCGGTCGCGAGCGCCGTGCCGAGGAACTCCTTTGCCAGTGTCTCCGGCGCGATGACGAGATCGGGCTGAGGGCCGTCCTTCTCGATGACGAACCTGTCTATCACTCTTCCTGTGGGCGTCACGGCTTTGCCCGTCAGCCGTTCAGGCGTAACGTCAATCACGACGTGGTGAAGGGCGGTGCAGGTGCGGGCCGTGTAGGGCCGGTCGACCGACTTGTACGTCGGGGCGCCGCCGCCGCCCGCGACCAACTCCACTATTCCGCGCTGGCCTTTCCTGAGGGCGATGGGTTTCGTCCGCACGTAGTGGTGGTCGTGGCCGCAGAAAACCACGTCGACGCCGTGCTTCAGAAGCAGTGGGAAAAGGTTCTCGATGCTGTAGTGATCAAGCTTGCGCGACGGATTGGCCCCGAACGGCGGCTGGTGGAATTGACAGAACAGCCAGCCGTCCCATTCCTTCGACAGTTCCTTCTCGAGCCACTCGTATTGTTCGCTGGCGGGGCCGTAGGGCTGATACTGGTCGATGGTGATGATCCGGACGTAGCCGTAGTCGATGGTGAAGTAGTGTCCGTTGCCAGGCAAATCGAACAGGTTGGTGAGGTAGGGGGATTGTTCGTCGTGGTTGCCGTAGCACGGGATCATGTCGACGTGCGCTCCCATCGCCCGCGTCGGGCCGAAGAACTCGGTGTCCCACTGCTCACGGTTCCGTCCGCTGGTGACGAGGTCGCCGGTGACGAGCGTGAACCGGGGGCGGCTTCCGAGGAGGGAATAGGCCACGGCCTCGTGCTTGTCCGGTCTTGACCGCGTGTCGCCGTAGACCGCGAACCGGAAGGGGGTCGTCTTGTCGTCTGGGGCCAGCGCGGTGACGAAGTTGAACGGGCCGGCGGTCTTGCCTTTGATGGTCACCTCGTACTGGCAGACGGTGTTGGCGGGCAGTCCGTCGACGCGGATCAGGAAAGTGTCGCGTACCGGGTCGAACTTTCCGCGCGCCGAGACGGGTGTTCCGCCCTCGGGCGTGACGGTCACCGCCACCTGTTCGTTCAGGAGGTCGCCGACTGGCTTGCCGAGGATGGACACGCCGTGTGGGGTGACGCGCTGAACTACGGGCCCGCGGACGAGCAGGTCTGTCGCCGGCGGTGCGTCGGCCCGGACCGATGGCCACGGCAGAGCAGGGCGTGGGGCAGTGTGACAGGAGGTCAAGCCCAGGCACGCGAGGACGGCCACGGTTGCGATGACAGGACGGGCTACGCGTCTGTGAGCGGCACGAGCTCCTACGCTGGTCATGTAATCTCCTTTGCGGGCCGTTATCTCCGCCAACGTCTGCTCGGCTATCCGGCTCTATTAACGCTATTATAGCAGAAAGGCAACGGATGCAACCATGGGCCTTGGTGGAGGGTGGGTGTGCCTGTTCAGCGGCCAGGGGCGTCAAGCGCTTCGTCGCAGTTCGCGCTCAGGTCTGAAGGACCCACTTGACGGCGTCGGCGACGGTGGCAGGGTTGCCCGGCTGGCCGGCGAGGTCGCAGGCGAGGGTCACGCTTCCGGTGCCGTCGGCCGCGAAGTAGAACACGCCGAGCGAAACCCAACTGCCGGAGTTGACGTCCTGATCCAGCGTGACCAAGTCGGACGTGCCCGCGTGGTTGATGGTATATTCCGCCGACGAGTCGAGGTCGGCATGACTGCCGTTCGACAGAGCCGCGGACCACCAGGTGAAGACCTCGTAGTTCCCCGCGGTCGGCAGGTCGGGTGCCCAGGTGGCGGTTGCACCGGTGTTTCGCGTGTAGCGTGAGCTTCCGTTGTACTCGTCAATCGCGGAGAATTCGCTCCATGTGCCGGTCTTCGTAAACTCGGGGAATTGGAGGTTGTCGACGACAACCGTCACGGATTCGTCGTCCGGCGCCGTCGGCATCTGAATGGTCCAGACAGCGTTCGTGCCGGATGCTTGCGGCCAACGGTCATGATGGGCGTTCGTTGTGATACGTGTCGTTGCGGCGCCGTTCCAAGAGAAGATTTCGTCGCCGCCTCCCGTCCGGGTCCATACGACGTTGGTCCCTGAGATCTCGGGATAACGATGTTGCTTGCTGTCGTTGGTGACCTGCTGGACGGTGGAGCCGTCATACACGTAGATCTGGTAGGAGGCGCCGTCGTATCCTTGCCACGCAACGATGTCGCCGGAGATCACGGGGTTCAAGTCGAAGCTGTCGCTTGTGCTCAGTTGCCGCGTGGTTGCCCCATCCCACAGGAAGACATCGTAGTTGGTGGCCGAGACAATGCCGACCCAGACGACGTTAGATCCCGACACCTGCGGCTGGCGGTCATGATATGCGTTCGTGGTGATACGGGTCGTCGTTGTGCCGTCCCAGAAGAAGATTTCATCGCCCCCGCCTGTCCGTGTCCAGGCCACGTTGGTCCCCGATATTTCGGGATAACGGTCCTGCTTTGTGTTGTGGGTGACCTGTTGGACTGCCGAGCCGTCGTAGAAATATATCTCGTAGTCGCTTCCGTCGTAGCCGTACCACACGACGTTGTCGCCCGACACGCGCGGGCCACAGTCATCGGTCTCATTGTCTGTCAGTTGGGTTGTGGCGCCGCCGAGTACGTGGAGATAGATTTCGTAGTCGTGGCCGTCGAAACCGTACCAGACAACGTTCGTGCCTGACACGTAAGGGGACATGTCGTCGTAATCGTTGTTGGTTATCTGCGTGGTCGTCGCGCCGTCATACGCAAAGATTTCGTAGTCATTGCCATCGTATCCCTGCCACACGACGATGTTGCCGGATATTTGGGGGTTGGTGTCATCAGTGCTGTTGTTGGTGACACGGACAGTGGTCGACCCGTCGTAGTAAGATATTTCGCGGTCATACGCGTTCAATATATCGGGTTCAGCGATGTCGACGATGAAGTAGCCGATCGTTTGATCGGACGTGAAGTTGCCGGCCGCGTCCGTCACGGCGTTTGGCAGGAGCGAGATGGTGTAAGCCCCGTTGTCTGTGTAGTCCCACGTCCCGCCGAGCGTCGTGATGCGGTAGGTGGCCGTGCGGACGGCTCCATCGTTGTTGATGTCCACGCCGAGGAACTCCGCCGTCTGTATGAAGCCCAACTGGCCGATGACGCGGACGTCGCCGTTGTCGAGCGTCGAGACATCGACCGCTTCGTTGTCCGAGAACGTGACCGTGAACGTGTATGTCGCCGTTCCGGGTTCGGTGACGTTGGCGGCGCTGACCTGCGCGGTCGGGGCCACCGTGTCGGGCGGGAC
>Ga0180435_10002131_pt1 | contig 20328 bp, 13 predicted proteins | sample SS_ome_3_FD_132467 | JGI IMG/M metagenome (GOLD analysis project Ga0180435, IMG submission 132467) | Hypersaline lake sediment archaeal communities from the Salton Sea, California, USA - SS_3_S_1 metaG | ecosystem: Environmental > Aquatic > Non-marine Saline and Alkaline > Hypersaline >...
CACGCTATCGGCAAAGTGAATAGAGATATCGTGGAACAGCAGACCTCCCCAGGGGTCGCTCATCCGCCAACGGAACTTCTTGTTGGATGTTGTCCACTTTTTGCCCTTCCACTCTTTGGCCCGTTTGTCTTCGCCAAACTTTTCGATCTTTTTCTTCGCTGCAAAAGAATCCGATGGGACTGTCACCATAAAGGCAACCGTCACCATCAGAGCCAGAATTAACACGCCAATCTTTTTCATGTGTTGTCCTCCTTTTAGGGTTAGTAATACTAGAAAAATTCACTCTACCTTAACAAACGGAAAAAACTCGCTTACCACCTCCTTTCTCCAAGCAGTTTCTGTGATTCACTCATCTCACTCTATAAATCAAACCACAGGGACAGCTCTTTTAGTTCCTTCCTCGGGAAGTATTTGGGAGTCTCGGTTTGGCCAGCAAGCAATACCCGCTTCGAGAAGGGGTCTCCGGTCATTTGGACAACCCTAACCCATTTCAACACCTTTCTCTAGCAGTTATCTTCCAATACGTCAAGGCTGCATTCGAGGCAAAAAGACACTCCCTCAGAAAATTCGATTCATTATTCGGCTTTTTTATCCGCATACGTCCGTACGATACCGCCGTCAAAGAGGAGATCTCCACCAATCAAGTACCGGGCAAAGCGGGAGAACCCGAAAATAAAGAGATTTGCCACCTCTATGGGGGTCATCATTTCCTTGATTCGGGAATGCCCCATCATGACGTCATGCACGACCGCTTCGGGTGTTATTCCTCGCTGTTCGGCTTGAGCGGGAATCTGGTTTAATGCCAGCGCCGTCTTTACAAATCCGGTGCTCACCGTGAAAGAACGGACCTTCCCCTCCCCTTCGGCTGAAATGGATTGGCTCAAGGCCCTCAACCCGAACTTTGCAATGTTGTACACCGGCTTATTCAGCGTACAGATGTGCGCGTGAATGGAGGCCATGTTGCCGATGACGCCCGTTCCGTCGCTGCTTTTTTTCATGTGGGGAATCGTCAACTTAGAGAGATAAAAGGGGGCCCGCAACATAATCCGTTGCATATGATCATACTGCTCCATGGGAAAATTCTCAATAGAATCAATATGCTGAATGCCGGCAATATTCACCAGATATTTAATGGTCCCCAGCTTGGCGGCCTCCTTCACGGCATGTGACATATCTCCATCCTTGGAGAGATCCGTTTTGATAAAGATCATCTGCCCCCCCATCTCCCGGGCCATTTCCTGGGTTCTTTTACCCTCCGTCTCATTGACATCCAGACCCACTGTCATCAGTTGATTCGCAGAAGCGGCAATAGCGGTGGCTCTCCCAATACCGGTACCCGAACCGGTCACAACACAAACATTATCGCTATTAAATTGGTCATCATCCAAAAAAAGGATGTCCTCTTGTTTGATCACCGGTTCGCTGATATCCATTGATTCCTCCTTATCTTGGCATGTGGCGTTATCACTGTCTGGCGTTTTATTTATAATCAGCAAGTTCTGCGCCAAAATATCCCCATCGGATCCAGGCTCGCTAAAGAGGAATTGTAAGGGGGGAATATGGCGTCTATTTAAGGTTATTCATCACCAGGAAGTGAATTTTTCGGAAATTTGGGTTGTTTTGTGTATACAAACCATGTATAAATTGCGTAGCAAATAAGATACATGTCTCTTAATTGATACGGAGAAAGAAAATGAGCGAAGCAAAATCCGTGCATCGGAAACGCATGCCAAATGGGGGAAAAAATCGCGAAGAGCACACCCCGGTAAAAGAAAGCATGCATCAACAGTTGGAAAAATATAGATGCATTCTCGACAGCATCTGCAATGGGGTGATGGTCACCGACGCAGACGGTTATATCACGCATTTTAATAAGCCATATGGCGAATTCCTGGGAATTGATCATAAAGCCCAGATCGGAAAACACTGCACGGATGTCATTGAAAATACGCGGATGCACATTGTGGCCAAAACAGGAAAACCAGAGATTAACCGGGCCCATCAGATCAAGGGCCAAAGCATGGTCGTTCAGCGGATTCCAATCAAAAAAAGCGGCAAAATTATTGCGGTGTTCGGTCAAGTGATGTTTAAGGATATCCAGGACGTCGGCAAACTCGCTAAAAAGCTCTCATTACTGGAGTCCAAGGTTGAACACTATGAGCAAGAACTCATGTCCCTGCGTTCCACCCGATATACCTTAGACAGTATTGTGGGTGGAACGAAAGCGATCAAGGCCTTGAAAAAGGAAGCATTGCGGGCCGCTGCAACAAATTTTCCAGTGATGATTTCCGGGGAAAGCGGCACAGGGAAAGAGCTTTTCGCTCAGGGAATCCATCATGCAAGTCCTCGGAAACTCCATCCCTTCATCCGGATCAACTGCTCGGCAATCCCCAAGGACCTTCTTGAATCCGAATTGTTTGGTTATGAAAAGGGGGCCTTTACCGGGGCGAAATCAGAGGGAAAACCCGGCAAATTCGAACTTGCCCAGCACGGGACTGTGTTTTTAGATGAAATCGGAGATCTGCCGCTTCACATGCAGCCAAAACTCCTTCGTGTGCTTGAGGACAAGGAATTCGAGCGCATTGGTGGAACCCGTGTTCTCCAATCTGATTTTAGACTCATCGCGGCGACCAATCAGAATCTCGAAGCAATGCTGGCGGAGCGCCGTTTCCGTAAGGACCTTTTCTATCGACTCAACGTCATCCCGCTTAACATACCGCCCCTCAGGGAAAGGCGGGATGATATCCCGCTGATATCAAAACACCTCCTGAAACAGCTTTCAGAAGAAGCCGCCTTATCTGAAATCAGGATAGACAAGGAGGCTGACAAAGTCTTAAGAGATCACGATTGGCCCGGTAACATTCGAGAGCTCCGGAACATACTCGAAAGGGTCTTATTCTCTCTGGATGGAGACACAATTTACCTCCGCGACCTTCCATTTTACTTGTATCGAAGTCGAGGAAAAACACCTGCGAACGAGGAAGCCTCTCTTAAGGAAATTCAAGCCAATTCTGAGAAGGAGGCCATTCAATACGCATTGGTGTCAAATAATTACAAAAAAGCCGCGGCAGCTAAGATGCTGGGCATCCATCGAACCCTTTTGTACAAAAAGATGAAGAAATATGGCATTCCGCTGGATTTAAATGGCAAAAACTCGTCACCATAGACAATGCCTGTCTCTGATAATCCCCTGCTATTCCTGACCCAAGGCTTGTCGGGCCTCCGCCTTGCTTTCAAAAATGTAGGGCGCGACATCCCTCTTTTTAAGGGCATCACCCAATTTCATGCGCAGGAAGGTGCTGGTCGTATACCGGCTCACCCCTGAATAATACCGTTCAACAAGGACCTTTACCATGTCTGTGTATTCATCGACGATATCAGGCAGGATATTAAAATTGTCATAGTTGACAATTGTGTAGACCTTTTTTCCCACCTGGGAAACGATCTTCTCTACGGCTTCTTTGACCTCCTGAACATCCTGGCTATTGGTCACAGAGAACCCTTCAAAATTGACAAAGAAAAGGTTTTTTGCTGGATCATAAGTGAGACGCTCCTCCAGCGAAAGTGCCAGGAGATCACGCTTTAGGCCCATAGGCTCGAGTCCAAAGATCCTTTCATCCATCAACCGCGGTGTCCCTTTCACAATGGGCTTAAAATCCATCAGTGCGAGGATATCTTCTTCCAGATCGACCCCTGGGGCCAACTCTGTGAGTTCCACGCCTTCCTCGCATAATCTGAAAACACAGCGTTCCGTTACATAGAGGACCGGTTGTCTTTTCATCCGGGCGTATTTGCCACTGAAAGTGACATGCTCCACGTGATCAACAAACTTCTTGAACTTCCCCTCCTGAATGATTGTGAGTTTTCCCTCATCAACTGAAACCTTCAATCCCCCGGCAGTGAAGGTCCCTACGAAAACGACTGTTTTTGCATTTTGGCTGATGTTAATGAATCCCCCGGCGCCGGCAAGTTTTGGCCCAAATTTACTGACATTTAAATTCCCCTCCTTATCCGCTTGTGCCAGCCCCAGGAATGCCATGTCCAGGCCACCCCCATCATAAAAATCGAATTGATAGGGCTGATCGATAAGCGCCTCTGTGTTCGTAGCGGCGCCAAAGTTTAGCCCTCCCGCCGGTATGCCACCGATAACCCCAGGTTCTGCCGTCAAGGTGATATAGTCTAAAATTTTTTCTTCATTGGCGATACTCGCAACGCCCTCCGGCATGCCAATCCCAAGGTTGACAACACTGTTTGCTTTCAGCTCCAACGCCGCCCTGCGGGCAACGATTTTTCTTGAATCCATTTCCATGACGGGAATGGACTGCATGGGAACCCTAATTTCACTGCTAAAAGATGGATTGTAGACATCCACAAACGTCTGCCAATGGTTTTCAGGTGCAGCGACCACCACGCAGTCCACCATGATACCCGGTATTTTAACCTGTCTGGCGTTCAAGGTCCCCCGATCTGCAATCCGTTCAACCTGGACAATAACAAACCCGCCAGAGTTCTTTGCTGCCATGGCGATTGCGAGAGATTCCAGTGTAAGGGCCTCCTTTTCCATCGTGATATTTCCGTCCGTATCGGCGGTGGTTCCCCGGATTATTCCTACATTAATGGGTAGAGTCTTGTAAGCGAGGTATTCATCGCCATCAAAATGAATCAGTTCCACAAGATCTTCTGTTGTCAAATCATTGATTTTCCCACCGCCGTTTCTCGGGTCTACAAAGGTGCCAAGACCTACCGTCGTGATCGTTCGTGGCTTGTGTGCGGCAATATCCCTATACATATGAGAGATAACCCCTTGCGGAAAATTATAGGCAACAATCTTGTTTTCCATTGCCAGTTTTTGAAGTTTTGGGGCAAGCCCCCAGTGCCCACCGATAATTCTTTTAACAAGTCCTTCGTGACCCAAATGGTTCAGGCCCTTTTGGGCGCCATCTCCTTGCCCGGCCGCATACAACAGCGTCAGACCCCTCGGTCTTCCGCTTTTAAGAAAATAGGCCTCAAGCTTTACGGCGACCTCTTCTCCAAATCCAATTCCTACAAAACCCCCTGTCGCTACGGTATCACCGTCTCTTATGACACGAACCGCTTCTTCCGCAGACACAATTTTTCCTTTTTTGGCCCTGTCGGGCGGTAGACCGGAAAACAGTGGATGTATCGTTTCAGCGCTCAATTTTTTGTCACTCATGGTACACCTCCTTTTCAACAAATCATCACTTACATTTTAGAATCCAAACAAAGAAAGACTGTAACAGGTTAGCGAATCAAAAAAATAATTATTGATCTGCCCCTTGTTATATTATTTCCAAATAGCTAAACTACGCACACAAACGGAAGACCATATGCGCACATGACATAATGCGAAACCCTGTGAGAGTTCCCATGACATCCGATAAAAACTCCCAACTTCACAATTCCCACCGCTGGTTGGTCTTTGGTTTACTCTCCTCCGTCTACTTTCTGGTTTACTTTCACCGGGTCTCCATTTCGGTGATCGCGCATGATCTCTTGACCGCTTTCAAAACCCATGCCACAGCCCTGGGATTCATGTCCTCCATGTATTTTTATCTGTACGCCCTGGAGCAGCCACTTGTGGGCTATCTGTCCGATCGTTTAGGCCCGCGACGGGTTGTGGGGGTCTGGTCTCTGGCCGCAGCCTTGGGGTGCGTCCTGTTCGGGTTAGCTCCAAGTATCGGCTGGGCCGCTGTGGGCCGCGGCCTCATTGGTCTTGGGGTAGGGGGTGTTTATGTCCCTACCATGAAGGCATTGTCTGAGTGGTTTCGAAAAAAGGAATTTGCCACAATGACCGGTCTGCTGCTGGCTTCGGGTAACCTTGGGGCAATCATGGCGACCACACCGCTCGCGTGGATGGCCAATACATGGGGATGGAGATCAAGCTTCTTGATCATCGGCGGCGTGACATCTGGGCTTGCCGTTGCCACCTTACTGCTTATCCGGGATCATGCAGAGACGGTTGAACTAAAGCCCAGTGACCCGATCCCGGTGGATGAACACACCGGAACGTCTAACCAATCCGCCCGCCAGGTTCTGACCTCCATTCGATTCTGGATCCTGGCGGCAATTTTCTTTGGATCCTTCGGGTCTTATTTTACTTTCCAGGGTCTATGGGCCACACCATTCCTTATGGTGACTCTCCATTTAGATCGTCTATACGCGGCCGGGCTCACCATGCTTATTCCCATTGGGTTTATCGTTGGCGCCCCTTTGACGGGATGGCTTTCAGACAAAGTTTTTCACAACAAGACCCATATCCTTATTTGCATTTTGGCCCTGATGTCGGGCATATGGATAGGGCTAACGTTTGGGGCGCATGCATTGGGAAGGGGAGGGATAATCCCCTTGCTGCTTTTTATGGGAGGGGCCACCGGCGGTTTGGGCACCACCCTGTGGGCCTTAGTTCGGGAGACCACCCCCGACCCCGTGCTGGGTCTTGCCACAGGCCTTCTCAACCCATCGCCCCTGCTCGGCGCGGCCACCCTGCAAATGTGGACTGGGGCTATTCTGGACCATGTCGACCGTGTGGATGGCGTTTATCCCCCTGCGGCCTACAGGAACGCATTCATGGTATGCCTTGTGATTATTGTCTGTTGCCTCGCCCTTTGCAAAACCCTCGGGCGATATCTGACCCCAAATAATTGAGAGGACAAAACACGTCACCGGCCTCGCTCTGCGCCCTTGAGACACAAAGTAAATGAGCTAAACTTTACGATAGGCCCTTCATTTCAAACAGAAATCAAGTCGGACTTTTCTATGGCAGCAGCTATGAAACCGCTCAGGCTATTGAGCAGCAAAAGGTCTTCCTTGCGGGAGCTGTCATAAGGCCCCTGGCGTGAGTCAACATAGATGGCGCCCCTGGTTTTTTCGCGAATTCTCATGGGGACACACAAGACCGACCTGATCTGCAAGGTATCCATACGCTGGAGGGATTCAGCTTGAGCTTCATAGGTTGTATTGGATACCTTGATTGCCTTGCCGTTCTTTGCAACCCGATCAAGCAACGTGTGGCTGTATTGAATGGCACGCTTTGCTTCATCTTGTCTTGAATGGGTGACGACCTCCTTTAGTTTATCTTTTTGGCTTTCAAAAAGAATGATGCTTGCCCTTTCAATTCTCGGCAGGGTTTCAAACATGGCGTCCAACATCATACCAAGCGTCTGATTAATTTCTAAGGGCTGCTCCAGAAGCTTAGAGGCCTTGTATATCAATTGCAAATTCTTGGGCGATCGAGACCGTCTTTCCCGGGCTGAATCTTTAAGTCCATCTAAGTCGGCGTCTGGGGACGGGTGCCCCAAATCCTTCAGGCCCAACGCCCTGTTTGGCGGAATGCCACCCAATTGGATGACGGTATTCCCAAGAACAATTGTGTCTCGTTCTGTCACCGCATAGCTTTTCCCTGGTCGGATCATCTCGCCATTGAGAAACGTCCCATTCGTGCTGCCTAAATCCTTAATAGAGAAGGTCTCCCCGATCTTGAATATCTTAAGATGCTTTCTGGATATCTTTATGTCATTGATTTGGATATCGTTGGGCGAAGATCTTCCGATAAAGACGGCCTTCTGATTAAAATCATAGGTCCGATCCTTCATGGGACCTTCTGAAATATAAAGCTTAGGCATACCTTTCTTTACTTTCAAAATGTTGAGATTAGGCCTTCCCGATACATATCCCATAATTTAAACGGATACGCAAGAAAGGAATCGGCTAATTTGGGCCTCACTTCTTCATGCCACTGGGTTTACCGTTGCCGGGTTCAGCTGATTTTTTGTTATCCTGATGTGTCCGTTCCATATTTTGTGTCAGGATCTTGAAATAGGTTCGGATGCGTTCCACATACCGCACCGGTTCGGTACCCCGAGCATAACCGTACTGTAGGGTTCTGTAATATTTCTTTTGACGGAGCAGCGGCAATGTAGAGCGAACATCGTGCCAGGAATTCGGGTCTTTTCCCAGACGCAAGGCAAGCGTTCTCGCATCCCCCAAATGCCCCCATCCGACATTATATGCGGCCAGGGCCATATAGGTTCTGTCCGGTTCAGTCACTTCATCTCCAATTCTGCGATGTAGCCTGGCAAAATAACGGGTTCCGGCATCGATGGATTCTTTTGGGTCTAGACGGCTTTTGACCTTAAACCGTCTTGCGGTTTCCAGGGTCAACATCATCATTCCCCTCACCCCAGTGAAGCTTTTTGCCCTGGGGTTCCAATGGGATTCCTGATAGGCCTGGGCTGCAACCAGTTTCCAGTCTGCCCCGTATTTTTTTGCAGCTTCCTCAAAATATTTCTGATATCGGGGCAAACGATGCCTAAGACGTTTCCGGAATCGCATAAGGTCCACATAGTCAAAGACCTCAAGGTGTTTATAGTAATGCTCGGTAAGCCGTTTTAACTTTGCCTGGGTTGATTTCTGGTCAAACCAATTGTAGGCAGCCATTTGAAGGTGCCGATTTTGTGGATGCATTGCCCAGGCCAGTTTTTGCCCCTTTGTGAGATTCAACCAAACCCTTAATTCCGGATAATATCGAAGATTTATGTCGATAATATCGGAGTAAGCAATGGTAAGCGGGATCTCACCCTCCCAGGTCAATTCCAGGAGTTGTTCGGTTTCATATCCAGGAATCGCCTTCCACGAGAGTTTCGGATACTGCTGCTTCAGCTTCAACAGGAATTGCTCATGGGACGTGCCTGCGCTCACACAAAGCAGTTGACCGGTCAGATCTTCGATTTTTTTTAGCTCGGTTCCATCACGCCGACCAACCACCTGACGGTATACTTCCAGATATCCGGGTCCAAAAGCCAGGTGTTGTTCGTGGTGGTCAGACGCGGTGAGGCCTGCAGCAATAAGGTCAGCATCCCCCCTTAGCAATGTGGAAACCATCTCCTGGTAGGTATCAAGGATCACGAGCCTCAGTTTCACACCCAAATGCGCTGCGAAGGCCCTGGCCAGATCGTACTCAAATCCCATGGGCCCATGGGGGCCCTCATAATAGCAGGTGGCGTTGTTACGGGTGATCACTTTTAGCTCCCCTCTGGCCTTGATGGCCTCAAGATCATTCTTGAATAGAGGTTGATCACAGCTGAGCACCCCACAGGACGCCACCCCCAATAGGATCAGACCGATCAGATTTTTGATATTCTTTTTCATATTTTTCTGTCCACGGATGAACTTCCGGCATCCCGAATTTACCCCCTTAGCCCGAAGTCATAACGTCTTGCCGTATTACATGGAAAGGCAGCGTGGCCTTAATATTCGATACGTGCCAGCCCTGAAAGCACGCCGCGTTTCAACTGACGCCCTCTCTGCCTGCATCTTGACCCCTATTTCGGATTTGAAGGTGTTCCCCGGGGGTGAAAGATTTGTATCCCGCCTCTGAAAAAAACGCCAATGGTCCCCTGTTCAGAAAACGGGGTTTTCAAAAATCTGTGTCCTTAAATGATATCAGAAACACTATCTTGGGTCGAGGCAGAATAGATTAAAGGGATTCGTGTGTCAATTGACCCGTCAGTCTTTGGTTTTTTTCTTGACATTTATGATTTAATGCGAAGATTAAGATGTTATAATAAAAAAATCTATGACAGTTTAGCGTTCTGAAAGAACCATTAGCAAATTTCAGGGATGGGGGGTCACTTTTCAAAAGGCGAATCGCAACTTCTGCTGAGACAGTTGAACGCCCCCATACCTCAAAACAAGGACCATTGGTTGGGCCCCCTTTTTTGAGGATCATATCATATGAAACGTCATTCAAAAATAGACCGAAAGACAAATGAAACGGAGATCCATATCAAGCTTAATCTTGATGGCACCGGTCTTTACAGCGTGGATACCGGGATTCCCTTTATGGATCATATGCTTAACCTATTTACGGCTCACAGCTTTGTGGATATGGAGCTAAGCGCCCGAGGCGACACAGAGATAGATGATCACCATACTGTTGAGGACCTGGGCCTATGCCTGGGATCAGCCCTGAACGAAGCCCTGGGTGACAAAAGAGGGATTAAACGTTACGGTGTGGCGACCATTCCTATGGACGAAACACTGATCAGGACCGTTATCGATATTTCTAATCGCCCCATCTTGTCTTACCGGGTGCCCCTAAAAAAACGAACAACCGGTGCATTTGACGTCAGCCTGATACAGGAATTTTTTCGTGCTCTGGTTATAAATGCGGGTTTCACAATGCATATTGACCTCCTTTCGGGTGAGGAACCCCACCACATTTCAGAGGCAATTTTCAAGGCCTTTGGCAGGGCGCTCGACCAGGCCAGCAGCCCCGAGAGTCGGTTAGACGGGAGTGTCCCCTCTACAAAAGGTCTCTTATAAAAAATAACCATCCACCGGTCGTAGCGGATCAGGTATTTGAAAATAATGGGACAAGGGTCACGGGGATTTCTTTTCTAAAGTCGCATAAAAAATTCTGCTGAGCGTGCCGAGCGCCCCCAGACCCGCAGATAGGGGGCGACCGGTCAGCGTTACCCGTCAAAAGGACTTTTGGACCTTATTTATTAAACCATCAGTGTGAAAATTATCATCGTATACAGGATGAATTATGACAGGCATAGTCAATAAGGTTTTCAAAAAAGGCGAGCTCATTTTGTGTCCACTGATTTTGACAGGGCTCCTGATATATGGAGGCTGTCATTTTCAAAAGACTCCCGCTCATTATAAGACACATATTGCAACACCGGTCAACAAGGTGGTCGTTGATGGGTTCCATACGGCCCTGCCCCAAGGGAACCACCCTGACATCATTCGAGATCCTTTGTCCGGGACCGCCTTTATGGCGGAACCCGTGCCCCAGAATATTGCGAATCGGATGACTGATATCCTTTACAACAGGGTGGCCACCGAAAGACGGTATGCGCTAATATCACCCGATCAGGCCAAAGGGGTGTTTTCAACCCTTATTAATTCTGGCAAAAATGGGGCCACGAACCCCATTGAAATCCTTCAAGAAATAGGCCGGACCTTTGAAGCCGATGCTGTATTGACGGGCTACATTTTTCGGTGGCGGGAGCGAAAAGGGACTGACTATGGCGTCAATCGCCCCGCCTCTGTGGCCTTTAATCTTCATCTCATAAGTTCTGCCGAGGGGATTGTGCTATGGACGGCCAAATTTGATAAGACCCAGCAATCACTTTCCGAAAATATTTTCGATCTGTCGATGTTTGTGAAAAGCAAAGGTCGATGGATGACTGCCGAAAATTTGGCCATGCTTGGGCTCCAGGATATGTTGACAAAAATGCCAGCAGGGGAAGATTCAAGCATTCGGAGAGAACAGAACGAGATGGAGGGCCCTTAATTTGATAATCATCCCCGCTATTGACATCAAAGACGGCCGCTGTGTGAGACTCAAGCAGGGCCGGATGTCCGATGAAACCATATTTTCAAATACCCCTGAAGACATGGCCGTGAGATGGGTTGAGCAGGGCGCCAAAAGACTTCACCTTGTTGATCTGAATGGTGCATCCCAGGGAAAACCGGTCAATAAAAGGACCATAGAAAAAATTATTCGTGCTGTACCTGTCCCCATACAGCTTGGGGGCGGAATAAGGGATATGGATACCATCAAGTCCTATTTCGACCTTGGGCTGCATTATCTGATTTTGGGAACGGCAGCCCATAAAGACCCGGGACTGGTCGAAGAGGCTTGCGATAAATTCCCGGGACAGATCGTGCTGGGAATAGACGCGAAAGAAAACCGTGTGGCTTTAGAGGGCTGGAGAGAAGAAATAGTCCTCACCCCGGCTGAATTGGCAAGACGGTTTGAAGACGTCTCCTTAGCAGCGGTCATTTATACCGATATTCACAGGGACGGAATGAAAACAGGACCAAATGTAGATGCCACCAGGGCCTTGGCAGCTGACATCCAGACACCTGTCATTGCGTCAGGGGGCATTTCATCGTTATCTGATGTCTTTGAGCTGTCGACCCTTTCAGAGATTGGTGTTATCGGAATGATAACCGGAAGGGCCCTGTACGATGGGAGTCTTGATCTCGTTGAGGCGATAAGGGTCACGGCTGGGAAAAATTAATGACTATTTTAGGGTTGACATTTGATATTATCATTTTATAATAGAATGTTACAAATATTTTCGTGTATCATCACCTGAAAGGCATCGAACTCCTTAAATTCCTACAACTTATTGATAATAATAGATTTATAGTCGCCCCCCGCCGGGGCAGAGAATCTATATCTTGAAAGGATGGGGAAAGGACGATGTTCAATCCTTTCATTGAATGAGAAAATTGATGAAAACATGATGACTGCGAATCAGGCAAAGGATGGGATTGGGTATTCCTGAATCCCAATGCTGCGTGTCGCAGGAATAAATTCATGTAAAAGAGTCTTTTTATACCGGCATCCGGTTTAATAATTGAGCCTGCATGAAAAAGCATACATATCAGGTTCTCGAATACAATCGCCTGTTGGATATCTTATCGTGTTACGCCATGTGTCCAATGGGGAAATCAAATTGCCTTTCCCTCGAACCGTCTAATGACTTAGGCTTTGTTGATAACGAATTAAGGCTGGTTTCAGAAATGAAGCTCCTTCTGAAGGTTAGGGGGTTCGTGTCTTTGTCAGATCTCACCGATGTATATCCTTTTTTGAGAAAAGCCAGGAGTGATGGATCATGCCTGGAACCAAAAGAACTTTTATGTATTCTCAGCCTTGCCCAGACATCCCAGCAATCAAAAAAATTTCTTGAATCCCATCGATCTCTGTGCCCGAGGATGTGTGACATTGTAAGAGATATACCCAACTGTGAGAACCTGGTAACTACATTAACCGATGCGATTTCCGAGACCGGTGGACTAAAGGATTCGGCAAGCCCAGCCCTAAAAAAGATCAGACGAAAAAAGACCCGGCTACGGTTGGATCTCCAGAAAAAATTGCAGACAATTCAAAAATTGTCGGGGCACTTTGACGATCGTCAAGATCATTTAGTAACGGTCCGTGAAGGACGATACGTGATGGCATTGCGAACCGATCAAAAATCACGGTTTGAGGGGATCGTTCATGACTATTCTCGAACACGGGCCACCTGCTTCCTTGAGCCGGCTGAAGTAATTGCAGACAATAACCGAATGGCCGAGCTAAGGCATGAAGAAAAGACCGAGGAGCATCGCATATTAATCGATTTAACCGGTTTAGTCAGAGATTGGGCCTCTGATCTCGCGTTTTTTCAGTCCCTGATCGGCAGGCTTGATGGATTTTATGCCAGAGCCAGATTCAGCGAAAGACAATCGTGTGTGATGCCGGAAATCAGCGAAGAGAACCGCATTGAACTGAAAAAGGCCAGAAACCCGATTCTTCAGGCTATGGCCTTAAATCGCAAAAACAAGGGTGAAAAGGCGGAGGGACCTGTCTCCGTGGATATCCTTCTGGATGATCAGCACAATGTATTGATCATTTCAGGGCCTAACAGGGGGGGGAAGACCGTAACCCTAAAGACGCTTGGACTAATGAGTCTCATGACTCAAGCCGGTATCCACATCCCGGCAGAGGAAGGGAGCCATATGCCTGTTTTCGATGAAATCATGGCAGATATCGGGGATGATCAGGACATCCAGACCGGTCGAAGCACCTTTTCAGCTCATGCGGCCCATTTGAGTTACATTGTCGAACATGCAGATCAAAAAAGCCTTATTATTATTGACGAACCTGGGATGGGAACAGATCCGGATGAGGGTGTCGCCCTTGCCATGTCAGTCCTGGACTTTCTTTCCGGGCAGGGGACCCTTGCCGCTGTTTCTACTCATTTAAATCGATTGAAATCCTACGGATTGCTGAATAAGCGGGTCGCTAACGCCCGTGTTGAATTTGATACAGAAAAAAACCGTCCCACATTCAGGTTAAGGTATGGCGCTCCCGGGATTAGCCATGGACTCAGAGTTGCCGAAAAAATGGGGATGCCTCTCAATATCCTTAATCGGGCAAAAACATATCTTGATCAGGACGAAGTCCGGTTGAATCGGCTCATTGACAAGTTAAATACGCTAATAACTGACACAGCCCGTGAAAAGGCAGCGCTTGAGGATGTCAAGAGACAGTATGATGCAAAGACAAGAGAAATAAGAGAACGGCTCATGACGCTCGAGGCCGAAAAAAGGACCCTATTGGAAGCAAAGCAAAGGGAGGCGCAAGACGTTATTAAAGAGGCAAAGGCGGAGCTGAAAAAGGCCATTAATTTGTTAAAAATGAAAAAGGAATCAGCCCAGGCCGATGTGACCGAGGCGGTTGCCAGGATCAGTCATGAATTAATCGACCATCTTGATCAGGAACCTGATGATGGGGGACACGCTGAGCCCGATGAAATAAAAAAGGGCCAGTGGGTCTTTCACAAGGAACTGAAGAAGAAAGGGATCATTCAGTCTGTAGATCTTACGGGCGGGCGAGCCCTGGTTATGCTTGGAAAAGTAAAGGTATCAGCAGATATTCATGATCTGGAAATGGCTAAAGAGGACAGGGATTCCTTTTTGAACAGAGACCGGCAATCTGCATCCTGGGACATAAAGGATTCACCCATAGGGGAATTAAACCTGATCGGATACAGGGTGGATGATGCCATCCCTCTGATTGACAAAACAATTGATCGGGCCTTGGTGTGTGGCCAAATGTCTTTTAGGATCATACACGGATTCGGGACCGGAACGTTGCGAGCGGCAATCCGATCCCATTTGAAAGACATCCCCTTTGTCAAGAGATTCTCCAGCGCTGAGTCGAAAGTTGGAGGCAGTGCAATAACGGTCGTTGAGTTGGCTTAAAAATTATGGTTTTCCATCAATCTACAAAGGAAGAAATAAGACGAGTTGCGGATATTGTGGAGCTGGTGGGTCAATTTGTGCAACTCAAAAAGGCGGGGCGAAATTTTGTCGGTCTTTGTCCGTTCCATGCTGAAAAAGACCCTTCCTTCACAGTGAATGCTGAACGCCAAACATTTCATTGTTTCGGATGTAAAAAAGGAGGAGATATTTTTGCCTTTTGGATGGAATACCACAATGCCACCTTTCCGGAGGCACTGCGAGATCTGGCTGAAAGATATAATGTGACGATCTCGGATACGTTCGATCCATCTGCAGGAAAAGAAAAGGCGGCTCAAAGAAAGGCCCTATTGCATATCAATGAAAAAGCCGCAGCCTATTTTGAAACGACCCTAAGACACGTATCTAAGGGTAAATCAGGCAGGGATTATCTAAATGACAGATCCATTTCCAAGAAGACGATCATCGAATTCCGTCTCGGCTATGCGCCGGATGAGTGGGGGGGGCTTGTTGGGATTTTAAGGGATCATAAATTGGATCTTGATATGGCCGTTCAGGCAGGCGTCATTATCCCCAAGAAAAACGGAGGATATTACGATCGATTTAGGGGCCGCATCATTTTTCCGATCTTTGATCTGCGGCGGCAGGTCGTTGGCTTTGGTGGTAGGGTGCTGGACAATTCACTGCCAAAATATGTGAATTCGCCTGAAACCCCTGTTTTTCATAAAGGGGACGTTCTCTATGGGTTGCATGCTTCCTATAAGGCGATTCGGGACAAGGGCAGGGCAGTGATCGTGGAGGGCTATATGGATTGGCTGGCGCTTAAAAACCGGGGTCTGGATGAAGTCGTAGCCACCCTTGGGACAGCCCTGACCGCCAGACATGTGCGAAAACTTAAAGGATATGCCAAAGAGGCGGTAATCGTATTTGACTCGGATGAAGCTGGAAAAGCGGCTGTGTTAAAAAGCTTGCCCATTTTTTCGAACGAAGGTCTTCCCGCAAGGGCCGCTGTTTTACCTGACGGCCACGACCCTGACAGTTTCACTAATGCGAATGGGCTGGAAAGCCTTCTAGCGCTTTTGGATAAGGCCACTCCTATCTTAGATTTCTACCTGGAACAGAAGTTGACACAAACGGGGTTAGATATGGAAGGGAAGGTCCGGGTTTTGGAAGAGATTTTTCCGGCACTGTCAGAACTCCGTACAGGCACCCAACGATCATTATATGTACGGCGCCTTTCAGAACGGGTCGGGGTCAAGGAAGAAGTGGTCTGGTCTGAACTGTCAGTTTTTATGAAACGTCCTTCAGAAAACAGGCTCAAAAGTAGTATGAGGAATCGTCTGATCGATCAAAAAGCAAAAAAGACAACCGTGAGTGATCTTCAGTTGCTCAATTTACTGATCCATTATCCCCAGACCATCCCAAGGCTAATGGAAAAGGAGTGTAGCATACTTCTTTCCGACCCCATTGTCCTGAAAATTGTTGATATCATTTTTAATGAGTATCGTCAGAACGGGGTTTTTTCACATGAGCGGTTAATGGAAAGTCTTCATGACGAAGACGCCTGCGAGCGGCTCAGAGAAATCCTGCATCGCCCTTTTGTTTATTCGGATCAGGATGTTGAACAGGCTGTAGCCGAATTTGAGGAACGGGTATATCAGGCAAAACTATCAGCGTCTTTTCAAAGGGCCAGGGACCACGGAGACATGGAACGCCTGGTTCAGCTCACAAAACTAAAGAGTCAAGGCCCGGCAGGGCTATAGAATAAGAGGGTTAAGGAGTAGTCATCCATATTCACAGAGGACACATCTGAAAGCTGATGGTTTATCATGAGAGGCTTTCAGGAAGGAATGTTTCAATGACCAAAAGCACCGACATGGTCAACCTTGAACGGTTGATCAATACTGGAAAAGATAAGGGCTATATTACCTATGAAGAGCTGAATGACGATTTGTCCGACGATATCGTCTCCTCTGAAGAGCATATCGATGACCTGATGATGATGTTTGAAGAACTGGACATTATGGTTATTGATGAGGCCTCAAAGGGTGAGATAGAAAAGGCCAAGCGGGCAAAGAAAAAGAAGGCTGAAGCCCAAGAGAAGGAAAATCAACGATTAGATATTCCAGATACATCAACCCGGGTATCCGATCCCGTGAAGATGTACCTGAGGGAGATGGGATGCATTTCACTGCTCACCAGAGAGGGTGAAGTGGCGATAGCCAAGAGAATTGAGGCCGGCGAAAAAAAGGCGTTAAATGCACTTTTGGATTGCTGCGTGGGCATTGAGCACATCATTGAGCTCGGGGAAGAGCTCAAGGAGGATAGAATCAAGTTAAAAGATGTGATTAATGATCTGGAAGATGAAGAAAGTAACTACATGCAGCAGGGGCAGAAAAAACAGTCTCTCCTAAATTTTATTGAAAAGATCAAGGAATTGTATGAACACATCCGTAGCATAAGACGAGAGATCGCAAAAGGACAATGTTCCGATAAAAAGAAAAAAAGTCTTAAAGCCGAGATAAAAAAGGACCACGCCAAAATAATGGAGCTGGTAAGTGCCTTCAGCCTCGAAAAGGAACAACTGGAATTAACTTTCAAAAGACTCAAGGCTCTGGTGCAAGAGGTTGAAAACTCAGAAAGAACTATCGCCGAATGCATGTTGCAGGCGGGTGGAAAGCCGATTTCCTATATCAACAAGTGTGTTGCCAAGGCCTCTCAGTCTGTTCAGGATGACGACATCATCTCCCCCATCGGTTTGCCTAAAGGGAAGGTATTGGAGCTAAAATCCAAGGCGGATAATGCCCAAAAATTAATCAAGCTGGTCAAAGAAAGAACAAATATGACGCCCCGCCAGTTAAAGGGGCGACTCATTAAGGTACAGACAAGCTTAGACAAGGCGGAGAGGGCTAAATCCGACCTCATAGAGGCGAACCTCCGATTGGTCGTCAGTATAGCCAAAAAATATACGAATCGAGGGCTCCAGTTTCTTGATCTTATCCAGGAAGGCAATATCGGACTCATGAAGGCCGTGGACAAATTTGAATATCAGCGGGGGTACAAATTTAGCACCTATGCAACCTGGTGGATTAGACAGGCGATCACCAGGGCCATTGCAGATCAGGCAAGAACCATCCGTATCCCTGTGCATATGATCGAAACGATTAATAAGCTCATACGGACTTCCAGGTACCTTGTGCAGGAGCATGGCCGGGAGCCGACACCTGAAGAAATCGCAGAAAAAATGGAGTTTCCACTGGAAAAGGTCAGAAAAGTTCTAAAAATTGCCAAGGAGCCTATTTCCCTTGAAACGCCGATCGGAGAAGAGGAGGATAGCCATCTTGGAGATTTTATAGAGGACAAGAAAGTCCTTTCTCCGGGTGATGCGGTTGTTAACTATGGCCTGGCGGAACAGACGAGAAGAGTCTTAAGAACATTAACGCCAAGGGAAGAGAAGGTCCTCAGAATGCGATTTGGTATCGGTGAAAAGGCGGACCATACCCTGGAAGAGGTGGGTCGTGATTTTAGTGTCACCAGAGAACGGATCAGACAAATAGAGGCCAAGGCCCTTAGAAAATTAAGACATCCCAGCAGAAGCAGAAAGTTGAAGAGCTTTGTTGAGAGTAAAGAAGCCTAAGGGCCCGCGCAACGTGCCAAAAGATAATTTTACTTGACAAATGTTGACTGAGTACGCAATCTATAACAAATTATCTGTGTCGGGCCTATAGCTCAGCTGGAAGAGCCACCGGCTCATAACCGGTAGGTCCCTGGTTCGAATCCAGGTGGGCCCACCAAAGGATAAGCCTTCAAGGTGTTCTCAATAATTTTATCACTGGCATTTTTCCAATCAAGGCTGTAAAACTCCTTACAAGGGCGCACTTTTTGACAGTGCGCCCTTTTGATTCTATCATTGAGAAACAGGCCATTTTGACTGGATGCTTTATCACTGGGTTTATTCACAGACACAACGGCTCGGATAATCCATGATTCCTAAATTAAAAGATTTTCTTGACCTTTTAGAGCAGATCGCGCCTGCGCGGCTTGCTGAACAATGGGATAATCCGGGTCTTCAGGTTGGCTCTTATGATCAGGAGATTAGAAAAATTTTTCTGGCCCTTGACCCCACGTCTGAGGCCTTGGGGTCTGCTTCGAAGACTGGGGCTCAAGTTCTGCTAACCCATCACCCCCTGATTTTCAAACCCATTTCAAGGTTGGAAATTCATAGTTATCCTCAGAGTGTGATTTTTCAAGCGACGAAAAATCGAATTTCTGTGGTTGCTGCCCATACCAACCTGGATGTGGCAAAGGGCGGTATGAACGATATTCTTGCAAATACCCTGGGTCTTCAACAGATAGAAGTGCTCAGCAACACGGACGAGGACAAAGACGTCGGTCTAGGAAGAATTGGGGATTTGCCCGAACCCACTGAGTTTTCATGTGTGGTAGATCATATCAAGAAAGTTCTAAGGATAGAAAAACTAAGGGTAGCGGGTCAGAGAGACCGCCCGGTTCGCAGGCTGGCTGTAGTGGCGGGATCTGGTGGCGGGTTTGTTCCCCTTGCATGCGAGAAAGGAGCGGATCTTCTCTTGACCGGCGATGTCAGTCATCATCATGCATTGGAGGCCAGAGCATTGGGAATCACCTTGATCGACGGTGGACATTTTCATACTGAAAAAGCCGCTTTTAGGACTTTCGCTGAGCGTCTTGGAGATGTGATAACAGGCAAGGGCTGGGATGTTACGGTGGAAGTTTATGCGGACGAGACCAGTCCGATACATGACAGTTAAGGTATTGACGATTTTAGAGGAAACAATTGGAAAAAAAAGTGAAGCTTTTAATTGGGCTCCAGGATTGTGACAATAGGATCAGGGATGCCCAAACCCAAAAAAAGGAAAAACCCATTCAGATCGAAGGCCTTCAGAGAGAACTCGAGACAAGTGAAGCCCAATTGAAGGCATCGCTCGATGAGCTTGAATTGAATAAACGCGCAAGACGAGAATCCGAACGGGGGATTGAGGAATTAGAGGACCGGATTAAAAAAAGTAACATTAAGCTAAATAACATAAAATCCAATAAAGAATATTCAGCCGTACTTAAAGAGCTTGATGATTTAGAAAAGGAAAAAACACGAACAGAGGATAACCTCATTGAAATAATGGAGCAAATTGAGACACTTGAAGAAAAATGCGCTTCCAACAAGACAAAAGGAGAAAACCTCAAAAAAAATTTCGAAACAGAGCGTGACGAAATTTTGAAAGAACTAAAAGCCCTTGATGCGGTCCTGGAGAGCCTTGAAAATGAAAGATCTGAATTTTGCAAGGCCATTGACGAAGGCCTATTAAAGAAGTACGATATCCTTAGGCGGAATAAAGAGGGACTTTCCATTAGCCCGGTTGTCAAAGGGATCTGCCAGGCGTGTCATATGGGTATTCCACCGCAAAAATTTAATGAATTGATTCGGGGCGATACCCTAATGCGTTGCCCCTATTGTAGTCGTATTATTTATTGGGGTGAAGACGAGCGCTTTAAGCGTACTCTTGA
>Ga0180435_10002134_pt1 | contig 20318 bp, 17 predicted proteins | sample SS_ome_3_FD_132467 | JGI IMG/M metagenome (GOLD analysis project Ga0180435, IMG submission 132467) | Hypersaline lake sediment archaeal communities from the Salton Sea, California, USA - SS_3_S_1 metaG | ecosystem: Environmental > Aquatic > Non-marine Saline and Alkaline > Hypersaline >...
ATAAATATCTCATTGAATTCTCACATTCACTTAACTTATTAATAAAACATATTTTATAACATTAGGCATATGTGAAGGCTTCATCAAGTAAAATTACTAGAGTGTATGTGAAAGGAATTAAACCCAATGCCCACTTCCCACAAGAATTGTCATAAATTTTTAAGATTGTACACAAACCGATTTTTTCTCACTGTCCTAATCTTCCTCCTTATATTTGCATGTGTGAATCCTGAGCCCAAAAAGAATACTAAATTCGATCATGTAAAATGCATGGATACCATACCCAGCAAAGTGAAGGGTCTTAAGATTTTATCAGGCCCACGGACCCAAAAAAGCATTATCCACGATATGGTACCTGTGGGTTGTTATGCGCAAGTTCTCTTTCGGAAGATGAAAGCCAATGGGGAAGATATTAATGCAGGAGACGCCCTTTTTCGGGTTACAGTCGAATACACGGGAGAGGCCTATGGATCCTCGGTGGAAGAGACCACCATCCAATCGAAACGATTTGTTCAAAGAGTAGCCGATATGATTATGGATAATGATTTCGTGGGTTGGGATAAAGACTCTGAGGACACAGTGTTTTTATACCCTATGTCGTTCAACGACTAGCTATCTGCCGAGCAGGCGTAGTTTGACAAGTAAGGGGAGACGCCTAACCATAGCGTCTCCCCTGTCAATTATCCATACAATCGAAAATTTATAAAAAAATTACAGTTTCAGTTTCTTGACTGCCTTTTTGGAAATGTACACTTTACCGGTAGCCGGCGCGTATACCGTCACACCAGGCAAGTTGATCGTTTTGCCTTTCTTGTCTATCATGTAGTCCTTGCTGATCGGCAGCTCAGCTCCGGCAACTTTTAGTACCAGATTTTCAGAATCGGCGTCGTCGATGGTGTAATCATCGGTCACATCGTCCAAGTCCACATAGAGTTTTTCGGTTGTTTTGTCCAAATTCACTTCCATGGCATCAGCAGCGATGAGGGCCAATTCGGTATTGTCGATGGTGCCGACCGGTGCATCATCACCATAGACCCAGACCGGTACTGTTTCGCCGTTATGGCCGTGGGTTGTCCAGCCGACGACTGTGTAGTTTTTACTCAATACGCGTGCCAGCGCATAGCTCCAGCTCAGGCCGTCCGAATCCACCAAATCCTTGATTTCAGCAACGTCCTCATCATTGATAGACAAACCCCAGTGTGTTTCAACATTACTGATAATGTTATCGTCGGAGTAATCTCCTCCCATCATTGACACAACACCGTTGGCGGACATGGTCATACCCTTGAGCGGATCGACCAGGTCTTCGATTGTCGTTGCTGTGTAGCCCACAGGCGCGTAGTAGTGACCAATCTTCATACCACCGGTATTATGATCCGGATAGGCCAGCACCAAGGTTTCACCGTCGAGTTTAGCAAAATCAACGGCCACTTTCACAGCGTCATCAAAGGCCAGGAAATCGGTGACCATGTAGATAGGATCGTTGTTATGACCGGCCCAGTCGACCTGGGAACCTTCCACCATGAGAAAAAAACCGTCTTTGTCTTGAGTGAGCAGCTCGATGGCCTTGGCGGTCATTTCAGCAATAGACGGCTCTTCGGGAGCAAAGTAATGACGGTCTATATCAGGCTGCATATGGCTCATATTAAACAGTCCCCAAGCCGGTCCATCGGTCAGATTCATCATATCGTCTCTGGTTTCTACGAACGTCACACCTCTTTCTGTCAGGACATCCAGCAGGTTTTCGCAATCTGTACGTTTGCCGCCTTCCACAGCATTGTCGCAAGCTGATCCTGGCAATAGGTGCCGCTTGCCGCCACCGAATACAACATCCAAGTTATTGTAGACAATGTGCTCCATGATATCGTTGTCCCAGCCACGGTCTTGAATATGGCAGGCAAAGGCAGCCGGAGTGGCGTGGGTAATACGAGAGGTCGCTACAAGTCCGGTTGCCTTTTTATCAAGTTTTGCAGCTTCAAGGATACTGGCGACCGGTGCATAGGGGTCGGCGGTCGGCACGTAACCGGTAAGGAGATCCTCGGTGCGCGGACCTATACCAAGAAACCGAACCGTGGTTTTGTGGCCGGTAGCAAACGCTGTCGCGGCAGCAGCAGAGCCCGTAATGACCGAGTTGGCCATGTGTTGTTTCTGGGAAGCCTTGTCCATCTTGTCGACCTCCAGATCCGCACCCTTGTACCAACGGGCCAGGGTTTGCACGGTTTCATCACAACCGTCAGGAATCAATACGATAACGTTCTTAAAGCTTTTATCTGACCGGTTCTTAAAGCCTTTATCTGCCCAAGCCAAAGGCGTTATCAGGGCCAGTGTCAAAAATCCAACCAATACCATTTTCATGCTTTTTTTCATTGAATCCTCCGTTCAATACATCCATCAATAGTTAATTAGGAACAGCAGTTTTTACGTTCAACTTATTATTTTAAATTCAAAAGCTATTTAAAACCGTTTAAATATGTTTAATGCGAATTCTTCACCTCCTTTCATTAAATATCAGTGGCTGCGAAGCATGCCCCTTTATTTGCGGCGGGCGCTACAATGTTGGGCTGTCGACGGTTAAACCGCGGCAGACCTGTCATCGGTCATATCGCCGAACATCTTCCAGGTTTGCATAAAGGCGGCTTCGAAGGACCGGTTTTCGGTGTAGTGGCGGGCCTGGGTTCTCATGTTCCGCACGGTGTCCAAATTCTGGCTGAACTCTAGCATGGCTTCAAAGAGGCTCTTGTGACAACCGCCTCGAATCACCCTGCCGGTTTTCCCGTCCACCATAATTTCGCTGGGTCCGCCCTGATCGGTAACGATGACCGGAAGGCCCGACGCCTGGGCTTCCAGAATCACATTGCCGAACGTATCGGTGGTGCTGGGGAAGACAAATGCATCACTGGAGGCATAAACCGCCGAGAGGGCTTCGCCTTTTAGGTAGCCTGTGAACAGACACGGCAGGTTTTGCATGTCAGCCTTCATTTCATCCAGGTAGGGGCCGTCCCCCACAATGGTGAGAAACGCATCTTGCTTGCGACCAGCAAGTTTCCTGAAGGCTTTAGCCAGCAGGTCGAGGTTCTTTTCCTTGGATACCCTGCCCACATAAAGAAACTTGAAATACTGCTTTCCCTGGATATGCGCCTTAAAAAAACCGTTGCGTTTGGATGGGTGAAACTGATCGATGTCGATACCGCGGGGGTATACTTTTACCTTGCGTTTCTTGATGCCTTTCCGAACCAATTCCCTGCGGGTGCTTTTCGAAGGTGCGTAGATGACGTCCAGTTGATCATAATACCAGAGGATGAATTTCCAGGCCATCTCCTCGATAAAGGGGCTTCCGGTAAGGGCTTGGGCATATTGGGGGATTTGTGTGTGGTAGGTCCCGCTGATCGGCAGTTTTAGAATTTTTCCGATAGCCAGGGCGGCAAGCCCTACAGGTCCCGGTGTCGCCGTATGGATCTGGGTGAACCCCTGTTCATGACAGTACCGGAGCATATCCAGAAACGGCGGGTAGAAAAGCTTTTGCTCGGGGTATTCCGGCAGGGCATAGGTGCCGATGGGGGTGAAATGTTTGACCCCTTTTTCTGTTTCTCGATTAAAGGTGTCGCAGGTAATCAGGGTGTAGGGCTTGTTGTTTTTGTTGGCCAGTCTGACCTGCTGCCGCAGGGTCAGGGCCACCCCGTTGACTTCGTAATACGTATCGGTGAAATGGGCCACATGGACGGGCTTGGTGGCCCTGTATTTTCTTGTGGATGGTATTCGGAATTTTTTTTTGAGCTCGATACCCAAATCTCTACCCATGGTAAATTGAGTGTAGGCAACAAAATAGGGTGCTAACATCGTGTAGAGGCCGCCGGCCGATCCGATGGTTTGAAATATATTGAATACGTTGGCACCGGCCAGATGACCCAGCAGATGGTCGCTGAAATGCGTCGTCAGACGGCTGGAAAGCTGATTTACCAGCTCGAACCACTGCTGTTCACGCTGGGCGGGTGATGCTTCATCGGGTATTTTCCCTTCGATGAGATCCGGATTTTCATCGATGAGTCGATGGGTCTCCTGTTTCAATAGTTCAGACAGAGAATCTGAAAATGGCTTTTTTTCTTTGCGGCGGTTTTTGCGACTGAAGAAAAAATAGACCTTGGAAAGCAAGCGGTGATCTTCCGTTTCCGCAGAGAGCAGCGACCGGTCCAGAAAGCGGACCAGGGGATCCTTTGCCGCATATCGGTCCAGCTGGAATTTACTGCGATAGTATTGCCAGGCAATACTGTAGATGTTGTGGGCCATGGTCTGGGGCGAGGCCGGTCGGATATGAACCCTTGGCAAAAACCGGGCTATATGATCGGGTGTAAAGTCGGCTATAGCGGTATCATGGAATTCGGTATGGGTCCTGGCGATGTTCAAAGCGCTATGATCGTCGGAACCGCCGAATATCCGTTTACTGTGGGGATCGTCGAAAAAGGGTGCTATCCGGTATTGTTCTGCAAGCTGATCTATCTTTGCAGGAGACAGTGCATTCAGGATTTCGACGAGCTGCCGGTTCTCACGATGGTTGCGGGCGCCGTTTAATTCAAAGTTCTTAAAAAGGAGCAGCAGTTTTTCGAAATGGTTGGCGGTCAGCTTGTTGTTGACGGCATAGAGGGGGTGTGCCAGGATATGAAATATGTTCTGGTGATGCAGATAAGATACCAGTTCGATCACGTTCTCGCGCGCCTTCTGGATATCGCGGTGCTGATTTTCATCGATGTTATACACCAACACATGCAGTTTGCAGCCGTCTTCAGGAAAATAAGTGGTAACCTCTTCACTTACGAAAGTCCCCGGCAGGTGTCCAATGGCAAGAGCGCCTTCTATGCAGTTGTGATCGGTAATGGTCACATGGGTCATACCCCTTTCCCTGGCGATGTTATAGATATGAAAAGGTTCGGTAAAACTTTCGGGACACCCGATCTTTTTCAGAATCCATTCCGATGGTCTGCGTGAAAATTTAGAATGAATATGCAGGTCGATTTTCATGATTTATCCTCCGCTATAAAATAAAGATCGCTGGTTACAGCGCCGTACGTCGTTGTTACCCCCTGGATGGCAACTTAGCCATGGGCTGTTTGCGGTAAATGAAAATGGGGATAGTTTTCGATTATAAATTGATTAGATTTTTGTAAGTTGCCAGGCGGCTGAACTCGGGCGGTCGCCTGCCATCAAAAAAATGGCAGGCACGGTAGTATAGAAGGTCATGCATCCATAGCTTCAAGGATCGATCCCTGTTCAATAGACGCTTGAAAAGTTTTAACGGGGCTGAAAAAGCCTGCAGGATGGGTTCCATGAGCTCGGTGGGGTCACGGAAACACTCCCAATCGCAACGGGTACAGGACCCGTTGGTAATCTGTTCCTTTAGTAGAGACAGATCCATATCCCATAAGCGTCCCATGTTTTCGTTGCCCCGATATCCGCAAGGGTAGGTGTTACCGTCACCGGCCCCCACAAAGAAGAAATCGATACCTCCCCGGCACCTGTTTGCTTGCATGCCGTCACGTGGGCCACTATACTGGCCGATAAGCGCATCAACAGCACACAAGGGTGAGAAAATCCGGATTTTATTACGCCATTTCTGCACGGCGTGTATGAGGGCCTTAAACAGCATGACCTTCTCGGCAGGGTCGAAACAAACCACATCATCTATAGCAGTGGCCGCATACACCGCACTCAGGCCTTTTTCCTGTTCATCCCGGTCGATGCTCATGGGGTAGCACGTATTGGCTATGGTGAAACCCAGATCCACCACCCGCCGATAAAAACGGTCGAATCCATTGAAAAAGCCTTCGTAAAAAGCATCCAGATACGATTGACTGCTGCCGAAATGCTCACGTTGAATCGATCGGGTTGTCACGCCTGCCAGGTTGCGGTTAATACCCAGATTGACAGACGGGTAAATGCCCACGTCATGAAATATCGGCAGTGCTTTTTCGATTCCCCGCACAAGACCTTTAAATCCGCGCATCTGTTCGTGGATCGGATCGAAGCTAGAATCCATGCTGATCCAGAAATTACGCAGCGTCGTGTCGGCCAGGGATTCGGCAAGCCCATGGACCCGTTTGTCAAACCCAGGCCGGTCGGGGTTTCTGAAGATGAAACCGTTGGTGCCGGTGCGAATATAGGGTATACCTGCTGCCCCGGCATAACGAATCAATCCCACCAGGTTGTCCTGATGGAGAAGCGGTTCTCCGCCTGTGAAGGAAACGGCTTGAAAATTTTTTTTACCTGCGACATCGATCAGGTGCTTAATGGTGTCAACATCAAGTGTCGACCGCTCAAAGGATTCGGTCACGCGCATGCCGCACTGGGGACAGCGTGCATTGCACCGATCGGTCATCTGGATAACCAGTTGCCCGGGAATCCGCCTGTTAAGCAGGTTCTTAAAGGCTGCCATGTGGTTCATTCATTATCCTTACTCATGATTTTGCCCCTTGGCGCATACACATTTGGGGATTATTGAAATATTAAAGTTTCACCCAAGCCGGTCAGTTTTAGTTCCAGGGAGACACCGGCTTTATATTCCACCAGTCCGTTAGAAGCCAATTCTCCAACGGCTTTTTCAAAAATATCTTTTTCATGCTTGTTTAGCCGATTTAAATACTCATTTTTCAGCCAAGCATCTGGCAGTATATTTTCTTCACTCTCCAGTTCCTTGAATTTTTCCAGTATGTCTCTTTTGATCATCTTTTTGGTATTCATCATTAGGATCTCTCTTTGCCCTCTCTTTTTAGGGTTTGATACTGTGTATTTCATTGTGACGATAGGGTAGTGAGTGGCCCGCATAAAATTTACATTTCGAGTAAACTATCATCCCATGTGTTTAATCCGGATTAGATTGCCGTTATTTTTATGTTGTTCCAGAGGCATGGCAGTTGAAGCCGTGTGCGACTTAAATGGTTCTTGCGAACAACTTGTCAGGATTCCGAGTTTCCGGCCAGAAAAACCAGGATTTTTTCAAAAAACCCGCCCAAATAGTGTTTCCTAATACAATGCTAACATTATGGATTTATGATCAGGGCAATATTCACGATAACCTTGGAAATTTAAGCATATGAACCTGATATTTCTAAATCGAAGGGCCAAAGGCTGGCTGATTAGTTCGGTGCTCGTGCTGCTGGTTTCAATAACTGTTTTTGCTTTCAGAAAACACTTTGGTGAAACAATCGTCCTTTGGGTTGTGGTCTTGACACCGATTGTGTTGCTGATATTGGCTCTTTTATGCGGGCAGTTCACCAAAAAACATTAGTGCTTCTAAAACTGTCTCTCCACTATTGATGCCAGTTTCGTTCATTTTTACAAAATTCTAATTTTCCCTTCATCAACCCTGAACATCCTTCTCTTACTCTATACGGGAATCACAGATTCACTTGTCCCTCTTGTAGGGGATTATTCAACACCCATAGAAAGGAGGATCGCATGCGATTACCCATGAAAAATCTTGATACAGGATCGAACCCAATCGACACAATTGTGTTCGATTTCGATGGCACCCTGGCCGACACCTTGGAATCATCATTGTTGGCCTTTGAATCAACCCTCCTCCAATATCACATTGACCCCCCCGCACCCCTCACCAAGGATATTTACGGGCCTTTATCGATTGAAGGCATGTTTCGTTACATCGGGGTTTCGGACAAAGATCTGCAATCAAAAATGGTGTGCCGCTACAATAAGCTTTACCGCGAGATAGCTCCGAGTATGGCAAGTCTTTTTCCAGGCGTCAGATTTTCATTGAGCCTGTTGAAGGATCGTGGTTTTGGACTGGCGATCGCGACAAATGAACTACGTGAAAACCTAGACATGCTGTTAGCGACATTCGATATTGATCAGATGTTCGATACGACCTGCTGTGCGGATGAAGTCTGCCAACCCAAGCCTTGGCCGGACATGGGCAGAAAAGTGATGTCCAGATTGGATGCAGATCCAACTCGGTCCCTCATGCTCGGCGATTCTGTTTGTGATATTGAAATGGCCCGAAACAATTGTATGGAATCATGCGCTGTGAGTTGGGGGGGAACGCCCGTCGATTGCCTCCTTGACGCATCTCCCAATTTAGCGATTACGGATTTTCCACAACTTCTGGATATTTTAGGTGTTGCAAATACCAATCCGGAATTTCACAGCATCTTCCACAACAGAACAACCGGCATATCCGAAACCTCGCTTGCCTATTGATCTTTTCCCAATTTAATCGATACGCCAAACAAAATTGACAGCGGTGCAAGACATGCATTGCTGTTTTTTGATTATTTAAGGGCGGTTTTCCTATCCCAACACCAGGGCTATATACGCCATTCGTTCTAGAGCATATTTTAATGTATATGATTACGTTATCGCGGTGTGTGCAGATGGTGAAGACAAGTATCCCGTCTTTCCAGGAATTTCCAAAGGGAGGTATGTACACTTGTCAGATCCGACTCAATTAAAGGATCTGTGGCAGACAGGCTGGCCAGTATCATTAATAAGCAGCAGCATTTAGGCATGACTGTCACTATCGATAGATTCTGTATCCTGACTGTGTTCGGACCGGAATTCAAGTTGAAATCCGGCCCGAACGTTGTTTGGGAGGTGAATTATTTGGTGATGGATTTCATGCTTTTTACATTGTTGCGAAATTCAGCTCGTTCTGCATCAGGCATGGGAATCATACCCTTTTCGCTCAGGTAGCCTTCCTCGCCCCAAGCTTTCTCGCTGGTGAATTCGTTCAGGTATTCTTTCATACCGGGAATGACATCGACGTGGGCTTTCTTGACGTAAAAGAACAGGGGGCGTGAAACCGGGTACTGACCGTCAGCAATGGCCTCGAAAGTGGGCTGAACGCCGTCCACAAAGGAGCCCTGGATTTTGTCGGTGTTCTGGTCCAGGAAGCTGAAGCCGAAGATGCCGATGGCGTCCGGATTGGCATCCAACTTTTGTACGATCAGGTTGTCGTTTTCACCAGCTTCGATGTAGGCTCCGTCCTCGCGAACGGTGTGGCAGGTCGCCTTGTATTTACTCTTGTCTGTCTTTTTCATGGCCTTGATCCACTCGAACTTCTTGGCCCCGCCTTCCATGGCCAGTTCCACAAACGCATCCCGGGTACCTGAGGTAGGGGGGGGGCCCAAGACCTCGATTTTTTTATTGGGCAGCGCAGGATTGACGTCCTTCCAGGTTTTATATGGATTGGGTACAAGTTTTTCCCCGCCTTTGGGATCCGGCACGTCCTTGGCCAGGGCCAGAAAGATGTCCTTGCGGGTCAACTTGAATGGAGCAGACTTTTTGGAGTTGGCCAAAACAATGCCGTCATAGCCAATCTTGACCTCGATGATGTCGGTGACGCCGTTGGCAACGCATTTGTCATACTCGGACTTCTTGATGGCCCGTGAGGCATTGGTGATGTCCGGATGCTCCACGCCTACGCCTGCACAGAAAAGCTTCAATCCGCCACCTGAACCAGTGGATTCGATTTTGGGGGTTTTGAAACTGGTGGTTTTGCCGAATTGTTCGGCAACCACCGTGGCAAAGGGATACACCGTGGAGGACCCCACGATGCTGATGTAATCACGACCGCTGGCAATGCTGTTACCGGCAAAAAGGGTCATGGTTCCGAAAATCAAAGCCGTAATGATAATGATTGACTTTTTCTGCATGTTTTTTCTCCTTATTTAATTAGTGTTTAATTTGAATCGATCCATATCGACAATGATAACCTGCGTCTCAAAATTCCAAATTTTCAAAATATTAGGGTGTATGTGCTAGTATCGCGTTAACCATATGTTAATTTTTTGTTAGAATATCGGTAAAACGCTATGATTCTGAGCAGCCTCCTTTCTCATGGTGAAAGTAGGAAAATAATGGAACCTATTGAAAAATAGGCATTATTAAGTACAGCAGTACTTGATAAAATGTGGCTTTTTTGATACAATTGGTAGAATTAAGGATGCATCCATGAATAGTAAAATCATAATCCTGGTCGTCTTATTTCTTGCCGCTTTCTTTTTTTTCTCTTCAACGCAGATCCCTGCTGCACAAATCGAAAAAGAAATCTTAAGACAAATCGGATCTGAAGCATTTACCGAAAATACCAAAGACCAAAGATGTCAATATCAAGATAAATACCTTGTATATTTGATCGATAATTTTGAGCAGTCTGTTAAGCTAATTCCAGAAATAACAACTACTCACGGAGAACTGGTCAAAAAAATTCTGGTTTCAGGAAGAAGTGATATCATCGTAAAAACCTTGAATACTTCTTTGAGCAAGGGACTTGCATCGGTACTGGAAGACCTTATAGAAGGTGAGTGCGCAGATGCAGTCATTTCATCCATACCCGGCTCTAACTATTCCTACAGCCAGATCAACAGCTTTTTTACCAATGAAACGACCATCCGCGAGGACAACATTCTGGACTATCAGGCGGTTTTGAGAAAAATTTTAAAGGGAATTGCTATAGAGGGATTTCCATCAGTAAGATGGCTTGAGCAAGTTGATGTAAATACAAGCAAACTGCAAAATGATGCTAAGATGGTTGCCTTTGCTGATGCATTAGGAAGGTTCAGCATTCCTATTTTGATTCCCTATGGCAACAAGGATGCAACTTATAGAAATGAGGTCAGAAAGGTTAACATTTTAAGCTTAGCTTCAAATGTAAGAGCCTACAGTGCTTCTGATGAATTTGGATATCAATTTACGGGATACCCTTACAGCCCGCTCAGCACAGGCCATGGGAGGGCGATTTATCATATCAGCGAAATCCCGCATGATCAAAATCCGCGGTTGGCCCATCTGGATATCAATGAAGACGGTTTCATAGATTATACATTCGAAAGAAAGGGGGGGATTGCATTTCGCAATGCAGAAGGTTTGCTGGCGTTTTCGCCTCCCTTGCTGTCGGAAATTGAATTCAGCCGATTGAAAGACAGAATCAGGACCGGCAATACCCATAAAATTGATGAATCAATTGTTCTGACAGCTGATCAATATAAGGAACTGATGAAATTGGGTTTTGATATCGAGAGTTTAAAACTGAAGAAAGATTATCTATGGTTTAATTCTCCCTATATGGAGTTACCTTTTCGGTTTAACGCCGTTTCCTGGGTTCGTGCCTTGATTACCGGAACCTCTTTGATTCCGCCAGATAAAATAAAAGATCTGCTTACCCTGGCCGTTCAATAGATTATCCGGTAAATTTTCTGTCTTTTCCCGTTTGCAGGTTGACGATCGCGTATTGTCTGCAATGCGGATAATCCCGGCATCTGAAACGGACTTTCTTACTTTCCCTGACGTATATATGCATCGGTTTCCCACATTCCGGACACGTTGGCCGCAAGGGAATCGGTTTGACCGAGGATGGCCAGCAGAACTGCCGGTTGCAGACCAGGCACAGGAACCGTTGTTTGCCGGATTTTACTCGTCCGTACTTATTGAGGGCGGCCGAGCCGCACTGCGGGCAGACGACTTTGGGTCGCTGTTTGTCTTTTCTGCCGAATATCCCTGTATGTCGTACTAACTGACGCATGATCTTTTTCCCATCTTTAACGGTGAACTCTATGTATAATCTTGAAGTGTTAGGAAATTATTAAGTAATGATAAAAAGTTAGATTAGGGAAATGATGAATTTACCGGAAAAACCATTTGAGTTTGGTTATATTTCAGAGTAATCAATGGTAGTATTCATGTTCGGCAAAGGAAGAAACATATGGCCTGAATCGTAAAGAAAGCTGCATTATTGAAGGGGAGAATACATGATTTCCGAACATTGTGATCTGGAAGCTTTCTTTAGTGAAATCAATGGGAAGCGTAAAGGTGAGGCCATCCTTATGGCCCTGCAGGAGGCAACGGCAGCCGAAAGGATGCTGCTGTCAAAAAAAGGCGGGGCCGTGGAGGAATCATTTTCCGCACCGGCCTATAGCGAATATTCAGAATTGCTTAAGGAATTCATTCATTACATCCGCTGCGATATCCGGCCCAAGCTCACGGATGATGTTAAAAACCGACTGTTTCACACCTACCTCGACAGCCAGGAGCCTTATAGAGCCCTTTTCCAGGGGAAAGAGGCCTGAACCACCACAGTACTGCCAACCTGCTCACTAAGGATGGATAAGAACGAAACGCTTTAATCAGAATCTAACAGAAATATCATTCTGATCTAATACTCCGCCAATAGGATGTACGGGTTGATCAATCTTGATTAGAAAGAGAGAAAACGTCATGATTTCAATCCTGTTCATCGCAGGCGCTACCTTGGCGGTGGTTGCTCTGATCGCATATCAACTGAAGGCATTCAAAGGAAAGCACCCCAATGCGGAACTGCTCGCAAAGGCCTTTCGAATGATGTCCGTGGGCAAATAGTACCAAAAGTTCTACACTTCAGCTCAATACTTGGGGCTGTAATGCCGTTTCAGCCATCGACTCAGGCCCCCGAGACCGGGGAATAGAACCCTTTCGGTGACGTTCGCCTGATCCAGTTTGTCTCTGATTTCCCATTTCAAATCACTTGGGATTGATACTTTGCGGACTAGTTCCGGATGCTGGAATAGCCAGTTGTCGACAACCATGGATGGATCGGAGGCTACCGACAGCAGCGCGAATTGATTGACAATGCGGTCATCGATGGACGGCGGTTCAAAGAACAGCAGGAATTCAGAGGCTATCAGGCCCTCCAGTTTTTCCAGCGATTCAACAGTTTTAGACAGCATTTCCACCGTAAACACGTTGGCGCCTTCGGATTGCAGCTTTTGCCGAAGGGTATGGGGGAGCAACTTGTGGGCCTTGACGTAATTGACCGCCCAGATTGCGCCATCCTTGTTCATGCTGTCGATATTGGATGTGGCGAAATGCAGTGCCACAAACGGTGAATAGGTCCAGTCCATCAAGCGGGTCGGCAATCCGTAGTGCTGGGCCACACTGAGCCACTCCCAGATGGAATCCCTTTTAACCACACTTCTATGGGCGTACTTGCGGAATGCCCTTAAAAGGTGGCGTTCCAGCGCGATATAATCGCCGCCTAATCGGATAAGGGTGTTTTCGAGGGGGTATGCGATGTTGGAAATCCCCCTGAAGGCATAGCGGGATCGATAGCGCCCGATCTGCATGTCCCAGGCATCTTCAAAAAGCCAATCCTGAAGCTGGTTCCAACTGGTTGCACGCATTTCATTCATCATAACACGAGAATATAGTTATATTAAAATTGATATTGGTTAAACTGACAATCTGATCCGGGGGTATAGTCATTAGGTTAACGTAATGGTGTTTATTTTTCACGTGACGCTGAGAATGCTCACGATCAACACAACAAGGAAAAGGGATGCGTTAAGCCAGAACTGTTCGCTGTTTTGCATGAGTTATCACCTCTACAAAGGAGTTGCATCAATGTAAGTATGTTTTTTAACGACTTAGTATATAAGAATTGCATTATATGTAACTAATGTCTTTTTTATTAGTAGTTGGTTAGAAGTTGATGATGAGGCTTTCTTTGAGAATTTGACAAAGTGCTGATATAAAATTAAAATTCGAGTAGTTAATATATTATGTTATAGCCCCCCATCTGAGATCAACAGGGGTGAAGGAGGAGTGAAGATGGAAGATTATTCTGTTTTTCCTGACAAGCCCATCGCAGGAGGAGGACTGCTATCCCATACGTTTTTAAATATGGGAATAGAGAGCTTCCTAGAGGCCTGCCGTTATGTGCATGAATTACCTTACGGTTATAATTCGGACAGGGATGACCTGATGATTCTTTTCAAGGAAAAAATGGGCTCCTGTGCGACAAAGCATGCTGTTATTGCCACCCTGGCAGCCGAATTGGGTTCTGGTATTTTTAAACATGTCGGTATTTACGCCATGACCGAGGATCTGGTGACCGGCACCAATAAAATACTGTCTCGCTATAAACTGCCCTACGTGCCCATGGTGCACTGCTTTCTGGTTTATGAGGAAAAATGGGTCGATCTTTCCCAGGGCAATCCGAACGGCAAGAATGGGCCCATTAATAATTTCCTGTATATGGAAAAGGTTGAACCCCTTATCTCTGCAAAGGAGGAGTATCTCCTCTACCGTGGTGCCTTACAGGACCACATCTTAACGAAAATCGAACTTCGCAAAATCGAAATGAAAACCGTTCTAAAGGCCCGGGAGGCAGGGCTGTCGCTACTGAAGGCTAACATCCGTTAATGGTCGATGCATAGCGTGTTTTTATCTTTCAGCAAGTGTAAAGTCCTGAATATTAATTCTCACGTTGAATGCTGTATAACATGATTTCGGGTATGGTTTGATATCCATCAGTTGGTATAATACAGGAAATTTTAAGTTCGCTGATAAAATCACTCCAAGGTGGTTTGTTATCGGTGGGGGCAATTCCAACTAAATGGGATTGTCCTTTTTTGCATTTATGTAAGAAATAGGATATCGGTATAGGTGATCGTGGCAGATAATATTGTAGAAATTTAAAGTATCACAGGTTTTTTGATGGCCTTGAAACCTGACATTATCTCTATTAGCGTGCCAAGAGCGCACTTTTCTATAAAGTGTGCGCAATTAAGGGCAAATTGCGCTAATGCAGGGTTTGTTGGTTAGCGCCAAAAAATAAGGAATTTCCATGAAATTTAAGGTACCATTACGTGGCAATACAAAATTGAAAGATTTGATTAATCGAATTAATTCTGATCAAGAGTTGTTCCAACTTTGGAAATGTGCCAATGTTAATGCTGTGGATCGTTCAGGCATTAGTGATCATGGCGAAGTGCATATTCGTATTGTGGCTAATGCTGCCTTGCGTATTGCACGATTGCTCATCAAAGGGGGGGTTGAGCCAAGTGTGGTTACACATCATGGTTTGACCATCGAAGATGCAGAGTTGATAGTAGTGCTGGCTGCCTGCTTGCACGATACTGGAATTTCGGTTCACCGAGATCATCATGAAAGGTACAGTCTATTTATAGCATTTCGAAAAGCACGTGAGTTGTTAGAAGGGATCTATGATGAACCGAATTTGACAACGATTGTATCCGAAACATTGCATGCAGTTGTTGCTCATGATGCAAAAGAGAAATGTCTTACTATCGAAGCTGGTGTACTGAAAATAGCGGACGCTACAGATATGACCGAAGGACGCTCACGGATTCCCTTTGAAGCTGGAAAAGTGAATATCCATTCTGTGTCAGCACAGGCAGTAGATGATATAAAGATTAAAAAAGGTGAAAGCAAACCAATATGCATTGAAATAAAGCTAAATAATTCTGCCGGGATCTTCCAAATTGATGAATTGTTAAAGAACAAGCTGAGATATTCACCCTTAAGATCATTCGTGGAGGTAATTGCTAAAATTGAAGGTGAAATGGAACATAGGTTGTTTGACTCGTATTCGATATAGATTCATATGAATTTACTAACAAGACGCATGCACCTAAAGGAATGGGGGTGCGGCGGAACCCGTAACTTTATTAGTAGTTTGAACTGCCTTTGCCCGCAGTTAATGCGCAGACGTTAGATTGCAGATAACCGGTAGCCTGTAGTGTTTGTGTTTGCATTCGGTAATAGGCGGAACCATCTTTTTGATTTACAGAACAAGCTTTTGAAAATGAATTGTACTTCAAACAGGTGATTACAACATCCCCAGCAGTAACCCTTAGGTGTTGATTGTGTAACACAGCCTTTCAATCAGAATAATTTTTCGTAGGATTGAAAATAAGGGAGGAAAATAAAAAAGGCCTGTACCCCTTATCAGAGCACAGGCCTATCGAGACTTCACTTCAGTATTTCAGATTACACAGCCTTCACATACTGTCCTTTCTTAGGACTGGTGATCTTACCCTGCTTCTTCAGCTTGAAGATTATGTTGGCAATTTTCTTTTGATCAAACCCAGTTTTCTTCATAAGAGCAGCAGTGTTGGTACCGTTCTTTAGACCAGCAATGGCTTTATAGACGGTATCTGCAGCAGTGACTTTTTTTGCAGCTGCGGCTTTCTTAGGCGCGGCCTTTTTAGCAACAGTTTTCTTGGGGGCGGCCTTTTTAGCTACGGTCTTCTTAACTGGCTTCGCCTTCTTAGGAGCAGCTTTCTTCTTTACAGCCTTTTTCGCAGGCTTTTTAGCCTCGGCCTTCTGCAGGGCAGCTACCAGATTGTCAACACGTTTAGCAAGAGCATTAAAGTCCTTTTTGACAGATTGCAGTTGTTTCTTCATTTTACACATTCTCCTTCTTCAAGTTTAGATAATTTAGTATTACAGACTACCAGCAATTGGTGGGAAACCTAATACAGGTTATTGGTTTGTCAAGGAAATCGGTTAATAAGGCAATATATGACAATAGGAGCAAGGGGGCTTTATGGCCCCCCACACAAAACAGCACCACACTACTGTATCTCTATAACCTTGTCCTTGCTGATCAAGTACTCACCGTGTTTAAAGCCCTCAAAGGTCTTTAGAACATCGCCCTCAGACATCTCCAGGGCTTTAGCAACTTCGGAGAGATCAACACATTTCATAGCATCTTCATTTACAGTATTTGACTTGCCGAATAATGCTGCCAGTTCAGGCAAGAACTCCTGAACACCTTCCCAGAGTTTAGCTTTTAAATGCTTGGGCATTCTACTGATAACCTGTTCATTGATCATACATGAGAACGTATAGATTGTTGAGCCTTCAGGCGCATCATGGTCCAGTTCAGTCATGGTCAGCATACTGAACCAACGCAAAAGGTGCTGATAACTCCATAGGCTCAGATCATATTTCAGAATATCCTCGCCGGCATCCATCCATTCGAGGAACACCTTCAGTGCTGATTTGCATGCTGGCCAATCTTCATTGGCCTTTGCCATGTATGCAGCTTTCAGGGCTTTATATTCTTCCGGAAATATATGATGCCCTGCAATGTTATACATTTTGTAGTATTCATCCAAATCCTTGAGGACTTGAACGTATAGGTTCATTTTGACACAAAGTATTTGAAGCTCCTTATCTGAGAATTTAACTTTATTTTCAACCACAGCTTTGGTTATTTCAAAAAGCTCATCGTCATTTATGGTTTTGAGATCTTCAATTGTATATTGCTTCTTCATAGGTATTATCCCTCCTTAAAATGGAAAAGGACGGAAGGGGCAAATAGCCCCTGACCGTCCCTCTCTGGTTGATATGATGCCAGTTTAGTTACACAGCACAGTTAGAATCTGTGCATTTAACATTCTTCAAAATGTCCTCTGCAGAATAAATTTCGAACTTGAGAAGATCGAAGATCATTCGAGAGCCATTTGGCCGAGTGCCAACAACAGTGTCTTCCCTTATATCCGGGCAGCTTTGGCTTTTAATCTCAAGAACCTCCCATTTATACTCCGGAAAGGCCTTTTCAGCTAAAGCCATTTGCCATGGTGCAAGCTCACGATCTGCACCTAAGCATCTGAACCAGCGATATGTACCCGCTTCAGGTAAAAAAGTGGTAAGTAGGGCCTGTTGTTCATCAACAAACCTGATATAGAGCTCTTTCATCTTTAGGTTGTCCGGATCCTGAGATGCTGCACCTATATCACAGTTGTTAAAGTCTGATAGGAATCTGTACCTTTCATTCCAGCGCTCCCACTCAGGACTTTCATTCATCAAGTCCATAGCTTTCTCATGTTCAAGCTGGACAGAATAGCTGTACTCCCAAGGACCAATGCCATTCCTACAGTCCCAAGCTGGCATATCATTATTAGAGCATCTTTCGATATACTCTGACATGCCCTTATCCAAAAGCTGGATAATTTCAGGCTCACAAAGGTGTTTCTTTACAAGGTCCCAGTTCTTGTCAAAATCAAACATTGTCACGTTGTCCATAATAATACCTCCTTCAGGGTTAAGCGTATACACATAAGGGTCTGATTCGAGTACGTCGCTGTGAAATTTAAAAATTATTTCTTTCCTCATAAGTGCTGTGTTCCTTTCTGGCTCTAATGAGCCACTGTAAAGAAAAAGGACGGCACCGAAGTACCGTCCTTCTCTTGGTATTGAGAGTTGCTGTGTTAAATTATGAAGCGAGCCTTGGCTTGAGAAGTCCTGAACCTTCCAATATATCCTTCACGGAGCATCTATTGAAGTTAAAGATGTCGAAAATCAACGTGCAGCAATCTGAACGCCTTCCGATAATTGGATAACCACCATTGCAGGGCCAATCAGCCTCATATATTTCCCACTCGTAATCAGGAAATATCTTTTCAGCCAAAGCCTTCTGCCAAGGAGCCAAGTACCTTTCAGCACCCAAGCACTGGTACCACTCATAGGTATTGGGTTGGGGACAGGTTCGATTATATGTTTCAAGTAATTCCTTATCGTGATCCTGTTTTAGCTGGTTTAGCTTCGGGTCATCTTGGTTGTCAAATAACTCGCCATAATGATAACCTAAGGACGCTGCAAGGCTTTCATATTTAGCGATGAAGTCAGCAAACTCTGTACTCTCGCTAAACTCCAACTCTGTTTCGATTTTCCAATAGTCGCCTATTGAAAAAAACCACGGTCCTTTATGACCATCTCTGTCCCAGCTAATTCGGACCGCCAACGGATTGTCAGAACAATAGGTCCGCATGCCTGAGTTTAGAAGTTCAAGGACTTCAGGGTCGTTAAGATGCGGTTCTACAAGGTTCCAATAAGTTTTAAAATTAAACATTGTCACATTGTCCATAATAATACCTCCTTCTGTACTAAAGTTGTGGTTAGAATTAAGGTCATTGGTTGCTGGGTTATTAGAATTGATTTCATTAAACATAAGAATTGTCCTTTCTGGCTCTGATGAGCCAATAAAAAGAGGACGGCAGGGATATCAGTCCCGCACCGTCCCTTAGAGGTTTATTTAATACTTTACGCCACCCCGGTAATAATCGTCCGTCAGGGCAAAATTATCACCGTCAACATAGATCTGGACAAATCGTGTTCCTGGATCAATGTCGTTTAGATAAGCTTCTTTTACCGCTTGGAAGTCAGCAGTTACTTCACGGAAACAAAGTTTATAATCTGGGGCGTTCTTCCATTTCGGTATTACTACCTTTATTGGTAATTTTACCGATTTTCCGCTCAGCACGATCTCAAGGCCCTTTTTATTTCTTTTGAAATACCGATACGCACTGTTAATTTTATCAGCATTTCCCTCAGGACCAAAGGCTAAGGGATCCATAATGAACTCAGGCATGCCAATATCGGTAAGGCCATGGGTGTGAGTTGGATACAGCCCATTTTCTTTATCAGAGATTGGTGCTGTATGAATGGTAAATGGAAGATCAGCTTGAGAAGGTTTAAAATAATTAAGCATGTCAATAGTTCCTTTCTGATAGTTAGAGGTTGAAATTTGGGGTGCTTGGTTATTAGAGGATGTGCTATTTTCTTTGATAAAAGACATAATAAATTCCCTTCTCCCCCGTAGGGGAATCAGTAACAATGATGGTAAAAAGTAATAAGCGGGTTAATTCGGAATTTTGATCACATCAGGATGGGCGGAGGACTTCTTGGTGCCAAGTACAAATGTGCTGTGCTGTAAAAGTGCATAAGAGTACTGTGCTCCTTTCATGTGGTTAGGGGTTCAAATTGAATATGGGTTCTCAGACAGGCTGCCTGAAAGGCAGACTGGTTATAAGGGGATTGGTTTGGAAGGGGCTTATTATTACAATCACAATAATGACACGTTATATAGGGCCGTCATATTTGGTGTAATATTTGGTGTAATATATCCCTCGGGGGTATTTTGTAGTCATTTTTGTAGTCACCCCTAAAAGGGGTCTAACTTACTGAATTACTTATGCAATCACATATTGTGATATATATAGGTATATAAAACCCACTCTATCTCCCCCGTTAGGGGAGTATCCCTAGTTATTCCACTAACTTGACACCACTTTTGTGGTGACTACACTTTTGACTACACTTTGCATCATGACACCAGCTTCCACTTATTGGACCTACTATTGAATGCGATTTCCTTGTACTTTTCCAAGTTTCGCATAGCCGTCTGATAGGCCCAGATGCCGATACGAGCATAGTTCACATTCTGCTTGAGCTTTCGTTCGGACTTTACGCCCTTACGGAGCTGCCTTCTGATTGCCTCTTCCATCTTGGCAATCTTGCCCTCAGCATCTATCGGATCATAGATCCTGCGAACACTGAGCTGCCAATCACAAAGCTCAATGACCTTCAGCACTGTGCTCTGATCGATCTCGTCCTTTAGGTCATTTACAGCAAGGAGGGACATTAAGCGAAGCGCATAGGTATCAAGACGCTTGGCATGAATGGATCTCTCCATGTTCATATACCAATTGTGATAGATGGCACTTGCCTCTGGAGATATGTCCAGTTCC
>Ga0180435_10002135_pt1 | contig 20315 bp, 18 predicted proteins | sample SS_ome_3_FD_132467 | JGI IMG/M metagenome (GOLD analysis project Ga0180435, IMG submission 132467) | Hypersaline lake sediment archaeal communities from the Salton Sea, California, USA - SS_3_S_1 metaG | ecosystem: Environmental > Aquatic > Non-marine Saline and Alkaline > Hypersaline >...
CGCCGGCTCCAACGATGCCAACTGGTCGTAATTCATAACACAACTCTCCAAACTGTATGTCGCTGAAGAGGTCATCGGCAAACACCATCACTTTTCTTGAGCAAAAATAGCGCTGTCATATTAAGTCAATTACCATGAGTATAAAAACATATGAAAACTCAATGTTGATGAGTATGGCCTTATCAAGAAGAAATTATTTTCTGAATTTTTGGTATTGGCTTTTCCAGAGATTTCGGTCCTGAGGCTGATAGGTTTTCAGGTCAAACGAATTCCGTATAATTGCCCGGGCCTCGACGAGGGAATTAATTTGGCCGGTGGCGAGGGCCTGCATAATGATATTTCCGGTGGCGGTGGCTTCGATGGGACCGGCCACTACCTTTCGGCCCAGGGCGTTGGCGGTGAACTGGCAGAGGAGTTCATTTTGAATACCACCGCCGACCATATGTAAAACGTCGATGGATTTACCGGTGACATTTTCCAGCAAATCGACCACTTTGCGATATTCAAGGGCGAGGCTTTCCAAAATAACCCGAATCATCTGTCCCTTGTCGTTAATGGCCGGTAGATTATTAGCGGTAAGGTACTGGTTAATCTTGGTGGGCATATCGCCGGGTGAAAGAAAATCATTGTGATTGGGATCGATATAAGCGGTAAAAGGAGGGGCCTTTTGGGCTCTGTCGGTGATTTGGGCATAGGAGAGTTCGGTGCCCTCTTGCTCCCATTGTCTTTTACATTCCTGCACGAACCAGAGTCCCATGATGTTTTTCAGAAAGCGTATAGTATTTTGCACGCCGCCTTCGTTGGTAAACTGATATTGGAAAATTTTATCGGTGATGAGGGCCCGGTCCAGTTCGACACCCATCAGGCTCCAGGTGCCACAAGACAGATAAGCCCAGTTTTCCCCTTCGGCCCGGGCGGGTACGGCAGCAACGGCGTCGGTAGTGTCATGGGAGCCGGCTGCGATAACGGGAACAGGATCGCAATGCAGCTCTTCGGCCAGCTCATTTTTTAGTTTTCCGACGACTGTTCCCGGCTGGACGAGATCGGGCATAATTTCAGAGGGAAGGTCAAAGCTTTTGAAAATATCCCGAGCCCACCGCCCGGTTTTCATATTCATCAACTGAGAAGTGCTGGCCAGGGTGTATTCCGCGAAGATTTCTCCGGAAAGACGATAGGCAACCAGATCGGCCATGAAAATGAGTTTATGAGCCTTGGTTAATACGGGTGACTTCGCCTGTCGCATAGCTAATAGCTGATAGGCGGTATTCAACTGCATGAACTGGATACCGGTTTGCTGGTAGATTTCTCGTTTGGGCATGAGTTCGAATGCTTTTTCCAGCATGCCGTCGGTGCGGCTGTCGCGATAATGGTAAGGATTTTCTATCAGCATACCGTTTCGGTCGATCAAGCCGAAGTCCACACCCCAACTATCAACGGCGATGCCGGCGACGGGGATTTCGGCTTTGACAAGGGCCTGGGCGATCCCGGTTTTAATCTCTCGGAAAAGCTTTTCGAAATCCCAGCGGAGGGAATTATTCTGTTCCAGAGGGCCATTAGCAAAACGATGGATTTCTTCCAGAATCAAATTATCCGTTGAAACGGTGCCCAGCATGACTCGGCCGCTTTCGGCCCCCAGGTCCACAGCGATATATTTTTTTTGGGACATGTCTGAACTCTCCTGTGATAGAAGGCTCTGTAAAAAGCGATATTGCCAAATACTCCTTTAGGTGCGATTTCGCACTTTTTCTGGTGTTATATTTCAACGCAACGTATTGACAGGGCCTTAGTAATGAATTTGTCTCATTTTTAGCAACTTCGAGTTATTTTCCAAACGTCGATTAAATTCTCCTGTTGCTGAAAAGGCCCTGACAAATGAAAATTCTAACAGTAAAAATTGCGAAAATTAAGCTAGGGATATTCAAGCGTCAGGCAGGATAACGGAAAGGGACACGATTGGCAACAAATTTTTGCCGCAATTATCACAATGCGATTTCTCACTTGTTCTGGTGTGAGATAATAGGTCAACGTATTGGCAGGGACCAAGGTAATTGTTTTTCCGGCAAGTATACCCATCGGGTATGAGAATTCCTGGCAGGGCCCGATGTAAATGTTTTTCTGGATAAGTATATACATCATGCAAAAACGGGAAAATTCAATAGTGATGAGTATAAATACATAACTCAACTTTCGCGGTATTACGGGCTAATATTTCATTCCACAGGGCTTTTTGAGCAACATGCGTTAAAATATTGCATTATATTTCGAATAGGCACAGTATTTACTCCGTAATATCCGATAATATACCCATCGGGTATGAGAATTCCCGGCAGGGCCCGATGTAATTGTTTTTCTGATAAGTAAATACATAAGTGCGGTTTCGCACTTTTTCTGGTGTGATATTTTAACGCAAAGTATTGACAGGGCCTTGTTAATGAAATCCATCAATTGTTGGCCCTTTCGAGACATATTGCGAAAGTCAATAAAAAAGATACCGTTGCACAAAAGGCCCTGTTAAATGAAATACTGGATCGCAAAACTGCGAAAGTTAAGACATAATATGAAAATGGGAAAATTCAATCGTGATGAGTATATGAATATATACCCCACGGATATAAGCGGCGATCGGGAATGAAGTGTGGATAAATAAAATGTATAAGCTTAAGGAATTGGAGATATTCGAAGATGTTGTTTATGAGCAAACAAAAGAAGGTCGAGTCGCAATTGGCGGATTACAACCAAAAGGTATCCGACTGTGTGTCCGGTTTTCATGATGCAATTCGTAACTATTGTGAGACGTCCGATCGAAAAAAGCTGGAAGAGGACTTTCAGAAGGTATACCGGGCAGAAAGTCTGGCGGACGACATTCGCCGTGCAGTCGAAGTGATGATGTACACCAAGTCGATTTTCCCTGAGTCACGCGGGGACATACTGGGGATGCTGGAAGCGATGGACAAGGTTCCCAACCAGTGTGAAGCGACGCTGCGAATGCTGTTGACACATCATCTCGAAATCCCGAAGATTTTGCGGCCTGGGATTATCCATTTGGCAAATGTTTGCCACAAAGCAGTGGAGGCCCTGCTGGAAGCATCGGGAAGATTGTTTCAGGATTTTACCACCGCGACAGTCGCGGTTGGCAAGGTCGATCAGCTGGAAAGCGAAGCGGACGAAATAGAAGCTGCGCTTACCGATCAGATTTTTTCCGGACAACAGGATACGCAAAGCGGGTGGGAGAAAATACTGACACGAGATCTGGTCAGGTATTTAGGGGCAGTCAGTGATCGGGCGGAAAACGCGGGTGATCGCATTCGCATTATTGTCGCGAAGAGGAGTATATAAGATGTGGCCGTTTGCTCCGTTAGGAGGGGGATTGTTTCTGGGATGGGCCCTGGGGGCCAACGACGCCTCTAATGTGTTCGGCACGGCGGTGGCTTCGAGAATTATCACCTTTCGGAAAGCCTGTTTATTGTGCAGCTGCGCCGTGATTATGGGTGCCATTTTTCAGGGGCAGGCGGGCATCGATACTTATGGCAAATTCATGTCGGGCCACCAGATTGAAGTTTTGCTGATCACATCTCTTTCCGCCGCGGTCACGGTTACTTTGATGACAGTATTGAGGTTACCAATCAGTACCTCTCAAGCGATGGTGGGAGCGATGGTAGGCGTTGGTTTGTCGATGGGTTCTTTGCCATGGACCCTGTTAAGAAAAATTATCTTATGCTGGCTGATCACTCCGGTGGGAGCCATGTTGATTGCCGTGGCGGTATATTTAATCCTGAGTGTTTTTCTTCGTCATTTTCCGATGAGCCTGCTGACGAGAGACAAGATTCTGTGGGGAGGATTACTGATTATCGGCATTTATGGTTCTTATGCTCTGGGAGCGAACAATGTCGCTAATGCGACCGGGATATTCTCAGGGAAAATCGAGGGGATCACCAATACCCAGCTGGCGTGGCTGGGGGGTATCTCGATTGCCGGGGGTGTTCTTACGTACAGTCGGCGGGTGATCTACGCGGTAGGGGCGGGAATTATGCCGCTGGACTCCTTTACGGCATTGGTGGCGGTATCGTCTATGTCGATAACAATCCATATATTCGCGGTGATCGGGGTACCGGTCAGTACCAGCCAGGGGATTGTGGGGGCGATTCTGGGTATTGGCCTGATCCGGGGAGGGCGATCTATCCATTACCGAAAGTTGCGCAGTATAGGTTTGGGCTGGCTGTTAACACCGACGATAGCGTTGGTTCTGGCGGCGGCGGGGTATGCCATTACCAGAGGATTTATGAATGTTATACCCATCGGGTATGAGAATACCTGGCAGGGCCCGATGTAATTGTTTTCTGGCTCAGTATATACATCATGCAAAAACGGGAAAATTCAATCGTAATGAGTATATACCCCATGGATAAGAGAAATCCCGACAGAACCGGAAAATTCTGTTGACCGGGGCACTTCTTAAAGTAAACTGGCGGCTTATCGAATAATACAGTAAATTATACCCCATGGGTATGAGTGTTACCCGCAGATTCAGATGTATACCCATTAGGTATGATAATTTTCGGCAAGTACAGATGTAATTGCTTTTCTGACAAGTAAATACACAATAGGAAAACGTAAAAAACAATTGTGAAGAGTATGATTTAGAAAGGAAAACTGATAAATGAAGACTGCTTTAATGATATGGGGAGGCTGGGATGGCCATGAACCCCGGGCCTGTGTGGACATAGTAGCCCCAGCACTGGAAAAAAAGGGATTTCGAGTTGAATTATCGGACAGTCTGGATGTGTGCCTGGACCAGGAACGGATGAGTGAGATGGATTTGATTGTGCCAGCCTGGACGATGGGCGAGTATAAGGATGAACAAGTGGAAGGTATCTGTACGGCGGTGAAAAAAGGCTGCGGGATCGGTGGCTGGCACGGTGGGATGTGCGATTCCAGCCGTGACAATAGCGAGTATCAATTTATGACGGGGGGGCAGTTTGTCGCCCATCCGAACAATATTTACAGATATGAAGTCAACATTATAAACAAGGAAGATCCCATTACCGCCGGTTTCGAAGATTTTTCGATCGAATCGGAACAGTATTATATGCATGTGGACCCATCCAACGAGGTGTTGGCTACGACAACTTTCCAGGGTGATTACGGTGAGATGAATCAGGTACAGGGAACAGTGATGCCGGTGGTCTGGAAACGGATGTATGGTAAAGGGAGAGTTTTTTATATTTCTTTGGGACATGTGGCGCGGGAATTTAAAGAGGTGCCGGAGCTGTTGGAAATGACCATTCGCGGTTTAATCTGGGCAGCGGGCAGCTAAATTAATCCCCGATGGGAATCGGTTGATAATTTATACCCCCTGGGTATGAGAATTCCTGGCAGGGCCCAAAGTAATTATTAGTGAATTTGAATATATAACATGAACCCGGTAAGGTTCAATTGCGGTGAGTATATGCCCCCTGGGTATGAGAATTCCTGGCAGGGCTTGAAGTAATTGTCAGTAAATGTGGATACATATTAAGGATACAGGAAGAATAAGATGACAGAAAATAAAGTGAAAATTGGGATTATAGGTTGCGGCAACATCAGCGGAGTTTATTTTGAGACGTTGCAGAAGATGAACATAACGGAAGTAGCAGCGTGTGCGGACCTGGACCTGAACCGGGCCCGTGCCAGTGCGGAAAAGTACGAGGTTGCCAAAGCCTGCACGAGTGAGGAATTGCTGGCTGATCCGGAAATCCAGATTGTAGTCAATCTGACGATACCGGTGGCCCACGCGAATATTGCCCTGGCGGCATTGGAGGCGGGTAAAAGTATTTATAACGAGAAGCCTTTAGCTATTACCCGAGAGGATGGACGAAAAATTCTGGAATTGGCCCGGAAAAAGAAATTGCTGGTCGGTTGCGCTCCGGATACGGTTCTGGGTGGTGGGACACAAACATGTCGTAAACTGATTGACGACGGCTGGATTGGGGAACCTGTCTCGGCCAATGCTTTTATGGTTTGTCACGGTCATGAGAGCTGGCATCCCGATCCCGAGTTTTATTATCAGGCGGGAGGAGGGCCTATGTTTGATATGGGGCCTTATTATTTGTCCTCTCTGATTACCCTGATGGGGCCGGTCCGGCGGGTAACAGGCAGCGCAAAGAAGACCTTCGCATATCGAACGATTACCAGCGAGCCGAAAAAAGGAACTAAAGTAAAAGTTGAAGTACCTACCCATATCGCCGGGGTAATGGACTTTGCCAACGGGGCGGTGGCGACGCTTATTACCAGTTTTGATGTCTGGGCTTCCGAATTACCCATTATAGAAATCCATGGTACCGAGGGATCGTTGCGAGTTCCTGATCCGAACTGTTTCGGAGGCGACCCGATGATCTGCCGACATGAAGAACAAGGGTGGCAGAAAGTTCCTCTAACTCATGGATATGCTGGAAATGACCGAGGACTGGGAGTAGCGGATATGGCATATGCTCTGATTAAAGGCCGCAAACACCGTGCTAACGGGGAAATAGCCTATCATGTTCTCGATATTATGCATGCCTTTCACGACGCCAGCGAGCAGGGGCGGCATGTAGAGATAACCAGCACCTGCACTCAGCCAGCTCCTATGAGTATGGGAACAGAAGAAAGCGTTCTGGAAGATTAATTTCGAGTGCATAAAATTTCGATAATCAGATAGAGAAGGGCTGAGATAACTCGAGATCGAGTGCACTGAAGGACAGGAGCTAGATGAGAATGGAAAAAGCCGTAATATTGGCCCGCGGTCTGGGTACGCGAATGCGAAAGGCGGACAATAACGCCCAGGTTAACAGTAAACAGGCAATTATCGCGGAAACGGGAGTCAAAGCGATGATTCCTATCGACAGGCCTTTTCTGGATTATGTTCTACACAGTCTGGCCGAAGCGGGATATCAGAAAATATGTCTGATTATCGGACCCGAGCATGGTCAGGTGCGTGAGTATTACGGTAACGAACTAAAATATAATCGCATCGAGGTAGATTTCGGAGTTCAGGTGGAACCGTTGGGGACGGCGGACGCGGTGTCAGCTGCGGAAGCCTTTGCTGGGGACGATCCTTTTCTGGTGATTAATTCAGATAATTACTATCCCATGGAAGCGTTGCGATCGTTGCGGGAACTGGAAGGACCGGGATTGGCGGCTTTCGAACGGGATAGCATGGTGGCGGGCGGAAATATTGTCGCGGAGCAAGTAACCAAATTCGCCGTGGTGGAAACAGACGATGAAGGTTATATGACGCGCATCATCGAGAAGCCTGACGAAAAGACGTTGGCCACACTGCCGGAACCGATTGGAGTGAGTATGAACTGCTGGCGTTTTGACGCTTCTATTTTCACAGCCTGTCGCTCCATCAGTCCCTCAGCCCGGGGAGAGATGGAATTGCCCGACGCGGTGGAATACACCATGAAATCGATGGGGTGCCGATATTGCGCATTGATGGTCAAGGCTCCGGTCCTGGACATGTCGAGCCGATCCGACATCGCTTCGGTTACCGAGAAACTGGCGGGTTCGGAAGTGAATCTGTAAACGGGATTCACCACATATTCCCGTAACTGGGAGTTTCTGGGGGGATTCATAAAGAAGGGGGAGAGTGAAAAGCCTTATACAATGCGTTTTATAGTGGTAGCTCCAGATCTTTGAGCATTTGCAGATCATCTTCAGCGTTGCGCCCGGCAGTAGTAAGATAGCTTCCGACCATAGTGCTGTTGGCGCCGGCGTAGAACATCCAGCTTTGCAGGTCGCGGAGACATTTTTCACGCCCACCGGCGATTTTGATTGATTTGTCGGGCAGGACGAAACGGAACATAGCAATCGTTTGCAATGCGGTCATGGGAGAGACGGATTCATTATTGGCAAAAGGTGTGCCGGCGATCGGGTCAAGAAAGTTCAAAGGGATGCTGTCCACCTCGAGCTCACGAAGAGCGAGAGCGAGATCGACTCTGTCTTCAAGATTCTCACCCAAGCCAATAATACCACCGCAGCAGAGCTGCATTCCCGCGTTTCTGGCTGACCGGATCGTGGAAAGACGGTCGTCGTAGGTATGGGTGGTAACGACACGGGGGAAAAAACGTCGCGAGGTTTCCAGGTTGTGGTTGTAGCGGCGGACGCCAAAATCATAGAGTTTTCGGGCCTGCGGTTCGGTCAGGCAGCCAAGAGAAGCGCAACAGGTTAATTTATCCCCGGAAGCTATTTGCTTAAGGACAGGGCCAAGTCTATTTATTTCCGTATCGGTAAGCTTGAGGCCACTGGAGACGATGCCGAAACAATGGGCTCCCCGGTCGAGAGCCTGTCGGGCGGCGGTTAACATTTCTTCCGGTTCCGTGGAGGCGGGTATAGTGGCGGTGGGAAAATGCGTAGATTGAGCACAAAAACGACAGTCTTGGCTACAACGGCCTATTCGGGAAGAAGTGATTCCACAGAGAGATATTGTCGGGCCTACCCGGGCCAGCCGGATTCGATTAGCCCAATAGAAAAGATCATAGCGGTCCTGTCCCTGCAATTGTATGAGAGAAAGGGCTTCATCACGATCAATGCCCCCCCCATTAAGGACAGTCTGGGCTATTTCCTGGATTCTGCTATTTAGTAAAGTCATAAAGTTACCGACAAATTAAGGGGTAACCTCCCGAACGGACGTATTAAAAGCCCGGCGCAGATCGGTACGAGCCAGGGGGATGATGTCACCCTGCTTATTAGTTCCCCGCACCATAAGTTGCTGGGTATCCACATTGGCAATCCAGATCAGATCACTGCCCAGGGGAGTCTTGGTGGTAGCGACAACATAATATCCCGCACGGGCAGTCGCTCCGGTTGATTTATCGTGCACGGAGGTAGTCTCTATTAAAGCCAAGGCACAACTGATGATAACAGCCGTTACGATGAGAAAGGCGATAACTACATTTTTAGGAATCATGACAGTATCCTTTTTGATTCGCTATACCCCATGGGTATTATAGTTTCCGGCAGGGGCAGATGTGATTGATTTCAGTTATGTTATGTATAATATGCACACCAAAAAACACAATCGCAATAATTATATTGCTAATTCAAATTGACCACAGGGCCAAAATCAATCGTTTGTCGGCTATTGTTGTACATGCAGCTGGTCATGCGATGACTGCCCAGATCAATTACCCAGACGACCTGTTTTTCCAGGTCCAGATTGCCCGGTATGAGCATGTAATCATAGGCACGTACCTGAGCCTGGGCTTGAGGAAGACCGACGCATTGAGCAATCAGAGCGGTAATCAAAACGGCATTGAGACACAGAAGAAAAACCAACCATCTATCTTTTGTTTTTGACACGGCTTGCACTCCTTGTATTTGTTGCTCGGTAAGGTAACTTTTTGTTGAGTTTATACCTGTCCCATATGAAAAGGCCAAGGGGGTGATTTCTTAACTCTATTTTCAAAAGGCGCTTACAATCGCCCCTGTCAGGCAAAATGATATCCAATGGGTGTAATTACCAGCTTACACTAAAAGTCTGTCCGGCGTAAAATCGCTGGTACTATCCGCTTTCGTACACTTGAATCAATCCAAATGGCTTCGTCGGGCATTTTTAAAGCCAACCACCAGGGCGCCAGCACCGAGAACACCGGTAACCACCCAGGGTTTTCCCGCCCAGGGGCGTTGATCTTCGGGAATTAACGATTCATCCGGTTTGCTGCGCCGCCGAGTATTCGGCCTGGCCTGTGCGGTAAGGTCCAGGACGAACAACAGCATCAACAATCCCATTAATAACAGCGAGACTTGGCGAAAAACTGCTTTTGTCATAATAGCTACCCAATTATCTTTTTTCCCCCATGTTTTCCTTCTTACGCTGCATTATATCAGGTATAAACTTTTTTGCAAGTGCGATGAATATAGTAATTTTATATTTATGTCCCATGGAGTATAATAACAAAACACCTGTTGCTCTAAAGTCCCTTTGAAATGGAAAATCCAACGGTTATAACAGTGAAAGTGAACTATTCACCATGTTGATTTTTTTGTTATGGAGTTAATTGGAAGATGATAGAAGAAATTGCTCGTAAGGCTCGGAGGGCGTCGATATTGACGGCGTCGCTGACAACGGAAAGTAAAAACCAGGCATTAGAGGTGGTGGCGGAGGCCCTGTGGACGAATAAGAAAGCGATTATCGAGGCGAATGAGGCGGATCTGGCCCAGGCGGAACAGGACGCGATTTCACCAGTGCTGTTGAAACGTTTGAAATTTGACGCTGCCAAGCTCGAGTCGGCGGTGGAGGGGGTGAGAAGTCTGATAGAGCTGGAGGATCCGGTGGGTCAGACTTTAGACTGTACGGAAATGGATAAGGGGCTGGAGCTTTATAAAGTCAGTTGTCCTATCGGAGTGTTGGGTATTGTGTTTGAGTCACGGCCGGACGCTCTGGTGCAGATTTCTTCGTTGGCCTTGAAAAGCGGCAATACGGTTTTGCTCAAAGGGGGGACAGAAGCGACCAACACCAACCGGATTCTGGCGGACATTATCGCAAAGGCGGGTATCCAGGCAGGTCTGCCGGAGGGCTGGATGGCATTGATGGAGACCCGAGCGGACGTCAAGGCTATGCTGGAATTGGATGAATATATCGATCTGGTGATTCCGAGGGGTTCGAACCAATTTGTAAAATTTATTATGGACCATACTCGTATTCCGGTACTGGGGCATGCCGACGGCATCTGTCATGTTTATATCGACAGTGACGCGGACATGGAGATGGCAGAGCGAATCGCTTTTGATTCCAAGTGTCAGTATGCCGCGGTGTGCAATGCGATGGAAACACTGCTGGTGGCCAAGTCGGTGGCGGGAGAATTTCTGCCGCGAATCAAAAGAAAGTATGATTCGGTTCAGGTGGAAATTCACGGTGATGAAGAGAGCCGGCGAATTATCGATTGCCGGGCAGCGCAAGATGAGGACTGGATTACCGAATATAACGATTTGATTGTATCGGTGAAGGTGGTAGCGGATTTGGAGGAGGCGATCAATCATATAAACAGGTATGGTTCGCATCATACCGATGCTATCGTGACGAGTAGTGACAAACATGCCAAACGATTTTTCGATTTGGTTGATTCGGCGAATGTTTTTCGCAACTGTTCCACCAGATTTTCGGATGGCTTTCGTTATGGTTTGGGGGCCGAAGTCGGCATCAGCACCAACAAAATTCACGCCCGGGGGCCCGTAGGGCTGGAAGGGCTGGCGACGTATAAGTGGAAGTTGGTCGGACAGGGTCAGATTGTGGCGGACTATGCGGGCACAGGGGGCCGAGCCTTTACGCACCGGAAACTGGAGAAAAAATTCCAATAGGCCGCTGGTGAATGTGGCAGCAGGGACGGTTTTGTTATACCCATCGGGCATGATAATTCCTGGCAGGGCCAGATGTCATCGTTTTTATGACAAGAAAATACATAATATGAAAACGGGAAAATTCAATCGTGATGAGTATATTATGAGAAATTTCAGTAAAACCAAACGGATTGTTGTTAAAGTGGGAACCAACGTTCTGAGCAAAGACGGCGGAGTGGATACTTCTTTCCTGAGGGTGATTGCCAAACAGATTTCCGAGTTGATCCGTCAAAAAAAACAGGTGATCCTGGTTACCAGCGGCGCAATCGGAATGGGCTGTGGGGCGTTGGGGCTGCGCGGCAAAATTAAAGAAGTGAAAAAACGACAGGCTTGTGCCGCTGTCGGCCAGTCGATTTTGATGCACGAATATCAGAAGGCATTCAATCGGTACAATCAGAATGTGGCTCAGGTGCTTTTGACCAATGATATTTTGAATAATCGTCGATATTATGTAAATTTAAAAAACACCGTCGAAGCACTTTTGTCAATGTCGGTGGTGCCCATTATTAACGAAAACGACTGTGTTTCTATCGAAGAGATTGGCTTGGCGTTTGGCGACAATGACAAGCTGTCGGCGCTGGTGGCTTCCAAGATTGACGCGGAATTGCTGATCATGCTCACGGATGTGGACGGTCTTTACGACCGCAATCCACGCCAAGCGCAACAGGCCCGGTTGATACCGGTGGTACCGGAAATCACCGACGAAATTGTGGCGATGGCGGGGGCCGCTGGTTCGGAATTCGGTACGGGCGGCATGGCCAGCAAGATTAACGCGATTCACATCGCGGCCCACGGAGGATGTAAAGTAGTGCTGGCGCACGGACGAGCCCGGAACGTTATTATCAATATTGTCGAGGGCAGGGAAACAGGGACACTGTTTTTACCCAAGCGGCGGCTGAGTAATAGAAAACGATGGATCCTCAATAGCCATCCGGAAGGGAAGATTGAAATTGATTCCGGAGCAGTGAACGCCCTGAAAAGTCACCGCAGTTTGCTGATGGTGGGGATTACAGAGGTGAGGGGGGATTTTGCGGCGGGAGCAGTGGTGGAGATTAGTAATGTGGCAAAAGGGATATGTGATTTGTCCGCCGAAGACCTAGGCACCATGATCAAACAAAAAAAGCTGCAAAATAAATCATCGTCACAAACAAAAAAACGTAAAGCGGTCGTTCATGCGGATAATATTGTGTTGTATGATATTTAAACCGGTGCGCCGAGTTCAGCAATTCATCACGCCAGGTGCTCAATCAGAATTTTAACACCTATCCCAATCAGGATAATTCCGCCGATAAATTCCATCCGGTGCCCCAGGTGTTGCCCCATAGTTCGCCCCAGATACATACCCGCCACCGTCATCGTGGCGGCAACCACTCCGATAATTGCGCTGGGCTGCCACACACGCACCCCCAAAACCGCCATGCTTAATCCGATTGCCAGGGCATCGATACTGGTAGCCACCGAAAGGATTATCAGATTCCAGCCTCGAGTTGGGTCTGTTCTGTTTTTGACGGACTTAAATTGGAAGGATTCATAAATCATTTTACCGCCGATAAAACCCAATAGACCGAATGCTATCCAGTGGTCATAACTCATAATCCATTGATTAACCGTTAAGCCTGCGGCCCATCCTAAAATCGGCATCAGGAACTGAAATAAGCCAAAGTGCCACGACAGCCGAAAGACCGCTCGATAAGAAAAACGCGGTAACACATATCCTACCGTGATGGCTACCGCAAAAGCGTCCATGGCCAATCCCAGAGCAATGATAAAAATGGTAAGCATGTTATTCACAGCAGATAATATAAGGGAAAAGCACCAGAGATAACGAGGAAAAAAGCAGGCCAATTCTAAAAAAACCTCTATACCCCCTGGCCATGACAATCTCTGACTGTTCCCAATGTAATTGTTGTTCTGATAAGTAGATACATAATATAAAAACGGGACAACTGAACCGCGATGCGTATATCTGCGGCTTAATGCGGGATAAGTTCTCTTATAAATTGAATTGGCCGATTTTCACACTTCATTTTGGTTGTTTGTTTACCGATACGGATAGTAACGATTAGGGCGATTATCTGGATTGCGACTAAGAGCAGAATGCCCCAGAGGCCAGAGAGGGCCTGCCGGGATGCCCGGAGTGAATGTTTTCAGGATGGCGAAAACACAGGATGAAAATGGGAAAACGTAATGGCGATGACTAGTACTGCGTACGGCTGAATCTGCGGGATGCTTGTATTTCGTAAGTAACAGCAGTGGCGAGCTTTGCTCGCGGATAGTACTAAGCTTTTTACGCTGGACGGAACACTAGATATGCTTTTTAACTCGATAGAATTTATACTATTTATATCCGTTTTTTTTATTGTTTGGCCATTATTGCGCCGGCGAGACAATCTGCGCTGGGGGTTTCTGGTTGTCAGCTCATTCTTTTTTTATGGTTGGTGGGATTGGCGGTTTTTGTTTTTGATTATCGGCAGCGGCCTGCTGGATTTCCTGGCGGGGCTGGGAATGTTACGTTTCCCCCGACGAAAAAAACTACTGCTGTTCGGATCAATATTGGCTAATATCGGGACCCTGGCAACATTTAAATATCTAGATTTCTTTATAGGAAGTTTTCAGGGGCTATTGCTCTGGGCGGGATTGGAGAGTCCCCTGCGTCCCCTGGGATTCATACTGCCTATCGGGATTAGCTTTTATACCTTCCAGTCCATGAGCTATACCATCGATATTTATCGCAACCAACTCGAGCCAACCCGAAATATCCTGCACTTTTTTGCTTATTTGGCTATGTTCCCTCAACTGGTAGCTGGTCCAATTATCAGAGCGAAAGATTTACTGCCCCAACTTAAAACAACAAAAGGCACCAGCGAATCTCAACGTTGGCAAGGAATGCAGCTGGTGGTGCTGGGTTATTTCAAAAAAGTAGTTATCGCGGACAATCTCGCGCCCATTATCAATAGTGCATTTGACAGTACAACCGCTTTTCCGTCCAGCCTGTACTGGTGGTTGATAATGGTTATGTTCGCATTTCAAATTTATTGTGACTTCAGCGGCTATACCGATATCGCTCGAGGATTGGCACGCTGGATGGGATACGAATTTTCGGTAAATTTCAATCACCCTTATCTCGCCTCAAGTTTTCGGGACTTCTGGGGGCGGTGGCATATTTCGCTGTCAACCTGGTTTCGAGATTATTTATATATACCTCTGGGCGGTTCCCGTAAAGGAATTTGGCGAGGGCATCTGAATATGTGGGTTACCATGTTGGTTTCCGGGCTTTGGCACGGCGCGGCATGGCCGTTTGTCCTGTGGGGGGGGCTGCATGGAGGGTATCTTACGATCGAAAGAATTACCCAATGGCCCCAAAGACTCGCCCGCATACCCGGGGGACGACATCTGGCCGCTTTATTTGTCTTTACTTCGGTTGTGCTCGGCTGGGTATTTTTTCGCGCTCAGTCACTCGAGCAGGCGCTGGAAGTATTTTCTGTTATGTTGAGTTTCAGGCATGTCGAAGCCAATATTATCAGAGATATGATATCCTATAAAGCCAGCCTGTTATTAATGATTATGGTTTTTAGTGAGTTGTACGTTTATCTGGGACTGCAACATTACTTCACCATCCGGATGCCTGTCCCCAGATTGACTCGGCCAATTGGGATAGCCCTGTTGATCGCGGCATGTGTTTATTTTCGCGGGATAGGCAATGATTTTATTTATTTTCAATTTTAGGATCAGCAATGGCCAGCTCCAATCCAAAAGGTAAAACTATTCTATGCGTAGCGCAAAACGTTCTGCGCGAAAGATGCCTGGTAACAGTCGTTCTGGCTGTGGCTATGGTAGCGATCGTAAGTTGGCGGCGAGAAATCGACGTCCGGGGAGTAAATCCCTATAAGTTCTGGGAAAACAAAGTAACCTGGTCACAAAACGCGGATATGGCGGTGATCGGCGATTCGCGAATTCTACAGGGAATAAGCCCTCAAGCTATGAGGAAAATGCTGGTTGACTATCGGGTTCTCAATTTTGGTTTTTTTGGAACAGGTTATTCACCCGAATATCTCTTTGCCGGCAAAAATCTTCTTGATCCGAAAAGTAAAAAGAAAATTATCCTTTTGGGTATTACTCCTCATTCTCTCACTCCCGAGGCCGTCAAATCCAATGGTTGGCTTTTTCGCAAAAAACAATATCAGAAAGCAAACATAATTAAAAGACGTCTTGGTTGTCTGGATCAGCTGGTAAGTCCCTTAAAAATAAAAGAGTCGCTAGATTTATTCAAAATAAAAAGAGAGGATCGGCAGTACTTTTCAGAGAACACACCGGCAGGCTGGTCCGGAGTTATTCGACCGGTGATTCCCGACGATGCTCTGAGGTCATACAAATTGGCTTTTATAAATAATCGCACCGGGACACATATTGTCGATGAAATTATCGACGCTACTCATAAATGGGGACGGGAGGGGATAAATGTATATGCATTTCGCCCGCCAACCTCTTCGGAAATGGTCGAACTGGAAGATTCCCTAAGCGGTTTTGATGAAAAGAGCTTTCGCAATCGATTCGAAGGAGCAGGCGGCATATGGATTGATGTCAATCCTTCCCAATACAGCACCTATGACGGCAGTCATTTAAATCGTTATGGCGCGGAGAAGCTTTCCCTGGAATTGGCCCGCAAAATAAGCCGCTATCAACAGAACCGTCAACAAGCAATTAATTCCCGGAACCTGCCGGCAAACAAAAGTTCTGTAAACCATCTTGCCGACACCCAAAACAGCACGGGCACCCTATTGCAGCGTCAGTTTTAGTAAACTTTTCGTAGTAGAAGTAATCTTAACTCTTTCTGAAATCCGCAGTCCCATGACCCAGATAATTCCCTCTTGATCACAAAGCAAACCTGTTTGGTTACGCAGGTAAACAGGTATTTTCTGGTCCGTAAAAAAATCACCCAGCTTTTTCTCGCCGGCAGAACCCAGGGCCTGGAAACGGTCTCCGTCGCGACGGCCGCGGATATATAAATTACCCCTTAACCGGTCCCGGTCGATCACTTCTTCAAAAGGATGTTTGTTCTGTCGAAATTTATCCAGAAATTGCTCTCCCTCCGCCATCATTTCTGTCTTTACGGAAGATATTCCGACAGGTTCAGTTTCTACAGGATTTATCAGCCACCAAGGTTGGTCAAGAATAGTCTCACCCGGAAACGGTGTCAGATATTGCTCACCCGAGTAAACGGATATGTCCTCTGTGACCCCCTTTTGAAAAATAACATTTTTGCTTTGCCGCATAACTTTGAGTCCCTCGGGCAGGTTCACGGTCGATCGTGCCTGGTCTTTTCGCTGTATGATATTCAGAATAGATCTGAATTGTTTATATCCCATTCGGCGCAGGGGCACTTTCAAAACCTGCAGTACCTGATGAACGAGTTCCATCTGTTGAAATTCGTTAAGATTCGCCAGAGACTCCCCATCAACAATAATGTGATTTTCGTTTATAGGGGAAACAATCAAGTTTCGTCTCATTTCCTCGGTCTGCTCTGCCAGGTTTTCCCTGAACTGTTCTGCAATATGTCCCAGTCGTGTTAATGAATCGGTAATCCTGGGATTGTATTGTTTTTCCAGTAACGGCAGGAGAGAATTACGAATACGATTACGCGTATAATCAGAACATAAATTACTGCGGTCTAATCGACATTCTATCTTTTGTTTGCCAAGGAAATTTTCAATTTCAAGACGCCTTAGGGAAAGCAGAGGTCTGATCAGGAATATTTTTTTTTCGGCTGGTTCGGCAATTGTATCATCTTTTCCCTTATTAAAGGCGTCTTCTTTATCTTCGGGTAACCCTGCTGTTTCCTTGTATGTCGATAACGCGCGCACGGAGGGTATTCCCGCCAATCCCCTGATTCCTGTTCCGCGAATAATACGGTGCAAAATAGTTTCGATGTTATCGTCCGCGTTATGACCCAGGACAATCTTGTTACAGTTATGCTCAAGGGCAGTTTCGGCCAGGAATCGATATCGACTATTGCGTGCAGCGGTTTCGACGGATTCATTGGTCTGTTGAGACGTCTCAGCGACATTTTCACTGCTTATCGTTACCGGCAAACCCAATAATCGGGCTTGCTTGCGGACAAATTCGGCATCGGCATCACTTTCCTCTGCCCGCAATTGATGGTTCAGATGGGCGACGTGCAGATACTTTAAGTCTATTAATGTTGTTTCGCGTAGTTTAACAACTCCGTACAGCATAGCCATGCTGTCCGGGCCACCCGAAACCGCCAATAACCAACGATCGCCCGGTAAGTACAACTGATATTGAAAAATCTGTTGCCGCAGTTTTCGAAAAAAAATGTTGTTTGCCTTATTTTTCATACCTGCCCACCCGTCTCTATAGCCTTCAATCCCTGATATAATCGAGCCATTGCGGGCATTTCCACCCCCTGGTTTTGTCCCCGTCGCAGGGGTTCGCCGATAATCGACTCGATCTCCAGGGGATGTCCGTTGCGACGGTCCAGATGCATGGAAGTATAATAAGGTTCCATTTTATAAGTATAAGCTAACATCTGCTCTAAATCATCATCATGGATCATCAACCCTTGCGTCTGGGCCGCCGCCTGCACTTCCTTCATCAAACTGGCAGCGCGGTCCACCAGCTTGTCGTCGGCTATAATTTGGTCCACGGTCATATCAAGCAAAGCGGACAATCCATTAAATGGCACGTTCCACACCAGTTTACGCCATTGTGCCAATAACAAATTTGCCACAACTTTGCAATCGATACCACTATTTAGCATAATTTGACTTATCTGGTGCAGTCTATCGTCCGGCGGTTGCTGATAATTACCGATATGCATATGTCCATAATCGAGATGCTTAATCACCCCGGGGGCAATCCGATTGGCACACAAAAACGCCAAACCTCCCGCAATCCGCCGGGGGCCGAATATTTTAGCCAATTTATCATCATTCCCCAGGCCGTTTTGAACCGTCAAAGCCAAACTGTCAGGCCCCATTAGAGGTGTCAGCAACTCCCGAAAACGAAAATCAGCGGTTGTTTTTAGTCCGATAAATACCAAATCCACCAGTCCGATTTCTTCCGGACGCCGATAGCAATCAACCTGATCGAGGTGGAAATCACCCCGGCAACTGCGAACGGTCAAACCCTGAGCTTTGACGACCTGATAATCGCTCCGCATAAGAAAACGCACGTCATAGCCATGATGGGCCATCAAAGCTCCATAATACCCCCCCAAAGCACCGGAACCAACAATCGCTATTCGCATAGTCATCTATCCCTTATATATACATTAGCCACACTTTTTATTTCTTTTTCCTGCCAGAGATATTTCCCATAATCCATCATCGGTACCGGATCGATTTTTCAACTGCTTACGATTGAATTTTCCCGTTTTTGTGTTATGTATATATTTGTCCAGAAAACAATTACATCGGGCCCTGCCAGGAATTTTCATACCCGATGGGTATCGAATCGCATTGATAATCAACCGCCCCCCTCTTTCCATTACCGCTAAGGCGTTTTTAATCGATTGCCCCGCAGGTCATTACCCTTATTAGAACCTCATCCGCTGCCGGTACTGGCAGGGGCCATTGGGCTAATTCCAGAGATTTTTCTTCTATCAGGGTACTCTCTTTTAAAATCCAGGCTTTCATTGACGTTGACCTTATGTGGTTTTTTCATAAGTGCCGTCGCCTCTTTTTTGAAATTTTGTGAACCCTTTATCTCTGAGATTCCCGTTTGACATCATAGGTGTGCCGCCACTAAAAAGAGATGGACATTTTTTTACTTTTCCGCCGCAACGGGGACATTTCGTCAGAGGTTTCTCACTCATCGTTTGCATTTCTTCAAAGCTGTCCCGACAGTAATCGCAGCCTTGTTCGGTTGTTTTGTATTGATAAATAGGCATTGGGAAAATTTATACCCATTGGGTATGATAATTCCTGGCAGGGCCAGACGTAATTGCTTTTTCGGCAAGTAAACACATAATACGAAAACGGGAAAACTCAATCGCGATGAGTATAAACTTATCAGAAAATTATCGTGCGCAAACGCACTTAGTTATCATAACGATTTATCAACTAAAGAGTGCTTCGACAAAAGTTTCCGGATCGAAATGTTCGAGGTCCTCTTGTTTTTCCCCCAAACCCACGAATTTTACGGGCAGATTTATTTGGTTACGGATGGCGATGACAATTCCACCTTTGGCGGTTCCGTCGAGTTTTGCCAGGATGATACCGGATAAATCCACTGCGTCGGTAAACATTTTCGCTTGATTAATCGCGTTTTGTCCCGTCGTGGCGTCCAGAACCATGAGTACTTCATGAGGGGCGCCGGGAATTTTTCGGGCTACCACATTGCGGATTTTGGTTAATTCGCGCATCAGATTTTCCTGGGTATGCAAACGCCCCGCAGTGTCGATCAATAATATGTCTGACTTGCGGGCAAGGGCGGCTTCGCAGGCGTCAAAAGCGACCGCGGCGGGATCACTGCCCTGCTGGTGTTTTACAATTTGCACATCCGCTCTTTCACTCCAGATGGATAGTTGCTCCACCGCCGCCGCTCGAAAAGTGTCGCACGCGGCCAGAACAACTTTTTTGCCCTGATTACTGAGAAGTCCGGCTATTTTACCGACGCTGGTTGTCTTACCGCAGCCGTTGACGCCGGTAATCATAATAACCGTGGGGCCCGATTCGGCCAGGTGCAGTTGTCGATCACGCTGAGGCCAGTAGTTGATGAGTTCCTGCTTAAGAAAAGGAATCACATCTTCAGCGGAGGAAATTTTACGCTCTTTCCAGGCGGCACGAAGGTCTTCGATAATTCGCAACGTGGTTTCTACACCTAAGTCATCGCTGATCAACCGTTCTTCCAGCTCTTCCAGGAGTTCTTCATCGATTCTGCGTCCCAGAGTAAGCACACTCTTGAGCGAGTTGTTGATTTTTTCCCGGCTTTTTTGCAAG
>Ga0180435_10002136_pt1 | contig 20299 bp, 11 predicted proteins | sample SS_ome_3_FD_132467 | JGI IMG/M metagenome (GOLD analysis project Ga0180435, IMG submission 132467) | Hypersaline lake sediment archaeal communities from the Salton Sea, California, USA - SS_3_S_1 metaG | ecosystem: Environmental > Aquatic > Non-marine Saline and Alkaline > Hypersaline >...
GCGGCGGTCTGTTCAACAAGGCGCCCGAGACGACGTACTGGCCGGGCAATCCCTCGTTCGCGTCGGTCGCCGGCTTGACGGAGTGGAAGCTGAGCGGCGTCGAGCACGAGTTCTTCGCGATGAGCGATTCCGAGGATGTCGCGGAGATGAACCTCGTCTTCACCGGCCCCGACACCGACACCGACTATACGGTGCCGATGACGATGGTCGATGAGATGGCGGACTACGTCTACATGACGTTCACGCTCTACGAGGCGGACTTGCCGGAGATCCGGTATCCGCTCGAGAACGTGGCGCTCAACATCAACGGCTTCCAGTACCCGATGGCCGAGACCGAAGTCGGCAGCGGAATCTGGCAGGTCGTCGACGTCCCGGTTCCGGTCGGCGAGGAGATCGCATACACCTTCGCCATCGACCAGGACGGCAACGATTGGGATGACGAGATTCCCGATCCGCGCAACCGCGAGATGGCGATTGTGCCGCCGATCCCGTATGGCGGCCCCTGGACCTACGACGACTGGCATTCGAGCATCTACGTGCCGGTCGTGCCCTTCTGGTACGCGCCGGGTCCTGACTTCGGCGACGTGACCTCGGTCTGGCAGGTCAAGTGCGAGGCGACCGACGGCGAGGGCAACACCGGTTCGACGCCGGTCTACACCTTCGTCTACGATCCCGTCCCGCCGACTGTCGACGAGGTGACGGCCGAGGCGCTGCGCTTTGGCGCGGGTGACAACGTCAAGGTCTACACCCAGGTCTATGACCCGGTGCCGGCGGACTTCGACGTGATCACCGTCAGTCAGGTCTGGGTGCAGTACTGCCCGAACTACCTGGCCGCCGAGGAAGACCAGGTCTGGCTCCACTACGGCTTCGATGCCGACGCGGAGAACGGCTGGGTCGTCGACGGCGAGATCCCCGATCCGGAGACGGACGGCTTCGACAACGACGGCGACGGCGAATGGGATGAGGCCGACGAGGCGACCTCCCAGATGGCGTGGCGCGTCATGGCGCAGGACGACGGCGGCAACTGGAGCGCTCCGGTGCTGCTCGAGTTCGTGCTGGATGAGACGGAGCCGGCTGCGGTCCTGACCGCCCCGATCGACGGGATGGTCTACGCCTATGGCTCGACGTTCGACGTCACCGCCGAGATCACGGAAAGCGAGGACGACATCTGGTACGTCCTCTTCCAGTTCGACGCGGGTGACGGCTGGACCGACATCGACATTACGCCCGAGGATGGGACCGACCATCCGTTCGACGCCGACGGCAGCGACGGCTGGGGGGTCTCGTTCAATACGACGGACTACCTGGACGAGATGGACACCTACGTGCGCTTCCGCGCGGTCGCGACCGACATCGCCGGCAACGACGATGACGACCCGATGGAAGTGCTGACGGTGATCAACGACGTCACGGGCCCGACCGCCTTCCCGATGTCGGCCGCCACTACGGGTGGCGCCGAGATGCCGCTGACCGACCCCCACACGGCGGTCACCGGTCATGAGGCGACGATCTACGGTATCGCCGTCGATCCGAGCGGTCGGGAGAACCTGGAGACGGTGCGCGTTCAGTACAGCACCGACCAGGAGACCTGGACCGACATCGGCTTTGTCCTGGCGAGCGACTTCGTGTTGACGGGATACAACCCGCAGACTGTCGGTTGGTCGATCGACTGGGATACGGTCGCCCTGCCCGAGGGCATGTACTACATCCGCGCGATCGCGGCCGACATCGACAACAACATCGATGAAGACCCGATCGTCGCCGACCTGTTGGTGGATCACACCGGGCCGGAGACGCTCTACGAGCCGATCACCGGCTTCTACAACGGCTTCGCTCCGTACGTGATGTATGAGAACGACGGCGTCGCCGATCAGCAGTCGATGGTCCTCTATCCGGACGAGGAGACCGAGGATCTCGCCTTCATGATCGTGACGCGGGATGACGACATTCAGACGATCGAGCTCCAGTGGCACCAGGAAGACACGCACGACCTGGGTGAGTGGGCGTCGCCGACTGGTGGCGATTTCGACTTCGAGCCGAGCTTGACGTTCACGTACGAGGAGGAGACCTACTACGTCTGGTGGCTGCACCTGCCCGACTTCGCCGACATGGGCTTCGAGACCTTCGACGAGTGGGCGGATGCGGTCGGCATGAATGGCGAGATGGATATCCGCGCGCTGGCGACCGACTATGCCGGCAACCAGAACATCCTCCATGACGCCAAGAACATGTGGTCGATGTACACGATCGACACCGGCGATCCGTACCACCTGGACTTCAACCATGATCTGGATGCGGATCAGGTCGCCTCGGGTGATCCGGTCACGTTCGAGATCGTGCTGTCGGATTCGATGACCGACGTCGTCACCGTGCGGCTCGAGTATTCGGTCGCCGGTGAGGACGACTGGATGGTGATCGACCCGAACCCGGCGACGCCGGAGATCGAGGCGATCCCGCTGACGGTCGAGAACCTGGATACGCCGTTCGCGCGTTGGACCGGCACGGTGACCTGGACGACGCCCTACCCGCTCGTTCAGGACACCGACTACGAAATCCAGGCGATCTTCTACGACTCGGCGCACAACTGGGGCGACACCGACGATCGCGACGGAAACCTCGTGATCACGGTCGAGGACAACATCAAGCCGATGTACACCAAGATCTGGGCGGTTCCGGCCCAGGTCCGCTGGATGGACGACGACTACAACGGCAGCGCCGACAACATCTATCAGGACAACTGCGAGGACAGCGTCCACGACGGTCTCTACGTCGATCTGGACGGTGCCTTCGGCTACAATGCGGACAACGACGTGGCGCTCGACTTGGGTGCCTACGGCATTGGTGAGGGCACCTACGCCCTCTTCTACGGCGATGCGGCGGCGAGCAGCGTCTTCGGTGCCGCGACCAACACCTGGCCGCGCTACATCGACGAGGTCGTGCTTGGCGGCGAGCTGATGCCGGTCGTCTCGCACGATGTCTTCGTCGTCGGCCGCACGCAGATCGACGACACCGGTCTGGCGACGGTCGAGTTCTGGGCCGAAGACAGCGAGGGTGCCCGCCAGCTGATCGGGACCGATGAGTGTCCGCCGGTCTACGGCCAGGGGATGTACCTCTGGCAGGTGCACTGGAACACGCTCGAGACCGATGAGTATGGTGAGCCGATGTGGCCGGACGGCGAGTACACGCTGGTTCCGATCGCGACCGACCTCGAGGGCAACCGCGAGGATTGGCCGGAGACGGACGACCGGTCGGGTGCCGCCGTGGTCACGATCGATAACACCGCGCCGGCGCTTGTCTCGATGACCGCCGATCCGGAGATGGTCGAGCGCAACACGATGGTGACGCTCGAGGCGGAGACGGATCTTGCGGGCCAGCAGGACGACGTCGTTGGCTGGTACTACAAGCGTTCAACCGACCTCAACATGCCGGGTAGCTGGACGATGGTGGCCCCCGGCTGGGGCGTCGACGACAGCGACGACAGCCCGGACCACACGCGCCCCTACGTCTTCGATTGGGATCTCGACCGGATGGACGAGCCCTTCCCGATGCCGGATCCGATCGTCGGCGTCGACATCGACGTGGTCGGGGTTCCCTGGGACATCTTCATGAACATGGCGGGGGATACGCAGGCCGAGACCGCCGTCGAGATGTACGACGCCGGCCAGTACGCGACCTTCCGGGTCGTCGATACGGTGGCGCCGGTGGCGACGATCACCGAGGTGAAGCGCATTACGGGCAACACCACGGCGATCATGATGCCGCATCTGGACGGTACGGTTAGGGCGCGTGACCTGGCCTACATGAAGGCGAAGATCCTTGCCTACGACAACGACACCGAGAAGGTCGAGTTCATGTATGCCCTCGAGGGGCAGACGGAACCGATGCTGATCGACGCCCAGGTGGCTAAGGATCCCGACGATCCCTATACCTGGCAGATTGACAGCTGGGATCTCTCGCCGCTCGCGGGCGAGACGCTCGATGTCTTCGCGGTCGCGACCGACGACGTCGGCAACACGGATCTCGATCCCGAGACTGGACGTCCGACCAACGGTCCGGTCTTCAAGCTCTTCGTCGACTACGAGGCGCCGAGCTACACGATCGTGACCCCGACCGACGGCATGAAGGAGTGCCGGGTTGACTCGGCCAACGTAATCTATGACCTGGTCTTCACCTCGAATGACACTGATGTGGACCGCGACCTGACGGCGTGGCTCTACAAGCTGAGCTCGCTCGAGGATGACCCGTTCAATTGGACGGAGTGCTCGGACGCGGGCATCGTCTGGGATGTCAACAGCGAGACCTACGCCGACATCTGGGACGTGTCCGAGATCGCGAGCAACCTCTATGACTTCAAGCTCTACCTCGTCGATCACGCCGGCAACCTGACGGAAGAGATCGTAGCGCGCGAGGTGGTTGTCGATACGGACGAGCCGTGGGGTGAGGTGACGCGCGTCGACGTGGCGGGCGAGAGCTTCTACCCGACGATGCCGATCGACATCACCCGCGGCATGACGATCGATCTGTGGGCGACGGCACACGACATTGAGGAGGGCTTGCCGCTCAACACAGGCGTGGCCGAGGTGCTGTTCCAGGTGCAGGGTCCTGTCGCGACGAATAGCGGGACGCTGACGTGGCGCGACATCGGCTTCTGGGAGGCGCCTGACGCGACGGTCTACGAAGAGGTCGAAGCGTCGGTGACCTGGAATACGAGTGGCGAGCCGGAGGGTGACTACTTCGTCCGCGTCGTTGTCAAGGACGAGGAGTGCAACGAGTACGAGAGCGGCACGGTCGAGCTGACGATCAGCGATATCGTGCCTCCGCGGGCGCGCATCGCCGCGTTCGATCCGTGGCAGATCGGTCACGGTGACGATCAGACGACCTATGTCGACGTGATCGCCACGGGCTACAGCGACAGCACCATTGCTGAGGTCCAGTTCCAGTACAGCGAAGATGACGGCGAGACGTGGGTGCCCTTCGGGGTGACGGTCGACGTCGAGCCGGACATCAATGGCGAGCACAGCGACTGGGAAGACTGGATGGACGCGATGTGTGACCTCTGGTACGCGACCCTCGATCTGCAGAGTTTCGAGGTCGGCGACCAGGTCTGGTTCCGTGCGATCGCGACCGACGAGATGGACAATCAGGATCCGAATCCGCCGATGGTGCTGGTCGAAATCGTCGAGCACCCGGATGGCTCGTGGGACGTGGCGCCGGTCAATCCGGACCCGGACGAGCTGACCGAACTGGCGACGGTGATCGAGGGGGGCTCGGACCCGGACGACGTAATCGTGCGGGCCGAGATGACCGATGCGGCCAAGCGGCCCTATGCGGTTATGATCCCGCCGACGCCGATCAGCCAGGGCGGTCAGGCCTACTGCATCGAAATGATCCGCATGATCGACACCGAGTTCAGCACTTCCTGGCAGGGGGTCGGTGAGCTCGAGTGGGACATCTGCGGCAAGACGTCGATCTTCGTCAATGCCCTGGCGGACGGCGATGTGATCGACATGCACATGAAGCACATCTGGACGTGGCCGGTCGATTGGGTCCTCGGAAGCAACGGCACGGCGCACGTGCCGGGTTACGCCGCGCTCGACTCAGCCGGCGTGATGACGACCGAGTACCTCTACGCGACGGCGAACGTCCCGAGCGCGAGCGGCGAAGACGACGCCGATGGATGCCTGTTGCTGATGCCGAGCGTGACGCCCGAGCTGACGCCGGACGAGGCGCGCTACCTGACGATGGTGCCGCGCACCGGCTACGCGATGGGCTTCCTCGAGGACTGCAACCACAATGATGCCGATCCGGCCTATCCGTGGACGCTGTCGATCCAGTACGACGAGTACGGTTTGAAGCAGGCGGCTGCTGAGGCGGGCGTCGACTGGGAGACGGTCGAGCCCTACCTGACCGTGCGCGCCTACAACTGGTACGACACGTACAGCACGATCGGCTGGTCGGGCGAGGATATCTCGTTCGTCACGGTCGATACCGAAACCAACACGATCACCTTCAAGGTCTCCGAGTGGTGCTACATGCGGCCGCACTTCGCGGTGTTCGTCCCGAACTGGGATGCCCCGGTGGTCGTCCGCAGCTTCACGCCCTGGAGCCCGTATGGTGCCGATGGCTGGACGATGACCGACGTCGATCCGAAGATCCTGATCGACCTGAACGGTACTGGCCTCGACAAGATCGATCCGCATACGATCGAGCTCTACATCGACGGCAACCAGGTGGCGGCCAACATGCCCGACGGCGACTTCGTCGAGGGCAACGGCGATCTGGATGTCCAGATGAAGAACACTGAGGGCACCCGGTACCAGGTCTACTACCAGCACTCGACCAACCGGGCCTGGTGGCTGAGTGAGGGCGCCCATACGCTCAACGTCATGTTCAAGTACGACTACACGGACGACGACGGAATCGGCGACTGGGTCGAGCTCCCGGCGACGGCGGCGGGTGCCACGTTCTACGTGGATGCGACGGCGCCGTACGTGGAGTTCCACGGTGGCTGGGTCGACAACCCGGTCCTCCAGAACGTCGCCGGCTACATCAATCCGTTCAAGGAAGAGAGCATGCTGACGGCGTACATGTACGACGCCGGCAGCGGCATCCTCGTGCGACCGGAGCACCTCTACCCGATCTTCGGGACGGGCAACGATCCGGACGAGGGTGACGACGACGGTGAACACGACGACCTGATCGACGACGACATGGTCATCGGCGACCCGGGCATCAAGTACGACCTCTGGCTCGTCCACGACGAGGACGACCAGCACGAGGTCGACGAGATCGAGGAGCGTCTGTTGCTCCACACCGGGACCGCCGATGAGCTGCTGCCGTACCTCGAGCCGTCGCTGTTCGGCGAAGACTCCTACGTGCCGGCGACCGATACGCTCAAGGTCGGTCTGCCGATCGTGGCGGGTGGACGCACGCACGACATTCAGGACGGCGACATCATCGAGGTCACGCTCTATTCGCAGAAGCGGATCGAGCACATCGATGATTGGACCGAGGGTTGCGAGGTGGGTATCGTCATCGACCCGAACGTCTATGGCGACATTCCGGACACGCTGGTGATGGCGTACCTCGACTGCTACTACGATCGTGGCTCGGGTCTGCATGTCTACGAGCGCGGCATCTATGACTGGGCGGGCAACAGCGGCTCGGCCTACGTGGAGCAGCGCTTCATCGTCGACATGGCGGCGCCGACCGCATCGCTCGTCTCGCCCGCCTCGGGTGAGGTCGCGCCGGGTGAGGACTTCGACTTCACGGTCGAGTTCGACGATCCGGCCGGCGTCCACTCGGTCAGCGCCAAGCTGGTCGGGCCGAACGGGATGGAGATCGAGGACGGCGTCGAGATCAACGTGGCCGGCGACAAGAGCTCGCTCACCGGAACGGTGATCGGTGGGCTCGACTCCGGCAACTACACCGTCGAGGTCGACGTCCAGGATGCCGCCGGCAACGTCGGTACGGTCATGATCCCGATCACGGTCGAGGCCCAGGCCTTGATGCTGAGCGACACCTACGTGGCGCCGAACCCGTCAAACCCGGACGAGTACGACGCCCAGATCCACTTCAATGTGAGCCGCCACGCGGACATCACGATCAAGGTCTACGACTTCGCGGGTGAGTTCGTCGGTACCGTGCTCAGCGGTGCGCAGTACGGCCAGGGCACCTGGAACGTGCCTTGGAGCGGACAGGCGGCTGACGGCACGCCGCTCGCCAACGGAGCCTACTTGATCCGGGTCGAGGCGGAAGACGGCTCGGCACGCAAGACCGCGACGATCAAGGCGGTTATCTGGAGAGAGTAAGTCACGAGCGGGTGGGGCGCTTTCACGCGCCCCACCCGATGCGATTCGTGCCTGAGAGGTCAGGTCAGGGTACCGAGTGACCATACGGTTCAACGAAGGAGGTACGACGATGCTGAGAGGGAGTAGGGGGGTCGCGATCACGGCTCTGCTCCTCGTCTCCGGGCTGATCCTGGGATCGCCGGGTGTGGCCTACGCCGGAGGGGACGGCGAGGACTCGAGCAATCACGCGATGCCGTTTTTGCGCATGGGCGCAGGCGCGCGGGCGCTTGGAATGGGAGGCGCCTTCGTAGCCGCGGCCGATGATGCCACGGCCGGCTACTGGAATCCGGCCGCACTGGCCTGGTCCTGCGGTACCCAGCTGTCCGCCATGACGGCGGTCGGCATGGACGAAGACCGCAACATGAACTACGTCGCCGGCTCGCACCGCTTTGATTGGGGTGCGCTCGGGCTCGGCCTCTTGACGGCCGGGATGAGCGACATCGAGCAGCGTGACGTCGACGGAACCTACATGGGCGATTTCGACTATGGAGATCTCGCTCTGATGTTCCACGGCGCCTACGCGGCTGACATGTTCGCCGTCGGCGCGACCTTCAAGTATCTGAGCCAGGGCCACGATGCCGACATTGAGGGAGACGATTCCGTTAGCGGGATCAGCTTCGATGTGGGCGGGATCGCCCAGCCGACGGAGTGGATGCGCCTCGGCCTCGCGCTGCGCGACTTCGCTTCGGATGTCGGCGATTACGACGATGCGAACGAGCTGCCGATGAACCTGCGGGGCGGAATCGCGCTGATGCCGATGCAGGGCTTCACCTTCGGCTTCGATCTCGACAAGGTGATCGACGAGGACGACCTCTTCTATCATGCGGGTGCGGAGTATGCCTTCCCGCTGAGTGAGGACTTCGGTGGTGCCTTCCGCCTCGGGCTCAATGATGGCAACATGACCGCGGGCCTCGGCGTGCGAGTCAAGTTCCTCGAGTTCGACTATGCCTTCGTCGAGGAGCCGAACGACTTTGGCGAGAGCCATCGCATGGGCGTCACGCTCAACTTCGGTGGTGATGACTGCGGCATGGAGTTCGAGCCCCGCGTGCGCGATCGCGACATGGACGGCATCCCGGACAAGGAGGATGCCTGCCCGAGCGCAGCCGAGGATTTCGATGGGTTCGAGGACCATGATGGCTGCCCCGAGGTCGACAACGACGGCGATGGGCTGCCCGACATGGATGATCGCTGCCCCGGCCAGGCCGAGGACTTCGACGGCTACCAGGACAGCGACGGCTGCCCCGACATCGACAACGATGGCGACGGCATCCGGGATGCGGACGACAAGTGCCCGAACGCGGCGGAGACGTTCAACCGCTTCGAGGACGTCGACGGCTGCCCGGATGACGCGCCGATCGAGTTCCCCGATGTCTACATCAACTTCAAGTACGACTCGGCCGACTTCACCAGCGCCGATCCCATTCCGGTGCTGGATCAGATCGCCAAGACGCTGAAGGACCATCCCGACATTCGGGTCATGATCGTCGGGCACACCGACAGCACGGGTGGTGAGGCCTACAACATGCAGCTGTCTCTGCGGCGCGCGGAAGCCATTCGCGACTATTTGGTCGAGCAGGGCGTGCCGATGAGCCAGCTGATGACGGACGGCAAGGGCGAGAGCGAGCCGATCGCGAGCAACGATACCGAGCGCGGGCGGTCGCGCAATCGCCGCATCGAATTCAAGGTGCTCGACTAGCTCCTGCGGGGGCGCGCCGCATCGCCGGGGGGCGGTGGCGGCGGACCATAGCGATCCGGGTCTCGTACCTCCTGGATTGAACGCAACACGGGGCGTGAGCTGCTGAGGCTTGCGCCTCGTTGCTTGTCCCGCCGGTTCGGCTCGCGAGCGCAGGGCGGATCGGCTATACTGGCACGAATGAGGGAAGACGAGCACTCCAACCCGGGCCAGGGCGGCGAAGAGATTGCCTGGCTCGACCTGATTCCGATCTACGAGGCGCCGAATGAGGATTCGGCGATTCACGTCCAGGCCTGGCTCGCCTCGGACGGCATCCCCGCGCGCGTTCGCTCGGCGCAGATTCCCGGCTTCGACGGCGCCTTTGCGATGGCGGTCGGGTTCTGGGGACAGGTGATGGTGCCGCGGGAGTCGGCGGAGCGCGCGCGGGAGCTGGTGCGCCGCTTGCTGGCCGACGCCGGTGGGGGCGGGCGGGTGCTGGAGGCCGAGAGAGGTCCCTAGGGCGAATGGGGCGCAGCGGGCGCTGCGGTGAGCCCAGTCGGCGCTGGACACCGGACTGGACACTGCGGCATAATGTTTGGTCTGAAGCTGACAGAGGTTTCTCCTTCGGGGCCGGGTGCAACTCCCGACCGGCGGTGATAGCCCGCGAGCCCGAGGCCCAGTGCATCGGGTGGAGCCCGTGAAATTCGGGCGCCGACAGTTAGAGTCTGGATGGGAGAGGGAGAAGGGAGCGAGCCAGAGGCGTGGCGGCGGCTCTCGCGGGAGCCGTTGCGAGCGTGGTGCTCCTCCGCTGAATCCGGGCCCCGGCGTGGGGCCCGTTTGCGTGCCCGGAAACGACGGGCCGGGCCAGCGGAGGCAGCGAAGGGCGTGAGAGCGGGTAGCCGCGAAAGAGCCGCGATCGCCTGGGCGGCGACTCCGGATCAGGATCGGCGCTACATGCGCCTCGCCCTGCGTCTGGCACGCCTCGGCTGTGGGCGGACGCACCCGAATCCGCGCGTCGGCGCCGTGGCCGTGCGCGATGGCCGTGTGGTCGCCTGCGGCGCGCATCTGCGCTGCGGAGGCGCCCACGCGGAGGCGCAGCTGCTTGCGCGGACACCGCCGGATCGCCTGCGTGGCGCGACACTCTACGTTTCGCTCGAACCGTGCGCCCATCAGGGCAAGACCCCTGCCTGTGCTCCGGCGATCGCGACCGCCGGCTTTGCGCGCGTCGTCGCCGCCCTCGAGGACCCCTTTCCCCAGGTGCAAGGCCGTGGTTTCGCCTGTCTGCGCCGGGCCGGCATCGCCGTCACCGCCGGCGTTTGCGCCGCCGCCGCGGCGCGTCTGAATGCGCCCTTTCTCTGGTATCAAGAGAGCGGCCTGCCGCTGCTCAGCCTCAAGGCGGCGGCGAGCGCCGACGGTCGCGTGGCGGCGGTCGATCGCTCCAGCCGCTGGATCACCGGCGCGCCGGCGCGCGAGCAAGTGCACCGCTGGCGCGCCGCCGTGGACGCGATTCTCATCGGTCGCGGGACCTGGGAGGCAGACGATCCGGCGCTCTCCGCGCGTCCCCGGCGGCGACCGCAGGCGCAGCTTGCCCGCTGGGTTCCCGAGGCCCAAGGCGCCGGCGCCTTCCAACCGGCGCGCATCGTGGTCGATAGCCACGCGCGCCTGGGCGGTCCCGGCCCCGCCGTGGAGCAGCTGGCGGCGCGGGCGGGCGGGCCCTGGATCGTCGCCTGCGGGCGCGCGGCGAGCCGCGAACGCATCGCTCGCCTCGAGCGCCATGGTGTCACCGTCTGGCAGCTGCCCGAGAACCACGGCGGCGCAGGCGTCGACTTGGCGCACCTGGCGCGCCGTATGGCGGGTGAAGGACTGCTGGATGTCCTCGTCGAGAGCGGACCGACCCTGGCGAGCGCGCTCCTGCGCGCCGGTCTCGTCCAGCGTATTCGCCTCTTCCTGGCGCCGAGCTTGCTCGGCGGCCCGCATGCCTGGACCGGCGATCTGGGGGTCGCCGGATTGGACCGCGCCGATCGGCTGGTGGCCATGCGCAGCCGTCGGGTGGGACGGGACTTGCTGATCGCTGCCGAGCGGCCCCCGCTGGCGCGCTGTCTGGCGTGGCACACCGCCCGCGCGCGCGCCGCTGGGCGCCCGACCTGAGACGTCTTGAGGAGCGAGGAGGCGACGGCGTGTTTACCGGATTGGTCGAGACGATCGGCACAATCGCTGCGGTGAAGCCGTTTGCTGGCGGCCGGCGCGTCACGGTCGCGGCGCCGGAGATTGCCGGGGACGTGAAAGCGGGCGACTCGATTGCCTGCAACGGGGTCTGTCTCACGGTCGAAGCCGGTGCGGAGCGGGGGCGGCGGTTCACGGTCGCGGCCGTCGCGGAGAGCTTGCGGCGCACGACCGTTCCGACCTGGCGCCGCGGAATCGCGGTGCACCTCGAGCGGGCCTTGCGGGCGGGCGACCGGCTCGGTGGGCACCTGGTTCAGGGGCACGTCGATGGCGTCGGCCGCGTGCTGCGCGCCGGACGCGAGGGGCGCGACTTCGTCGTGACGCTCGCCGTGCCGCCGGAGTTGCAGCGCTACATCATCCCCCAGGGCTCTCTTGCCGTCGATGGCGTCAGCCTCACCGTGGCCGCCCGGCACGGAACGCGCTGCCGCCTCTACTTGATTCCCGAGACCTTGGCGCGCACCCGCTTCGGGCGGCTGCGCGTGGGTGAGCGCGTCAATCTGGAAGTCGATCAGATCGCCAAGTATGTGGAGAAGCTGGCGGCCAGCGATCGACGCCGAGAGTGGAGTTGAGGATGGCAGAGCATTCGACAGCCGGCGGCGCTGCACGCTTCGATAGCGTCGACGCCGCCATCGCCGCGATCGGTCGCGGCGAGATGGTGATCGTCGTCGATGACGCGGACCGCGAGAACGAAGGCGATCTGATCTGTGCCGCGGCGACGCTGACGGCGGACCAGGTCAACTTCATGGTGACTCACGCCCGCGGCCTCGTCTGCGTGTCGGTGGAGGAGGAGCGCTTGCGGGCGCTTGATTTGCCGCCGATGGTGCAGCGCAACACGGCCAAGCTGCAGACGCCCTTCACCGTCTCGGTCGACGCCGTGCGCGGCACGACGACCGGGATCTCGGCCGCCGACCGGGCCCGGACGATCGCCACCCTGATCGATCCCGCTGCAGGTCCGGAGGACCTGGCCCGGCCCGGACACGTGTTTCCGCTGCGAGCGGCGCCGGGCGGCGTGCTGCGCCGCGCGGGCCATACCGAGGCGAGCCTCGATCTGGCTCGCCTGGCGGGGCTCTATCCGGCCGGTGTTCTGTGCGAGGTGATGGCCGCCGATGGATCGATGGCGCGTCTGCCGCAGCTGCGGGCGCTGGCGGAGCGCTTCGATCTGCGCCTGATTTCGGTCGCCGATCTGATCGCCTACCGCAGCCGCCACGAGACGCTCGTCCAGCGCGTTTCGGAGGCCGACTTCCCGACGCGCCTGGGGCACTTCCGCGTGCATACGTTCGAGAACACGATCGACGGGCGTCACCATCTCGCGCTCGTGCACGGGGATCTGCATGCCGGTCGGGCGCCGCTCGTGCGCGTGCACTCCGAATGCCTGACCGGCGACGCGCTCTTCAGTGCGCGCTGCGACTGCGGTCAGCAGCTCGAGCGGGCGATGGAGATGATTGGAGAAACGGTCGGGGTCTTGCTCTACATGCGCCAAGAGGGGCGCGGCATCGGTCTTGCCAACAAGATGCGCGCCTACGCGCTTCAGGACGACGGGCTCGACACGGTCGAGGCGAACCTGCATCTCGGCTTTCGCCCCGACGAACGCGACTATGGCGTTGGCGCGCAGATCCTGCGCGATCTCGGCTGCGAGCAGATTCGCCTGCTGACGAACAACCCGGCCAAGCGGGTCGGGCTGGAGGGGCATGGGTTGATCATTGTCGAGCGCGTACCGCTCGTCATTCCGGCGACTCCACACAATCAGCGCTACCTCGAGACGAAACGCCTCAAGATGGGGCATCAATTCGAACCGGATCCTGATCCGGGGCATATCGCCCGCCATCCATCGCGCGGGTAGAGAAAGGGGAGAGAGGTATGGTCAAGGAGTACCTGGCGCCACTGGATGCGCGCGGCCTGCGCGTAGCGCTCGTCGCCAGCCGCTACGGCCGGATGGTGACCGACCGGCTCGTGGTCGGGGCGGTGCAATGTCTGACGCAACACGGCTGCGGCGAGGAGGCGGTCGAGCTCTTCTGGGTACCAGGCTCGTTCGAGCTGCCGCTGGTCACCAAGCATCAGGCGGCCAGCGGTCGTTTCGACCTCGTGCTCGCGCTGGGGTGCATCATCCGCGGTGAGACGACGCATTTCGACTACATCGCCAAAGAAGTCTCGCGCGGCGTGGCTCAGGCGGGCTGGGAGACGGGCGTCCCGGCGATCTTCGGCGTCGTCACGGCCGAGACGCTCGAGCAGGCGCTCGAGCGGGCGGGCGTCAAGGGTGGCGGCCGCGGCTGGGAGGCAGCCCAGGCGGGGATCGAGATGGTCCACCTGCTGCGCCAGGGCGGGGCGTAGTCGCGTGCCTCAGCCAGGCCGAGCGGCGGGCGAACGCCGGGCCGGACGACCCAAGGCGCGGGAAGTGGCGCTGCGGGTCCTCTATGAGGCCGACATCACCGGAGACGATCCGCGGGAGGTGCTCGCCCTCGCCTTTGGGCGCTTTCGCTTCACGCCGGAGGGCCGGCGCCACGCGGAGCGGCTCGTCGGCGACTTTCGGGCGCGCGTGACGGAGGTCGATCGGGCGCTCTCTGCCTGCCTGCGCCACTGGGAGCTCGGCCGGCTCGGCGCGGTCGACCGCGCCTTGCTGCGGGTGGGGGCCGTCGAGCTGCTCTACCTGCAAGAGGTTCCGACCGCGGTCGTGCTCGACGAGGCCTTGCGGCTGGCCCATCGCTACCTCGATCCGCCGGGCGCCGCGTTTGTCAACGGGGTCCTCGATGCGCTCGCTCGGGAGGCTCGCCGCACGGGCGACGACGCGGCAGAGGCCGGCGGCGGGAGCGCATAGACCGCACCGCCCCCCTGTGGTAACTTCCATCCCGATCAATCGCTTAGCGAAGACAGGGTGGCATCGATGCGAAGCTCGACTCCCGGGCATTGGGACCGCTACTGGCGCGAGCGCCAGGAGATCGAAGACGTCTACGACAACGAGGAGCGCATCCTCGCCGTCGTCGACGATCTCGATCTGGCCGACCGCTGGGTCCTCGAGGTTGGGGCCGGCAGCGGCCGTGACAGCCTGCGTCTTGCCCAGCGCGGCGCGCGCGTGGTGATGCTCGACTACGTGATGAGTGCCTTCGACGTGATCCGACCGCAGGCTGCAGCCGCCGGCGCGCGCGTCTTCTGCGTCTGCGGCGACGGCACGCGGATGCCGTTTCGGGAAGGGGCTTTCGCCCTCGTCTTCCACCAGGGCCTGCTCGAGCACTTCCGCGATCCGCGCCCCCTGCTGCAGGAGAACTACCGCGTGACGGCGGCCGGAGGGCATTGCCTCGTCGATGTGCCGCAGCGCTACCATCCCTACACGCTCGCCAAGCACGCCATGATCCTGCTCGGGCGCTGGTTCGCCGGTTGGGAGACGGAGTTCTCGCCTGGCGAGCTGAAGGGGCGCATGCGCCAGGTGGGGTTCGAGATCGCGCGCCTCGGCGGCGATTGGATGGTGCCCGGGTTCGGCTACCGGTCACTGCGCTACGCCCTGATGCGCGCGCGCATCGCGACGCTGCCGAAGTATCCGCGGCCGCTGTGGCCCTTCGGTCCGCTGCTTGAGCGTTGGCGCGCCTGGTTGCGGCGCCGGCGGCTCGGGCCCTATACCTTTGCGATGGTGAACGTTCTCGGGCGCCGGCCCGTTGAGTAACGGCTGGACGGAGGAATCAGGGGTGTCCCAGCGCAGGTATCACTTCGCGGTCGTCAGCTACCGTGACATCCGCCATCCGGAGTTCGGCGGCGCCGAGGTGATCATGTATGAGATCTGCCGTCGGTTCGCCGCCTGGGGGCACCGCGTCAGTTTTCTGACCGGCCATTGGTCCGATGCGCCGCGGCGCGAGACGATCGAAGGCATGGACATCCACCGCGCTGGAAACACCTATACCTTCAACTACGTCGCGCCGTGGATGCTGCGGCGGTTGATGCGCACCGAGACATTCGATCTCGTGATCGAGGATATCAACAAGATCCCCTTCTATACGCCCTGGTTTCAGAAGCAGGCGCCCGTGCTGGCGGTCGTGCCGCACCTGTTTGGCACGACCGTCTTCCAGCAGGCCTCGCTTCCCCTGGCGGCGTACGTCTACGGTTGGGAGCAGCTGATTCCCCTCGCCTATCGGCGCTCGCGTTTCTCCGTGCTTTCGCACACGACGGCGGCCGATCTGGAGCGGCGCGGGATCGCACGGGATCGGATGCAGCTGATCCGTGCCGGTATTGACCATACCTACTACCAGCCGCCCGCCCGTGAGGGTCGCGTGCCCAGGCCGATCGTCACCTATCTCGGGCGCATCAAAAAGTACAAGCGCATCGATCTCGTTATCCGCGCCCTCCCGGCGGTGCTGGCCGAGGTGCCGCAGGCGGAATACTGGATCGTCGGCGACGGCGACTATCGCCCGCAGCTCGAAGCGCTGGCCGAGAAGCTCGGGCTGGGGGACCATGTGCGCTTCCTCGGCTTCCAGTCCGGGCGCGAGAAGCTCGAGACGCTCTACCGTACGCGCGCGCTGGCGTACACGTCGCCCAAGGAAGGCTGGGGGCTGTCGGTGATCGAGGCCAACGCGCTGGGGATTCCCGCGATTGCGAGCGACGCGCCCGGGTTGCGGGAGTCGGTGCGCGACGGCGAGACGGGGTTCCTCGTGCCCCACGGCGACGTGGCGGCGTTGGCACGCGCATTGATCCGCCTCTTCCGCGAAGATGACCTCTGGTGGCGCCTGGGGCGCGCCGGGATGGAGTGGGCGGCCGAGTTCCATTGGGATCGCGCGGCCAAGGAGACCTATGCGTTGGCCGAGCAGCTGATCATGGAATGGAAGGATCAGGGATGAAGCGAATCGCGCGCTGGTTCACGGACCCGGTCGCCCTGGGCGGCATCGCGGTCTTTCTCGTCTCGCAAGTCGTCTACATTCTGACGCTCACCCGCAGCTGTCCCTTCTGGGACAGCGGGGAGTTCATCGCGACCTCCTACACGCTCGGCATTCCCCATCCTCCGGGCACGCCGCTCTACGTCCTGATCGGGCGCATCTTCTCGCTCCTGCCGATCGGATCGATCGCGACGCGCGTCAACTACCTCTCCGCCTTCGCCTCTTCTCTGGCGGTCCTCTTTACCTATCTGGTCGTCGTCGATTTCGCACGGCGCTGGGTACGTGAGCGCGAGGCGGCGCTGGACCGCTGGATCGCGATCGGCGGCGGCATCGTGGCCGCTTTCTTCCTCGCCTTCTCACGCACGTTCTGGGACAACGCGATCGAGGCGGAAGTCTATGCGCTGAGCAACTTCGTGATGGTCTTCTGCGTCTGGCTGATGCTGAAGTGGGAGGCGTCGGGCACGGGTGAGCAGCGCAATCACAACTACCTGCTACTGATCGGCTACGTCCTCTTCGCGGCGATCGGGATTCATATGGGGGTCTTCCTCGTCGGACCGCCGCTCTTTCTCTACCTGCTCGTCATTGCTCCGCGAACCTTCTTCAATCGCGACGTCCTGCTCGGCGCGGCGGTCGTGCTGGGGGCGCTGATCTTCTTCGCCCTGGTCCGTGCCGCGGGGGGCGCGGTCGGACTCGGTCTCATGCTGGCCATGCTGCTCTATCTGGCGTTGCTCGTGAGCAGCTGGAAACGCCTGGCGCGGCGGAATCTCGTGAGCTGGCTCGTCGGCCTCGCCGTGCTGGGCCTCTCGGTGCATCTCTTCCTGATCATCCGTGCCCGGCTCGATCCGATGATCAATGAGGCCGACCCGAGCACGTGGGAGAACCTCTGGCTCGTCCTTTCGCGCGACCAGTACAAGCCGCCGAATCCCTTCCTCAAGCGCCAGGCGACCTGGGCGGTGCAGTTCACGAAGCACTTCTGGCGCTACTGGCAGGATCAGTATCACCTCGGGCTGCGGCCCGAGTGGTTCGCGATGGCGCTGCCCTACGGCATCGGTCTGGTCGGTGCGGTGACGCAGTTCATGCGCGATCGCAAGCGCTTCCTGCTGATGCTCGCGCTGGTCTTCATGACGAGCGTCTTTCTCGTCTTCTATCTGAACTTCAAGGAAGACGAAGTCCGCAATCGCGACTACTTCTTTGTGGCCGGCTATCACTTCTTCGCGCTCTGGATCGGTCTGGGGGCGGTGGCGATCGCCCGCTGGCTGCGCGGTGAAGTGCGCCAAGAGGGGGCGCAGTGGCGTGAAGCGCCCGGGGGACGGTTCTTTGGACTTGGGGCGGTCGCAATCTTGGTCGTCGTTTCGCTCTTGCCGATGGCGCATGGCTGGTACACGCATGATCGCACCGATTTCACGATCGCGCGTGAATATGCCTACAACATGCTCGTGGCACTCGAGCCGAACGCGGTCATCTTCACCAATGGCGACAACGACACGTTCCCCCTGTGGTACTTGCAGGAAGTGGAGGGGATCCGAACCGATGTGCGCGTGGTCAATCTGAGCCTGCTCAATACGCAGTGGTACATCCGTCAAATCCGCGACTACGAGCCGCGCGTGCGCGTAACGCTCAGCGAAGAGGAGATCGACCGCTTGCACGGCGTCATGCTACCGGACGGGCGCGTGATACTGGTCAAGGACATCATGGTCCACCACATCCTTGACGTCAATCCGCAGCGGCCGATCTATGTGGCCGTCACCGTGCCGGAGCTGATGGAACTCGACGAGCACATGGTGATGGAAGGCCTGGTTTTCCGCTACGACGAGGAGGAGGGCGAGCCGGAACGCGTCGATGCGCAGAAGACGTGGCACAACCTGGAAGAAGTCTACCTGTTCGACGGCCTACTCGATGAAGAGGGCTTCTACGACGAGAGTGTCTACAAGGATCCGAATGCGCGCAAGCTCGTGCAGAACTACGTCGCCGCCTACGTCAAGTTGGCGCACAATGCCCTTAGCCAGAACAACGAAGATGAGGCGATGCGCGCGCTCGAGAAGGCGCGGCGCATCAATCCCGACTTCGCCGGCGTGCTCTACACGCTCGGCTACCTCTGGATGAACCAGGGAGCGTACGATCGGGCGGAGGAGGCGTTCCGCGACATGATCGATGCGGGCGACAGGTCGTCGGATGCGTTCCGTCTCTACGGGGCGGCGCTCGAGGCGCAGCAGCGCTACAGCGAGGCGGAGGCGGCCTACCGCGAGGCGGTGCGCCGCCATCCGGAGGAATTCGACAACTACCGCATTCTCTTCACCCTCCTCTGGCAGCTCGATCAGCGCCCCGCGGCGGTGGCCGTGATCGAGAGCTGGCTGGCACGCCATCCCGAGGACGAGGCAACGCGCGCGGCGCTGCGCCAACTGCTGGCCGACTCGAGTGCGGCCGCTCCCGCCGATGGGGGCCGACTCGAGGAAGAGGCGCCCGCGGCGGTGCCGGAGGCGGCGCCCGTGCCGGCGCCGTCCGGGGCGGAGGGGCGCTAGATGGGAGTCGTGCTGGTCACCGGGGCGGCCGGCTTCATCGGCTCGCATCTCTGTGCGCGCCTCCTCGAGCGCGGCGACCGGGTGCGCGCGATCGACAATTTCGACCCGTACTACCACCCGGCCATCAAGCACCAGAATCTGGCTGCACTGCAGCAGGAGGCGCGCTTCGAGTGGGTGGAGGGCGATCTCAACACGGCCGCGCTCAAACCGCTGCTCACTGACGTCGATTGCGTCTTCCACTTGGCGGCGCGCGCGGGCGTGCGTCGCAGTTGGGGGGCGAGCTTCAGCGCCTACGTCGCGGCCAACCTGACGGCGACTCAGCGCCTGTTCGATGCAGTGCGCGACCGGTCGCTGCAGAGGCTCGTCTTTGCCTCGAGCTCCTCCGTCTACGGCGAGCTCGACCGTGCGCTGGCCGGCGGGCAGCCCGCCGGCGGCGAGGATGCGGCCGCGGGCGTCGGGGAGGAGGCGGTGCGCCGGCCGATCTCGCCCTACGGCGTGACGAAGCTGGCCGGCGAGGGGCTGGCCCACGCCTACGCCTCCGGGTACGGCGTGCCGATCGTCGCCCTGCGTTACTTCACCGTCTATGGGCCGCGCCAGCGGCCCGACATGGCCTTTCATCGCTTCTTGCGCGCCGCCTTGGAGGAGCGCCCGGTGACGGTTTACGGAGACGGGGGCCAGACGCGCGACTTCACCTACGTCGACGATGCCGTCGCGGCGACGCTGGCCGCGGCGGAGCGCGGGCGGCCCGGCGGCGTCTACAATGTCGGCGGCGGTTCGCCGGCGAGCGTGCTCGAGGTCCTGGCGACGATCGAGCAGCTCTGCGGCCGCCCGGTGGCGCGCGAGCATCGGCCCTCCCAGCCGGGCGATCCGCGGGCGACGCGCGCGCGGACGGCTCGGGCGCGGGCGGACCTCGGCTACGCGCCGCGGACCGGATTGAGCGCCGGTCTGGCGGCGATGCACGCCTGGATGCAGCGCTTCCTGCAGACCCCGGCGGCGGAGTGTCACGATGAAGCCGATTGAGCTCTCGATCCTGGTGCCCGTCTATAATGAAGAAGAGAGTCTCGCGCCGCTGCACGCGCAGTTGAGCGAGGTGCTGGGGCGGCTAGGGAAGCCCTACGAGCTCGTCTTCGTTGACGACGGTTCGACCGATGGTTCGCTCGAGCAGCTCGCCGCGTTGGCCGA
>Ga0180435_10002138_pt1 | contig 20292 bp, 17 predicted proteins | sample SS_ome_3_FD_132467 | JGI IMG/M metagenome (GOLD analysis project Ga0180435, IMG submission 132467) | Hypersaline lake sediment archaeal communities from the Salton Sea, California, USA - SS_3_S_1 metaG | ecosystem: Environmental > Aquatic > Non-marine Saline and Alkaline > Hypersaline >...
AAAGGGAAGGGAGAAGGAAAGGATTGTTGATTTCTGATCTCGAGTGGCATCTGAAATCAGAAGACAACCATTCTTCGGTTCTTTCTCTGCGGTCTCTTCTCCTCTGCGGTTCAAGAACTCCGCATTGGCAACGATTGGAGTTTGAACCGCAGAGAGGGAGGAGGCCGCGGAGGAAGCAAGAGTGAGAAAGGCTTGTTGGCTACACTCGCAAAAAGCTTGTCACGAAAACAAGCTTTCACGGGTGTGTCATGCAGAGGCCAACCGCACTCTGGCGAGTGCAGCTACGCTTGTCCCTGTTCACGCCCACTCGCTGGCGCTTCGAGCTTGTATTTCTCACGGCAAGTCGATGTTCTTCAGTTCGTAGTCGAAGTCGCGTTTGATGATCGCGGCAGGCGTTTCGTAGACGAGCACGTGATCGTCGGTCAGCTCGCTGATGGGGAACACATAGGCCACGCCGAGTTCGTTGGCGCTGCGCGAAGTTTGCTCGAAGGCTGCCGGCTCGATCCGCTCGCCATCGCCATCGATCAGGTAGGCCGAGTTGTCTTCCACCCAGCCGCGATGAGATTCCAGCGCCGTAGCCGCGTCATCGAAACGCACGGAGAGGCGGGCTTCGTACACCTCGAGGTTCTTCCGCATGCGGCGGAGCACGACCGCGACACTCCCTTTGCGTTGCAGCGCGTCCTCCGCATCCGACGGGCTCTCGAACTCGAACTTCTCAACGCGCCCCGGCACCATCGCGGTGAACTTGCCCGTCAGCGAGGCGATGCGACGTGTGCCGCGATCGGGTAGCACGAAGGGGATGTTGACCGATACCGCCGACGAGCCGCGCTGTGGAATCGCCTCCAGCGACCCGGCCCTGCCCTCGACGGGGATGGTTTCGCCTTCCAGCCCAACGGCTTCTATATGGTTGAGCGACTGTTGCAGAGAGATGGGCGTGATTCGCGGTTCCCAGGCGATTTCGATGTTCAGCCGCAGCGAGCCACCGTTGATGTTTCGCAGTTGACGCATGGCGGCGATCTCGGTCGCCTCGACCCGAAACGGGCCGACGTAACAAGCCCGGCCGTTGCGCGGCAGCGTTTGCTCGGTCTGGTTCACGTAGGCCAGCAGATTTGCTTCGCCGGGGTATCCATAGACAGCGAGCCCGGCGGCGTCGGCGACTTGGTCGAACACTTCCCAAAACGGCTTTTCCGAGACGTCGAGATCGATCAGTTTCGAGCGCGGCACTTGGCCGAAACGGGCGCGGAAGTCGACGAGCCGATTGCCCGACTGTTTTTCGATCTCTGCCAGCACTTCTTCGATCGGTTTTTGTTTGGCCGTCAGCGTCACCAACGAGGGCTGCACGGCCTCGTTCGCCGCTCGGCGTTGCAACGCGACGCGGATCCGCTCCAAACGCACCTTCATCTCGGGCGAGGTGCGAGCCGTGACGCGCGGCAGGTGGTCGAGGACGGCGGGCCCAAGCTCCAAGAGCGACTTCTCAGCGGCATCTCGCCGAGCCAACTCGGGGCTATCGAGATTTCGGGCCAGCATCCGCACGGTCAGCGGCAACTGATCGTCCGTGGCCGAAACCGAGGAAATCGCCAATAACGTCGCCAACCAAACCGCCATTTCCTTCTCCCAGCTAGTTCCTCTCGAGATCGACCGTACGTTCAACCCACATTGTAGGCGGTTCGCCAGGCGCTCGCCAGGAATGTGAAAAAGTAGCCGGTTTCTAGTCACAAGCCACTTGTGGTTGACCTTCACACGGCGACACAATAAGGGGCGGTAAACGAGGAACTGGATGTACCGTGTACTCGGTACCGAGTACGGTAATGTCGTTCGAAATCACAGCACGTTGCCCGCCCGTCGCAAACCAAACAGAAATGAGATCTTCGATGCGATCACAGCTTTGCTCGACGTTGCTATTGGTGACTCTGCCTGCGATTGCTGCGCTTGCTCACGCAAGCGATATCGCTGCCGACGCAATCTATAGTAAGACCGGTGTTCAAGGCGGTCTTGTTGTCCATCTTGGTTGCGGCACTGGGGCACTGACAGCTGGTCTGTGCGCCAACGAGCGTTATCTGGTCGTTGGTCTGGATGCAGACGCCAAGACGGTCGCCAAAGCGCGAGAGGCATTGAGTAGCCAAGGCAAGTATGGCCGCGTTTCGATCCAACAGTACGACGGGCAGACGTTGCCGTTTGTCCGCAACTTGGTCAACCTGCTGGTCGTTAATGACGCTGCCGAGGTGCCGCAAGAGGAAATGATGCGAGTGCTCGCGCCGGAGGGCGTGGCGTATGTGAAGCAGGCAGACGGCTGGCAGAAGACGACCAAACCACGACCAACGGAGATCGACGAGTGGTCGCACTTTTTGCACGACGCGGCCGGCAACGCGGTCGCCAACGACTCCGAAATCGGTTCGCCGCGCAACCTGCGTTGGGTGGCCGGGCCCCGCTGGTGCCGCAGTCACGAAATCCCCAGTAGTGTGGGTGCCGTCGTCACGGCCGGTGGGAGAATCTTCACGATCTTCGATGAAGGGCCAATGGGCGTTTACAAGAAACTGCCGGCCGACTGCAAACTGATCGCACGTGACGCCGCCAATGGCGTGTTGCTGTGGAAGCGATCGTTGACCGGCTGGCAAGAGGAGCAAGGCACGGGCACGGGCAACCGCTGGAACATCCACCACACCATTCCCCGTCGGGTCGTCGTCGCGGGCGATCGCGTTTTCGTGACGCTCGGTTTCCTCAATTCGCCGGTCTCGGTTCTGGATGCGGCCACCGGCGAAACGCTTGTCGAGGCGCTGCCCGGCACCGTGGGGGCGGACGAAATCCTCGTCTGCGACGACGTGTTGATCGCCAAGACCACGAATGATCGGTCGGCGGGGGCGTCGCAACGTTTCGGCAAAGATGCACTCGCCGATTCGCTCGTAGCGGTCGACGTGAAAACCGGCAAGCAACTCTGGAAGATCAAACAAACCCAGGTCGTCCCCTACGCGCTTTCTGCCGCGGAGGGGCGCGTGGTCTATCACAACATGGACCAACTCGTCTGCCTCGACTTGAAAACCGGCGACGAGGTTTGGACGTGTCCCAATAAGATCAACTCGACGGTGGGCGGAGGCAGCACGCTGACGATCGTCGACGGCGTCGTGCTCTATCACGGGCATACCGTCGTCGCCGCACCGCCAAAACCGGCTGCGAAACAACCCAAAAGGAAGCCGGGCAGCGCGGCTCGATTGACTGCCGTCTCGCTGGCCGATGGAAAACAGCTCTGGCAGGAGCGCGGCGCCGGCAGCCTGGCCGCGGCATGTACACAACCGACCGATCTGTTTGTGATCGACGGCAACGTGTGGTGTGGCAGTTCGCTCACCGCCCGAGACTTGAAAACAGGCGAGCCGACGAAAACGTTGTCGATCGGCAAGACAATTTCGCCGGGTCACCACTACCGCTGCCATCGCGGCAAGGCGACCGAGAAGTTTTTGATTTGGCCGAAGCGCGGGGCCGAGTTCCTCGACGTGACGGGCGACCAGCACATGCGCAACGATTGGCTCCGGGCTCCCTGCTTCACCGGGGCGACGCCGGCCAACGGTCTGCTCTACGTACCGCCGAGCCAGTGTTTCTGTTACCCAGGCGCCAAGGTGTTTGGCTTTCTCGCTCTCTCGACTGAAGACAACAAACCGCTCGTGCCGGCGACCGACGCCAACCTCACCAAGGGGCCGGCGTACAATTCCGGCCGTGATCCTCGCTTGACGGATGCGGACTGGCCCCGTTATCGGGCGAATGGGCAACTGAGCGGATCGAACACGGCAATCGTCTCGCCCGAAGTGACCAAGAAGTGGCAGATCCAACTCGATGGCCCGGTCACTCAACCCGTCGTCGTTGGCAACAAGCTCTGGGTTGCCGAGAAACAGACGCACCGCATTCGCTGTTTCGACACGGAAACCGGCGAGGAGCGTTGGAGCTTCACCGCAGGCGGGCCGATCGACTCCTCGCCCACTTGGGATCGTGGCCGGATTATCTTCGGTTGCCGAGATGGCTGTGTCTATCATCTCTTAGACTCCAGCGGCGAGTTGGTTTGGAAGTTCCAAGCGGCTCCCGACAACCGCCAAACGGTCTCCTTCGAGCAGGTCGAGTCGCTCTGGCCCGTTCACGGCAGCGTGGCGGTCGAAAATAACGTGGTCTATTTCGCGGCGGGGCGATCGTCGTTCCTCGATGGCGGCATCGTTGTCTACGGCCTCGACGCCGATAGCGGCGACGTCCGTTACCGTCACGTGCTCGAGGGCCCTTGGCCAGACGTGATGACCGAGACCGGCACGCCGTTCGCCATGGAGGGTGCGCTCCCCGACTTGATCGTCAGCGACGGCGAGCACCTCTACATGCAGCGGATCAAATTCGATCTCGAACTGAATCGTTTGCCGACGACTCAGGAGAGCAGCCTCGGCGAATTGGATATGGGCGGCAAGCATCTCACAGCGACCGGCGGCTTCCTCGACGACACCGGCTTCGACCGCGTCTATTGGATGCACAGCCGACGTTGGCCCGGCTTTTATTTCGCGCAGCAATCACCCAAGGCGGGGCAGCTCGTGGTGTTCGATGACGCGACGACGTATGCCGTCAAATATTTCTATCGTCGCATTATGTGGAGCCCGGCGTTCTTGCCGGCCGAGCACGGTTATCTGTTGTTCGCGGATGACATCGACAACGAACCGATCCTGACGGGCAAGGGTGAGACCGCCACGGCGATCGATTGGTTGCCCAAAGAGTCGGCGACGGATAAGTTCCGGCGCGGCGGTCGGGGCGTTGAAAAGGGAACGGGTTACATGCGGGCTGCCCCAGCCAAGTGGCAGAAGATGGTGCCGGTGCGCATCCGTGCGATGGTCAAGGCGGGCGACGTGCTGTTTGCGGCCGGCCCGAAAGATCAGTTGGATCCCGACGATCCCTACGCACAGTTCGAGGGCCGCGACAGCGTCTTGGTGGCCTACTCGGCCGAAGACGGTTCGCCGATCCATACCCAGAAACTTGAATCCGCCCCCGCGTTCGACGGTCTTTCCGCCGCTGGCGAGCGACTTTACCTCGCGACCCTTGATGGCAAGATCATTTGCTTTGGGGAGTGAACATGACCGACCCCCTCACCAACGCGACCGATCGACAACTTGCCGAGGCGATCGAGGACAATGGCGTTGACGGTTGCCTGAACTGGGCTCGGTGGCCGGGGATGGAGCGGCACGACGACGAGCATCTCAAGTGGACGATGACCGATGTGCCGTTCCCGTTCTTTAACAATGCATTCTTGCCGAACATGGGTGAGCAGGAAGTTGAATCGACCGTAGGTGGTGTGCTTGATATCGCCTGCGAACGAAACGTGCCGATGTTCTTTTGGACCGGCCCTACCACCCGGCCAGTCGACTACGGCAAGCGTTTGATCAACATGGGGTTTCAGCACGGCTTCGAAGCGTCAGCCATGGCGATCGACCTCAGTACGTACGATGGACTTTCTAGTCCGTCGGGGGAGTCGTGCGGTGGGCCTCCCGACCCGGTGCTCGACTGCGTCGTGCGAGAAGTTGCCGACGAAACGCTGCTCGCGCAGTGGTGTCAGGTGATGGCGCCGACATATGAGTTTCCCGAATTCGCCGCGGAAACCTGGATGGAAATCTTGCTGCACATCGGCCTTGGTCCCAGTTCGTCCTTTCGGCACTTTGTGGGCTGTGTGGACGACGCACCCGTGGCTTCGGCGTCGCTCTATCTGGGTTATGGCGTTGGAGGGATTTCCAGTGTCGCCACGTTGCCCGAGTACCGCCGGCGCGGCATCGGCACGGCAATCACGCGGGCCGTGCTTGAAGAAATCCAACAACTGGGTTACCAATACTCAACACTGTTTGCCTCGTCGATGGGCCGATCGATTTACGAGCGGCTCGGTTTTCGCGAATACGCCAAGGGCAACTGTTATGTTTGGATGAATCAAGAGAATGGATCGGGCGAGCCGTAGTTCCTGACCCCCGATCCCTGACCCCCGACCCGAAGAAGACCTATGAAACAAACGTGGTGGATCGAAATCTCGCTGGCCGATCGCGGCATGACAGCCGCGCAAGCCAAACAACTACGCAACGTGATCGAAGACCAAATTGAACCGACAGGCATCGGTCAGGTGGTCGGTGGCGGTTGCGCTACGGACGGATCGAGCATCGACCTGGAACTTGAAGTCCACAACCCCTTCGAGGCCGAGAGTTTCATCATCGCTCTGCTGGATCACTGTGACTTGAGAGAGAACGCAACCGTTCGCGTGGAGGAATGAACGTCCGACCGGACCCGTCGACGGCGATAGAAAGAACTCTTGATGAAACACGTGACTGTAATTGCCTCGGTTGTCCTTCTGTCGATTTGCGCGCAGATTGCACGCGCCGCCGAAAACCTCGACGGTGCTCCAGGGAAGGTCTTTCGGGTAAACGAAGCGGAGAAATGCTTCGAACTACTCAAAGAAACCGTCTTCGACCCAGAAACCGGCGTAGGCAAATCGCGGCACACCGTCTATTGGAGCGATCGAACGAAGTTCACCAAGGTCTCGGGCAAAAAGGGAGAAGTTCAAACGCCGGCCCAGGCCAAGGACCTGCTTCGAGGTTTCTGGAAAGCAACTGTGCGCGGCAGTCGCATCGATGGTCGGTTCGTGCTGACCGGCGCAGAGATCGTCGCGCTGCCCAACCCTCGCACACGGGACGATCCGAACCTGCCCCGCGTCTTGGTGATCGGCGACTCGATCAGCATGAACTACCACGATTCGGCGAAAGCTGCCCTGGCCGGCAAGGCGAACTACTATCGCATCGAAGGCAACGGCGGACCTTCTGACCGCGGCGTCTCACACATGGAAATGTGGCTGGGCGACTATACACAACCGGGTTTGCGCTGGGACGTGATCCAATTCAACCATGGGCTGCACGGCCTCAAACAACCCTACGACAAGGCGACAGACACTTGGGGCGAGCATCAGGTCGCGTTGGAGGACTACAAGAAAAACCTCGCCAAGGAGATCGAAATCCTCCAACGAACGGGGGCAACCTTGATTTGGTGCACCACCACTCCCGTGCCCAACAGCAATTTCGGCAGATACGCCCGCCGCAAAGACGAAGACTTGGTTTTCAACAAGGCGGCTCTGGAGGTCATCAGCCAGCATCCGAAGATCCAGGTCAACGACCTCAACGCATTCATCCGCCAGTCGAAGGCTTTTGACGAGTGGCGCAAAGGGACCGACGATCCCAATTACAAAATCACTACCGACTGGGGTGCTCTCGACGGCTACCACGCCCCCGGTCGAAACCCCGGCAATGTGTTCCCCCGCGCCAAGTCGGCCGCCTGGACCCTCGATGCCGTCGAGTCGCCGCGCAACAGCGGTTGGTTCCTTTGCGCGCTGGCCGCTCGTCGAGCGCTCACGTTCATGGAGCAACAACCGGAAGTCGACGCCGAACGGCTCGGTGTGTATGGGCATTCGATGGGCGGCAAGCTGACGGTGATGGCGTCCGTCGACTCGCGCGTCAGAGCTGCCGCGCCCTCCTGCGGAGGCATCAGCGATCGTTACAACAAAAGCGACCTCTTCTGCGCGACGTTGGGCGACGACGTCAGTCTCAAGCAGATTTCCTGCCCGATCATCTTCCTCAGCCCGTCGAACGATTTTCACGGACGTATTGGCGATCTGCCCAAGGCGGTCGCGGAGATCAACACCGACGGGTGGCGAGTCACCTGTTCGCCACACCACAACCATCAAGACACGCCGCCGTTCGAAGTCGCCACGATGCTGTGGATAGATCAGCACTTGAAAGCCGGATTTGCGCTGCCCAAAACGCCGCAAACGCAGTTGTCGCTCAAGACTGACGGTGGCGTGCCGATGCTGAGCGTTCGGCCGGACGACTCGCGGCAGATACTCTCGGTCGATGTCTTCTACACACAGCACGGCAAGGAAAACGAAACTCCGCAAGATCACGAGAACACCAAGCGCGGCAGCGACGCGCCCATGCGCATCATCGGCAAGCACTGGAAGGGCCCGGAGCCAAAATTTCGCAACCTGCGTTGGACGTTGCCTGAAGACTAACCCCCCCCGAATTCCTTTTCTCTGGAAGGTGCGGTGATGTTTCCGCTTCCGTTGACATGCTTTGAAGAGTACATGTTGCGTGAAGACTGCCCGGCCTATCCGATGCTCGGATTCTTTCGGTTGCGCTTCACGGGATTCCTCGATCGCGAAGCATTCGAAGAGTCGGTGGATCGTGCTGTGGAACGTCACGCCCTCTTGCGCGCCACGATAGCTCAAACGAATCGAAAACGGCTTCACTGGGAGGATCATCCCGATTGGCGGCCGGTGGTTCAATGGCAGCCCCAGACGAACGAGTATGGTTTTCCGAATGCCGACAACGGTGATCTGGCAGAAACATCGCTGACCCGCATCTGGGTTGTCGAGCGGGAGTCAGGCCACGATGTGTTTCTACAAATTCATCATTGCTGCGCGGATGCCTTGGGTGCGAGTATGGTGTTCGAAGACTTGCTCGTTGGCTATGCGGCGAACCTGCGGCCGGCATCTGAACCGATCGAGCTGCCCGCACTGAAGGCAGATCTTCTTCTGGACCGCGGTGCGCCGGGCCAAACGGTTTGGAAGTTCTTAAAAACCTTTCATCAGCGATTGCTTGGTTTCGGCGGGGCTCACAAGTTCCTGCTGCATCGTCCGACTCCGTTGATGCCCACCAAAGATCCACCCGACCGTACCACTCCACCCACGCAGTTCCCCACGCCGGTGATCGTGACCCTCACCCAGGATGAGACAAAAGCGCTGCTGGCGACGGCGAAATCGCTCGGTGTTACCGTCAATGACTTGCTGCTGCGCGATCTCTTTTTAGCAATGGATGTGTGGCAGGAGCAACACGTGACTGAACGCGACGGCGACTGGTATCGCATCTATGTTCCCGTAAACGTACGAACTGCGGCGGAACGATCGATGCCGATGGCGAACTCAATGAGTTTGTTCTTCCTTGAACAAAAGGCCGGGAATCTACCGACCAAGGATGTCTTGCTAAAGAAACTGCATGATCACATGCTACGCGCCACCAAACGGCAGTTGAAATACACCTTCCTGATTACACTGGGGTTGGCGCGAACTCTCGGCAACGGCATTGCCACAACGACAAGTGCCGATAAGTGTTTCTCGACCACTTGTTTGTCAAACCTGGGGCCAGTGTTCGACCGCACGCCGTTGCCTCGCCGCGATGGCAAGATTGTTGCAGGCAATGTCGAGTTGGAAGCCGTCGACTTCGTGATCCCTTTGCGTCGCTATATGAACGCCGCCTTCTGTGTCTATACCTACGCAGGGCGGTTGCGCATCTTGATGCACACCGACCCACGCGTTTTGAGCGACGAACAGACACGAACACTGCTCGAGACATTTACGGACCAAATCCGCGAGACGATTGCCCCAAACCTCTCGGCTGCCGACTGACACTTCCGCGCCGCCGTTGTGCTCGAGAGATCAGGCTGCCTTTTGAGACGCGGCAACCGGTTGCGGCTTGCGGCCCTCGCTTGCCAACCGTGTGTTGCAACCCGCGGCGTGTGCTTCCGGACGTATCAGAGCAAGCTCGACGGTCATACCCGGACCATACGCGATGGCTACGCACGGCAGCGGCGCCTCTTCGCGACGCAGCTTTTCGAGGACAAACAACACGGTCGGAGACGACATATTTCCGTACCGCTCAAGCACTTCCCAACTCGCCGCAAGGTCTTGGTCCGCAAGGTCAAGGGCGCCGGCCGTCGCTTGGAGGATCTTTGGACCACCGGGATGAACCGCCCACGATCGAATGTCGTGCGTTTTCAGCCCCGATTCCGCCAGCCATTTATCGACCAGCGGACGAAGGTGTTCTTCGATGAGCCCAGGCACCTTGCTCGAAAGACGGATATCCAGGCCGTGGTCTCCAATCGCGACGCGTAAGTTGTCGCGTGATGAATGAACCAGGCAGCCCCCCGAAGTTTCCACGCGCCAATCGAGATTCGAGTCGCCTATGCCAACCAGGGCGGCAGCGCCATCGGCAAAGATGGCGTTTGATACCAACTTCTTGGGCTGGGGATCCAAATCGTAGTGGACGCTGCAGATCTCCCAAACGCACATCAGAACGACGGCCGAAGGATCTGCCGTGGCAAACGAGTTGGCAATCCGCAATCCGTTGATCGCGGCCGAGCACATCATCATTCCCACATTGGTTCGTTCCACCGTGCAAGGCAACCCCAAACGTTGGATCAACTCGGTATCTACTCCGGGAGCCGATCCGACCGTACTCGAAACAGTTATCAAGTGGGTCACTTCGTCGGCAGTGCGCCCCGATTCGGCCAAAGCTTGGCGGGCAGCCTCTTCAGCCAAAGAGTTCGCCACCTCACTTGCGTTTTCCAACCGCGCTACGGTTGTAGGATTGCCATCCTCGCGAAGCCGCGTGGCGAGACGCGAAGAAATCGCTCCGCGGTCGAGAATGGTCGATACCAACTTGGGAGCGACGCCGATATGACGCCGAGCAATCTGCGTCTTTGGATACAATCGTTCCAGCATCTCGTGCAAGCTTGGATCGCTACCCACCAGCTTGCGCGCGATTTCGAGCGACTGTTCTTGCGAAACGAAATCCTTAGGGACGGCCGTGCCCATGCCAAGCAAAGAAAGCGCCATCCCTGTCCTTTCTCATACAACCAAGTAGTCGGAGTCGCATTTCGACACGCAGGGTAAATTTGCAGAAAATGCGTCGACATTATGGCGTGAACCCCGAAACTTGTCAAACTCGATCTATGATGCGATTTGTTGTGCGCGGCGACTGAATGGGACGCTTCAAGACAACGGAAGTGGGGTGTGATGCTAGCGGGCGTCACTGCCGCGCTGTCAAGGCGTCACCGGGATCAAACCCTCGCGTTGAGCCCATTTCAGCGCGGCTTGGATCCCCTCCCGAAAATCAATATCCGGACGATAGCCGAGGATCCGTTTGGCTTTGTCGATGGAGTAGTCGAGGCGGCACAGGAGAAACGTGGGTGACGACCAGCCCGTCGGCACGCAACAATCTCAGTCGTTGCGGGTGCCTGCGATGCCGCGACTATCTCTGTAGCAATCCATAAGAGAAATACCATGCTCTGTCTTCGCCCACTTGTCATCGTACATCTGCAAGTACGACATCATCGTCTTCTGCTTGTCTAGGCCATCGAATGTCCAGAAATCAGCGTGGCGAAGAAGGTACCCTGGGATGTTCTCGATTGCGTCCATCAAGTCATGAATCTGTTGCTCGCGTGTTTCTGGGTCGCCCATCTTGTATCGAATAAGCATGCGTGCATGAAGGATGGCCTGCCTCATGACTACAGTAAACGCCGTAAAGCCAGGTTCCGGAGCATCGGTACGTGGTTTGTTGTTTGATATCATCTTCACGACCTACGCGCCAGCCTCGATACGCCAACTCCTACCGCCCCATGGCTTCGGCTTTTTCCAAGATGCTGGGGCGGGCGGCTTCCATGATGTCCTTCACGTCTTCATACCGCATGGTGCGACCGGCGAAAGAGCGGTTCTCGACAGCGCCGAGAAACCGCGATCGAAACTCCTCCAGGTTGCTGCCGTAGATGTGGTAACTGTCGGCCATGTGGCAGTAGCGACCGACGCGCACGGCGCGGCCGCTCAATTCGGCGACCCGTGCGGCGATGCGCTCTTGCAACTGGACCAGGGCGAAGATGTTCATGAACGCGGCCTTGTAGGCGTCGTTGCTACGGAACCGCACGTTCATGTTCAGCCAGGCCTCGCCGTCCGATTCGGTAATGCGACACCAAATACTCTGCAGGCAGGCCGGGTCGTAACACGAGCGATCTTCCCACACCTTCCAGGTAATCGCCTGCGCTCGGCGGGTGAAGCCCGAGTCGGCCAACTGGCGGCAGACGGTTTCGATCTGATCGATCGTCTCGGCAAGCGTCGGCACGGAATACGCAAAAAGACGCTGATGGTATGTGTATTCCCAACGGGTGTCGTCCGGGTTTTCGGCGTCGCGCACGCAATGGTCTTTGATGCCGTCGCAGACCTCCATCACGTATTCCTGCAGGTCCTCGAACCCGCCCGGCATGTCGCGATGGATGCGCGGTTCGCTGAGCGGATCGGTGATCGTGAGCACCATCGTGGCGTCCTTGCTCGGCGGATCGCCGGGCTTGTCGTACTGCGTGCTGATGTCGCAGCCCGACTCATAGAGCTTCAGCAGAGAACTCTCCCACGCCCGGGCGATACAGTCTCCCTCAGCCGACAGTACAGGAATACCGTTCATAGCGCCTTCCTTTGCGATCACATTTTGTGTTGACGAGTAGAAGCCGCTATTTTCGGTGTGCGCCGCGGTCGCTGCAAGTATGTACTCTGAGTCCGCGACAGGGAGACTGCAAAGCCAGGATTTCGCGTCATTCCTGCGCAGGCGGGAATCCAGAGGCCCCGCGCGGATCACCGGGATCCCGCTGGCGTCCGTCAATAGCCGAGCCACAACGACGATCCGGATTCCGGGCCGACGTTGCGGACCGGCTGTTCTTTCATCGACGTGACGCAATGGTCTTCGCAAACAGCCTCACTCTTCCCCGCCGCCGGCGAGGTCGCGAAGTTCCGACCAGGCGGTTTTGGCGAAATCCGAGGCGGAGAGGGTCAGCTTCTCGCGGCGATCTTCGATCTTCTTATTCGCCTTCGCCACGAGTCTGCTCTCCTGCTGGTCGAGCTTGCGGCGAATGACGCCCTCCAGCGCGCGGCCCAATTCCTTGGCGATGTCGCCGCCGATCCGGCTGATCCGCGTAACCCGAAAACCGAGCATCTGAATATCGGCCGCGGTCACCTCGGGGTCGAGGGCCACAGTGGGCGGAAACTGCGTCGCGTTGAAGCGAACACCGAACTTGCACGAGAGTCGCAGCCGTACGTCGGCCTCGGCGTCGGCGCTCATCGCAATGAGTTGCACGCCTCGTTCCCACTGCGCGATGCGGCCGTGGGCGAGCAGCTTCGCGGTAACGACCGCGTCGAACGCCACCCGGCCATCGCCCGTCTCCGCCACGTTCTCGATCTTGATGTCGAACTTCTGATCGGGGTCGTGCAGCCGGATGCGGTAGTAACGCCACGAGCCGTGATTGACGTCCTTATGCATCTTGATCGGCTTGAGCACGATGCCGTCGCGTTCCCACTTCACGCCACGCACGACCCGCTTCTTGCCGCCCCATTCGTCGTCGTCATCGTATTGGTGCGGGATGTATTGCAGGACGATGTCGGTAACCAACTCGTGCAGGCTCTCCGGCGATTGTTCGGTTTGCTCTGCTAGCGTTGCTGGCACGAAAACGGTCGTGACAGCGATGACGGCGAGGTAGAGATGGTAGCAAGTGGACATTGATCGGCGTCCTCACACGTACGGAGGTTGTGTAGCTTAACTTTACCCTCCCTTCGGGAGGGTCGGACGCGGTAGCGGCCGGGGAGGGCTTCGAAAACCCGGGTTTCGCCCGCGATTCGCCCTCCCCGCTCGTTCCTCGCGACCCTCCCGGAGGGAGGGTGAAGCAACTTAATTCCTGGGAAAAACGAAGGTTAAAAGCTGCACAACTTCTACGAGGGCGAATACAAGCTCGAAGCGCAAGCGATTGGGTCTGCTAACGAAACCGGTGGCTTCCAAAGGAAAGAGTACGCGGCTGCCTGCGAAGAGGAAAGGGCATTTCGCGGCGCGGTTCGCACACCGCACGGCATTGACGCGGTCGGCCGCAACGTCTACAGTCCCCGACCCGAAAACAACCGGGCGAGTCACGACCCGAAGCGTGAGCGAGGGGCGCACAGGAAACGCACTTCGTCCCTGGTTCACGCTTCGGGTTACGATGCTCACACCATCCACACAAGGATGCAAACATGCCGCGATTTACGGGTTCCTTGTCTCTGCAAATCGACGTGGAACGTCACCTGCGCTCGATCCCCGACATGCAAGACAAAACGGTCGTCGACGTACCCGCCGGCGACGGTCGAACGTCCACCGCGCTCAAGGACCTGGGCGCCAAGGTCATCCCTTGCGATCTCTTCCCCGAGTTCTTCGACGTTGAAGGGTTGGAGTGTCGCAAGGCCGACCTAATGGCAACATTGCCGATCCCCCAGGCCTCGGCCGACATCCTGATTTGCCAGGAGGGCATCGAGCATCTGCCAGACCAACTCCACGCCTTCCGCCAGTTCAACCAGGTGCTCAAGACCGGTGGCCGACTGTTGGTGACCACGCCGAACATCTCGAACTTGCGAGCGAAGTTGGGCTACCTCTGTAACGAAGCCGAAGTCTTCAGCCGACTGCCCGCTACCGAGACCGACGCAATCTGGTTCGGCAACGATGCGGCCGACGAAGTCTATTTTGGGCACGTGTTTCTGGCCGGCGTGCAGCGATTGCGCGTGCTGGGACAGATCGCCGGTTTCGAACTTAAAAGCGTGCTGAGCACGAAGATCAGTTGGGGCTGCGTCGCTCTGAGCGGGTTCCTGCCGCTGATTGCCGCGACGAATCTGTACGCCCATTGGCGCAGCCAGCGCCGCCTGCACAAGGACATCGAAAGGGACTGGGCTCACGGCGTCCATACCGAGGTCATCAAGTTGAACCTCCACCCCAACGTCCTCTTCTGCAAGCAGTTGTTCCTCGAATTCACAAAGACCAAGCAGTCGGGCGAGGTCGGCCGCGAGCTGCACAAGAAGCTGAAAGCGGCGTAGGGGAAAGAGAAGGGGCCGAGGGGTTGAGGGACAAAGGGGGTTGAGTGTGCCTACGCGAGCGTGGGACATACGATCTCCACACTCCCGCTGGCAGCACTTGGCCAGTACAATGGATATTGTAGCTGCCGTCGCCAGACGGCGGGAATCCACGCTCTGGTGAGCGAAGCCACTGTTGTGCATGCCCACGCAAGCGTGGGACATGGCACCCAGCTTCTCCGATCCCTGACCTCCGGCCCCTCCGCCCCCATGATTCTCCTGATCGACAACTACGATTCGTTCACTTACAACCTCGTGCAACGGTTGGGGGAGCTTGACCCGTCGCTTGACCTGGCGGTGCATCGCAACGACAAGATCACGCTCGACGAAATCGAGGCAGCCAAGCCGAGTCATCTGATCATCTCGCCCGGCCCCTGCACGCCGAACGAGGCCGGCATCTCGGTCGAGTGCGTCAAACGGTTCGCCGGCCGGTTGCCGCTGTTGGGCGTGTGCCTCGGACATCAGTCGATTGGGCAGGCGTTCGGAGCCGAGATCGTGCGAGCCAAGCGGCTCATGCACGGCAAGACCGACCACGTCTATCACGACGACCAGGGCTTGTTCGCTGGGCTACCTAACCCGATGACGGCGACGCGGTATCACAGCCTCATCATCGCCCCCGGTACGCTGCCGAAGGAGTTCGAGGTCACGGCCTGGTGCGACGGCCCCGGCGGCGAACGCGAGATCATGGGCATCCGTCACCGCGAAATGCCGCTCTTCGGTTTGCAGTTTCATCCTGAGAGCTTCTTAACCGATTGCGGCCCCGAGATGCTGCGGCGGTTTATCGAGCTGAACCAACCGCTGGCTGCGTAGGCGAGAGCTTTGCGCTCTACCGACCAAACCAAAAGCCCAGCACGGGTATACCGACCAGGAACAACCAGCCGAAGAAGCTGATCAGGATCGACGGTGAGGGCGTGTCGATGTTCCCGCCCCGACCGATGTAGCCCGTGAAACCGCCAAGTTCGTCGGGAAACCAGATCAACGCCAGGGGAATCAGCAGATAGACACATAGCCTGAGCACGCCGACTTCGATCCCACCGGACGCCACGATGTAGGCAATGACGTATCCCAGTGTGATCAACAGGCTCAACAGCTTGCCGATTGTCACCTGCATGCAAACGTCCCTGCTTTTCTTTGTTCGTATCACCACGGACACACGAAAGCTATTCGGCCTGCCTTTGCAAATCTTCACACAATCCTGCCGCCAAATCTCTCTGGCCTCGACCGACGAATCCTCGTACCCTTGTAGGGGTGAATCGGCTGGCTTGCGGCGACGCCTGCGTCGCGTTAGTTCTCCTTCGACCTTCGTTATTCCTTGTTCGATATTCGATATTTCCGAAACGCAACCGGCCGGGACCGTCGAAAGTGGCGGACGCCATGAGTGCGAGACTAATTCAACGGTATTGGGGCAAGCCCCGCCGCGAACAGGTTTTCCATGGATAGCTTCAATCTATCACCGCAGCGGCCGCCACAACCGCAGTATTCGACCGATCGACCGTCACTCGATGAAGAGCTGGAACGGTCGACGGCCGTGCGACAATTCACGCCGGAACCGCTGCGCAAGGAAGAGCCAAAGAGCACACAGACGTCGAGCTCAGAGCCAACATCAGACGCAACCAAGAAACCAAAATCAACCAAGGCCAAAAAACCGAAGTCCACGACCGAAGCCTCAGTTCGAAAAACGCGTTGGTTCTTCACAACCTTGCCATTGTTCCTGTTGGGTGGGGCGATGTTGTGGGCGGCGTTTCCACCGCTTTCAATCTGGCCGCTGGCGTGGGTCGCGCCGGCGCTGTGGATCTATCTGATTCGTCCGCGGCGGATGCCGGGCTGGCGTCCTTACTTGATGATAACGATCGTGGCCTTTGGCTTTTGGATGGCGCTGTTTCAGGGCATTCGGCTCGCCCATTGGGGCACGGCGCTCGGCTGGCCGTTCCTTTCGGCATACCTCGCGCTCTATCCGCTGTTCTTCATCTGGATCTCGCGGGTCGCCGTGCATCGCTTGCGCGTGCCGTTGATCTTCGCCGCCCCGATTGTTTGGGTCGGTTTGGAGTTGCTCCGCGGCCACGCCCTGACCGGGTTTTCGATGGCGCTGCTCGCCCACACGCAGGCGGGCATGCCGATTCTGATTCAGGTCTCCGATCTTGCCGGCGGATATACGTTGAGCTTTGCGATCATCGCCGTCGCCGCCTGTTTCGCTCGCGTCGTTCCCTGCGGCGAGAAACGCTGGGCATGGTGGCCCGCGCTGCCAATTGTGGCCATCGTCGGCGCGACAGCCGGCTACGGTCACTTTCGACTCAACGAAACGTTGCCCGAGGACAACCGCTCCGCCAAGGTCGCGTTGATTCAGGGTTCGATCGACACGGTGTTCGACGGTGTCGACCGCAGCGAAGGAACTTTCTCGCAGTATCTGCAAATCACTGACGATGCCACGGCGGAACATACCGACCTCGACTGGGTCGTCTGGCCGGAATCGATGTTCGCCTACCCAATGCTCGAAAGCGCCGATGATCCGCAAGTGCCTGCCGGGATGAACAAAGCCCCCGACGACGTGAAAAAGCACTGCCTCGATTCGCAACGTTTCTTTGCGCAACGGGCTGAGGATGTTGTTCGTGGCGCGCAAAGAACGCGCAATGTGCCGGCGCTGGTTGGGGCGTCGGTTGCTAGTTTCGGCGAGGATGAATTCCGTCACTACAACACCGCGTTCTGGATGGGCTACGATGAACGTGACCGCCATGTTGAAGTGTTGCGCTACGACAAAATGCATCCGGTGATGTTTGGCGAATACATTCCACTGGGCGATGTGTTCCCGGTGCTCTACGACCTCACGCCGCTGAGCACGGGGCTATCAATCGGCGATCGACCGGCTGCGTTTTACGCGGGCGATCTGCGTTTTGCGCCGAGCATCTGTTTCGAAAACACAGTGCCGCATTTGATCCGCCGACAGATCGCTCAGCTTTCGGAGCACGACTTGCCGCCCGACGCGCTGGTGACCATCACCAACGATGGCTGGTTCAAAGGTTCGACGATTCTCGACTTCCACGCCTTCTGCGGTGTGTTTCGCGCGGTTGAAAACCGCAAACCGATGTTGATCGCGGCGAACACCGGCATCTCGGCAGTGATTGACGGCAACGGCCATGTGCAGCAGGCGGGACCGCGTCGCGAGACGACCTATTTGGTGGCCGAAGTGCGTCCTGACGGCCGGCAGAGTCTCTACACGACGATCGGTGATTGGCCAGCCGTGGGGTGCCTGGCGCTGACGGGGATCGTAGCGCTGATTGGATTTGGGGCTTGGTTTTTCGAGAAACCAAACGCCCCGGCCGAGGAATCCCCGAAAAAAACCAGTTAAGCCGGAAATAAATACCCCTTCCAGTGCCGAAAACGAGATAAGAGGCGCGCGTCTCGCCAAAACGGCATGTACGCAACACATTGTTTTGCGTAACGTATTGGCGCGTAACCCATTAGTGCAGAATGTTGGTTGGCGGGGTGGTCGGAATGCAACGGCTGTACAGCCACCCAATTTACCCAGGCAATCGATTTTAACGTATAGTTTGTTGACATTGGCCGGTTACGGTGACTATACTGAACGAGTCAACGGAGTCGTTGTATCTACTGTCGCCAAAACGACTTGAGTGGTCCAGAGCGTGGTTTGCCACGTCGGCTGGCGGGGTAACCCCAACCCCAGGCCCAAAAGCTAACACAACTCGCGGCTCAAGGTGCCGATTGGCATCGGTGTCGGACGAGCAATTAAAGGAACCTCATTCATGACACTCCTTGGCAAGATTTTCACCGTCCTCATCTTCCTGATGAGCATCTTCTTCATGGCGTTCTCGGTGGCTGTCTACGCGACGCACCGCAACTGGCGCGAAGCCGTGATGCGTCAACAGGCAGAAGGCCCCGAAAAGCCGCTCGGCTTGGCACTTCAAAAAGACCAACTCAAGAAGAAAATTGCCGAGCTTGAGGACGATAAGCTGGACCTGCAAACTCGTGCCGATCAGGAGCGAGCCGCTCGACGTCAGGCTCTCGCCGCCTTGGAAGCCCAGGTTGCCCAACTGCGGACCGACCTTGCCTCTGCTCAACAAACCAACCTCGCCTCGGATGCAAAAATCACCGAATTGATCGAGCTTTCCAGTGTGAAGAGTCAAACGCTAGACGGCCTGCGGGTGGAAACCGTCGACTTGCGCGACAATGTGATCGTCGCCCAACGCGAACGCGATACGCACCTGAAAAATGCGACCGCTTTGCAGGACCAGATTCACCAACAGCGCGGCCAGTACACTCGCCTGAACGAACGCAATACACAGTTGACCGAGCAGATTGGTAAAGCGAAGAAGGTCATGGATGCGTTCGATATTACGGAAGACACGCCGATTGACGGCATTGCTCCGCCGATCGACGGTGTGGTGCTCGCGGTCAGCACGCGTAGCGGCGCCGTCGAGGTTTCCGTCGGCAGCGACGACGGCCTGCGTGAGAACCACGAGATGGACGTTTCCCGCAAAGGGGCATACATCGGCCGCATCCAAATCAAGAAGACCGCTCCCGATCGGGCCGTTGGCATCATCGTCGGCTCGCGCAAGGGCATGATCATGAAGGGCGATACCGTCCGCACCCGTCGCGACTAACGACCGCTCTTATCTCAAAGGAAACAAAATCGTGTCGACCGATTTGAATACAACCATCGCCGACGACGTGAAGGTCGTCAAACCGCGCACGAACGTCTATACGATGATGCTCATCCTGGCGCTAATCGCCATCTGCATCTCGTGCCTGCTGCTCTACTTTGAGTTGGAAAGCTACAAGACCGAAGGTTCTGACAAGTGGCCGTGGGAGGTAAGCATTCCCACTTCGATGAAGGTCGTCCAGCCAGAGACACCTGCCATTGCGGAGTTGCAGATTGAGGCGCCGGCACGACCCTCCTGGGACCAGCCGTATGTAGTGCGCCGCTGTTAGCGCGGAGCCTCACTTCGCTCATTCCAACCTCTCTCGCAACACCGCCCTTTTGTGCATGCCGCGGTTGATCATGCGCAGGGTCGTCCACACGCGCCGCCATCCGCCGGCTTTGATGCAACTGACGATCGCCGCGACCAGCAATAGCGCCAGTCCCCAGGCGAGCCAGTGCCCTACCAGCTACGTAGGCTGTAACAAGGCCGCGCTAGTCAGCGCACAACCGAACAGGCGATTCGATCGAAAGAAGACGAAAAACGATGAGAACCAAATGCACCGCGACCGATGTTCGTCGCGCGAATGCGCGCCGCACACAAATTACCGACCGCAATGTTTCATAGGCCGCACCTCCCGTTAGATGAGTTTGGGAAACCGGGTGCGGCGCAAGACAACCTCTTCTACTTTCCTTGTAGCACAAGACGGTGATTTGTGCAACGTTTTGGCGACCTCGCAGGACAACTGCAATGCGCTGCATGGGTGGCTGGAGTTGAGGTTCATCCGACTAAAGCGTACTTGGGAACTCGCGTACCAATCGACTGTCGATCCGGGGCAGGCAGATTGTCCACCACAGAGAGCTTAGCGCGGCGGGGCCGCAACCAAAACGTAGGGTGGGACTAGGTCGCGCAATTCATTGG
>Ga0180435_10002139_pt1 | contig 20287 bp, 18 predicted proteins | sample SS_ome_3_FD_132467 | JGI IMG/M metagenome (GOLD analysis project Ga0180435, IMG submission 132467) | Hypersaline lake sediment archaeal communities from the Salton Sea, California, USA - SS_3_S_1 metaG | ecosystem: Environmental > Aquatic > Non-marine Saline and Alkaline > Hypersaline >...
CGTGTCAAACCAAATGATAATGCTACCGAAAGGGGTACGGTACTGTCAAAAGATAACGCTACCGGGAAGTGGCCTCCTCCTTTCGGTTTTGGGAGAGATCAGTCGTCGTAGAGGCTGTGGACACGGTGGTCAAACCGGTTTGTGGTTTGTCCACGGTGTCCACAGCCTGCAGGGCAGCCACGGCGGCCGGGAAGCGATCAGGACAGGCGAGCGTAGCGAAGACATTCTCGGTCTGACCCAGTTGCGCCCCGGGCAAGGTGAAGATGTGGTCACGGTCCTGGTAGATGGCGCGGCGGAGCTCTAGCGGGTTGATGTCGTCACGGCGCTGGAACAGCACCTGGGGGGTGACGTGGTCGTGGCCTAGGATGTCGCAAAGGCGTTGCAGTGGCGGACGGGGTGTGTCGTGGCGCCGTCGCACATAGCCGGGGCGGTCGTCAGTAGCCGGTACCCAAGCTTTGGCGATCTGCTTCATGACGGGCTGAACAAGGTTGTGAAAAGGCTGCATGCGTGCGTAGAGAGCGTTGAGAGCGTGTGTCTGAGCCACGGAGTCGAGACGGCGATCACCGAGGTAGTGGCGGATGAGAGAGCTGTTCTTCTGCTCGACGAGGCGATTGTCATTGGGGGTGGCGCTGTGAGAGCGGGAGAGGAGACAGTCGGGATAGTCTTGGACCAAGAAGTCGGCCAGCATCTGGTTGAGGAACTCGCTGCCATTGTCAGGATGCAGCTCGCGGAGCGGGAAGGGCAGCTGGGGTAACAGGAAGGCCAGCGCATCGACGACCACCAACCGACTGCGCCCCAAGATAGCCCGGCGCACGCTCCAGCCGGTGGCCACGTCCACCAACTGCAGGCTATGCACATACTCACCCACCGTGGCCTCGCCACAGTGGTGCACCAGGTCCAGCTCCAGGTGACCGGGATCGGCTACGTTACGTGGGATGCGATAGGCAGGCACGTCTCGCTGATAGCGGTTCTGGGGTGCCTTTGAGCGACGCGACCGGTGTGTCTGCGGGGACCGGGGGCAGATGCCGACGGATGGTAGATACACTCATCTGCCCCAGTTGCGTCTCTAGCTGCGGCCCCAAGCGTAGTTCGCCGTGCTGCGCCAGCAACTTACCCATATCCACCACGACAGGCTGCAGCCGCTCCGCACAGACATAGTCGGTTGCCTCCCACAGCTTCAGCAGAGCTGCATCTACGTCCGGCCCATACGTCCGCCCACGCTCCCGCGACCGCGGCCTGCGTGTCAGATCGCTCCTCAGACGCCGGATCAAGGACTTGCGGTGCAGTCCCGTGTACGCCACCATCTCATCCAACAGTGCACTCTGCTCCCTACGGTCGGCCTTCTGGTACCGCTTCTGCATCCGGCGTAGGTACTGATATCGTTCTTCGATACCCATAGCTGTATCTGTGGCCACGGTTCTCTCCCGGTAACGTTATCATTTGGTAGAACCGTACCGCTTCGGTAACATTTTAGGTGACAGAAAGCGCGTGCTACCCTCGCTACTGTGAAGGTGCTATAATCGTTCTGAGGTTCCCAGCATCCGCGCCCTCTCCCACCACCGCACCCAGGAGGCACATGGGTAAGAGCGACGACGCCTTGCTCAAGGTCCAACACAACCTGCAGTACACATTCCGCGATCCGGAGTTGCTGAAGCTGGCCCTGACGCATCCCTCATACGCGCATGAACACCCCGCCGAGGGAGGCGAGGAGCACCACAACCAACGCCTGGAGTTCTTGGGCGACGCCGTGCTGGACTTCCTTGTGGCGGCATGGCTGTATGAGACGTATCCGGATTTCCCTGAGGGGCCGCTCACGCGCCTGCGCGCTACACTTGTGCGTACCACGACGCTGGCTGCACTGGCTCGCGAGCTTAATCTCGGCGCAGCTCTGCGGCTGGGGCGCGGTGAGGAGGAGAGCGGGGGGCGGGATCGGGCGGCCAATCTGTGCGATGCCTTGGAGGCGATGGCCGGGGCTCTGTATCTGGATGGCGGGAAGGATGTGGTGTGGTCGCGGTTGGCGCCCTGGTTTTCCGGCAAGGCGACCGCGATTCTGGATGCTGAAGCCTACGTGGACGCGAAGTCACGCTTCCAGGAGTGGGCACAGGCAGAGTTGGGACAGACACCGGGCTATCAGATCGTGGATGAGGCAGGGCCGGACCATGCGAAGATTTTCACGGCGCAGGTGCTTATTGGGGACGAGGTCGCGGGTCAAGGAACGGGGGCGAGCAAGCGCATGGCAGAACAGGCAGCCGCTCGGGTGGCACTGGTGACATATATCGACCGCGCGATCGGCGCGCGGAAGGACGGGTAGCGAGATGATGCGGTTTGACCGGTTCACGGAACGGGCTCAGGCGGCTGCGCAGCGGGCGATCGAGCTCATGACGCAATACGGGCACAGTCAGGTGGATGTGGAGCATTTGCTGCTGGCCTTGATCCAGCAGTCGGAGGGGACTGTGCCGGCGCTGCTGCGAGAGCTGGGCGCGGATCCGGGGCAGCTTATCGATGGGTTGGATGGGCTGCTGCAGGACAACGCCAGGCCGGGAATCTACGGATCGCGGGGACATCAGCAGGTGTTTATCACGCCGCGGGTGAAGCGGGTTCTGGACCTGAGCCAGGAAGAGGCGACGGCCCTCAACGACGAGTACATCTCGACCGAACATCTATTGCTGGCGATCGCTGCGGAACAGAACACCCCGGTGGCACGGCTTCTGAGTGAGAGTGCGGTGACGCGCGACCGGGTGCGTGAGGCTGTGCATCGGATGCGAGGTGGCCAGCGGGTGACCAGCCCTCAGGCGGAGAGCAAGTTCCGAACCCTGGACCGCTTCAGTCGAGATCTGACGCAGGCGGCGCGGGAACAGAAACTCGACCCGGTGATTGGCCGCGATGGTGAGATCCAGCGGGTGATCCAGATACTGGTGCGACGGACGAAGAACAACCCGGTGCTGATCGGTGAACCAGGCGTGGGCAAGACGGCGATTGTGGAGGGGCTGGCACAGGATATCGCCAACGACGATGTGCCGGAAATCCTGAAGCACAAGCACCTGCTGCTGTTGGACCTGGGGGCACTGGTGGCGGGGACGCGGTTCCGTGGGGAGTTCGAAGAACGCCTCAAGACGATCCTGGAGGAGGTGCAGCGATCAGAGGGGGAGAACATCCTCTTCATCGACGAGCTGCACACCGTCGTGGGAGCGGGGAACGCACAGGGATCGCTGGACGCGTCCAATATGATCAAGCCGGCCCTGGCGCGGGGTGAGCTGCAGTGCATCGGGGCGACCACGCTGGACGAGTATCGCCAGTATATCGAGAAGGACGGGGCGTTGGAGCGGCGGTTCGCGCCAGTGTTCGTGGACGAGCCCAGTGTAGAGGACACCATTGAGATGCTACACGGGCTGCGGGATCGATATGAGGCACACCACAAGGTGCGGATCAGCGATGACGCGTTGGTCGCTGCGGCCCGCCTCTCGCACAGGTATGTGCCGGACCGGCATCTGCCCGACAAGGCCATCGACCTGATGGATGAGGCGGCGGCGAAGTTGCGAGTGACGCTGTTTACACTGCCGCCGGATTTGAAGGAAAAGGAAGCGGAGATCAACCGGCTGCGCGTAGAGGAGGAGTCAGCGGGGAGCATGCGCGACTACGAGCGCGCGGCTGAGGCCAAGACACTGCGACTGCGACTGGAGCAGGAGTTTGCCGAGGAGCGCGAGGAGTGGCTGAACCGGCATCAGTTGGATGAGACAGTGGAGGCCGAGGACATCGCGGATGTGGTGGCGGTGTGGACGGGAATCCCTGTCTATCAAGTGCTGGAGAAGGAGGCCGACAAGCTGCTGCGGATGGATGAGGCGCTGCAGGAGCGGATCGTGGGCCAGGATGCGGCGATCAACGTGATATCGGACGCGATCCGCCGGGCGCGCGCGGGACTCAAGGATCCGCGCCGGCCGATCGGCAGTTTCCTTTTCCTGGGAGCCTCAGGCGTGGGTAAGACTGAGACGGCAAAGGCACTGGCCACGTTCCTGTTCGATGACGAGGACGCGCTGTTGCGGGTGGACATGAGCGAATACCGCGAGGCACACACAATCTCGCGGCTGTTTGGCGCGCCGCCGGGGTATGTGGGGTACGATCAGGGCGGTCAGTTGACCGAGGCAGTGCGTCGCCGGCCCTATCGCGTGGTCCTCTTCGACGAGATCGAGAAGGCGCATCCGGATGTGTGGAACGCGATGCTGCAAATCCTGGACGAGGGACAATTGACCGACGGTCAGGGTCGGACGGTGGACTTCCGCAACACGGTGCTGATCATGACCTCGAATGTGGGGACGGACTATCTGAGTCGGGGGGGCTCACTGGGGTTCACGCGCAGTCGAGACGATGACGATGAGGAGAAGCGACAGCGGACGCTGTCGGCGTTGAAGGAGACGTTCAGGCCGGAGTTCATCAACCGGGTGGACGACATCGTGATCTTCAACAACCTGAGTCTTGAAGATGTGGTATCGATCGTGGATCTGCAGATGGCGGAAATCCGCGAGCGATTGTTGGAGCACGGGCTGGACGTTACCCTCACTGATGAAGCGAAGCGCTGGTTGGCCGAGCAGGGCTACGATCCCCAGTTTGGTGCCCGACCCCTCCGTCGGGTGATCCAACGCCACGTTGAGAGCCCGCTGAGCATAGACCTTCTGCAGGGGAAGTTCACTGCGGGGGGCAAGGTGCAGGTGACCCGTGTTGATGGGGCGCTGGCGTTCGAAGGTGAAGATGGCACAGATTCCACTGCTACGGATCCGCAGGTGAATGTGTCGGCGAGTGTAGAAGCCGCCGATGAGGAGTCGGCGGAGGAGTAGCCAGACAGACGCCGGTGGTGGGAGATGGGTGTTCCGGTCGGCCCAAAGCCTGCGCAGGCTTTGGGCCGTCCTGTGCTCCGGATGCTGAAGGCCTGATGCCTGTCCTCGGTGATTTGGGCTTTGCCCATCTGTGGCGTTCCAGGAGTGAGCGATTGTGAGCGATCTTTGGCCTGAGGCGTTTGTGGCGCGGATGCGGGCATGGCTCGGCGATGACTCCGACGACTTTTTCGTTGCGCTGGGCAAGCGTGATGTGGGGATCCGGATGAACCCCCTGCGGGGTGAGCCTGAGAACCTGGCTGCGCGGCTTCCGTGGAATCTGAGTCCTGTCCCGTGGTGTTCGGAGGGATGGTGGATGGCGACCGAGGGGGCCACGGCACGCGCCAAGTCCGTACGCGCAGCCTCGGGAAGAGGGCCCCTGGGCGGGGGGCACGGAACGGGGACGGCGCTTGGGGCGCACCCTTATCACACGGCAGGCGTGGTCTACATGCAGGATCCCAGCGCGATGGCGGCGGCGGTGCTGTTGGACCCGCAACCGGGCGAGTGGGTGCTGGACCTGGCGGCGGCGCCGGGCAGTAAGGCCACGCATATTTCAGCGCGGATGCAGGGGCAGGGCGTGTTGGTGGCCAATGATGTGGCGCGGCGGCGCACGTCCGTGCTGGCCATGAACCTAGAGCGCATGGGCGCCACCAACGTTCTGGTCAGCAATGCCACGCCCGACCGGCTGGCGGCGGCGTGGTCGGGCCTGTTCGATGCGATGTTGGTGGATGCACCGTGCTCGGGTGAAGGAATGTTCTCGCGGGATGCACGGGCCGTGGCGGATTGGAGCCTCGAGACGGTGAAGGGGTACGCTCGACGGCAGTTGCATATCCTGGAGGAGGCTGCGCCGTTGTTGCGTCCCGGCGGGCGATTGCTCTATGGCACGTGTACCTTCTCACCGGAGGAGAACGAGGGCGTCATCGGGATGTTTCTGGCGGGGCATCCGGACTTTGAGATCGCTGAACCCGGAGACCAAGTACCCGAAGCCGGACGCGGGATGATGGGGCGCGGACACCCGGAGTGGATTGGGGCACCGGAGGCTGTGCGGAGGATGGTGCGGCTGTGGCCACACAGGTCGCCCGGCCACGGACACACGTACGCGCTGCTGCGACGCAAGGGAGAGCCAGATGGTGACCTGCCCGCGCGCTGGACAGGGCGCCGCGTGCCGGGACGGGTGCTGGGGGCGTACCGACAAGCGCTGCAGGAGGTGCTGGTGGCTATGCCTCCGGAGGAAGGTCTGTTCCTCTCGAAGGACGATCATCTGTATGTGACGCCGATGGATCCCGACCTTTGGCAGGGCCTGCCGGTGTTGCGACCCGGATGGTGGGTGGCGTCTTCTCGACACGGAAAGGTGAATCCTGACCACGCACTGGCGATGGCGTTGGAACCGGAAGCTGTGCGGACGATTGTGGCGCTGACTGCTGACGACCCACGGCTGCGGCAGTATCTGGACGGCAGCTCGTGGCCCGACGATGGGAAGCCGGGGTTCGTGATGGTGACAGTTGACGGCTTTCCGCTAGGGTGGGCAAAGCGGGCCGGTGGAAGACTACGCTCGCGATACCCGGTCCATCTGAGGCGGCGCTAGTGTCGGGCGCGTCGGGGATCCGAACCCTAGTTCCTCTTCAGCAGCACGCCTAGCGCGGCGATGGCGCCCACGACCAACACTGCAGCGACGGGAACACTGTCTGTCTGGGCAACAGCATCGATGGCGAAGTAGGCCAATCCCCCCGCGAGGAAGCCGACGGCCAACGCGACAACCAGGCGCAGGACGCTCTTGACCAGCCCGATGGCGACAGCGAGCGCGACAATGCCCACAACGACGACCAGGAGCCAGATCAGGTTCATTGGCGCCTCCTATCCCGTGTCCCCTTCGCCCCCCAGGATGACGCGGCGCTTGCGACCGGCGCTCTGCTGGGGTTCGACCAAGCCCATCTTCTCCATCTGTTCCATCAGCCGGGCTGCGCGGGGATAGCTGATGCGCAGCTGGCGCTGGATGCCCGAAGTGGAGACGGCGCCTGTGGACCTGGCATAGGCAATCGCTCTATCCAACAGGTCCGCATCCTCGCCCAAGCCCTCGATGCGCCATTGGTTGGCGCTCTCCTCTTCGGCCATGGCCTCCCACGGCGCCTTCGCAGGGGTGGCGCCGGCCTCCTGCTGCCAGAAGGCAATGACCGCCTCGATCTCCTCTTCGGCAATGAAACAGCCCTGAACGCGCAGCGGGGCCGAGGCATCGGGCGGGAGGAAGAGCATATCACCGTTGCCCAGCAGGGACTCAGCGCCGGGCGTGTCGATGATCACGCGGCTGTCGACGCCGCTGGCGGTCGCGAAGCTGACGCGCGCCGGGAAGTTGGCTTTGATCAAGCCGGTGACGACATCGGTGCTCGGCCGTTGGGTGGCGACCACCAGGTGAATGCCCGTGGCACGGGCCATCTGGGCGATGCGGGTGAGGACGCGCTCTGTCTCTTCAGGTTCGGTCATCATCAGGTCGGCCAGCTCGTCGATCAAGACCACGATGCGCGGCAGTGGCTCGACGGGGTTCGACGAGCCACCGCCCGCCGCAGGCTGGGAAGGTTTGCGGCGGGCGAGTTTCGCGTTGTAGTCGTCGAGATTGCGGGCCACGGACTTGGCGAAGAGCTTGTAGCGCTCGTCCATCTCGTGGGCGACCCAGCGAAGGACGCGGAGGCCGCTGTCGACATCGGTCTCGGCGCTGCCCAGGAGGTGCGGCAGGCCGTTGAAGCGGCTGAGCTCCACGATCTTGGGATCGATGGCGATGACGCGCAGAGCCTCGGGCGGGTTGTGCATCACCAGGCTGGTGGCCAGGGCTTTCATGAAGACCGACTTGCCGCTGCCCGTAGTCCCGGCCACCAAGACGTGCGGCATGCGTGAGAGATCAGCGACGATCGGCGTGCCGGCCACGTCCAGGCCAACGGCAAAGCAGAGGGGTCGGCCACACTTGTGGAAGACATCGCTTTCGAGGACGGCGCGGAGGCCCACGAGGCTGGATTCCGCATTGGGCACCTCGATGCCCACAACCGCGCGACCGGGGACGGGGGCCTCAACGCGCAATGAGCGAGCGGCCAACGACAGGGCCAGGTCGTCGGAGAGCGATGCAATCTGGCTCACACGTACCTTGCGCTGGCGTCCTCCCTCTGTCCCGCGGCTTACATACCCTGGTGAGACGCCGAACTGCGTGACCGTGGGGCCGGGGCGCACCTCGGTGACCTCGACCGGCACGCCGAACTGCTCCAGCGTCTGTTCGATGATACGACTCTTCCGGTCTATCTCGTCGGTGTCCATGCCTGCCGTGCGCGTCTCGGCCAACAGCGTCAGGGGGCACAAGTTGACGGCCGAGCGCGACCGCCGTGGTTTGGCAATGGGCTGCTGGGGGTGGATTTTGGGCTTGGATGGGCGCTTGCGGGTGGAGCCGGCCGCGCGGGACTTCGCCCCTGTTGTCCCGGTGGAGCGGGCGATCGGGGAGACCGCAACACCCGCTGCCGGGCTCGACACCGTCGCCGCACTATCGAACGCGGCGGTCTTGCGCATGGTCCGGCGAGCTGCCCGTTCGGCCCGCCACGCCTGCCACACCTCAGAGAGACGATGGAGGAAGATCTGCACGTCCCTGCGTGTGATGTCGAAGGCCAGCGCGATGCCGACCACAACCACCAGCGCCATGAATATGCCCGTGATCAGGGGACCAAAGAAATCGCTGAAGAACTGGTAGAGCGCCCAACCCACCACACCGCCGCCCTTCCCTGAGTCCACCAGTGCCCACGTGTGCTGCCGGATGATGCTGAACGTCAAGGTCTGGAGTCCGACGAGGGCCAACTCGAGCCCAAAGATGGGACGCCAGCGCCACGCCGTGACCCGGTGGACCAGGTGGCGCAGCCAGAGCAGCCCCAGAGCTGTGATCAAGGCCGCGATGGGATAGGCGGCCCAGCCGAAGAGAAAGACCAGGGCGCGGGCCCACGCACCGATGAGCGCGCCTGAGTTCACGCCGGGGATGAGCGTGACAAAGGTGACGATGCCCAGGGCGATGACGGCCATCGCCAGTACCTGCTGGCCTGCCGGCCCGGCAAGCCCGGCCAGGGCGATCTCGCCGGCGCGCTGCATCCACTCGCCGGCGTTGGTCGGTTTGGCGCTCGCCGTGCGACGCGGTCGCGCCATGGTGTAGGGACGGCGACGTCCGGGTGATTGTCTACGCCGCGCCATAGGCCACCGTTGTCGGGCGCGTGAGCGCGATACGATGCTCGCGGGCAGTGATGTCCACGATGCGGACTTGAATCTGCTCGCCCGGTGTGTAGATCGCGAGCAGGTCCTCGGAGTACGTTGCTTCGGACACCTCGGAGATGTGGAGCAGGCCCTCGATGCCGGGCATCAGCTCAACGAAGACGCCAAAACGTTCCACGCTGGCTACGACACCCGAGACGGTGTCACCGGGGTTGAGATGGGCGTCGACGGCGGACCAGGGGTTGGGGCCGAGCCGCTTGAGGCTGAGGCCGACGCGCTGGTGGTCCAGGTCGACGTTGAGAATCTTGACCTTGACGCGGTCGCCGGGGGCGACAAAGTCCTGTGGGTGCCGCACGCGGCCCCAGGAAATCTCCGAGATGTGGACCATGCCCTCGAGGGGGCCGATGTCCACGAAAGCGCCGAAAGGTCGAACGCTGGTGACGGTGCCCTCTGTAGTGCTGCCAATACAGAGCCAATCGGGCCATTGGGTATCATCTGCCTCGCATTCACCGGCCTCGCGCTCAGAGAGAAGGATGCGGTCTCGGGCGGGTTCGACCTCGATCATACACAGACAGAGTACCTTGTTGAGGTACTTGGCAAAGCATCCCTTTCGCGCTTCAGGGTCAGCAGGGAAGGGGTAGTCGCGCAGGTGCGACGCAGGGACAAAGCACTCGATGTCCTTCCAGTGCGTGATCAGGCCTCCGCGGTTATAGTCATCGATGGTCAGCTCGAGAATGGTGTGCCGTCGCTCCAGTTCCCCGGCCTCTTCCCAGATCTCGAGTCTCACCTCGGGGGCCTCCACCCACTCCCAGACTTCGAGAGCGCCGCCGTTGCTCACCGGGCCCTCCGCGAGCAGCCTCTGCCAATAGGGCTCGCAAGGGGGACAATAGGGGGGGATGTAGTGCTCCATCCGGGGGCTCCTTGGACTAACGATATGCGCAGGCCCGATGCGTTCTGAAGACATCATGGCTTTGACTGGGCATTTTTCTCCATCTCAACCAGGATGTCGGCCAGGTTCCCGATGGCGATACGTTGCTTGCGGTAGAGATCTGCCTCACTGACTGCGAGTCGCAGGGCAACCTGGCGCACCTTCTGCCCACGAAGGTACTTCATCTCCAGGATATTGTATAACAACCACTCCGGTGCTGTCAACTTGCGCTCACCATCGGGTTTCAAACGTTCAATTGCGTCAGCTAGGACGGCACGCAGTCCCTTGACAACATTGCCGTCGTGCTCTGCGGCTGCCTGACGGACGACCTTCAGCCTGAGGAGTGGGTTCTCCGTGAGCCGCGGTCCCCCCCAGTAGTGGGCCAGTGCATCGTGGACCCACTGCGGCACCTCGGGTGATTCCGCCAAGGTGAAGCCCACGGCGCTATCACTGTCGTAACGCAGCATGCCGCCCCGGCGCTGGATGTCACGCAACTCCGGGAGCAAGGGTGTGAATGTGTCAAAGACGGCCTGCTGGAGCAGCCGATCCTCCAGTGCTGCGGAGGCCTGACCCAGGAGTCCCTCCAGGCGATCTCGCTGAGCGGGTTCCAGGGGTTCGTCGATCTGCGGCTCGCTGATGCCGATAAGCCCCAAGAGGTCCGAGCCACGCTTGTCGCGCAGTGGGATGATCCAGAAGCCGTCCCAGCGCAGGAAGAGATCCTGCCCATCTGCCTTCGACACCTGAGCGAAGGGAAGTTGGGCGACCTCGTCCGGCGACATAGACAGGTCACACCATATCTCCCATCGAAGCTCGCCCGCCTCCAGGATGGCGAGGAAACCACCACTGCTACGCATCAGCTCGCATACGGCGGCGAGCACGTTTTCCAGGAACTGCTTGACGTCGGCGGTCGTGAGTAGGCGCTGGCTCAACTCCTGTACCTGCGTGACCTCCTGTGCACCGTCACGGTATAACACCAGATCGATCAGGGGTTTGGCGAGCTCGACACCGAGCTGTGACAGGATCACGGCGAGCGCCAGGGCGACCAGGGAGAGCGTGTACTGCCCAAGCCCGAGGACGGGTTCCAGGGTGAGCCCCAGCCCAAAGGCAACCAGCGCCACGATCGCGGTGATGGGACCGCGCAGCAGATAGCGGACAAGGCGGTGCTTGATGACTCGATCAGGCGTGAGCGTGTTGATGAAGGCAACGCTGTAGGCAACGAGGACGAGCATCGCGCCGACGGCGATGTTCCCGGCGATCAGGATGATGTGCAGAATGCCGCTGGAGACGCCGGCGGGCCAGCCGGCCAGGAGTAGGTAGGGGAAGACGCCCATCGCGGGCGCCACGAAGCCGATCGATAGGTAGGCCATACGGCGTCGAGCAGTGCGCGTGTGGCATCGCTCACGTGCGTAGAGTGTCTCCCTGAGACCCCAGAGCGCGACCATCAGGAAGAAGGCGGCAAAGGGGTAGAAGAGCGGCCCGGGCTGCAGATGATAGGCGCCGGCCGAGACGATCCCGCTGCGCACTACGAGATCCGTCGCCAGCGCTGCGACCGCGAAGGCCGCACTGAGGCTGAGACTGACAGGGCGCAGCCATCGGGGGAATCGATCTTCCAGGACCGACCGGCGTATCGCCCGCACAAACTCCAGATAGAGCGATGGGGTGAAGGCGATTGCCAGCCATTGCAGGCGCAACAACCCCTCCGCGTGGGTGGGTGTGGGGATATTTGTGAGCAGCAGGTCCGCCAGGTAGACGACGATGACGCAACTCAACAAGCCGACAAACGCCTGCGCTACGCGGCTGCGGCGATTGTAGGCGACCAGGTAGAGCGCCAGCGCCAGTGCGGAGGCACCGAGACCGGCGGTCAGTACGTCATTCGCCCTGCTAACGAAGTGTAGCCAATCCATATGATCCGTCGCCAGAGATGCTGAGTGGACCGCGCGATATGCGCGACAGTCTATGTGTGTGGCCGCTAGCGCACGCGCTGGCGGAAGAAGAGCGCGACCTCCTGCCCGGGCCAATAGCTGTCCTGGAACCCACAAAACGCAAACCGGTGTTTGTTGGCGAAACTGATGGCCGGGTGGGCTTTGAGTGGGCACATAAGGATGAGTTGGTAGATGTGCTGGCGCTGACACCACTCCGTGGCACGCGCGAGGAGCCGTGAGGCCGCGCCCTGCCGACGGTGCTGCGGGTCAACCGCCAGGTCCATGACGCGAGCCTGATACCGCGCCATGTCGACATCGAGTCCCAGATACCCGATCACCTCTCGGTGGTCAATGGCCACCCAGAACTGGTCGCGGTTCTGCCAGCTCTTCAGCAGATGTTCGCTGGAGACGCCGCTCTCGATGCGCAGCGTCCGCGGGAGGTGTATCTCGCGGAAGGAGACGTGCCACTCCTTGCCGCTGTGCACCTCGTCCATCTGCCAAGCGAACTCGGTCTCGTATGAAGTATCGATCTCGAGACAGCCTTCCCAATCATCATCGCGTATAGCTCGAACCAGCACGGTGGCCTCCTTGGATCATTCCGCTTCAGAGACGATGTTTACCGGGATCGTACAGGTGGTGGTGTTTCCGTAGATGTCGACGACGACGAGCTGAAAGCGATATGGACCGCCAGGCGGGTAGCGTGTGCTATCCGTCACATCCCAGAATCCCAAGGGCCCGTTCTCCACGGCATCATCGTACTGGGCGATGAAGTTGGGAGTCTCGGACCCGGGGAATATGGCCTCGAACCTGTAGTAGGAGAAGGCGTTGATCTGAGCCGTTCCCAGCACCTCCACCACCGACGATAGGCTGCTGCCGGCGACGGGGAAGGACAACTGGGCTCCGGGGTCGGGGCAGTCGGGCTGCAACTGCTCGGGTGGGACCAGCGTCGATGGCGGCGTCGGTGCGGCGGTGGCTGCGATCTCAGGTGCCGAGACGACGACCTGCGTAACCGTGCTGGTGGCCGCCAACGTAGGGGCGGGCTGCTCTGCTGCCGGTGTCACCGTGAAGAGACCGCTGCTGGGCGTGGGGGTGGCGCCGGCCTCCGTGGTCTCACCCGGTTGCCAGCGCAGGCTGACGCCAAACACGGTCACGGCGAGGAGTAGGAAGAGCGTGGCAACCAACCAGGCCCGCGTCATCTGCTGGTGGTAGACGTCCCGTTCCAGCGTGAACTGGGCACGATCCCGTTTGCGTTTGGTCGCGACCGCTGTGAAGATGTAGCCGAAGGCCCCGACCAGACAGATCAGCGCAATCCAGATGACCTGCTGAGACAACCACTCCAGGATGATGGTCATGTCGCCGGCTTCCCCGGGTCCCGTCCCAGTCGTGCACGGGGGTGCGCGCGATCATACGCCTCACGGCGTCGCCGGCTGGAGACGTCCGTGTAGATTTGCGTTGTCGTGATGCTGGCGTGGCCCAGAAGCTGCTGGACCTCGCGCAGTTCAGCGCCACCCTCCAGCAAGTGGGTGGCGAAGCTGTGCCTGAGCATATGCGGTGTCACCTTGGATGTGATTCCGGCGACCTCGGTGTAGTGCTGAACCAGGAACCAGATGCCCTGGCGTGTCAGCGGTCTGCCGTGCCTGTTCAGATAGAGTGTGCGTTCCGCAGCGTCCCGCAGCAGGTTTGGTCGACCGTCGTCCAGGTACTGCCGCAGCTTGAGCACCGCACCGGGATAGAGAGGGATGACCCTCTCCTTGCTACCCTTGCCGAGACACCGAACCGAGCTCATCTCCAGGTCCACGTCGCTCGTGCGGACCTGGGTGATCTCGCTTGCACGCATGCCGGTGGCATACAGCATCTCGAGCAATGCACGATCCCGCAGTCCCAACGGTGTCTGATCCAGGGTAGTGGCTTGTAGTAGCCGGTCTACCTGCTCCCGCGACAACGTCTTCGGGAGACGCTTGTTTGTCTTGGGCTGGCGCAGCCAGTCGAGAAGTTCCGGCCCCAGTACACCCTCTGCATATAGGAACCTGAGAAAGGCGCGGGTCGCGGCGACCTTGCGAGCGACCGTCGAGGGTTGGTAACCCATGTCCTGCAGCGAGGTGACGAAGCCATCCAGCGCTTCAGGATCGAGGGCTGGGAGCCCATCCGGGCTTGTTGCCTCGACGAAGCTCCTGAATTGCTTGAGGTCCCGCTGGTACGCCGAAAGAGTGTTCGGTGAGTAGCCCCGCTCAGACTTCAGGTAGCGATAGAACCGTCGTAGGATGATGTCCATAATGAGTTGGGGTGTGCGTATCCACGATTCTAGCTCGGAAGTGCGTCACGGCGAACGCCCGGCGCGGGCTGTTGGCTTCAGGGGTGAGGTGTAGCTGCCGATGGGCTCGGCGGTGGTCGGCTGTTGGGGTTGCGCCAGCCGCCAAATCTCGCGAGCGATCTGTTCGGTCGCGAACGGGCGTGCCAAGGCCCGCGATCGGGCGGCCATCGCCTCGCGCTTCACCGGGTCCCTCAGGAGGCTCAGCACAGCCCGCGATGCCATCCTCGGCAGAGGTGCCCAGACGCCGGCGCCGTTGCCCACCACGTGGTCCACATTGCCCTCTTCCTGTCCTGGAAGGGCGGTGTAGAGCACGAGTGGCAGCCCCGCAAGGAAGGCCTCGGCCAGCGAGTTCGGCCCGGCCTTGGTCACCAAGATGTCGGCGGCACGCATCCAGACCTCCATGTTACTCACAAAGCCTTCGATGCGGATGGAAGCGGGGAGGTCGCTGTCGACGAGCTCCTGACGCAGTGTCTTGTTGCGTCCGGTGATCACCACCACCTGAGCCTGCGGGCGTTGTCGGGCCAGCAGTCGCACGACTTGACCGAGCGGACCCATGCCCTCACCCCCGCCCACGATGAGCACCACCGGTGACTGACCGGGAAGATTGAGCTGGGCGCGGGCCTGATCTCTCGAGAGGTCCATGGCGTTGAGGAAGGGCCGTCGTGTGGGCATGCCGGTGACACTGATGCAGCTCTCTGCGATGCCCCAGCGCATCGCTCTCGCCTTGGCGGCGTGGGTGGGAACCAGGTAGACGTCCGCTCCCGGAACGAACCACGCTGCGTGAGCCGTGACGAGATCCACGGCCACCACCCCCACAGGAATCCGCCAACCCATCCTTCGCAGTCCCAAGTAGAGCGCGTAGTTGGGTATGGGGTGGAAGGAGACGATCACGTCGGCAGCATGCTTGCGGAGCAGGCCACAGATGGGGTTCCGAGCATAGGGCCACACCAACCGTGACATTGTCTTCATAACGGGCACACGGTTGGAGAGATGGAATCCCACACCCCAAGGGATGCCGTTCCACCCGACGCACACCGGGTACCAGTCCGGGAACCGGTAGAAGGGCCATCGCTCCAGCTCGGTGAAGACGTCGATCATCTCCACCTCGGCAGCTGTGCCGTAGATGCGCGCCATCTCGTCCTTGACAGCCTGTGATGATGCTCTGTGCCCGCCGCCGGTGTCGGAGAAGAGGAAGAGGAATCGCTTGGGCTGTCGACGGCTATCCGTTCTGCGTCTCAGCGGATGATTCCAGCTCATGGTTCTGTGGCCTCGTCCGGGAGAAAACCCCGTTCCACAAAGCGACGAATGCTGCTCTCGAAGCGGCGCCTTGGCACAAGCACATAGCGGCGGCACGTGCTGCACTCGATGCCGACGTCGAGCCCGACGCGAAGTACCCGCCACGTCTTGCCGCCACATGGGTGGGTCTTGCGCAGTTCCACGACATCGCCTACCCGTAGATCCAGAGGTCCTGCCATGTGTCCTAACCTACGTGCGCCGCGCTTTGGGGGCGCAAAGCCATCGTCTCAGGTCAGCGCCCATACCGTCAGCAGCACCGCCTCACCGACCACGATCGCGGCGAGGCCCACCTGATTGCTGGCGTCCAGCGTTTGCATCTCGAGATGGTCGGCAGTCCAGTCGGCGTGAACGTACTTGGGCAGTAGCACCGCACCGACCCCGATGCCAGCCAGAAGGCCCCCAAGGTGCCCCCACCAGCTGATGCCTGGCAGGAGGCCGACTGCCACGTTGATCAGCGCCATCCTGCCGAGCCGGGGTAGGAATCCCCGCGCACCCACTAGGAGCTGCCGGTACCGCCAGAAGTAGATGAGTAATGCGCCGGTGACGCCCATGATCGCTCCGGAGGCGCCGACCATCGCCCGCGCCGGGTCGGAAAGCAGCGTGACGAGGATGCTGGCACCGGTGAGTGAGAGAAGGTAGACGGCGGCGAATCGCCACGGTCCATAGAAGCGCTCCATCAGCCGTCCCAGGCCGTAGAGCGCGTAGAGGTTCATCGCGATGTGGGTGATGCCGCCGTGTAGGAACCCGGCTGTGACGACGCGCCATGATTGACCATAGTCCGTGACCAGTGCAGGGACGAGCGCGCCGAGCATGGTGAGAAAGTTGCCGGAGAGCAGGTCGGCCAGGTAGACGATGACGTTGACCGCGAGCAGTATGTAGGTCACGCGGGCGGCGAAATGCGGTAGTCCCAGGCGCCTGGGCAGCGCCGCGGGTGAGGAAGGGGGCGATTCGCTCATGCCAGGTCTACTTGACGTTGGCGAGTCTTGCAGTGTTCTGCCTCGATGATGCTCACCACCCGATCTGCGGCACTGTCCAGCTTGCACTGGCCGTTTATCACGACGTAGTCAAAGTCCACCAAGCACTGCATCTCCTCGCGCGCTGTCTCGATGCGGCGCTGAAGCTGACCATCCGATTCGGTCCTGCGTCTGCGCAGACGCTCGACCAACTCCTCCTCCGATGCCGCGCTGAGGAAGATCAGAATGGCCTCCGGGATCAGCCGTTTCACCGTGGCTGCACCCTGGACGTCGAGGCGCATGATGACATCGTTTCCACTCGCCAGCGCTTCCCGAACCTGCTGCTTGGGGATGCCCTTGTACTGCCCGTAGACGATTGCGTGCTCCAGGAGTTCGTCCTCCCGGATCATCTGTGTGAAGTCATCCGGGGATACGAAGAAGTAGTCGATGCCGTGGCGTTCCCCCGGTCTGGGGGGACGGGATGTGGCGGTGACGACGAAGTGGAACTGTGTGCCTCGATCCTTGATGCGCTGGACGACGCTGTCCTTGCCCACCCCGGATGGCCCTGAGATCACCACCAGCAGGGGCGTGACCTGTGGGTTGTACGGGTCGAAGACGACGCCACCGCCCATGCCCTACTCCTAGTCCCTGTTCGAGGGATAAAGTATAATGAGAGCGCTTCTGCGTTCCGATACGCGGCTGCATATTCGCGAGGTGCTCATCACAACACGCTACAAAGTAGCCGAGTGAGCACGTTTACTATACCACAAATCGACACGGGAGAGTGATATGCCAATCTACGAATATCGTTGCGGAGAGTGTGGACGCCGCTTCTCGGTATTCTGGCGCTCGTATTCGGATGTGGCGGAAGAGAAGATCCACTGCAAGCGGTGTGGCAGCAAGGTAGTCAACCGGCTGGTCTCGGCGGTGCGGGTGGTTCGATCCGAGGATAGCCGTCTGGACGATCTGGCCGACCCGAGCGCGTGGGGTGACTTCGATGAGAATGACCCCAAGAGTATGGGGCGCTTCATGCGGAAGATGATTAGCGAGATCGGCGACGAGGCCGGCGATCTGGGCCCTGAGTTCGAGGAGGTCGTGGATCGTCTGGAGGCCGGACAGGATCCAGAGCAGATCGAGCGCGATATGCCCGATCTGATGGGCGAGGACGGAGGTGGCGGGCCTGGCGGCTTTGGCGGCGGATCATCCGGTAGCGACTTCTACAGTGGCTCGGACTTCGACGGTTAGGGGACGTGACAATGGCGGATGGTACGCTGGAGGGGCGGTGGGCGCTGATTCTCGGTGCGTCGAGCGGCTTCGGAGCTGCCTGTGCACGGGCCTTTGCTCGGGCGGGTATGAACGTATTCGGCGTGCACCTGGACCCTCGTCGGACGTTGGATCGGGCCCAGGCGGTGATCGCGGATGTTGAGGGCGCCGGCCGACGTGCCTGCTTCTTCAACACCAACGCCGCTGACGAACGACGCCGTGGACGCGTGGTGCGCTCCATATGTGACACCCTGACCGAGGAAGGTGCGGGCACGGTGCATATGGTCGTCCACACGTTGGCTTTCGGCAGCCTACGTCCCTACATTGCCGGTGATCCCGAGGTCGCCGTCAATCAGAGCCAAATGGAGATGACCCTGAACGTGATGGCGCACAGCCTCGTCTATTGGACGCAGGACCTGCTTCAGGCCGGTCTGCTGGGCGAGGGCAGCCGCATCTACGCCATGAGCAGCCTGGGTTCACAGCGCGTGTCGTCCCACTATGGACCAGTCTCGGCTGCAAAGGCCGCGCTCGAGGCGCATTCACGCCAGCTCGCGGTCGAGCTGGCCCCACAGGGCATCGCGGTAAATTGCCTGATGCCCGGTGTGACCGACACACCGGCTTTCAGGGCCATACCCGGGAACGAGGAAATCTACGAGCAGGTTGTGGCCCGGCACCCCGCGGGGCGTATCACGACCGCAGAGGACGTCGCGGAGACGTTGGTGGTGTTTGCCGATCCCCGGTTGACCTGGGTCTCGGGAGCCGTCATTCCCGTGGATGGTGGTGAGTCAGTCGTAGCTGCGGGGTAAGGTCCACGGGGTCCAGAAGGTTTGACAATGCGGGTGGGCGTGTTACAATACTCAGAGCCTATTATGCCCATCCAAATTGCATTCGGGAGTTCCGTGTGCAATATTAGATGGAACAGGAGTCGGTAGTGGAAGAACTGAGTCATACCTCATCATCACCTGAGCAGGAAACCCCCACAGAGACACCCGAAGTCGAAGTTGCCGCCGAGAGCGCAGCCGTAACCGCAGCCGCAGCCGCGACTGAGGTCGCGGACGAGGTCGTGGACGAGCCGGTGGCCGAGGCGGAGGTAGACGAGCCGGTAGAGGTTGCGAAACCTCCCGAAGCGGCAGAGACGCCCGAGGAAGCCGAGGAGGAAGTCTCCTCCATGGACCAGGCCTCTTGGGAGGACCAACTAGAGGAATCGCTCTCGGGGAGCACGCTCAAGCGTGGTGAGCTCCGCGAGGGAACGATCATGTATCGTCGAGATGACGGATTCGTCGTCGACATCGGGGCAAAGCGGGATGGGTTTGTCCCAATGGACGATATCAAGGATATCGAGGGTCGTGAGTACAACGTCGGCGACGAGGTCGCTGTCGTTGTGACAAACTTCCAGAACTCTGATGGCAACGCAGAGCTTTCAATCTCTCAGGCAATACAGCAAGAGGATTGGCTGATCGCTGAGAAGCTACTCGAGAGCCAGGAGGTCTATGAAGGCACGGTTACAGGTTCGAATCGTGGCGGGTTGACCGTCGCGTTTGGCCGTCTCCGGGGCTTCGTGCCAATGTCGCAGCTGATCGGCTTCAATCGCATCCGCCAGCCGGCAGAGCGACAGCGCCGTCTGCAGGGCATGGTGGATGAGCAGGTCATCCTCAAGGTCATCGAGGTCAACCGCCGGCGTCGGCGACTGATTCTGTCACAGCGCGCCGCGGCCAAGGAATGGCGGGCCGCGCGACGCAAGACGCTGATGACCGAGCTGGAACCAGGCCAGGTGCGCAGGGGACGGATCAGCCAGATCACCGACTTCGGTTTGTTTGTCAACCTCGGCGGAATGGACGGGCTCGTTCATATCTCTGAGCTGTCGTGGGGACGCATCGAGAAGCCCAGCGAGGTCTATCGTGCCGGGCAGCGCGTCAAGGTCAAGGTCCTTGGCGTGGATCGTGATCGCGAGCGCATCGCGCTCAGCATCAAGGCACTGACTCCAGACCCGTGGGAGAGTGTCGTCGTTCGGTATCAGATCGGATCGCTCTGCCAGGGCCGCGTGACACAAGTTGTGGACTTCGGTGTCTTTATCGAGCTCGAGCCGGGTGTTGAGGGTCTGCTGCACAACTCGGAGCTCCTTGATGTCGCTCAGCGGGAAGAGCTGACCGGCGGCGCGGAGATTCTGATCAAGGTGATCCGCATTGAGTCTGACCGGCGCCGTATCGGCCTGAGCGTACGCCAGGTCCGCCCAGAGGAATGGGAAGACTGGGCCATCGCTCAACTGGAGAAGGAAGCCGAAGAGGCAGCCGCCAAGGCCGCTGCTGATGCGGAAGCTGCTGCAAAGGCCGAGGCGAAGGCCGCGGCTAAGGCAGCTGCCGCCGAAGAGGCTGAGGCCGCTGTCGAGGAGACTGCAGCCGTCGCCGAAGAGGCTGAGGCCGCTGTCGAGGAGACCGCAGCTGACGCCGAAGAGGTCGAGGCCGCTGTCGAGGAGACTGCAGCTGTCGCCGAAGAGGCTGAGGCCGCTGTCGAGGAGACTGCAG
>Ga0180435_10002143_pt1 | contig 20270 bp, 13 predicted proteins | sample SS_ome_3_FD_132467 | JGI IMG/M metagenome (GOLD analysis project Ga0180435, IMG submission 132467) | Hypersaline lake sediment archaeal communities from the Salton Sea, California, USA - SS_3_S_1 metaG | ecosystem: Environmental > Aquatic > Non-marine Saline and Alkaline > Hypersaline >...
CCGACGGGTATGGGACGGACCGAACGCTCGACCTGTCCCACTTCACGAGCGCCTGGAGCGATATCGAGAACGGGACGACGAACGGCTGGTTCGCACAGTACCAAGGCCGACTGACACTGCCGTCGATCACCGTGACCTCCGCGACCGACACCTACAACTGGGGCGAGGGCACCGACGATGCCGAGATTGACATGGTCAACAGCGTGCGGGCGACCTACGGGGACGTACCGGAGTTCGCCGATCTGTCGATCTCCCTGCTGGCGACGGATCACGGGGCCGTGCCCGCCGGTCTGCCCGGGCAGGCCATCGGCGTCTGGGAACTCGACCCCGGCACGCCGTGGAACACCATGGACCTGACCTTCCGCTACGACAACATGAAGGCCGACAGTCTCGGCCTGGACGAATCGGACCTGCGCATCTTCCACCACAACAGCAGCGACTGGACCGACGTGACGAGTTCGATCGACCTGACGAACAAACGCATCAGCGCCGACGATGTGCTCCACACGGCCGGCCACTACGCCGTCGCCGTCCCCGAGCCAACAACCCTCGCCCTGGTCTCGCTCGGCATCCTCGGATTGTTGTTGGGCGTTGGCAGGTGCTGGCCTATCCTAAAATCGAATCGGAACAGAACACTAGATCGACAGCGCCGCTTTCGGCGTAATACAAGCTCGAAGCGCGAGCGAGTGGGTCAAGTCGGCCGCAACCCACTCGCTCGCGCTTCGAGCTTGTACTGGTTTTAGGACAAGACCTAGCTGCCCACCTTCGTGTCTTCCGGCAGATAGAGCAGGCGTCCGCAGCTCTTGCAGAAGACCGGTTTGGATTGCAGCAGGAAGTCGTACATCTGCGGTGTGATCATCGTGTAGCAACCGTCACAGCTTTCGCCCTCGGCAACCACGGCCATGGCGTCTTCGCCACGTACCTTGGCAATGCGGTCGTAGTCGGCCCGAAAGTCGCCAGGTAGGACCTTTTCTGCTTCGGCAAGCTCAGTCTCCAAACGAGCACATTCGCTCTCAAGCATTTCCTTCTCGGCCTGGACCTTGGTCGTCAAAGCCTGCAACTGTTCCTGGGCGCCCGCGTGTGCTTTCTCGCATTGTACGCAGGACGAATCCAGTTCTTCAATCTTGTCGAACGATTCGAGAATCTCATCCTGCAGCACACTGTTTGCCATTTCGTCGGCCGCAATCTGTTCGAGCAGTGCTTGATACTCGCGATTCGAAGACGCACCGTTGAGTTTTCGTTTCAGATCGGCGATGTGGCCTTCGTTCTCGTCGAGTTGATGTTGTTTCTGGTTCGAAGCCACGCGGGCTTGCTTGACGGTCTCTTGTGCTTCGTCCCACGTCGTTTTCAGCCGGGCGAGGTTCGCCTCTCCAGCCGCCACCTGCTTGGGGCCGCGGGTCAATCGATCACGAATATCGGCAAGCTGTCGATGGATTCGGTGGAGGTCACGCAGGGCGGTGGCCGTCACGGTCATAACTATCAGCTCCTAACTTCAACGAACTAGGCTTTGTTTCAAAATCAATACAAGCTCGAAGCGCAAGCGAGTGGGTCCCGCGAGAATTCACCCGCTCGCTTGCGCTTCGGGCTTGTAGTCCCGTCGGCGAATCGGTTTCGAGCGAGAGCCCAACGTTCCTCGCTCGGCAACCTTCGCTGTTGTCCAACAAAAAAAGCCGCTGACCGTGTGGCCAGCGGCTTTTGCATTCGGTGCCGCGCTGCTTAAGAAGCCGCGCTTTTGATGAAGCCTTCCAGCTGCATGCTGCGAACTGGGTGCTGGAGCTTTCGCACCGCTTTGGCTTCGATCTGTCGCACTCGCTCGCGCGTGACGCGGAAGATGCGTCCCACTTCTTCGAGTGTATAGGTGTACCCATCGCCAAGGCCGTAACGCAAACGGATGATCTCGCGTTCGCGATACGTGAGCGTTTTGAGCAACGCTTCGATTTTCTGGCGAAGGATTCCATTCGATGCAGTTTTTACCGGGTTGTCGGAAGAACTGTCTTCCACGAACTCGCCGAAGGAACTGTCCTCCGACTCGCCCACCGGACGATCGAGGCTGACCGGGTGCCGACCGATGTCGAGCACGCGGGCCACCTCATCGACCGAAATCCCCGCTCGCGTGGCGATTTCGTCGTTGGTGGGTTCCCGCCGCAATTCTTGCAGCAGTCTCTTTTGAGTATTACGCAGCTTCGACAGTACGTCAATCATATGGACCGGAATTCGGATCGTGCGAGCCTGATCGGCGATGGCTCGGGTGATCGCCTGGCGGATCCACCAGGTGGCGTACGTCGAGAATTTAAATCCGCGGCGGTACTCGTACTTGTCAACCGCTCGCATCAGGCCGGTATTTCCTTCCTGAATCAGATCCAGGAAGCTGAGCCCGCGATTGCGGTACTTTTTGGCAATCGAAACGACAAGTCGCAAATTGCCACTTGAAAGTTGACGCTTGACGGCCTCGTAGGCGTCGTAACTGGTTCTGAACGCCTCACAGCGTTGCCGCAAACTGGCGGGGCTTTCCTGAGTGACCATCATCAGGTCCTTCAGTTCGCGGCGGAGATTGGCCCGTTCCTCGTTGGCGGCAGAATCGTCCTTAATCTCGGCAAGGCGAGCGCGGATTTCGTCCATCCGCTGCGAGAACTCCTCAATTTGCCGCATCAGCGGGTGCACGCGACGCGACCGCAAACTCAGCTCTTCGAGCAGTTGCAGACATTTCCTTCGCGATGCCAGAAAACGCCGACGGGCAACCTTGCGATCCTCGGGCGTGGTCGACTTCTTCACCAATTGGGAGAAGTCTGCCTCATTCCGCTTGAGCAGATGCTCGAGCGTGCGAAGGTTGTGCGGCATGCGTGCCTGAATCAACTCCTTGGTTAGTCGCTCGGTCAGCGAAATCTTAATCGTGCGATCGAAGGGCAGATGCCCCTCGTGGACACGCTTGAGGACATCCACGGCCGCCCGCAACGCGAAATTGCAGCCGAGCACCGCGCGGCGGAAACGTTTGCGATGAATCTCGATCTTCTTAGCGAGCGAGATCTCCTCTTCGCGTGAAAGCAGCGGAATCTCGGCCATCTGTGAAAGGTACATCCGAATCGGATCGTCGCTCAGCTTGGGCAAGTCTTCCAGCTTGGGCTGCACCGGTTCGGCCTCTTGGGCCAATTGCTCGACCTCTTCGGCCGAGGGCGCCGGCGGCTTGGCGTCTTCGAAGTCGCTCTCCGGGGCTTCGTCGAGCAGAGGAACGCCCTGTTCTTCGAGAGCGATCAGCAGATTGTCGAGTTTGTCGGGGCTGACGGCTTCGTCCGGCAGGTACTCGTTGACCTCGTCGAATGTCAGATAACCTTGTGCCTTGCCCTTGGTGATAAGTGCCTGTAAGTCCACGTCGAAATGATTCACGTCCAATACCTCCTGCGCCATCCTGCGCTCAAGTGGTATCGATTGTCGATCGCCGCCCATTCCCCCCTTGCGGGAATTTTTTCTTGGGGGAAGTTCTTTCCTTTCTCTTTTCCTTGAAAGGAAGTTCTTCTCCCCTGGGCTACAATCGCCGGCTCAGCACGCTACCCATCCGTGGGCGCTGAACTGCCTTGCCGGGCTCTCTCTTGTTGCAGAAACTGTTGCAGTTTCTCGATGGCTTCGTCGTCTTCGACTCGGCCATGCTGCACCGCCTGCAACTCCTGTCGATCTTTTCGTCGGGAGAATTGATCGAGCAGGTCGGCCAGCCGCGATTCAGGATCCGCCACCGCATGGGCAGCTCGGTCGTGGCTGTGCCAATCTAACGTAACGAGCAAGTTCTTCAGGTGAGGGTCTTCGATCTCTGTATTCACGCGGCCAGCATCCGGGTAGTCGCCACTCGCGTCCAGTTTTAGGTAGATCATGAAGAGGTCACGGGCTGAACCTGCGGGTATCTGATCGGGCTCAATCGCCCGAATTGCGGTCTCAACTAATTGGGGTTTCAGAGTGAGTAGTTCAAAAAGTTCTTTGATTTGGGGCGGCCAATTCAGGTCGGCCGATCGCGCCGTCTCGTCGCGTGGCGGGCCGCCTTCGGGCTCGCTTGCCGTCGCCGTGCGACGCTTCGCGCGACGCAGTTCACTCATCCGTTCGCGGAGCGTTTCTTCGGGAACTCCAAAATTGCGGGCGACTCGGGCGAGAATTTGCTGCTCGCGAATCAAACGCGATTGATCGGCGGTAGTCACGCTGCGCGGATCGGCGGCCAGGGTATCCAGGATTTCTTCCATCGCCTGGCCGCTGGCGTGGATGTTCGTTTTGTCTTCGATGGCCGCGGTCGCCACGCTGACACGGTGCTCCAAGGCGTCGGGGGCGGTTTCGATCATATCGAGAAACGCATCGGCGCCTTGTTCGAGCAGCAGGTCACATGGATCGGCTCCGGCAGGCAACGTGCAGACACGCAAATCAATCTGTTGATTCAAAAACAGTGTCAGCACTTCGTTGGCGCGTCGTCGGCCTGCCTCGTCGCCATCGAGCACCAACACGATGCGGTCGGCAAAACGTTTCAGCACTTTCAGGTGGCGTTCATTCAGGGCCGTGCCCAACACGGCTACCACGCGGTCGAGGCCGAACTGATGGGCCATCAAAACGTCGGTATAACCTTCGACGATCACGATCTCGCGGGATTTGGTCACATGATCGCGTGCGAGATTCATGCCGTAAAGTTGTTCACTCTTCGAAAACAGCCGCGATTCGGGCGAGTTGACGTACTTGGCGTCCTTCTCTTCGGCCAACTCGGGCAAGACGCGACCGCCGAAACCAACGACGCGGTTCTGCAAGTCGCGAATCGGGAACATCAACCGGCCGCGAAAGCGGTCATACGGCCGGCCGCTGCGGGAACTGACGCCTGTCAGTCCGACAGCTTCCAGCACTTTGGGCGAATAGGCGGTGCCCCCGGCTCGGTCGATAATCCACTGCCACTGCTTGGGCGAAAAACCGAGTTTAAACTTTTTGATGCTGTCGTCTGAGATGCCGCGATCGGCGAGATAACGCCGGGCGACTTGGGCTTCCGTCGAGTGCAGCAGACAATTGTGATACTGCCCCTCTGCCCACGACATGGCTTGATACTGTGTTTTCTTGTCGTCGGGCGAACCGGGGGCCGGTTTGGGACCGCGTCGCGGTTCGAGTTCGACACCGGCTCGTTCGGCCAGCATCTCAAGCGCCTCGCGGAAACCAATCCCTTCGCGCTTCATCACGAAGCTGAAGATGTCGCCGCCGATGTCGCAGACCCAACACTTCCAAGATTGCCGGTTGGGGTTGACCTGCAAGCTGGGGCGAGAATCGTCGTGCCAAGGACACAACCCGACCATGATCGACCCCTGCCGACGCAAGGGCATGTAGTTGCCAATCAAATCGACGATGTCGATCGACTGGCGGATCTGGTCTCTATAGTCAACGGCAAACGGGTCGGACACCGACAACTCCCTGTGGCTAAGCGAGTCGCTTTTTTTGATGCGCCGATTGCGGGTCGGCTTGTGGCGTTGGTCAACGCATCTGAACATCAAAAAAAGTGAAACACAAACAAGGCTGCGGGATGCCTACTCAAGACACGGCCGGAAGGTGTCACGTCCTTGATCCTTCCGCGTGTTGTCGGCCACGATGTCGGCCAACGAGTAGTGCCTTCCTTAGCACACGCGGGAGATTATAGGATGTGTCCAGTTACTGGGTCAACAATGTACACCCTTTCACGGCTAGCCCTGCTAGCGTCCGCAGTCTGCATTGGACACGCCGACAACGAAACCTGCAAGTGGCGAGGATTCGGTTTCGTGAAATCAGTTCGCTGTTCCTCTTCATGGGTGTGCAGCTCGAAAGTAGGTGGAAGACGGGGCGAGAGATGCAGAAGGGGGCCGGTACGAAGGCAAGAGTCTGTCACTGCCCTCGTCCCCCGCCCCTCGCTCCTCCCGAAAGGACTACCTACGATAAGGATGCACGCCCGCTCTTCACGCGAACAGACGCCCGGCTTACTTTTCATCCTTCCGCACCAAACGGCGGAGTTTTTGCAGATTGATGATGTCCCATGGCTTGCCATTGCGGTCACCCTTGGGTGTTTCCAAGTACATCGGTGTTTTTTGAAAGCGGCGATCGTTGAGCAGATGCCGGAACGGTTCGACGCCGAGCGTACCCTGGCCGATGTGTTCGTGGCGATCGACCCGCGAGCCAAACGGTTTTTTGCTGTCGTTCAAATGGAACGCTTTGATTTTCTTCACGCCAACGAGCTTGTTGAACGCTGAAAACGTCGCTTTGTAGTCCTCTTCTTGTTGCAGCGGATAGCCGGCAGCGAAGATGTGGCATGTGTCAACACAGACGCCCAATAGGTCAGGCTGTTTGACGCCGTCGAGAATCGCAGCTAGATGCTCGAACTTGCAGCCCAGGCTGCTCCCCTGCCCTGCCGTGGTTTCAAGCAGGCATTGCGAACTCAAGCTGCTGGTACGACGGTGGATTTGATCGACGGCGCGAACGATGCGTTTGAGGCCGGCCGCTTCCGTCCCCTCGATGTATGCACCGGGATGAAGGACGACATACGGAATCCCCAGCATGTCGGCTCGCTGCAACTCGACGACGAAGGCGTCGACCGACTTCTTCCACAACTCGCGATCGGGGCTGGCAAGATTGATCAAATACGACGCATGGGCAATCGGATGCGTAATCCCATGGTCCTGCATCGCTCCCTGAAACCGATCGACATCTTCCTGGGTAATCGGTTTCGCCCGCCACTGGTTGTTGTTCTTGCTGAATATCTGCACGCAGTCCATGTTGCATTGCGCAACCGCCTCAACGGCCTTATAATAGCCGCCGGCAATGGACATATGGGCACCGAGTGGCGGCACTTTCATGGGTGTTTATTCTCCTGAGTTCCGTAAGATGGTAGCGTACGCACGCGTATACCTCGCGGGCGAGTTGGATCTCATGTCGTTCTACTACGCCATTGCGGAAGCCTCAATTGCCGTTCATCGATACGGCCCTGGCCCCGATTCGCAAGTCGCGCAGATCGCACGAGAATGGTGCTTCATGGCTGATCGTTTTCGGAATGAAATGGGAATTGCTCCTGACCCACTTACAGAAGACGACTTTCGAGGGTGGCTGACGAACCAACTGTAATCTGTGAATATGCCAACCGATCTGGCTCGCCGCAACTAACAGACGTCGTCCCATTCTTGCCCAACCAGAGGGTCTGGCGGTACAATGCTGGACGCTGCGGGCAGTGGTTTGCTGCCCGATCGAATCGCGTTCGACGGAACTGACTCGATGACGTTTGTCGCAATTCTCCTTTCCGCTTTGATTCTCTTGGCTGTGGCGGCCGTTTTGGTTTACCTGCCGCGCTGGCGGCATGCACAGCGCGAAGCGGAACTGGCCCAGGCACGGCAAGAGTTTCGCCTGCGTCGTGAATGGCTGGAGGCGGAGTTCGTCACGCTGGCCACCGAACTGGTCGAACCCGAGGGCATCGAACCGATCGACTTCGAGTTCCACAATCATTACGCGCTGGCTCGCAACCGCTTCAACAGCGAGTTGCAGGCGTTGGTGGCGGTCACAATCGAGTTCGCCGCTACCAACATGGGAGGACTTGTGGAAATCGAGCAACATGGTCGGGTGCGCACGGCCACCGCAGTTTTCCGCCGCGATCCCTTCGAATGGACGACCGACGGCCGCGTCGTGCTGAACCTCAACCCTGAAGAAACGCTCAAGTATTACGGCAACCAACTTGAACCGGTTGATTAGGCATTGCCTGAAATCCTTGGCCGTAGCTGCCGTCGCCAGACGGAAGGAGAAAAACGCGGAATACTTGCCAAGCTTCCGCTCGTCTCGGGGCTCCCGCGGTCTGGTGACCGCAGCTACAATTGGCTATCCCTCTTTCGCCAATCGCCGCAACACCGTTTGCAGGATCCCGCCGTTGCGGTAGTAGTCCATTTCGACGGGCGTGTCGATTCGCACAGTCGCGGTGAACTCTTTCGTGGAACCATCGGCAGCGGTGGTCTTCACCATCACCGTGCTGCGCGGTTGCATGTTGTCACCAGCAGCGATGTCGAAGGTTTCTTCACCGGTCAGCCCCAACGATTGCCAGGTTTGCCCGTCGGCGAACTCAAGGGGCAGCACGCCCATGCCAACGAGGTTGCTACGGTGAATTCTTTCGAAGCTGGCCGCGATGACTGCCTTGACGCCCAGCAGGTAGGTTCCCTTGGCAGCCCAGTCGCGACTGCTGCCCGTGCCGTATTCCGTACCGGCCAGCACCACGAGCGGCGTGCCGGCTTCGCGGTACTGCTGCGCGGCCTCGTACACCGAAGTCACCTCGCCGTCGGGCAATACGCGTGTCCAACCGCCTTCTGTGCCCGGAGCAAGTTGGTTGCGAATGCGGATATTCGCGAACGTACCGCGGTGCATCACGCGATCATTGCCTCGCCGAGAACCGTAGCTATTGAAATCAACCGGTTCGACACCCGCGCCGATCAGGTACTTGCCCGCCGGGCTATCTTTACCGATCGAACCGGCGGGCGATATGTGGTCCGTCGTAACGGAATCGCCCAACAGAAGCAGCACGCGAGCCCCAGAGATTGACTCGATCGCAGCAGGCTCGGCACCCAAATCAACCAGGAATGGCGGCTCTTGGATGTAGGTGCTTGCTTCATCCCAGGTGTAAAGGTCGCCGGCGGCAACGTCGATCGCGTTCCAAACTTCATTCGAGTCAAACGCATGGCCGTACTGGTCGGCAAACATTTTGGCGTCGATCGCATCATCCATCGCCCGCGCAACCTCGTCTGCGGCTGGCCAGATGTCTTTCAAAAATACGTCGCTGCCCGCGCTGTCCTGCCCAATCGGATCGCTGGCAAGATCGACATCCGTACCGCCGGCGAGGGCATAGGCAACTACCAACGGCGGGCTGGCCAAGTAGTTCGCCTTCACCTGTGCGTTGACACGGCCTTCGAAGTTGCGGTTGCCACTGAGCACGGCCGAGACAACGAGGTCGCCCGCGTCCACAGCATCCGACACCGGTTGTGGCAACGGGCCACTGTTACCAATGCACGTCGTGCAACCATAGCCGACCGTCTGAAAGCCAAGCTCCGCAAGCGAAGCGGAAAGGCCCGCCTTGTCGAGGTAGTCGGTCACGACTCGCGAGCCGGGCGCCAAACTGGTTTTTACATACCCAGGCGTTTTTAGGCCGCGTTCGACCGCCTTTTTCGCCAGCAGGCCGGCGGCAATCATCACCGACGGATTGCTGGTGTTCGTGCAACTCGTGATCGCCGCGATCACTACGGCCCCGTGCCCGATCTCTGTGGAAACATCGTTCTGGCTGACTGTAACCTTCTTGCCGATCGCATCGTCGTCGAGCTGGAAGCCGCCATCGCTAATCGGCTTCGTGAGCGAGTCGCAAAAGGCCGACTTCATTTGTGTCAGTGCGATGCGATCTTGCGGCCGCCGCGGGCCCGCCAGCGAAGGCTCAACCGTCGACACGTCAAGCGATAGCGTTTTGGTGTACGTCGGCGTCGGCGCGTCCGGTGACGCAAAAATCCCCTGCTCTTTCGTATATCGTTCGACGAGTTGCACTTCGTCATCGGTGCGCCCCGTCTCTCTGAGGAATGCGAGCGTCTGATCATCGATCGGGAAGAAGCCCATGGTGGCGCCGTACTCGGGCCCCATGTTCGCGACCGTGGCCCGATCAGCCAACTTCATCGACTGCACGCCTTGCCCGAAGAACTCGACGAACTTGCCAACTACGCCTTCCTTACGCAGCATTTCGACGACAGTCAGCACCAAGTCAGTCGCGGTGGCGCCGGTGGGAAGTTCGCCCGTCAATTCGAAGCCGATCACCTCAGGCATCAGCATGTAAAGCGGCTGACCGAGCATGACTGCCTCGGCTTCGATACCGCCGACGCCCCAACCCACGACGCCTAGGCCGTTGATCATCGTTGTGTGGCTGTCGGTGCCGACAAGCGTGTCAGGCACGGCAACCGCGCCTTGCCCATCGTCTCGCAGAAAAACGCCCTTGGCGAGGTATTCCAGATTCACCTGATGAATGATGCCAACGTTCGGTGGCACAACGCGGAAGTTGTCGAACGCCTGTTGCCCCCAACGCAGGAACTCGTAACGCTCGCGATTGCGGGCAAACTCGAGCTTCACATTCTCGTCCAATGCCGAGTCGCTGCCGAAATGGTCGACCTGCACCGAATGATCGATGACCAAGTCGACGGGTATCAGCGGGTTGATCTTCTTGGGATCGCCACCAAGCCGCTGCATCGCACTACGCATCGCCGCCAGATCGACCACGGCCGGCACACCCGTGAAATCCTGCAGAACAACACGGGCCGGTTTGAACGGAATCTCAACCTTGGCGGGAGCCGCAGCGTTCCAGGACGCCAAGTTCTTCACGTCGTCTTCGCCGACGACGAATCCGTCGCAATTACGAAGCACCGCTTCCAAGAGCACGCGAATCGAGTAGGGCAAAGCCGAGATCTTGCCCAATCCTTGATCCTCTAAACGCGACAACCGATAGATCCCGATGTCTTGGCCTCCGCATTGGAAGATATCACGGGCCTGAAACGGATCGGAGGAGGCAGCTTGAGTCATGCAACTAGAACCTGTTGTTGTGTAAGGAGTTATGTTTCCCAGACTCGACGGTCTCGCAACTTCGCAGCCGAGTCGTTCATGGTACGGTTTCGTGTGAAAAACCCCATTTTAGCGGGGGTTCTCGCCACGACAACGCCTGCCGGACCGCGAGAGTCCAGTTTCCGGCCAACGATTTCGTCCCCGACTCGGTCGCTCTGCAAGACAACGAGCAGTTTGCCCCCACCAATGGTGCGACCTACGTTTTCTTGACGTACTATGCCCGATTCACCCCGCCTGACGTGACCGGTGACAAAATAATGTCCGATTCGTCCCACCAAGAGATGCTGGCTCGTATTGCCGAACTGAGTGACACAACGAAGGCTGCCGCAACGCAAGACACCACCCCCACAAGCGATCCGCCGAGCAGCGAATCGAAACTCACAGAGCTTCTGCAGCGAGTTAATAGGCTTACGCAACGAGCAGCCAGCGGCACGCCGCAAAGTACCGGCTCAGGCCTGCCGGCCAGGACGCCGGTCACGCATCAACGCACACTCGAAACGCCAGATGGAACGTTCATCCCCGCTGAGCCGAAGACCTTCCGCGAGGCACGACTCACAGAGAGCGAAGTCGAATCGCTGATTCTCAAATACTTGCTCAACCGTGGCGACGCCTCAGGACACTCGATTGCTGAACAGGTCAAGTTGCCGTTCGCCTTGGTCGAGCCGCTCCTGTATCAGATGAAGACCGATCGGTTGGTCACGCACAAAGGCGCGGCCAGCATGAACGACTATGTCTACCAGTGTACCGACATCGGCCGCGAACGTGGGCGGCGTCTCTGGGAGCATTGCACCTATTTCGGCAGCGCCCCGGTCGCACTCGAAGAGTATATCACCAGCGTTGAGGCGCAAACGATTCAGGAACAGCATCCCACGGTCGAAGATCTCAAACGAGCATTCAAAGATCTGTTGATTGAACCGACGATGTTGCGACGACTCGGGCCAGCCATCAACTCGGGCCGCGGGCTCTTCTTGTTTGGCGCTCCAGGCAACGGTAAGACCAGTATTGCCGAACGAGTCACGGCAGCCTTCGGCGAAACGCTTTGGATTCCCCGCGCCATCGGCATCGACGGCGAGATTATTCGACTGTTCGACCCGGCCAATCACCAAGCTGTCCCCCTGGAAAAATCACACGGGCTCGTCGAGGGCGTGAAAGCTGACAAACGTTGGATTCGTATTCGTCGCCCGACGATCGTCGTCGGTGGCGAACTGACGATGGACAATCTTGAGATCACGCTCAACACCACCACGAACATCAGCGAAGCGCCGATGCAACTCAAGAGCAACTGCGGCACGCTGGTGATCGACGACTTCGGCCGGCAACGGATGTCGACCGACGAACTGCTCAACCGCTGGATCGTGCCGCTCGAAAAACGGTACGACTTCCTCAACCTCGCCAACGGCAAAAAGATCCAAGTGCCGTTCGACCAGTTGATCATCTTTTCAACGAACCTCGAACCGAAGGACCTCGTCGACGACGCCTTCCTGCGGCGGATTCCCTACAAGATCGAGGTCGTCGATCCCAGCGAGGACGCTTTTCGCAAGCTGTTCGAGATCATGTGCCCGATCGTCGGCATCCCCTATCGCCAGGAGGCGATCGATCACCTGATCGAAAAACACTACAAGGCAACGGGCCGCCCCTTCCGCTGCTGCCAGCCGCGCGACCTCTTGATGCAGATTCGCAACCACTGCTTCTATCAAAAGACCGAGCCCGAACTAACCAACGAGAACCTTGACTTCGCCTGCGAAAACTACTTTGCGGTGATGTAGGAGAGGCTAAGGGGTCGGGGTCAGAGGTCGACGATCGGGGGGCCCGGGTGCTCGATCTCCTCGCGTTCTCGCTTCCACGACGCACTTCGACTACCATGGCAATCAGCGTGCCGAACAGGATTGGAACGTTGGCTTTCAGCAGTCGGCGTTTACTTTGAGGGCTGAAGTAGTTTCAGCATTGCTTGGCCCATCGCGTCGCCAATTTCGAGGTACGACTCGGCATTGCCCCGGTAGCGATCGCGGCCGCCGGGAGACTGTTTAGGATCACGGCACATTGGCCGGGTGTCGATGCTGGTCACATTGCCCGAAAACTCCGGGTACTTGGACTTGTCGGCGACAGCCATCTGCGCGTCAAACACTTGCTGTTGGGCCGGCGTCATTTTCTCGCCGCTTCTGGATAGGGCCGCAACCACGACCGGCATGTCGGGCACATTGAGGTCCTTTCGCAGGTCGCGGATGAGATTGGCCAGATGGCGTTCATAGACGGCCGATTTCACCAACGAATTGCCATCCGCGATGCCGTGAAACCAGAACAGTCCGGCGAGTTCGACATCCTGTCCGTTGTAGCCGGGGTACGCTCGCTCTAATTCGTCGCCGAGGACATCCTTGACGGCAGTCGCGCTGGGGTCTGGTCCATTTTTCGGCGAGTTTGTGTCACGGCGACTGACCGACGTTGACCGAAAACATGGACCTGACCCCCTCGCGGCCCGAAGGCGACAGTCCCCGTCAGCGGTAAGCAACGACGTCGAACGCACCGGCAAGCCGGCAGTGACTCCCGCACGGCTACTCTTCCTCACTCGCTTGACGCCTTGTGACTCAACGCCTCTTGCGTCGCCCAAAGCCGATCAGGCCCAATAGGCCGAGGCTCTGCAGCGCCAGCGAGCCGGGCTCGGGGACGGAGGTAAAGCCGTTGAGCACAAGGTCATCGACGTAGTCATGTTTGTGCTTGTTGCCTGAATTGTCGCCCAACGCAATTCGGATCGTGACCGTATCGTCGGCGTTCAAGCCCGTAATCGCGGACAGGTCGATTTGAGTGATCGAAGCTTCGACCAGACCGCCAGTGGTGGGAAGAGCGGTTTGGCCCGGGGGCAGAGAAAAATTACTGAGGGTTTCGGTCCAACCGGTGGTGTTTGTATCCACATTAGTGACGCTTGACGTTGAGCCCACGGCGGTCAGGGTTCCGCCATTGATCTGATAAAAGACTGCAGTGCCAAATTCGAGAGGACCAGTAGCAGTGGTAGGAATCCAGGAGCCAATGGTCATGTCGAAGGTCGCGGCGGAGAAGTCCAGCGTGAAGCCCGCATCCGGTGTGATCGTGAAGTCCAGGTAGTCAGGCGAGGTGGACGGCGCCGGCAGGGTGTTATCGACCCTATCGGCTCGAAAGCCCCGCACCACGGTGGTATCCGAGGTGCCCGTCATGTGACCGTATGTCGCGGTGACGCCGGTTTCTTGCAAGTCATTCACGCTAAATCCGGTACCGGTGGTGGCCGCGGTATTGTCTTGGGACTCGAAGTCGTAGGTGATCGTTGCCGCGTCGGCCGTGCCGGCGGTAAAGGCAAACATTCCCATCGCCAATCCGGCAATGGCCAATACGATCAAGCTGCGGTTCTGAGTGTTCATGAGATCTTCCTCATAAAGAGAGTGTTCGGTGCGACTGTCGCGGGAAGCGTTCTTCGACGTGCGCAGTAAACATGCCTTGCGCACCTTGCATCAAACGCATTAACGGTCTATTGTACAGCAGAAGCCGCATAATGCCTGTCCAACTGCGCAGCATGCAAACTTTTTTATAAGCTGTTTAACAGAATGAACTTAGGACCCATTTTTTGAAGCATGGGTATTGCTTTGAGCGAAGAATTAACCGTTATCGGTGTCTACGGCGTGGCCACCCAGGAGTCGATTGGCCGACATCTGAGTGGCGTGGTGCAATACGTTCGGAAACATCCGAAGTTCGTGTTGCGTGAATTCTATGGTGTCTCGCCGTCTGAAGTGGACGAGAATTCTTCGCCGCCTTGGAAGGGCAATGTCGACGCAGTACTGCTTTCGATCGGGACTGGACCGGGCATTGTGGATTGGGTGCTCAGTGGCGACGTGCCGGTGATAAACACGGTTGCGGATATTCTTGATCCACGTCTGCCGGCGATGTACACCCGGCCGGCGTCGATTGCGAAACTTGCTGTGGATCACCTGCGCGATTGCGGCTGCCGGCGGTTTCTTCACGTAGGCTCCGGCACCTCGATGGGTTCGGCGCTCCGAGTCAAAGCGTTTCAGCAGGCGGTCGAGGCTACCGGCTGTCCTTTTACCCACGTCGATACGACCATAAAGCACGACGAGTTCAACCCCGCCCCGGAGGACGCAGCATGCAGCGAGGCGCTGGTTCGAGAATTGACTTCGACGCCTAAACCCGTGGGGGTGTTGGCCACGAATGATGTGATAGCGCGGGTGGTCCTTACCCATGCCGAAGCGTTGGGGCTTGACGTGCCCGAGCAGGTGGCGGTGGTTGGCGTCAACGATTCGTTCGCCGCGATCTCGCAGACACCGACACTGACCAGCATTCGTACACCCGGCAAAACCATCGGGTATCGCGCGATGGAACGGCTGGCGAAGATGATCCGCGGGGGCCGGCGTCCACGCAAGCCGATCGAAGTGCCCGCGACCGAACTGATGGTGCGCGAATCAACCGGCGGCATGAACAACCAGATGAAGGACGTGACCCGCGCGATGGAACTGATTCACAGTCGCGCCGACAGCGGCATCAGCATCGAAGACATCCTTCAGACGCTGTCGATTTCCCGGCGGACCTTGAATGTGAACTTCAAGAAGCAATTCGGACGAACGCCGAGCGAAGAGATTCAACGTCTGCGCATCGCGTACGCCATTGATCTGGTCGTCCATACCATGTTTCCCATCGACCGCATCGCGCCGAGGCTCGGGTTTGAAGAGCCGACCAGTTTCACGAAGTTCTTCCGCAAGCACACCGGGATTTCGCCGACTGCCTACCGCAAACAACATGCCGGACATTGACATCGAGGAGATGAGTATGGAACCTAGCGGCTCAACTCGAAGAAGAGGATTTCAGGTGATTCAATCAGTCGTGCGCGCGGCGTTGTGCCTTTCTATGATGGTGCTCAGCGCCGGTACGACTCTCTCCGCCGAGAGGCCGAATGTCTTGCTCATCATCGCGGATGATCTTGGCATGCAGTTGTCATGCTACGGCGACCAGCACATCGAAACGCCGAACATCGATGCCATTGCAGCTTCCGGCACGCGGTTCAAGACGGCGTACATCGCCCAGGCATCATGCAGCCCCTCCAGGGTTTCCATCTATACGGGGCTCTTCCCGCATACTCACGGTCACATTGGACTTGCGAAACCGACGAATCCGCCCTTGCGGAGCGAGTTCCACAATCAGACCCTTCCCAAGCTCATGAAATCGGCCGGTTATCGCACGGGCATAATTGGGAAACTGCATGTGAATCCCAAAAGTGCCTTCAAGTTTGATCTGTACCGCAATGCCGACCTGGGACCGAACAACGGTCGTGAAGTCCGCGCGATGGCAGAAGCCGCAGACGAGTTTATCCATGCAGAGTCGTCGAAGCCTTTCTTACTGGTGATGAGCTACGTCGATCCCCATCATCCGTTCGCCGTGCAAATGGATGGAATGCCGAAAAAGCCGACGTTGCCGGGCGAAGTTCCGGCGTGGCCGTTCCAGCAGATCGAGAGTGACGACTTGCTCGAAGAAGCGGCAAACTACTACAACTGCGTCCGGCGTCTCGACTGGGGGGTCGGAATGCTGATGGAGAAGCTGAGGGCGGCGGGCAAGGATGAAAACACGGTAATCATCTTTCTCGGCGATCACGGTCCTCCCTTCGTGCGCGCCAAGACCACCTGTTATGAAGCCGGTCTACGAGTGCCGTTCATCGTGCGTTGGCCGGGCGTTTCAAAACCGGGACTCTTCAGCGAAGCCTTTGTTTCTTCGGTAGACATTCTGCCGACGATTCTCGACGCGATCGGCGAAGAGATCCCCGCACATATTCAGGGGCGCTCTCTACGGACGGTTGCATCCGGTAACAACACCGGCTGGCGCGACGTCCTTGCGGGCGAGTTTCATCAGCACACCGAGCGCCCTTTCTTCCCACGCCGGGCGCTACGCGATGCGCGCTACAAAGTCATTCACAACTTGCTTGCGGGAAAGCTCACGATTCGGATTGGTATCGATGGCGACTTGGCACATGAGGTGGTGCGGACAGAGGCCTACGGAGGTTCCGCCGTGCAGAAAGCGATGACACTTCAAGCGGATCCGCCGGAATGGGAACTCTACGATCTCGAAGCGGACCCGTGGGAATTCAACAATCTCGCGGCGGCCCCCGCCCACGCCGAGGCGCTCAAACGGATGCAGCGCCTGCTATTCGATTGGCGAAAGGACACCAACGATCCATTCCTAGACGGAGCAACACTGGCGAAAAAGCACGCCGATGTCAACGCACGAGGTGAAACCATCTCGTTGTTTGACGGTAAGACTCTCGACGGCTGGGTGACTTTGGACGGAAAACCGATTACCAAGGGCTGGGAAGTCGTCGACGGGGTGATACACCTGAAGATAGAGAAAGATCGGCCGGGACACATTCGGACGACTCGAACGTTCGAGAACTTTGAACTGGAATTCGAATGGCGCGTCGCAGAGGGTGGTAACAGCGGCGTGAAGTACCTGGTGAAGGAGTCGCAATCGGATCTGGGTTTGCGTTATTTCGGCTGCGAGTATCAACTGCTTGACGACGACAATCACAAAAACGGGCGCACTCCCACCAAAACGGCCGGCGCTTTGTACGAACTTTACGCTCCACTCCCTGACTTTAAGCGATTGAGACCGTTGGGCGAATTCAACCACAGCCGAATCGTCGTCGACAACGGTCGCATTGAGCATTGGTTAAACGGTCGAAGAATCCTCAAAGCCACGATCGGTAGTAAAGACTGGCAAGCGAAGATCGACGACAGTAAGTTTAGTTCGGTGAAAGATTTTGCGAGTGGCCCCGGCGCGATTATGCTTCAGGAACACCTTTCCGAAGCGTGGTTCAGGAAGATCCTTTTGACACCACTACCATAAGAAGGTCTGCGACCGATTATCAGTTGCGTGCTGCCGGCAACTCGAACGCTAAGACAACACCATCAGGAGGCCGCTTTGTTTGCTCGACTGTTACCTTGCATAGTGCTCATGAGTGTTTCCTATTTTGCTGCAATTCCCGTGATTGGAGCCGAACTGGAACTCCGCGAAGATGACAACGTGATTCGCGTTACCCTGCGCGGCAAACCGGTGCTTGAGTACGTCAAGACCGAGAAGCCGGTTCCGGAGAGAATCTCGCAGCATTTTCGGCGCAGTGGCTATATCCATCCTGTCTACAGCCCGAAGGGGCAGGAAGTGACCGGCGACTTTCCAAGCGATCATGCCCACCAGCATGCACTGTTTTTCGCGTGGACCCGCTCTACCTTCGATGGAAAGAAGGTTGATTTCTGGAAGCAGGCGAGGCAACTGGCTGGTGTCGGGTTTCAGGAGGTTGTGAACGTCAGACGGGAAGAGAAGCAGGTCGCATTCAGTGTGAAGCATGCGTTTACGGTCGGCACGGGAGACGAGCGAGTCGATGCACTCTATGAAATCTGGACGGTTACCGTCCACCTCACGCCGGATGACCATTTCCTATTTGACATTGAAAGCGTGCAGCAGTGCGCATCGGAAAAGCCGTTGATCCTCGAGAAGTACCACTATGGCGGGATGGCACTTCGAGGAAATATCGAGTGGCTCAAGGAGAAAGGCGATCACAGCATCAAGCCGGGCGACCTGCGGTTCCTGACAAGCGACGGCAAGGACCGATGGGACGGCAACCACACGCGCCCCAACTGGGTCGCAATGAGCGGCTCGCTGGACGGCCGGGAGACGACGATAGCAGTCATGTGCAACCCGAAAAACTTCCGATTTCCGCAGCCCGTTCGATTGCATCCCAATAAGCCGTATTTCTGTTTCTCGCCGATGGTTACTGCACCGTTCAAGATTGAACCAGGACAGAAGTACGTGTCGCGATATCGCTATTTGGTGACGTCCGAGGCGGCCGACCCGAAGATCATCAACCGGCACTGGCGACGATTTGCCAAGGGCGGCGAATAAGGCATGCTGCAGCTAGTGCTTACCTACCGAGCAGAGCAGGGATCCTCCATGAACCGAATCGTACTGACACTTTCTGTAACGGCGGGGTGGCACTGGAGAACAGTTATTTGTGTGCCACTGGCTTCGCCAGTGTGGAAAACGGTGCGAATGAATGGCGAATTGCATTGCAGTTAATACTTGACTAATAGATCACGACTTCCTAAGATATATCGGTGGATTCCAGGCCGGGCATGCGAACGGACTCGCCAAACGCTCTTTGACAACTCGTCGTGGTAAACTGGGTAGTTGTGCCGAATAATTCAATCACTCGGTAATTGTTCGGCAGTTAAGGGAACCCCTGGGACGCCGATTTCCAAGAACAATTCCTTTCTTCGACGCCGCCGAATAACAAATCGGCAATAAACCGGGCAGGCCCGGCGGTCTGGGGCGACATGCCGAAAAACCCCAACGATGTACGCCGACATCCAAGCCAGTCTCACGGGCAAGAGTGTCCGGCAAGGGGCAGAGGCGTGAGGCTTGAGCGAGGAACGCGAAATGCGGTTTCACGCCATTCCCGAGCACGCCGGTTTTAAAAAGACGCCGCGCACTCCACTGGGTCCTGCATGTGCAGGGATGACACTTGAGGCGGAAGCAGGAACAGAGGTCGAAACCCGCGCGGCGACGGTGGACTGCGCGGAACGCCTGCGTCGACAACCGGCCGCGATGATTCTGGTATCTCGACGACCTGTCTCTGAGGCGGTATCCTGGGCGGCTTGAGATAACACATTCTTCGCCCGAATTGGTGCAACGATGATTCAAATCGATTTTGATCTCACGCCTGCTGCTTTTTCTCAATCGCTCGCCCGCATGTGGGAGCTTTCGGGCAGGAAGATCCTGGCGATCAACGAGCAGTTTCCACCCGATGCTGGCACGCCTGTCTTCACCATCGACGGCAAGTACGCCTCACAGGGCTGGACAGAATGGACGCAGGGTTTTCAATTCGGCTCGGCGATTCTTCAATTCGACGCCACGGACGACAATCGGTTTCTTGATATCGGCCGCGAAAACACCGTCAACCAGATGGCCTCGCATGTGACCCATTTCGGCGTGCACGATCATGGATTCAACAATGTCAGCACGTACGGCAACTTGCGGCGACTGGTGCTCGAAGGGCGAATTCCCCAAGACCAACGGGAACTCGATTTCTACGAACTGGCGCTCAAAGCAAGTGGTTGCGTGCAGGCCTGTCGGTGGAGCGACACGATCGAGGGCGACGGCTACATCTATTCGTTCAATGGGCCGCACTCGCTGTTTTCCGACACGATTCGGTCGTTGCGGTCTCTGGCGATGGCTCATCAACTAGGCCATCGCATGCTCGATGAAAACGACGACGCGGTGTGTCTGCTCGAACGGCTGTACGGCCACGCCCGTACGACGGCCCAGTACAACGTCTACTACGGCGAAGGGCGGGACTCTTACGACATCCGCGGTCGGGTCGTCCACGAGAGCATCTTCAATATCAACGACGGTCGCTATCGCTGCCCCAGCACGCAACAAGGGTATTCACCGTTTACAACCTGGACGCGCGGCCTGGCGTGGATCATGGCAGGCTATCCCGAGCAACTGGAATGGCTCGCCACGCGCGATGACGAGGAACTCGAACCGCTAGGCGGCCGAGACGAACTCGAAGCGATGATGCTGCAAGCGGCCCGGGCCACCTGCGATTTCTACATCGAGCAAACACCGACCTGCGGCGTACCCTACTGGGACACCGGGGCCCCCGG
>Ga0180435_10002144_pt1 | contig 20260 bp, 17 predicted proteins | sample SS_ome_3_FD_132467 | JGI IMG/M metagenome (GOLD analysis project Ga0180435, IMG submission 132467) | Hypersaline lake sediment archaeal communities from the Salton Sea, California, USA - SS_3_S_1 metaG | ecosystem: Environmental > Aquatic > Non-marine Saline and Alkaline > Hypersaline >...
GACGTTTCGAGCCTGCTGGCGATCGCCGAGGCGGCCAGCGTGATCCGACGCGGCTGGGCCGACGTGATGATCACCGGCGGCACCGGCTGCCGCCTCGATCCGACGGCGATCGTGGCCCGCGGGGAATGCCAGCTTTCCCACCGCCGCGACGACTGCCGTCGGGCCTCACGGCCCTTCGACCGCGACCGTGACGGAATGGTCAACGGCGAAGGGGCCGGGGCGATCGTGCTGGAGTCACTCGAGCATGCGATGCGTCGCGGTGCGAGGATTCACGGCAGGCTGCTCTCGGTGGTGGCCCGGCACGAGCCGGTGCCCCACGGCGGCTCGATCGAGGGCCGTGGACTTCGGGCGGCAATCCGCGGGGCCCTGGCCGTGGCCGACCTCGAGCCGCACGAGATCGGCCATGTCAACGCCCACGGGCTCGGCACGGTGGAGATGGACCGCATCGAGGCCGGGGCGATCCGGGCCGAACTCGGCGACGTGCCGGTGACGGCCTTCAAGAGTCGTTTCGGCCACCTCGGCGCGGGCGGGGGCACGGTGGAACTCGCCGCGAGTCTGCTCGACCTCGGCCGCGGTGACGTGCTGCCGACGCTCAACTTCGAGACGGCCGACCCGGCCTGCCCGGTGCAGGTGGTGCACGGCGAACCGCTCACCGGTCGCCCGCCGGTGGCCCTGGCGGTGAATCTCTCGAGCACCGGCCAGGCTGCCGCCGTGGCCGTCGCCGCGGACGCATAGCAGACCGTGGAACACGTCTGCCGCCGCAGGATGCGGCGATCGGCGACCCCCAAAAACCTCGGCTTTTTGGGGAGTCGCTCAAGTGGAAAAAGGCCACGGAGGGCTTTTTCCACGTGCAGTTAGCAGACCGTGGAACACGTCTGCCGCCGCAGGACGCGATCGGCGACCTACCAGGAGCCCTCGAAGCCGAACGAGAGGCCCTGGTAGAAGATCTGCCCACCGCCGTCGATCGGGTTATCCCGGCGGTTGTCGAGGTTGAACTGCCGCGTGGCGGTGGCGATGCCCGCCACCCAGAGAAACTCATAGCCCGCTTTGAGCGAGAAATTGGGGGTGATGTTCCAGCCGGCAAGCAGCGAGAGATCACCGATGAATCCCGGGCCGGTCTGGGTGGCGGAGGAGCCGCGGTTGACCGTGCCCTCCACGAAGTCGGGGTCGACCGCGTTGACGCCGACGGCGGTCTGGTTGTTGGAGTTGAAGGCGAGGCAGGGAGCCCCACGGCCCCGCAGGCCCCAATAGAAGAACTCGTTCTGACTGATCAGCTCGCCGCCGAAGTTCATGCCCAACAGCCAGTTCTCGGTGTTGACCACGTAGTCGCCACCGAAGAGCGAGGGGTCGACGCCATTGCGTCGGCTGGTGTAGGTGAAATCCTCGTCGATGCTGGCCAGCCGAACCCCGACCATGATCGCCGGCAGGAAGCCCCGCTCGGCATGCTTGGCCCAGTCGCCGTTGGGAAGCAGGACTGCCTGGTCGCGGCCGAGCCGGCGGCGAAGCTTGAAGTTCCACTCGTAGCTGTTGAAGTCGGAATTGAGTGCGTTGTCCTGCGAGTCGGCCCCGTTGAAGCCGGGCACGAGCGGGCCGAGGGGCGAAACGAGGCTGTTGGGGACCAGGCTGTTCCAGCCGTCGGTGGCCTCGTAGGTCATCCCGCCGTAGTAGGTGAACTCGAAGTAGCGGTCACGGTTGAGATAGTCGCGGCCCAGCGAGCGGCCGATCGTGGCCCGGGCCCCCGGGGCCACGCCGAAGGGCTTGGCCGCCGAGAAATACTGCAGGTCGACATTGGCGAGGTCCTCGCTGACCTTCACTCGATATTGACGACTCCGCTCGAGCCACAGCGACTCACCCGAGGCATACCAGTATCCGCTGCCGAACCAGGCACCCGAACTCAGCGGAACGGGCATCTCGTCAAGCCACGATTCGTCGAGCTGCATCGCCTCGGCGGCCTCGGCCGAGACATCCCGGATCGGGGCCGGCAACGGCTCCGCGGCCTCGGCGGCGTTTTCCACGATGATCCGTCCGCTGTCGTGGGCTTCATCGGCAACGAGGGCCGACCGAACTTCCTCGACAATCTCAACCGTGTGGGAGGCCTGCCGAACCGGCTGTCCCGCCGCGGTGTCCGCCGGCATGACCGGCTCGCCTACCGACATGTCGGGGAACACCGGGCCCATCTCGGCGATGGCCCGCTCGTCGGCAAAGATGGGTCCCTCCGTGACCACCGGGGTCGCCGGGTCACCCCGGTCGAACTCGCGAAAGGGCACGATCGGCACGGTGGAGGAATCGGTCGCCACATCGCCAACGTCCCCCGCGGCGGCCACCAGACAGGTCAGCCATGCCAGCGACCCGCCCAGGGCCGCCAGCAGGCTGCCGGCAAGCCGCTCTCGCCCACGTGCTGCGGGGGCGGATTGTTCGAATTCGATGGAGCGATGTCGGTCGGGCATCGAGGCTACGACTCGGGCTGGCAACGAGGAACGGTCCTTCCGCCCTTGGCTGACACCACAGGGCGACGGCGGAATCATCGGCACCGGCACAACCGTTACCCCAGAAATTCCCGGAACATTCACACGCATCCTGCCCAGTTTGCCAGGCTCCCACGTTCTCGCCTTCGTCGGCGGCCGGGGAGAGCGGGCGAATCTGCCCGCCTGGTCGTTGCCTGCGGAAAAACCGTCGCGTCCGTCGGGCGTTGGACGGCCCGGCCCCGGGAGGACGATTTTCCAAGGGATATCGGCGGTCAGGAATTTGTACGAGGGTCAGGATGCAGCTCAAGCGGAACCACTTCCTGCTCGTCGGGCTGCTGCTGTTCTTTCTGGGCATCCAGTTCCGTCTGGTGCAGTCCTTCACGCTCTCGGAACGGTCCAGTCGCTTCATCGCGGCGCAGATGGGTGAAGGCGGGGCGACCCGGCCGGGCCCCTGGCCGACCGTTGCCAGCCGCAAGGTCGTCCAGCCACCACGCTGGCTCGGCCTGGCGCTGATGTCGGTCGGAGCGGTGGTGACCCTCAAGAGCCTCTCGATGGCCCCCTCGAGCGGGAAATCCGCGGCCGACGAGGGCTGAGCCGTCCTCGAGGCCGGCTGCTCATCGAATTCTCACACCAATCCCGCGCTGTCCTGCCGTTGCGTGGAGGGTACTCTCGAAGCGTTCTGGTTTTAGCAACACGTGACAAGGGAATCTCGACCCCGGGGACCGCACGGAGGCGGAAGCCATGAGAGTCCGTACGCTCTTCATCTCGGATGTCCATCTCGGCTGCGGCTTCTCGCGGACTGAGGAACTTTTTGAGTTTCTCGGCCGGGTCGAGCCGGATCACCTCTACCTCGTCGGCGACATCATCGACGGCTGGAAGCTGAAGCGGAACTTCGTCTGGAACGACACGGCGAGCTTCGTGATCCGACGAATCTTGGGGATGCTCAAGCGAGGCACCAAGGTTTTCTACGCCACCGGCAACCACGATGAATTTCTCCGTGGCTTCTCACCGCATACCTTCGGGCACATGGAACTGGCCGACCAGTTCGTCCACGAGACCGCCGATGGCCGCAAACTGCTGGTGATCCACGGCGACTGCTTCGACCACCTCACCAAGCACGCGGCCTGGGTCTACCATCTCGGCGACCGGGCCTACACGGCCGCCCTGCACCTCAATTCATGGATGAACATGGTCCGTCGTTGGGCGGGCTATCCCTACTGGTCGTTCAGTTCGATGCTCAAAAAGCGGGTCAAGCGGGCGGTCAACTTCATCAACGATTTCGAGCACTTCGTGGCCAAATACACCCTGCAGCAGGACTGCAGCGGCGTGGTCTGCGGGCACATCCACGTGCCGGCCGTCCGCGAGATCAACGGGGTCGCCTACTACAACTGCGGCGACTGGGTGGAACACTGCTCGGCACTGGTGGAACACGATGACGGACGGATCGAACTGGTCGGCATGGACAGCTTTATCGATGCCGATTCCGACACCCGCCACGGCGACCCGCTGCCCCTGCCGGCGGTGCGGGTCGACGGGATGGCCGCGGCCACAGGCATCCCCGCCTGAGTCGGCCCGGGACGGTTGCTATAGTGGGAGCATTCGATCCCGCAGCCCTGCCCCCCGCAGCCCCCTTCGGTGAACTACTTTCTATCCGCGATTCGAGAGTTTGAACTTCGCTCCACCGGAAAGTGGTTTGTGCTCTCCGCCGTGATCGGCCTCGTGGCGGGGGTTGGAGGAATCGGCTTCCATCTCATGGGCCAGGTGGTGCAGCACCTTTCCCTCGCCCGGCTCGCCCACTTCGAACCGGCCGAGGCGGCCGCGGAGGGGGCGATCTTTGAGCCGGTCGAAGGTGATCTGCGGCCCTGGGTGCTGGTGGGGGTGATCGCCGCCGGCGGGCTCGCTTCCGGACTGCTGGTCTACACGCTCGCCCCGGAGGCGGAGGGGCACGGCACCGACGCGGCGATCGACGCCTTCCACAACCGCCGCGGCGAGATCCGCGGCCGGATCCCGCTGGTCAAAACGCTCGCCTCGGCGATCACCCTCGGCACGGGCGGCTCAGCCGGCCGCGAGGGCCCGATCGCGCAGATCGGTGCCGGCTTCGGATCCTTTCTCGGCGGACTGCTGCGACTGCCGGCCCGCGACCGGCGGATCATGCTCGCCGCGGGCATGGGCGCCGGGGTCGGCGCGATCTTCCGGGCACCGCTGGCGGGGGCCGTGTTTGCCGGTGAGATTCTCTACCGCGATGCCGATCTCGAGAGCGATGCGATCGTGCCCGCGGCGATGGCCTCGGCAATCGCCTACTCGGTGTTCTGCCTCTGGCTGCCCCCCTCATTGCGTTTCACGCCGCTCTTCGGCCGCCACGTGGCCTACGAGGTCGGCTCACCGCTGGAACTGCTCCCCTACGGCGCGATGGCGATCGTGCTGGTGCTCGCCGGCATGCTCTACATCCGCACCTTCTACGGGATGCACGATCTCTTCAAGCGGCTGCCGGTGGTGCCCCATCTGCGGCCGATGATCGGGGCGGTTCTGGCCGGCCTGGTGGGCCTGGGCATGTATCACGGCTTCGGGCGGCAGACCGACGCCCTGGCCGTGCTCGGCAGCGGCTACGGCATGCTCCAAAAGACCCTCGGCACCTCGATCGACGTGGCCGTGCCGCTGCTGGTGGCCGTGGCGATGGTCAAGATTCTGACCACCTCGCTGACAATCAGCTCCGGTGGATCCGGCGGCGTCTTCGGCCCGTCGATGGTGATCGGCGGCTGCCTCGGATCGGCGGTGGGCCAGACGTTCCACCACTGGTGGCCCGAGCTTGTGCGGCAGCCGCAGGCCTTCGCGATCGTGGGCATGGCCGGCTTCTTCTCCGGCTGTGCCCGGGCCCCGCTCTCGACGGTCCTGATGGTCAGCGAGATGACCGGCGGCTACGGGCTCCTGCTGCCGACGCTCTGGGTCTCCACGCTGACCTTCCTGCTCGGTCGGCGGCGAACGCTTTACATCAAGCAGGTGCCGACCCGGCTCGACTCTCCGGCCCACCGCGGCGACTTCTTCGTCGACGTGCTCGAGGGAATCCACGTGGAGGATGTCTACCGCAAGGATCGGCCACTCAAGCTGGTCCACGAGGGCACCACCCTCGAGGGCATCGTGCACGCCCTGGCCGAATCGACCCAGCGGTATTTCCCGGTCGTCGACGCAGGCGGAAAGATGATCGGAATCTTCTCCTCGGAGGATGTCCGCGGCTACCTCTACAACGACACCATCTGGAAGATCGCCAACGCCCGCGACGTGATGAAGAGCCGGGTGGTCACCGTCCGACCGGGCGATGACCTCAACACGGCCCTCGGCAAGTTCACCTCCCTCAACGTCGATGAACTGCCGGTGGTCGATCCGGATGACCGGGGCAAGCTGCTTGGCGTGCTCCGCCGCAAGGAGGTGATCGCAGCCTACAACCGCCGCCGCCTCGACCACGAGAAGCAGCGTGCCGCCTCTCGGGGAACTCCCGCCCGGTAGGCTGGTTGCGCCGCAAGCAGATCCTGCACGTGGAAAAAGCCTTCCATGGCCCCCTGCCCGCGGACGCGGGCGAACAGATCCCACCTGAGCGACTCCCCGAAGAGCCGAGGTTTTTGGGGGCCGCTTGTCGCCGCCTCCTGCGGCGGCAGACGTGTTCCCGTGTTCCACGGTCTGCTAGGCAGCCTCTTCGGCGGGGCTGCCGCCGGGGCTCTCGCCGAAGTAATACTTCTTGGCGTCGGGGTTGTTGAGCACTTCGTCGGCCGTGCCGTGGCAGAGCACCGATCCGGCACGAATCACGTAGCTTCTGTCGGTGATCGCCAGCGTCTCCCGCTCGCGGTGATCGGTGATCAGGATCGAGATCCCGTCGTCTCGCAGGCCCTTGATGATCTTCTGGATCGAGTGGATCGTGACCGGATCGATGCCGGTGAACGGCTCGTCGAGCAGGATGATTCGCGGCTCCGTGACCAGGCAGCGGGCGATCTCGAGCCGTCGCTTCTCACCGCCGGAGCAGGTCTGGGCCATCGAGCGACGGATCTTGGTGATGTCGAACTGCTCGAGGAGTTCCTCGCACCGCCGGCGACGTTCGCGGCGGTCCATGCCGACAAGTTCCATGATCGCCAGCAGATTCTGCTCGACGGAGAGCTTGCGGAACACGCTCTGTTCCTGGGCCAGGTAGCCCATGCCGCCGTCCCGGGCCCGGCGGTGCATCGGCCAGTCGGTGATCTCCTTGTCGTCGAGCAGCACCCGGCCGGCATCGGGGATCACCATCCCGCAGGTCATGCGGAAACTGGTCGTCTTGCCCGCCCCGTTGGGCCCCAGCAGGCCCACGATCTCACCGGGATCGACGTGGAAATCGACCCCGTCGACCACCCTCCGGCGGCCGTAGATCTTGACCAGGCCCTCCACGCACAACAGCGACATCCTGCACCTTCCCTGGTGGCTCTTGCGGGCCCCGCAGTCAGCTGCCCTGCCTCGCCCGCAGGCCGTGTGGCCTGACTTACCGGATCGGCCGCATCCTCGCGAAGTTGGGCCAGAAAGGCAATCGCAACTCCCAGCCGCCCATGGGCACCGTCACCCCCCAGGAGGCCGGCCAGGGATGCGGCCAGAAGATCAGCAGGGCCCTGCCGACAAGCAGATGACGGTCGACATGATGGCCCTCCGCCCAGAGCCGGCTGTCCTTGCTCGCCGCGGAGTTGTCGCCGAGCACGAGGAACTCACCCGGCCCCAGGTCGTAGTCGATCCGCGAGTCCTCCAGAAGCTCGCCGGGCCGACGTCCCAGGTCGTAGGCGCCGATGTAGAAGATGTCACGCAGCATTCGCAGCCGGTGGATGGTCGCCTCGGCCCCCGCAACGGTGACACCAGCCGGCGCGAGATCGCCGGGGCTTTCGTCGCCCGGCTCCCGCGGCGAGGTTTCGGGCTCGACCGGATCCTCCTGCCGCTGGAAATCGCGGGAGCGATCGAAGGCGACCGGACTGCCGTCGACAAACAGCGAGATCTGGTCGTCGACGTTGGCCAAAAGCAGCCGCCAACGGCCGCTGCCCCGCACGCCGGTGCGGCCGCGTGGAGGGCCCTCGTCGGGATTGGGGTCCCCCGGCTGTCGCGGAATCGAGAGGGTCGCCTCGCCACTGGCCAGGTCGATCCGACAGGCATATCGAAGCCCGCCCTCCACCAGGTCGAGTTGCACAGCCGCGGCCGCCTTGTCGCTGATCGCCGAGACCTCGAGTTCACACTCCACCGCCAGATCACCCACCCAGTGGCTTCGCGTGCGGATCGCGTTGTAGGGCTGGAAGTCGTCGATCAGCCGCGGCTCGGGAGCCTGCTCGATGCGGCCACCGTCGGCCACCCTCCGCCAGACAGCCTCGTCGGCAACGAGGTGTCGATAGCGGAGCGTGGCGGTCTCACCGGGCCGGCAGTCGACCTCGAAAGATCCGTTCCCGAGGGCCCGCCAGGTGGCCGGACCGGCCCAGTCGGTCCACCGCGACGGCCAGCCGGCCTCGCGGAGCTGCCGGGGCTGGTGGCGGGAGTCGTGGACAACCTGCAGCATCGCCAGGAGCTTTTCGGGCGGCTTGCGGACGATCCGCTCGGGATCGCCTTCACGGCTGACCCACAGATCACCGTCGATGATCGAGATCGTCTCGCCGGGCAGCCCCACGAGCCGTTTGATGTAGTTGATCTTCGCATCCTCGGGATACTTGAAGACGATCACGTCAAACCGCTCGGGCTCGGCGAAGTCGTAGGCCATCTTGCTGACGAGGATGCGGTCGCCGCTGAACGAGGGAAACCGCGGGTCGTAGACAAGCTCGTCGCCGTCCTGCTCCAGCAGGCGGGTCTCGAAGCCGCAGTTGGGGCAGCGGGCCACCGGCACCATCTTCTTCTCCAGCCGCGTGCGGAGCCGGTCGAGCGGGCCGCCCGGAGCCCGCAACTCGTCGAGCTTCTCGCGGGCCTGCCTGCGGACGTCCAGCGGCCGCGAGTCGTCATCGGCGGCACGCTCGAGCCCCTCGGCGGCACGCTCCAGCCGGCCAAGCTCCATCCGCCACGACTGCGACTGGTCGTCCTCCTCGCGGCTGGCCCCGACCTGCACCTCAAAGCCGCAGGCTTCACAGGCCAGATCCTTGTGGCGGCCCATGAGTGTGGGGGCCATCGAGCCGGTGGGGATCACGAAGGCCTCCGCCTCGAACGAGCGAAACAGGAGGGCCAGCGTGAAGGCCACCACGATCGACTCGAGCGTCTCGCGGCCGAAGGCCAGCGGCCCGCGGATCGTGTCGCCGGGCCGCGGCGGGTCCGCCGGGCCCTCCGCTGCCATCACCGGCCGCCCTCGGCGGGTGGAGGGCTGGGACCTGCCATGCATGCGTTCACTCCTGATAGCCGTCAGAGCCGGGAGGGCAACCAGATCAGTCGAGGTCGAAGACGATCATCCCGTGTTCGATCGCACCGCCGCCCACGGACACACCCAGCCGGGACTGGGAATTGTAGACCGCCGGGAGCGGCTTGCCGTCGTTGCCGGTGCCGCTGACCTCGACCCGGTAGAGGCCGCAGTTGACGCCGGGATACTCACCGCCGGGTATCGAGACCATCGCCATGCCGTTCTCGTCGGTGGTGCCTTCGGCCTGCTGCATCGTGCCGCCCATCACCTCTTCGGGAATCAGTCGCACCATGGCGCCCGAGAGCGGCCGCCCTTTGTGCTTGATCTCCGTGGCGAAGCTGGTGATCGCCACGCGGGATGCCTTCACCTCCTCCAGCCAGGTGAGCAGTTCTTCGCGGGAGATCGCCTTGTCGTCGTCCCTGTCGAATGCTTCGCGGGCGAACCCGACCGCGGGCAACGCATCGAACTCATCCCCGGCGATCCGGCCATCACCATTGGCATCGGCTTTTTGCATCACCGCGTCGACGACCGTCTGCGGATCCATCGCCGGAGGCACGACCCTCGCCGGCCGGCCGGACCAGCAGCCGCCGGCCAGGGCAGCCACCGCCAGAATCACCTGGGCTGTAAGCCATCGTCCGGAGCAGCCGCCCCGCTTCTCGATCCGCACCATCGCTCGCTTCCTCTCAGAGGGGTCTGCCAGGCCCGTGACAGCAGCCGGCCAGGGCCGATTCGTTCCCATGCCCGCGGTCATCCTGCGGCCGGCGGGTCAGTTTCGGCAGTCTACCCGATGACCCCGGCAGTCACCTCCGCCGACGCGGGTCGAGGGCGGCCTCGAGGGCATCGCCGAGAAATCCGAGGGCCAGAAGGGTCACAGCCAAAGCGGCACAGGGAAAGACAAAGAGCCACCAGGCCGGCTGGATCGGCACCAAGGCCCGCAAACCGGCATTCGCCAGGAGCCCCCAGGAGACGTCCGGCGGCTGCACGCCCAGGCCGAGAAACGAGAGAAAACTCTCAAAGAGCATCACCCGCGGCACCGTCAGCGAGAGGGTGACCACCACCGTGCCCACGAGGTTCGGCACGACGTGCCGAAAGAGCATCCGCAACGGCCCGGCCCCGGCGGCCCGGGCGGCTTCCACGAACGAGGCATCCCGCAGGCTCAGCACCCGACCGCGGACGATGCGGGCCATCGACAGCCAGCTCACCGCCCCCACGACGCAAAAGAAGATCGCCAGCCGGCCGATGCCCAGGGAGTCCAGCGCGAGCCGCACGGAATCTTCGCCGAGGACCGTCACCAGGAAGACCACCAGGAACACCAGTGGTATCGAGTCGAGCACGTCAACCGCCCGCATCATCGCCTCGTCGATCCAGCCGCCCGCCCAGCCGGCGATCGCTCCGAAGGGCACACCGATTGCCAGCGTCACCGCCGCGGCTACCGCCGCGGCCGCCAGAGAAACCCTCGCCCCCCAGGCGACCCTCGCCAGCAGGTCGCGGCCGAGTTCGTCGCGGCCCAACAGGCCGGAGAGGGCGAGGTCGCCAAAGAGTGCCACCCGGGCCCGCACCAGCAGCCGCGAGAAGGGTCCCAGGCTGCCGAAGTTTCGCTCGATCCAGACGCCCGGCTGCTCTCCCTCGCGGGCGGCCAGGCCGGCCAGCCGCTCCACCACCGCTCCGGCCAGCGGAGGCTCGAGCGTCCGCGAGGTATCGACCAGCCGCGGCGAGGGGAGCGGCGCCAGCGGCACGAAGACCGCCACGAACACCGCCAAGGCAAGCAGGCCCGCCGCCAGCCGACCGCTTGCCGGCAGCGACAGCCAGGGGGAACTGCTGGGTGAGATGGTGGCCGTTGGCTGCATCGAGTCATCCAAGCCCCGGGGGCCTGCTATCGCTGGAGTTCGATCCGCGGGTCGAGGGCCGCCTGCACCAGGTCGACGAGGATCCCGGTCATGCCCAACAGCAGCGTGTAGAGCAGCACCAGACCCATCGCCAGGGTGTAGTCACGCTGGGTGGCCGCCTCGATGAAGTGGTAGCCGATACCGGGGATCGCGAAGACTTTTTCCACCACCACGCTGCCGGTGAGGATGCCCGCGATCGCCGGACCCAGAAAGCTCACCAGCGGCCCGACCGCCCCCCGCAGGGCATGGTGCAGGAGAATCCGCTTTCGATCGGCCCCCTTGGCCCTCGCGGTGCGGACCCAGTCGCTCTGGAGGGCCTCGACGACGCCCGACCGCACGAGCCTGGCCACCTCGGCGGCATAGACGGCCGCCAGACAGCCGGCCGGCAGCAGCAGTTGTGGCAGCGTGCCCCATCCCGCCGCCGGCAGCAGCCGCCAACGATAGACCACCAGCAGCACCGCCAGCCCCGCCAGGGCAAAGCTCGGCACCGAGATGCCCACCATCGCCACCGCCCGCACCGCCGTGTCGACCATCCCACCGGGCCGGGCCGCCGAGAGCAGCCCCGCCGCCCCGCCGACGAGCACCGCCAGCGTGATCGCCACCGCGCCGAGCGTGGCGGTCGCCGGCCAGCCCTCGGCGATCACCTCGGCCACCGAGTAGTCGGCCAGGCGAAAGCTCATTCCCATGTCGCCCCGCATGAGCCGGCCGAGTTCGTCGAGGTACTGCCTGGCCAGGGGGGCATCCAGCTGGTAACGGCGGGCGATCGCCTCGCGGATCTCCGGCGGGGGCTGTCGCTCCGCCGAGAAGGGTCCGCCGGGCACCGCCCGCATCAGAAAGAAGGTGGCGGTATAGACCGCCAGCAGCGTGATGGCCAGCCAGCAGACCCGGCGGATGAGAAAGCCGATCATCGCGTCACCCCCACGGCCGCTGCCGCCCGCCCCGGCGGCAGCCGGCGGCGGCGGCGGGCCTCCTGCCGCATCGCGGCATCGACACCGAGCCGGTCGAGAGGATGAATGTCGAGCGGGTTGTCGGTGAAGCCCTCGACCCACGGGGCCACCAGGTTTTTGCTCGTGCGGGTGAACAGAGGCAGCACCGGAAGCTCCCGCATCAGAATTTCCTCGGCCTCGTGGAAAAGCCCGTGTCGCACCGCCGGGTCGGTCGCCTCCGCGGCGTCGGCCACCAGCCGATCGTAGTCGGGCGAGGCGAAGCCGGTCTGGTTGTTGGCGCCGCCGCTGACGAACAGATCGAGGAAGGTGTTGGGGTCGACGTAATCGCCGACCCAGCCTGCCCGGGCCACCCAATAGTCGAGACGGCTCTGGGAATCGAGGAAGGCTCCCCACTCCATCGAGGCGAGTTCCGCGTCGATCCCCAGCACCTCCTTCCACTGGGCCTGGGCGATCTCGGCGACCATCTGATGGCCCTCGTCGGCATTGAAACTGATCGTGATCCGCGGGAAGCCGCGGCCGCCAGGATAGCCGGCCTCCGCGAGCAGCCGGCGGGCCTCGTCAGGGTTCCTCGGGGCGGTCTGGGCGGGGCGGTAGCCGGTCGCCTGCTCGAGCCCGGCGGGCACGAAGCTCAGCGAGACCGGCTCGCCGGGGCCGTAGACGGCATCCACGATGCTCCGGCGATCGAGGGCCAGCGAGAGGGCCCGCCGCACGCGGGCATCATCGAGCGGTGGACGGGTGGTGTTGAGGCGGTAGAAGCCGATCGTCAGTTCCTCCGAGAGCCGCAGGCTCTCATCGCCACGCGAGGCGAGGGTGCGGGCCACGAAGGGGGGCAGTGTCGTCGACCAGTCGACCGCGGCGGTTTCAAAGAGAGCCAGGGCCGTCGCCGCCGACTCGACCGCCATCGCGTCGACGACCTTCAGCCTGGTGGCCTCGGCATTGAAGTAGCGTTCGTTGCGGATCAGCCGCACCCGGTCACGCAGCCGGCGGAAGCCGAGACGGTAGGGTCCGCTGGCCACGAGGGTGCCGGGCTTGGTCCAGGCCGGCGAGCCATGCTGCTCGATGACATGGATCGGCACCGGCGAGAGCGGATAGAAGCCGCACAGGTGGAGGAAGTAGGGCGTGGAATGCTCGAGGGTCACCAGCAGCCTGCGGGGTCCGTCCGCGGCGATGCCGACAGACTTCGTGAAGTCGGGCAGCACGGCGCGGGCGGCGGTCGCCCGTCCCTCGCCGACGAGCGGGTGATCCGGCGGCGCGTAGCAGACTCCCTCGACCACCACCACGCGGGCCTGCTCCCCCTCCCCGCCGAAGAAGCCGGCCTCGCCGGCTGACCACCCGGCCGCAGGATCGGGTGGGCCGTCGAATGGCGGCAGCCGCCCTGCCGGGCCGACCCACGACGCCACGCCCCGCAGGACGGGCCCGCGGCCGTGCGGACGGGCCGGATCGGTCCGATCCAGCTCGATTTCGACGGGGTCACCACCGGCGATCCGGCCGCTGCTGTACGCCCTCGCGCCTTTGATCGCCCACAGCTGATAGGCGTATTCAGCCGCGGTGGCCGGGTCGAGCATCCGTCGCCACGAGGCGACCACGCACTCCGCGTCGAGTGGTGTGCCGTCGGACCAGACCGCCTCGCGGAGCGTGAAGCTGTAACGCGTGGCGTCGTCGGAGACTTCCCACGACTCGGCTAAACCGGGAATCACCGCCAGGGAACGGGGATCCCACCGCACGAGCCGTTCGAAGAGCGCCGCGGCGAGCCGGCCCTCGGGCTGGCCGGTGATCAGCTGCGGGTCGAGGCTCTCCGGCTCCGTGCCGTTGATGAAGGCGAAGTCGGCCTCCCGCTCGGCGGGAAACCAGAGGCCCCAGCCCGCCACGAGAGCCAGCAGCCCCAGCAGCAGCCAGGGCAGGAAATCTCGAACTCGGCTGGGCATCATCTCTTGTCATCTCCGCAGCATGCGCGGGCCCGCCGACGTCACGGCCCGATCGCGTCCCGGACCGTCTGCTCGACATCCTCGTAGGTAAAGCCGCGGCCCAACCGCGTGGCGGCCATGTCGTCGTCATACCGCTCGAGCAGCTTCCCGTCGCGACCGTAGACGAACACCCCCGGCACGCTCACCAGCTCGAGCTTGTCGAGCATCGCGTCGGCCTCCTCGCCGGAGAGGAGGTTGGTGATGCGGGCATCGACCTTTTCGAGAAAGCCGCGGACGCGAGGGATCACCTCGTCGACCTCGCCGATCCCCTCGTAGTCGAGGGAGAGCGAGAGGCAGGCGACGTCGTCGGGATACCTCGCGGCCAACTCCAGCAGCCTGGGAAACTCCTTGACGCACGGCGGGCAGGAGGTACTCCAGCAGTCGAGCACGACGACCTTCCCGCGCAATGAGTCGACCTTCGCAAGCAGCCCGGCATGATCGACCACCTGCAGGGTAACCGCCGGCGGCGGGGCCTCTCGGCAGCCGGCCGTGGCGGCAGCGGACACGAGCAGGCAGATCGCGGAGATTCCAAGGGGCGTTCGCATGGGGCCGGTTCCTGCGGGGACATGTTCGGCGGGTCACTTTGTCCCCGGGCTGCTAGGATCGGATTACCGCCGCCGCCAATCGTACCGCGGCGAATTCCCGCCGTCCTCAGCGATGCCTCGTTTCGCACACGTCCGCCACCGCCCGCCGACCCGCCCGGCGGAAGCCCGCGGCCTGGTGGTGGCCTGCGCCGCGATGCGGAGCCGGGTGAACCTCTCCCATATCGTGCGGAGCTGCGGCTGCTTCGGGATCGGCCGGGTCATCGCCTGCGGCGCCGGCGGGCTCGACCGACGCATCGCCCGTGACGGAGCCGACGAGGTGGTCCTCGAGGTGCACCGCAGCCTCCCACCGGTGCTCGATCGGCTACGGGCGGAGGGCCATGAACTGGTGGGACTTGAACAGGCAAGTGGGTCGGAGTCGCTTTTCGAATTCTCCTTCGTTCACAAGACGGCCCTCGTGGTGGGCAACGAACGCACCGGCCTCGAACCGGAGGTGCTCGCAAAGCTCGACCGCGTGGCCGAGATCCCGATGGCGGGGCTGCCCCACAGCCTCAATGCCGCAACCTCCGCGGCGATCGCGATCTACGAATACTGCCGCCAGCATCCGGGGAGTGGTGGATGACGCTCGTGATCGGCACCGATGAGGCCGGCTACGGGCCCAACCTCGGGCCGCTGGTGGTTGCGGCAACCGCCTGGGAGGTCGATGCGGCAGCCGGGCAGGCCGACGATCGGCTCGCCGAGGCGGTGGCTTGCGGCCTTGCCGAGGGCGGGATCGTGTGGGCCGACTCCAAGCGGGTCTTCCGGCGGGGCGACCCGGCCGCCGGCCCCTTGGCCCGCGGCGTGCTCGCCGCCGCCGCGATCATCTCCGGCAGCGTGCCGCGGGTGTGGCGGTCGCTCGCCGCGGCGGTCGGCCGGATCACCCCCGACCTGGCCGACGGCGAGGGAACGCAGTGGGAGGGCATCGAGCAGGCCGAACTGATCGACGACCCGGCCGCGGCCGCCCTCGAGAGCGTCGCGGCAGCGATCGCCCGACGGCTCGAAGCGGGGGGCGTGCGGCTGGTCGGGCTTGCATGCCACGGCATCTACCCGGCCCGCTTCAACAGGCTGCTCGAGGCGGGCGAGAACAAATCCGACATCCTCTCGCGGGCGACACTCGCCCTCGCCGCCGGAGTCCGCGGTCACGACAGCCGCCGGCCGGCGAGAATCCACTGCGATCGCCATGGCGGTCGCAAGCGGTATGCCGCCGCGGTGGGCCGGGCCTTCGGCGGGGTCGCCAAGACGCTCAACGAGGCGGCCGATAGTTCGAGCTACGAGGTCGCCGCGGCACCCGGGCTCTTCCCGCAGGATACGGCGGCGACATGGATCGGATTTTCGGTGGGCGGGGAGCGACGGCCGCCGGTGGCCCTGGCAAGCATGGCGGCGAAGTTCGTCCGCGAGATGGCGATGGACCACTTCAACCGCCGCTGGGCCTGCCTGGTTCCGGGCATCGCCCCCACCGCCGGCTACCCGCTCGATGCCCGCCGCTGGAGGGCCGAGGCCGACGGGGCGATCCGCCGCCTGGGCATCGACGAGGCGACGCTCTGGCGGCGGCAATAGGCTGCGGCGTGTCCTGCCGAACCCGGCGTGCCGGTGAGGGGTTTGCCCGCGACGTCGCCGGCAAGCACAATCGCAGTGAACGAGAGCCGCCTGCCGATTCCCAGCCGCGATGTTGCGATACCGAGAATGACCACCCATCTCTACATCGTGCGGCATGCCTGGGCCGAGGACATGGCCGCCGACGGCACCGACTTCTCGCGGCAGCTGACCAAGAAGGGCATCCGGCGGTTTGAGAAGATGGTCCGTCGGCTCCGCGAGGGCGGCATGCAGGTCGACCTGATCGCCACAAGCCCGCTGCCGCGGGCCCGGGAGACCGCGGAGATCCTGGCGGCCGGGCTTGGTGGCTGTGAACTGGAGGTGATCGATCTGCTCGCACCGGGCTCCGACTGGCATGCCACCGCCGCCTGGACGCTGGAGCAGGAGGCGATGCGGGTCGCCTGGGTGGGCCACAACCCCTGCGTCTCGCGGCATGTCGCCACCGCCATCGGCAATACCTCGGCGTTGGTGCGGATGCAGAAGGGCTCGGTGGCCTCGATCCGTCTCGACGACGGGCTGGGCCACGCGGGCGAACTGGTCTGGCTGGCCAACGCCGAACTGCTCGACTGCTGACTCGAGCGAACCCGTCGCGGTCGCACACCGTTTTGCCGAGCACCGATGGAACTCCTCAGGCGGCTGATCATCGAAGCGGCAGCATCGCTCGCGGTCTGCCTGGTGGTGATTCTGGCGACCAGCGGCAGCACCGACGGCGACGCCGGAAGGCTGGCGGGTGGCCTGGCCTACGGCCTGGGAGTGATGGCGGCGATGTATGCCTTCGGCCGGGCGGGGGCGGTGCAGGCCAACCCGGCGGTCACGCTGGCGGTCTTCGCCACCGGCAACGCGAGCCTGCCGAGGCTTGTTGCGTGCCTCGTCGGGCAGTGCCTCGGCGGAGCGATCGCCGGAGGGCTGGCGGCCTGGCTGCTGGCCGACGCGGGCACGGCGGTCGGCCTGCCGGTCGGGGAACTCTCGCTGGCCGACCCGACAAAGGCCGTGGTGGTCGAGGCGGTGTTGGCGGCGGTCTGGGCCTTGACCTTCCTGTCGTGCGTTGTCGATGGCCGCATGGGCGGGGCGGCCCCGCTGGTGGTCGGCCTGGCGGTTGCCGGGCTGGCGATCGCCGGGATCCCCTGGACCGGGGCCGCCATGAACCCCGCGAGGGCCCTCGCCTCGGCGGTCGGCAGCGGCGACTTCGCCACGCTCTGGGTCGGTCTGGCCGGCCCGCTGGCCGGCGGCGGCGTGGCGGGAATGGCCTGGCGGATCCTGCCGGCTGCCCGCCGTTCGCGATAGAGCCTCAGGGCTCTCGGGGTTTCGGCCAGTCTGTTTTCCGCCGCCCGGCTCGCCTACACTTATGGGCGATGGTTGGTCCGGCCTGGAATCGAAACGGTCGGTGGTTTTCGCATACCCGTTCGAGGAGTTTTGATCGATGTCACGTATCCATGCCGAGGCCGAAAAGCCCTCCATTGTTGAGCCTGGAGAGAATGGTGGTGCATGCCGCCGCCTGGGAATGCTTGCAGCCGTCGTGCTGCCGTGTGCCATGCTGCTTTCAGGCTGTGCCCCCACCGAACCGAAGAAGCCCGCCGGAGAGGTGGTGGAGGTCGAGGAGATCGAGATGGTGCCCGCCGACGGCGGCGAGGGCAAAGCCGACGAGACGCTCGGCGAGAAGGCGAAGGAAGCGGTCGATGCCGCCAAGGACGAGGCCGACCGCGTGATCGATGAAGCCAAGAAGTCGGCCGGCGAGGCGGCCGAGGCGGTCGAGAAGAAGACCGAGGAGGTGATCGAGGCCTCGAAGAAAGAGGCCGCCGAGATGAAGAAAGAGGCCGGCGAGGCGGCCGAGAGTGTGAAGGAGGCGGTGGAAGAGGCTACCGGGAAGGCCGGCGAGGCTGCCCGCGAGGCGGGTGGGGCGGCCAAGGAGGCCGCTGGAAAGGCCGGTGAGGCCGCGAAGGACGCGGTCGAAAAAACCAAGGAGGCGGCCGGCAAGGCGCTCGAGCGGGTCAAGGAGGCGACCGGCGGCGGGGGCGACTCTGCGGCCCTCGAGAAGGTCCGGGCTGCGGTGGCCGCGGCGGCTGGGATGCCCCGCGAGCAGGTGGAACTCGGCGACCCGGCGCTCACCGCCGGGGTGCCGGGCAGCGGCCTGATCACGCTTGAGCAGATCGACCGTTGGCTCGCCGACCCGGCCAACCACGTCGAGCTTGATCCGGTCCTTCCCCTGGGCCTGGCGGCTGGTGCCACCCAGATTCAGGGGATCGATCGGAATCCGCTCACGCGGGCCAAGATCGAACTGGGCCGCCAGCTCTACTTCGATCCGCGGCTCTCCAAGGATTCGACCGTCAGCTGCGCCAGCTGCCACGCTCCCGATCAGGGTTACACCGCCCACACGCAGTTCGGCGTCGGCATCGACGGCCAACAGGGCGGCCGCAATTCGCCGGTCGCCTACAACCGCATTCTCTCGGGCGAGCAGTTTTGGGACGGCCGCGTTGATTCGCTCGAGGAGCAGGCGGTCGGCCCGATCGCCAACCCGATCGAGATGGGTTTCACCCATGAGGGCGTCGTCAAGCGGCTCTCGGAGATGCCGGTCTACGCGCGGCAGTTCGCGGCGATCTTCGGCGAACTCACGATCGACCGCGTGGGCGACGCGATCGCCACCTTTGAGCGGGCGATCGTGACCGCCCCCTCGCCCTACGACTACAACGAACTGTTGCGTCCGTTCGAGGCTCTCGACGAGGAAGACATCGCCGACGACCCCGAACTTGCCGAGAAGTATGCGATGCTCACCGCCGGGGCCAAGGCCAACCCGATGAGCGAGTCGGCCAAGCGGGGGCGGGACATCTTCTTCAGCGAGAAGGGCAACTGCACCGCCTGCCACGTGGGCGCCAACCTCGCCGATGAGAAGTACCACAATATCGGGATCGGGATGGACAGGGAGAATCCCGACCTCGGCCGCTTCGCCGTGACCAAGGACCCCGCGGATACCGGTGCCTTCAAGACACCGACGGTCCGCAACGTGGCCCTCACCGCACCCTACATGCACGACGGCTCGGTGGCCACGCTCGAGGAGGTGGTGGAGTGGTACGCCAAGGGCGGCCATCCCAACCCGCATCTCAGCGATAAGATCCGGCCGCTCAAGCTCAGCGAGCAGGACAAGGCCGATCTCGTCGAGTTCATGAAGGCCTGCACCGGACCCACGCCCAGCGTGGAGACCAGCCGGCTGCCGGCTGACAGTTAGCGGGCCCGGACCGCATGAGGAGGTCGAGGCACCAGCGTGGCTGACCGTTCGCAGTGGATTCCGCTGACGGCAGCGGTGCGACCCTTCTCCGTCGGGCTCGATCTTGGCGGCACGAATATCAAAGCCGGGCTCGTCGATGACGAGGGCCGCACGCTGGCCTACCACACCGAGCCGACGGAGGTGGCCCGCGGGCCGGAGGACGTGGCGGCGAGGCTCGGCGGCTGCGTGGCCACCCTGGCTGCCCTGGCGGGCATCGAGCCTGGGGAAATCGCGACGGTGGGCCTGGGCACCCCGGGGCCGCAGGACCTCGCCAGCGGCGTGATCCACGATGCGGGCAACCTGCCGGGCTTTGAAAACTTCCCGATCCGCGACCGGGTGTCGGCCCACTGTGACCACGCGGTGACCTTCGCCAACGATGCCACCGCCGCGGCCTACGGCGAGTATTGGATCGGCTCGGGCCGCGACCTTGCGAGTATGGTCTTCTGGACGCTCGGCACGGGGATCGGTGGCGGGGTGGTGATCGACGGGGTCTGCCTGGAGGGCCACCACAGCCATGCCACCGAGTGCGGCCACATCATCGTCGACACCTCGCCGGAGGCAAGGCTTTGCCCCTGCGGGCAGCGGGGTCACCTCGAGGCCTACGCCAGCGCCACGGCCCTCGTGAAGTCCGCCCACGGGGCGGTGCACGCCGGCCTCGGCACTCGGCTGGCCACGGTGGCCGCTGCCGGTGAGCCGATCACGCCGATCGTGATTGCCCGCGAGGCGAAGGCCGGAGACGAGACGGCGATGGAGCTGATCCTCGAGGCGGCCGGCTGGCTGGGCATCGGCACCGTCAACCTGATGCACATCATCGACCCCGAGGGCGTGGTGCTCGGCGGGGCGATGACGTTCGGCCGGGAGGCCGACCCGATCGGCCGGGCCTTCATCGAGCGTGTTCGACAGGAGGTTCGCGATCGGGCCTTCCCGCTGCTCGCCGAGCAGACGACGATCCGTTATGCGACTCTCGGTGGTGACGCCGGCTACATCGGTGCCGCCGGCCTGGCCCGGGCCGCCGGCCGCGGCGAATGAAGAGGCCCGAGTGATTCCCCGCGACAGCATCCCGATGCCCTTCGACTGCAAGCACATCCGCAACTTCTCGATCGTGGCCCACATCGACCACGGCAAGAGCACGCTCGCCGACCGGCTGCTCGAGCACACCGGCACCGTCGAGAAGCGGCAGCTCAAGCAGCAGATGCTCGAC
>Ga0180435_10002145_pt1 | contig 20251 bp, 20 predicted proteins | sample SS_ome_3_FD_132467 | JGI IMG/M metagenome (GOLD analysis project Ga0180435, IMG submission 132467) | Hypersaline lake sediment archaeal communities from the Salton Sea, California, USA - SS_3_S_1 metaG | ecosystem: Environmental > Aquatic > Non-marine Saline and Alkaline > Hypersaline >...
CTTTTATATTCCAGGCCCCCGGGGTGATTTATATGAAGAAATTTTTAGTAATTCCGTTTATCGTATTATTTTTCCTCTCTGCCTGTACTTTTTTATTCCCGGCTGAGACAAATATCACAATTGCCAAGATCGATCATCCAGATGATGGAAACCTGATCGTCTACCTCCGCCACGCCGATGAAGGTTACTATGTGACTGTCAACGGGGTGGTGTATGACTGTGTGATGGAGGACGATTCGTTGAAGTGTTCAGGCCCAAGTCTTCAACCTGGCGAAAAAGCGACAATTAGATTCTACGAAGATGAGACATCCACAAAACCATTTTATTCTCTCGAGTTTGATGTGCCGGACTATGACGTGGGAGGAGAAAATCCGGGAGGAGATGACCAAACAGGTTCGGATGATCTTTGCCCTGATGATACAAAGAAAACTGCTCCAGGTGCTTGTGGTTGTGGTGTGGAGGATATTGACACTGACGGAGATGGCACCCCGGATTGTAACGATGAGTGCCCAAAGAATCCTGATCTGACCAAATCGGGTGAAAATGGTTGTAAGGCTCCTGAAACCGATTCAGATAATGACGGTATTCCTGATAGTGAGGATAAGTGTGCGGAAGATCCCGAGAAAACCGAACCTGGTGAGTGCGGTTGTGGATCTCCAGATATCGATTCTGATGGGGATGGCTTCCTGGATTGTATGGATGAGTGCGTAGATAGTTTCTCTGATCCGATCGGGGATCCATGTGATCACGACGAAGATGATGATGGTGAACATGACTTTGCGGATGAATGCCCTTTCGATCCCGAGAAAACGGATCCTGGTTACTGTGGCTGTGGATACCCGGAAACTGATCGGGATGGAGATGGTACTCCTGACTGCGCAGACAAGTGCCCGGATGATCCAAAGAAGATAAAGCCGGGAGCTTGCGGTTGTGGAAAGAGAGATAAAGACACGGATAAAGATGGGGTTGCAGATTGTAAGGATGCCTGCCCGACCGATCCGAATGACCCGGTTGGTGACCCCTGCAACCATGATGAAGACTGCGATGGGTGTGATGATTGGACTGATGTGTGCCCATTTGATAAACATCATCAATTAACTGGGCCCTGTGATCCTCCAATTAATGCTTGCCCATAATTACTTGTTGAGCCTAAAACGATATTCAAGGAGAGCCATCCAGAGATGGCTCTCCTTTTTTCATCAAACTAGAGGTTTGGATGGTTCATTGAAGGATTTTGGTAAATGATGCAAGGATTGATTATTATATAGAAAAAGCCCGGGATTTCCCGGGCCTTTTTTGTATATGAATTTATTCCTTTGAGCTGTTCTTATTCTGTCGGTACCTGGACAACCTTCGCACCAGATGCGCGGTATTCATATAGATCACCACCGGCTTCAAGCATGATGATATATCCCGGTGTGGCAACAGCCTCGTAAGTAACGCCTGCTTCCGGGACACCGAGGCTGGCGTCATCAAACAGAGTTTCCTCGATGCTCTTGGTGACAATATCTTCGATATCAACGCCGGTTTTGATGGTCAGGTCGAATTTAGCCAGGATAATCAACGATTCGGTATCCTCTGGAAGCTCGGGTGGCAAAGATTCATCAACAGGCTGGTTATTTCCAGACAAGCTGCAGGCGGATAATAACAGGAGGCTGATCAGCAGGATTCCAAGTGTATGCCAGATTCTATTTTCTTTCATAAATTATCTCCAATCAAGTAATTTACTTAGATAACCTTCAGGGCAATTTCCAGTATACCACCTGGTCAAGATAGACGGTGAAGTCCGCAGTATTCGTGGCTTTTACTAATACACCTATGCGTCCTTGGCTGAAGGTGCTGTCGTTGAGTTCGAAAATCTGTCGGCCATTGATAAAGCCGGTGATCTTATCTCCCTTGACCATCACGCCAAGCCTGTTCAATCCTTCTGGCCCGCTGATGATGTGCTCGCTGGAAGTCCAGCCTTTGATCACGGTATAATCTTCATCTTCGCTTTCATAAGAGCTTAATCTATAGAAGCCATCACAGGATATAGTGATCAGATAACCTTCGCTGGTGTCCGGGGCTCGGAAGATCATCCCGTAGCGGTCTCTTCCGCTGCAATATTCTCCGAACGTCCCAGTGATTTCCAGATAGAAGTCTGTAAGTTCTTCCCAGGAAAGGCTCCAGCTTTCATAACTTGTTGTCTTTTTCCCAACCATAACAAACTGGTTATCTTCAACCTGGAAACTGAATTCGGAGTCGCTATACTGATATAAGATCGAGCCGCTATCGAAGGTATCTTTTACAGAGGGTACACCAAGCGAGAGAACAGGATCCTCCGGGGCCAGTGTGGCAGTAGCTGCGTCTGTGGGAGTGATCTCTTCTGTTGGGGTATGAGTGATCGTCGAGGTATGAATTGGTTCAGGAGTAAATGTTGGTGAGGGAGTGAAGGTTGGCTTGTCTGTTGCCTGGAGATTTGGGTCCGGAGTGACTGTAGAAACAGACGCGACTATGGTCTGTCCGGTTTGGCCCTTTGATTGTGGTTCGGCAGTCATTGTGGCTGCGACCAGAGTCTCAATTGTGTCTACCCACTCAACAGTGGGTTCATTTTGCTCGGGGAGACAACCGGTTAAGAGGATGATTATCAATCCTAGAACCAGGATCTTTTTCATGTTAATTTTCCTCCAAAAACTGTATTGTAGTTATTCTTGATTGTAACAGATGCTGGCACTTGGTTTATTTTCAATATGCCGTAATCTCTGACAGGAAATTAGGATACAACTCTCCCAGATATTACCCGTATATTATATTATTAGATGATTTGTAAGGACTGGAGCCAATTGCTCCTTGAATAGTGTAAGATTAAGATAGGATTGAGTTCTTCCTTGAGGAGGAAAAATGGATTACGGAAAGTTGTTTACGAGAGCATGGGATATTATCTGGAAATACAAATTCTTGATACTCCTTGGGGTACTGGTCGCTTTGAGTGGATCAGGTGGATCTGGAGGTAATCAAAGCCGGTATATGTTTGAAGGTGGTGATATACCATGGAATAATATGCCAAGGTTTGATTATGGTTCTCCTTTCCAGGATATGGATCTGTCAATCTTGGCGATCCTTGGATTAATTGCCCTGGGAGTTGTATTGGTGGTTTTGGGACTGGCACTGTGGGTGGTTGGTACCATATCTAGAGGTGGATTGATCAGCGCAGTTAATGATATCGAACTTGAAACTACCACTAATTTTTCAATTGCCTTCCAGGCTGGATGGAAAAAGGGCTGGAGGTTGCTGGGAATTGACCTTGTACCAGCCATTCCTGGTTTTGCTCTTTTCATCGGCGGGTTGGCAATATTTTTATCATATGGGGGTTTTGTGGAAATGATGGATGGGGTTTGGCCATATGCTGGAATAGGCCCCTTTCTACCACTGATCCTCTTGACTTGTTTGCTGCTTCCGATCATTCTCTTCCTTTCGATGATGCGGACGTTTGCCACAAGGGCCTGCATGCTGGAGGATTTGGGTGTGGTCGCTTCCTACAGACGGGGATTTGATGTCCTGGCTGCTAATCTGGGAACCGCATTGATCCTGTTTCTCATTCAGATCGCAGTCAGCATTGGACTCTTCATTGTAATGATTGTGCCTGGTTTACTGATGGTTTTATGTTGCCTCTTATGGCCCGTTCTGATCCTTGTCCAAGGGGCTTTCAGTGCTTATTTATCCACATTGTGGACCCTGGCATGGCGGGAATTTGTAGGTGGAACTGAAATCGTAGCCAGTGAAGCCTAAAGATTGGAAAGTTAATAGTAAATCGATTTCGGTAATCTGAAACTGAAAAGACCAGTTTGAAATCTTGGGCGGCCTTAAGGGTCGCCCTTTTTTTATTATTTGCTATTTCTCGGCATATAATAGGAATAGATTTCTGCACCCAGACGATAGGAGACCAATAGATGCAAAAAGAGATCATTGATAGCGGTGTTTTGTTAAACGATCAGGGAAAGCTGACCCAGGTAGGTTGGGCCAGACATCAGAACCTGGATTGTAACCTGGAGAAAGTGAATTTCTATCAAATTAAATTCCTTCAGAAGTTCAGGGTCAAACGCTGGGATTATTACGCCATTTTTACTCCCCGAAGGTTTTTCTCTGCGACCATCGCCGACCTGGGCTACGCCGGCAATATTTTTGTATACACACTGAATTTCAAAACCGGTGATCTGTACGAAGAAGGCATTGTAGTCCCTCTGGGCAAGAACATTGATCTACCGCGGAACAGCACACAAGGAAATGCACATTTCTCAAACAAGAATCTCTCTTTGGATTTTGAACTTGAGGATAATGTCCGAAAACTTACAGTCTCCTGGCCAGGTTTTCATGATAATCTTGGGATTGAAGCCGAGATCAGTCTGGCCCAGCCTGATGAACACGAATCGATCAACATTGTCATCCCAATTGGAAGCAAACGTTTTTACTATAACCGCAAGATCAACTGTCTGCCTGCTTCGGGACGTATTCAATACGGTGAGGAAAAAGAAATCCTTTCTCCGGAGAGTAGTTTGGGTTCCTTGGACTGGGGACGCGGTGTCTGGGAATATTCCAGCTTCTGGAAATGGGCGAGTGCTTCGGGGTTCCTGGCGGATGGTAGAACGATTGGAGTGAATATGGGGGGTGGTTTTGGGGATACTTCCCAGGCAAGTGAAAACGCTTTTTTCATCAATGGCATTCTACACAAACTTGATACCGTGACGATTGATTATTCTCCTGAAAATTACACAGCCCCCTGGTATTTTTCTGACAACCATGACCGCTTGTCTCTGGAATTTGTGCCTTTCAAAGAGAGGGTCGCGGAAACTAAATTGGGAGTGATTGACAGTGAAGTCCACCAGATATTTGGACATTATTCGGGCCATGTGGTCTGTGATAATGGTGAAAGGATTGAGGTCAAAGATCTCGTAGGATTTGCGGAAGATCACAAGGCAAGATGGTAAATTCTAAACAGAAAATAGATAAATGTAAGAAGTCTTCAGCAATCAACAATCATTAATTTGATTTGATAAATCATAAGTATTGTATAAAATAACCAATAATGAAGGAAAAAATACTTCCTAAGAGAGTATAGTAGAGGCTAACAACGGTTGTTTATGTGAGGAGAGAATATTATGAAAATTAAAGTAGGAGATCCGGCTCCAGAATTCAGCCTAGAGAGCCATCTTGATAAAAATGTGACTTTAAGTGAATACCGGGGAAAGACCACGGTTCTGGTTTTTTTTCCACAAGCTTTTACACCGGTTTGAACCAGCCAAATTCCGTCCTATGAAGCGGAGTATGCTGCATTTGCGGAATTAGATGTCCAGGTTCTGGGCATAAGTGTTGACCACGTACCGGTATTAAAGGCCTGGGCTGAAAGCCTGGGAGGTATCTCGTATCCCCTGATAAGCGATTTCTGGCCTCACGGTGAAATCGCGAAGAAATATGGCGCTTTCCGTGAGCATGAAGGCCGATCAGAAAGGGCGATCTTCGTTATAGATAAAGATGGGATTGTTCAGTATGTGGATATCCACGACATAGATGAACAGCCAGATAATGAGGTGTTATTCCAGGAGATCCGTCGTATTCAGCCTGACCACAAACCGATCAAAGTACCTGAGGAGAAAAAGGCAGAGGATGAACTGGAGCTGGAAGGTGTAGTTCTGTTCTGCAACAAATGGTGCCCCGGCTGTCGTAGGGCCCGGATGTGGTTTGAAGATAAAGAGATCGAATTTACGGAATATGATGTCACCAGGAATCAAGCCGCAGCCAAACAGGTGAAAGAGTGGACCGGAGGAAACCTCACTACTCCCACGTTTTATATCAATGGAGAAGTGGTGGTTGATTGGAAAATCGATGAGGTATCGCGCCTGTTGCTGTAAATCGACCTCTGATAATACTCCTACAAATGAGAAACAGGTTAGAATAGGGCAATAAGAAAAATCCCGGATCCTTGACTGGGTCCGGGAATGAGCTACAATTAGTCAGTATCTGTATAGTCAATATCTGAATAGTATGGCAAAAAAATCATCTGCGCATACCCTGGAATACATATTGTTGGGGCTGATTCGAGAAGAGCCTGCCCATGGTTATGCCCTGTATGAAAAACTGCGCAGCACAAAAGAATTAACACTGATTTGGCAGGTGAAGCGCAGTAAACTTTACTACCTGCTCGATAAACTGGAATCAGATGAATTGCTGGTATCTTCAATAACAAGCCAGAGCCCTTACCCCGATCGAAAGGTATATCAGATTACAAATCAGGGGATTGAACTATTAGAAAAATGGATGTATTCCCCTGTATTGAGCAGCAGATATGTACGCCTGGCTTTTTTATCGAAATTATTTTTCGTTCTTAGGCACAACAAAGAACAGGCTGCTGCTCTGGTCAGCAAACAAATTGAAGTTTGCCAGGGCTGGCTGGAAAATCTAAAACGCCAACAGAAGAGTCTAGGAAAAGCCGAATATATAAACTCCCAGGTATTTTTATTCCGAATGGGTCAAATTGAGGCAATGCTTGAATGGCTTAATAATTTACGAGAGACCATTCCTGGGTAGAGTCTTATCAAAGTATCAAGCATAGGAGAAAGCAGCATGAAAAAAGTTTTACTAATTATCGCAATATTATTGATGACTGGCTGCAGCGTTGTCCCGAGTTTGAGTCAGCCTATAGAGATCACTGATGCGACCGGCCATACGGAAACCCTGGATGGTATCCCGGACCGGATCGCAATTGCAGGAAAGGCGACGATTATGGTGCAAGATGCGATCTTTATGTTTGCGGATGCCCGCGAAAAAGTGATAGCGCTAGAGAATCGCAGTCAATCAGCTTTTAGTTTTTTGCCTCTCATTGACCCTGGTCTTGAGGAAAAGGAAATTTTTGAGAAGAATGTAGGCCCGGAGCAAATCGCAGCTGTCCAGCCAGAATTAGTCTTGATGAAAAGCTTTATGGCTGAACAGTTGGGTGAACCGCTCGGGCAGTTAAATTTACCAGTTTTGTACCTTGATCTGGAAACTCCGGAAGCTTTTTACCAGGATATCCAAACTCTGGGCCAGGTCTTTGGTGATGAGAAACGAGCAGAAGAGATTTTGGAATTTTATCAGTCACGCGTATCTGTGATTGAAGAGAACCTTGCTGGTGTCACTGAAGACCAAAAACCTGGTGTGCTTATCCTGCAATATTCCGATAGAGATGGTGAAGTTGCTTTCAAAGTACCCCCCGTAACTTGGCTTCAGACCCGACTTGTAGAAATTTCAGGTGGACAGCCTGTTTGGAGAGAAATAGATACCGGTGGCGGTTGGGTCGTTGTTAATCTGGAACAGATCGCAGCCTGGGATCCAGACCAGATATTCATCATCAGCTATGATGGAAATGCTTCTGAGATCACCGAAGGGCTTATGGAAAATCCTATATGGAGAAATTTCAGGGCGGTCCAAGATGATCAGCTGTTTGCCTTTGGGTATGATATTTACAGTTGGGATCAGCCGGATACGCGCTGGATCCTCGGTTTACAGTGGTTGGCAACGAAGATCCAACCAGAGCTAAACTTGAATATTGATATTCTGGAAGAAGTGAATGCATTTTATTCTGTCTTGTACGGAATGGATCAGGAAACGATCGACGCAAATATAATACCGATCCTGACAGGAGATATACCCTGATCGTTAGATTATGAGCAAAGAAAAGTACAATCGATTTCTTTTACTTTTGAGTTTTGGCATCCTGGTGGTGTTTCTGGTTTCGATCTTTATCGGCCGTTATCCCAGCCCACCAGGCATGTCTCCTCGCACACTTTTTGAGGATCGTTTGGCCCGGCAACTGGTCTTGAATCTGAGACTTCCCCGTTTGCTGGTCGCCTTCCTGCTTGGGATGGTTCTCTCTGCAGCCGGGTCGGTTTTACAGATGGTTTTCAGAAATCCATTAATTGAACCCGGATTCCTGGGAGTCTCCCAGGGAGCTGCCTTTGGGGCAGCAGTATCAATCTTGTGGTTTACCAAACATCCCCTGGTCATTGAATTAAGCGCGACCTTTTTTGGATTACTTGCCTTAGGCGCCTCCTACTATCTTTCCACGCGCATCCGTTATGGTGGATGGGTGCTGCGTCTGATTCTTTCCGGTGTAGCTGTCTCTGCTTTATTCTCATCCGGTGTGGGAGTTTTGAAGTATATTGCAGACCCGTTGACAGAGCTGCCTGAAATCACATTCTGGCTTCTGGGAGGATTGTATAGTGTTACCTGGCGAGACTTGCTATTTGTCTTACCTTTTGCGTTGATAGGTATTGTCGTTGTTTATGTGATGCGCTGGCGAGTGAATTTATTATCCCTGAATGATGATACGGCTTTTTCCTTAGGTGCATCTTTGACACGCGAGCGGTTGATCCTATTAATCTCAACGGTTGCTGCAGCAGCTGCTATTACGGCAATCAGCGGAGTGATCAGCTGGGTAGGCCTGATCGTCCCGCATATTTCGCGCCGGATATTTGGCGCCAGCGCAGAAAAATCCATTCCGGCCGCAATGTTGCTGGGCGGAGGATTCACAATGATTGCTGATGACCTGGCCAGAACACTGCTAGCTGGGGAGATCCCTCTCGGAATTTTGACTTCCGCAATAGGGGCCGGGTTATTTATATATTTGATGATCAGCATGAGTATCAAGGTCAGGCGCAATGAATAAGATCCTTTCCCTGGAAGGCATCCACTTCAGCTATGGAGAAGAGGATCCGGTGGTCCTGGCTGATCTCTCTCTGGATATTCCGACCGGAAAGGTCACCGCGATCCTGGGGCCAAATGGCACGGGTAAGACTACTATGCTCCATATCATGCTGGGATTGCTAAAACCATTCCAGGGGGGAGTTAGAGTGGCTGGAAAATCCCACAAGGATTATTCAAAGCGTGAGTTGAGCCAGATGATTGGTCTGGTCCCTCAATTTGAATCTATCCCTTTTAATTTTTCGGTAATCGAATATGTGCTGCTGGGCAGGTCACCTTATTTGAATCCCTTCCAGCTCCCAGGGGATGTGGACCTGGAAATTTCGAAACAGGCTCTTAAGGAAGCAGGTATCAGCCATCTGTCTGAAAAACCTGTCTCCGAGATCAGTGGAGGAGAGCGGCAGCTGGTCCATATCTCTCGCGTATTGACACAGCAAACAAAGGTTTTGCTTCTGGATGAACCTACCGCCCATCTAGATCTTGAGAATCAGAATCGGATCTTATCTTTATTAAAAAGGATGGCCGTCCAGGGTGTCACTTCCGTTATTACCACCCATGATCCCAATGCTGCTATTTTTGCTGCGGATCATTTTGTGTTGATGAATCAGGGAAATATCGCAGCTGAAGGGAATCTTGAAAAAGTGATCACCACTGAAAACCTTTCTACGATCTACAGGACCCCGATTAGAGTGGAAAAGATCAACGGCTACACGATGGTAGTGATGGATAAGATGGAAGACCATGGCTGAGATCATTCTTCTCACAGGTGAATTGCAGTCTGGAAAAACGAATTTGTGTCTTGACATTTATAAGCTGGCTCAAGAAGCTCGGATCCGGGTAGGAGGAGTGATATCCCCTGCAGTTTTTGAGGGAAATAGAAAGATCGCCATTGATGTAATAGACCTGAAAAGTGGAATTAGAAAACGGCTTGCAGTATTAAAAACTTCACAACAAACCGACTTGGAAACGCAGCGCTGGTCTTTTTACGCAGAAGTCGTTGACTGGGGGAATAATATGTTAAAAAAAGCTGTTCCCTGCGATTTGCTGATGATCGATGAGTTGGGCCCATTGGAATTAGAGAGGGGTGAAGGCTGGATGGATGGGTTGGCCGTGATAGAAAATGCTGATTATTCCACTGCATTGATTGTGATCCGGCCGTCGTTGGTTGAGGAAGCTGCTCGATTATGGCAGGTCTCACGGATAATTGACCTTGATCGGGTCACTCTGGATTCTTCACAGATCGTAGAATTTTTCGATAGTTTGAATTTCTCCTAGATGCTCCCTTAAAGTGATTAAAAATAGAGCCAAGAGGTATAATGTATTTGAATTATTCAATGGTTACGGAGGTTTATCATGTTAGGACTAGGACCTACTGAACTAATTATCATCCTGGTAATTATCGTTATCGTCTTTGGGGTAGGCCGAATCAGCAAGATCGGTGGTGAGCTTGGCAGCGGCATCAAGGCATTTAAAGAAGGTTTGGGTGGAGACGAGGAAAAAGAAATCGACGTAGAATCTGAAGAGAAATAATTTCTCACATGGTATATGTGGCAAAGATTTTGGCGTCGAAGAACCACAGTTCAATCAACTTGACCGCTGATTATCAGCGGTCGTTTAATAACAGATCCAAATAACAATAATAGAGGGATAAGTGGGAAAACTGAAGAAATTATGGAAAGCGATCGTTAAACCTTTCAGAAAATTTGGATCCTGGATAGCAAGACCATTCAAAGGGATTGCAGAGTTTTTCATGGCAGAACCTGATGATTCTCCTGTAGCTGAGAGTCTTCAAATGGCATTTGATGAACCGGCTAGCTTTCTGGAGCACATCGGCGCTCTTCGGAAACACCTTGTACGGGCTTTTTTGGTTTTATTATTATGTGCGGTGGCGGCTTTTATTTTCCTGACACCGCTATTGGACTTCATCTCCCAACCTATAGACGGATTGGATCAATTAACAGCCGTTGATGTAACAGAACCTATCAGTGTAGCCATGCGTGTCGTGCTTCTGGCAGCTTTTACTGCGGCTCTTCCTTATATAGTGTTTGAGATCTTCTTATTTATCGCTCCAGCTTTGTCCCGCAGGGTTCGCTTGATCAGTTTGATCTCCATTCCACTTGTTGTTGTTTTCTTTTTTGGAGGAATGGCTTTTTCATATTATCTGATTCTCCCTGTTGGTTTGCCGGTATTATTGAATTTTCTGGATATTTCGACGCAGATCCGTCCATCCTCCTATATCAAATTTGCCACTAACCTATTATTCTGGATTGGTGCTCTTTTTGAATTCCCCCTGCTGGCATACTTGCTCTCAGCAATGGGAATTCTCTCTCCCCAGGCATTGATCAAAAATTGGCGGATTGCTGTTGTGGTCAGTGCTGTTCTTGCAGCCGTCATCACACCAACCATTGACCCCCTTAACATGATGCTGGTAATGGTTCCTTTGCTTTTGCTATATGGATTGAGTATCTTGTTGTCTTTTCTGGCCGGTGGCGGAAAACAGAAGGAAGTAAGTAGTAAATAGTAAGTTGTAAGTCGATTAAATCTCAAGGGAAAAATAAAAGGCGACGTATTAGGTCGCCTTTTTGGTTGCTGGAATCAAAACGATTTACTACTTACGACTTATAACTTTTTACTCTTTCGGTACCCAAGCGATCACCTTTGTGCCATTGCCAGGAGAAGAGTCGATCTGGATTCCCCCGCCAGCTTTGCGGGTTCTGCGCTGCATATTTGCCAGGCCGTGCCCCAGATTGGCTTCGGTTTTGTCGATATTAAAACCCTCACCGTTATCAATGATTTCCAGGTAGATCTGACTATCCTCTTCCCAGAGCTTTAACTCTGCGTTCTGTGCTTTTGAGTGTCGGGCAGTGTTGGAAAGTGATTCTTGGGCAATACGGAACAAGGTCAGTGTATTATGGTAACTCAGTCCCAATTTTCCCTCAATATTATCCTGGATATCGGCCGAGATTTGGGAGTTGTTTCTGAATTCTTGCAGCAATACTTCCAGGTTTTCTTTGAAACTGAGATTTTCTTGCATTTGCCGAGGACGAAGATCAGAAATGTAGGTCCGAATATCTACAATAGTGCTGTTGATACCATCGGTGGCATAATTAAGTTTTTCCATGCTTTCAACAGAATCTTCTTCCAGGATGGCTTTCACATAATCCAGGGTCAAGCCTAAGGAATATAGGGATTGAATCACACCATCATGCAAATCCATTCCTATCCGCTCTCGCTCTTCCAGCACTGCGATGTGTTTTGTTTGCTGCTGGAGATGGGCATTCTGAATTGCTGTACCTGCCCACAGGCCAATGGTAGTCAATAAATCGAGTTCTCGAATTGAGTAGGTACGATCGGTTTTGCTGGATAAGGTCATTACACCAACAACCTCTCGTGTAGCCTGCAAAGGAATCACTGCCTGGGATCGAAAACCGGCTTTGATGATAGCCGGACGCAATATCCGTGGGTCAGTTTCTACATTAGTAACTACCAATGCTTTATTCATCCCGGCAACTTTGCCTACAACTCCGTCACCAAAGCGGAAGACGTTTTTAGAATAAAAAGCTTCAAAATCATCTCCCCGCAATAAAGCCAGGCGTAAATCCTTCTCTCCCCGATCCTTAAGGAAGATCTCCCCTGTTTCAACCCCCAAATAGTGGATGACTTTTTTGAGGGTCAGGCTCATGATTTCCTTGATGTCCCAGGAACTGGCGATGCCCTGGGCAAGGTCATAAATCAGAGTTAGATCTTCGTACTGCTGGTTGATAGCTTTATCTTGTTCGATGATATTTGAATAAAGTTGGGTGTTGGTGATGGCAACTGCCGCATAGGCAGCGAGCGTTTTCATCAGCCGCTCATCATCCATGGTGAATTCTGCGTCACCGATCTTATTTGTCAGGTAGATCTGCCCCAGGATCTTTTCACCAGTTGTGATTGGGACTCCGAGCATGGAACTCATTACAGGATGGTAGGGAGGGAATCCACCGGAACGGGGATCCTCTTTGATCTCTGAGATACGGATCACTTCGTGTTTTTGCTGCAGCTCTCCCAGCAGGCCTTTCCCTTCCGGGGGGTGCGGCATGAGATGTAGTTCTTCCTCGGACATTCCGGAGTGAATAAAGTTCACTACTTTCCCGTTTTCATCCCGGATCGCTAGAGCGGCATATTCAGCCTGAACTTGTGCTTGAGCCAGCCTGACAATACGGGAGAGGAGAGTTTCCAGGGAAAAATCACCTACCAGGTCTTTGCTGGCCTGGTAAAGGGATCCTATTTGTTCTTCGAGTTCTTTCTTAGTTTTTCGGACCATGGTTTCAGAGACATTTTACCTTATCCGTTCTGATTTTGATAGTTTTTGCTAGTCCAGATGGCTTATCTTTACTAGGAGAATGATTATTAGACAATTTTTGGTTTGTAAATGAGTATTTATGGCAAAAAAGGATAAAAGCTCCCGGTTAAAGGGTTTTTATGACCTCTCCCTTGAAAAAAGGCGCCAGGAACTTATTGATCTTGGATTTTCAACATCCGAGAATCTGGGTAATTTCAACCCTGAGACCAGCCTTCCGCTGGAGATAGCTGAGAACATGATTGAAAATGTGATTGGCACTTTCAGTTTGCCGGTTGGAATTGCTCTGAACTTCCAGGTTAATGGTTGTGATGTGCTGGTTCCAATGGCGGTTGAAGAGCCATCTATTGTGGCCGGGGCCTCTTTCATGGCCAAATTGGCCCGGGAAGGTGGAGGGTTTACCGCTGAGATCACCGATCCAATCATGATTGGGCAAATCCAGATCCTGGATGTGAAGGATCTCTCTGGGGCCAGGGACGCTATCCTTGATAAAAAAGAAGAACTCCTGGCCAATCTTGAAGACCTGGATCCTGTTCTCGATAAATTAGGCGGAGGCCCCAAAGACCTAGAGGTGCGGATCATTAACAATTCTGCCATCGGTCCATTCCTGGTCATTCACCTTTTGATTGATGTTCGGGATGCAATGGGTGCCAATGTGGTTAACACGGCATGTGAAAGGCTGGCTCCTTTTTTAGCGGACCTTACAGGAGGCCGGGTTCATCTGCGAATATTGTCTAATCTGGCTGATCGGCGCCTGGCCCGGGCAAGTTGTATCATCCCGGTTGAGAGATTGGCATTTGAGGATTATAGTGGTGAGCAAGTTCGAGATGGGATCATAGAGGCCTGGGCTTTTGCGGACTCAGATTCATACCGGGCTGCGACCCATAATAAAGGCATCATGAATGGCATTGATGCAGTAACCCTGGTGACGGGAAATGATTGGAGAGCTATTGAGGCTGGCGCCCATGCTTATGCCGCCCGTTTTGGTTTTTACCGCTCGCTCTCAACCTGGTTTAAAAATCCTGATGGGGATCTTGCAGGAGAATTAGAGCTCCCTCTGGCCCTGGGAATTGTTGGAGGTGCAACCCGGGTCCATCCAGGGGCGAAAGCTGCGCTGGAATTAATGGATGTGAAAACTGCAAAAGAGTTGGCAGAGATAGTGGTCTGTGTTGGATTGGCACAAAATCTGGCTGCCCTTCGCGCCCTGGCAACGGATGGTATTCAGAAAGGGCACATGCAATTACACGCCCGGCAGGTAGCAATAGCGGCAGGAGCAGAAGGTGATCAGATTGATCAGCTCGTAGGTGAATTGGTGAAAGAGGATAAGGTCCGGATCGATCGGGCCCAAGAGATCTTACGAACCTGGAAACAGGATAACAGCAAGAAATAAATCAATATGGATGTTATGGAAAATTTAAAAATGATGAAACCATCCCGGTCAGTAGGGATCATTGGATACGGGGCTTATGTTCCCCGGTATCGGCTCCCAGCCACGGAAATATCCCGAATTTGGCGGGGAGGATTGCAGTTGGAGCCCATTCAAGAAAAATCTGTACCCGGTACAGATGAAGATGTAGTTACCATGTCAGTGGAAGCGGCCCGGAATGCACTCATGCGGTCGGATATTGATCCAGAAGAGATCCGGGCGGTCTGGGTTGGGTCTGAATCTCATCCGTATGCGGTTAAACCATCATCCACAATCGTCGCGGAGGCGCTCGGTATCACTCCTCATACATTGGCAGCTGATTTTGAATTTGCCTGTAAGGCTGGATCAGAAGCCATGGTAGCAGCCGTGTCCCTGGTTGGTTCAGGCATGGGGGATTATGCGCTGGCAGTGGGAATGGATACTGCACAAGGAAAACCTGGTGATGCCCTGGAGTACACCGCTGCGGCTGGTGGCGGCGCTTTTATCATCGGCCCTGCAGCGGAATCCCTGGCAGAGATTGAGGGAGTGCTGTCCTTTGTCACAGACACGCCTGATTTTTGGCGAAGAGAAAACCAGAAATATCCCGAACACGGCGGACGATTTACCGGCCAGCCTGCTTATTTTAAACACATTCTCAACTCCGTTAATGGTTTGCTTGAGGAGCTTCAAAGAACTCCAGAGGATTACGATTTTGTTGTCTTCCACCAGCCTAACACTAAATTCCCCCAGCGAGTGGCAAAGGAACTAGGTTTCTCAGCGGCTCAACTGGAAACTGGCCTGTTATCTCCCCGGATCGGGAATACGTATGCAGGCTCTTCACTAATTGGGTTAACCGCTGTGCTAGACCAGGCAAAACCAGGTAATCAGGTCCTGATGGCTTCTTTTGGCTCTGGGGCTGGCTCGGATGCGATTTCGTTCAAGGTTACTGACCAGATCATTGAGAGACAATCAAAGGCCCTGACCACAGAGGACTATATTAGCCGAAGAACTCAGATCGATTATGCAGAATATGTCCGCATGCGGGGTAAAATCACCCTGAAATGACCCCTATGAGGCTATCTGCTCAATTTTCCCTTGAAAATTGATAGTTCCTGATAGTTTCCCCCCAGTATACTGGTGCCGATGTACAGGAGTACCATCATTTACAGGAGATTTTGAACGAATGGATATCCCACGCCACTGGCGATTAAACAAACAACGCTATGCCTTAACCGGTGAAATATGCCCGCACTGCAGCGCAAAGATCTTCCCACCGAGGGACGTTTGCCCGGAATGTGGTGATGAAGCCAAGACTGAATTTGAATTCAGTGGAAGAGGTGAGATCTATTCATTTACAGATATTTACAATGCTCCGGAAGGATTTGAAGAAACCATTCCCTACACCGTAGCTTTGATCAAATTGGACGAAGGTCCGGTCGTAACTGCCCAATTAACTGATGTGGGTGACCAGGAAGTGGAAATTGGTATGCCAGTGGAAATGATCACTCGAAAAATTCGCTCTGATGGCGATGAGAGGGGATTGCTGGTTTACGGATATAAATTCCGCCCTCTAGTAAACGCCTGAAGAGCCCGATCATAACTTCTCAGAGCTGCCCCCCCGGCAGCTCTTTTTATTTAAAGGTTCATTCTACCCTCCCTTAAAAAGTCTTTACAAATGAACTCCCATCGATTAAAATAATAAGTATGAAATATATCATAATATTAAGGAGAAATATTTATGTTTATTGATTATTTAACCCTGCTGATGATTAATATGGTCGCTGGCACTGCCTTGCTGGCCTATTATGTTTTGAAGGGTGTCACCGCCGAAGATTCCCGGCCTTTTGCGGCTGGATTTTTGATGGTAGGTTTGGTGGCTTTTCTAGGCGGCGCGCACATGGTTACAACCTGGCCCCTGCCCGGCAGCTACAATATTGGTTTTGGTGAGAGCACTCTTCTCTTCGGTGTCGTTTTCCTGGGCGCTGCCTGGGCACTGGCCAAGGGATGGGATTTAATGCCGGTCGCAATTTATGCATTCTTTGCCGGAATTGATGCCGTGCTGGTAGGTTGGAGGATCATCGATCTGGGATTGACCAAACACCCCCTGGCTTCCGGGATCGGATTTTTGCTGGCCGGTTTGGGAGGGATTGCCGCAGCGCCGGGTTTGGCTCTGTTGAAAAAATCCCAGACATTCCGCTACATCGCGGCAGCGGTGCTGCTTGTGGTCACCGCGTTCTGGGCGTATACATTCTATTCTTCTCTTTGGGGACACCTGGAAAGTTTCTCGACCTGGCTGCCCCTGACTATGGTGAAATAGGCTGATGGTTTAATCGACCGCATAATTAGAAAGCTGTCCCTGTTTCAGGGACAGCTTTTCTTATATATTTTTCAGGGTACGGTCCTTTGATCAAGGGAGTAGATCAGTATCTTGGACCTCGCCCTGGAAATCGATCAGGGAGACATTGGATCATTAAAGAATTTATTCGTTGAGAGATGAGGAGAGAGTTATGTTCTGGCAAGATTTATCACCCGGAAAGAGATTGCTGCTGATCATCAGTACTTTGATCATCGCTTCCCTGGCTTGCAGCCTGCCAAATATTGGTGGGAATGAAGGTCAAACGGGGCCCACAGCTGACGGTCAAGAAACGGTCTCTGGGCAGGAACCGGAAGCGGGTATTGTGAACGATTTACGCTGCACGCAGATGGGCTACCCTTGCACATTTGCTGATACTCCCACTGAGAAAATCGAACGCGGTTTTGACCTGATGGACCTGGCGGATGAAGTATTTGCCCGGGAAGGAAATGCGATAGCAGTTGCCGAAAGGCTTCTGGAAGAGGATGATATCGCCGAAATGTATTATGACGAACGGGGAGTCTGGTACCGTGTAGAAGGTGCTCCACCGCTGGTTTTCCTCCATCCTGAGGCTTTTACTTATGGCCTTGACGAGGAAATTCCCGAGCAGTCTCTTCTCAAGGCCAAAGTCCTGTTCAGCCCAAACCAGCCGAGTGGCGATGGCCCCGTTGGGGAAAATCCACCTGGAGAGAAAGTGCAAAAGAAAGCGCTTTTTGTTAATCCAATTGTCTGGCAGTTTGGGTCAAGTGTTTACGATACGGTTAAGTCCCAGCTTCAAAAATTCCCGGATTACAAGTGCCCAGGCTGCATAGAATATATTCAGGATAATGTGAATGCCTCCGAATTGATCGACGATGAAACCCGGTCGGCGGGGCCCTCATACGATCAGTTCCTGGGTTGGAAAGACTATGATTTAATTCACGTGTTTGCCCATGGCTACCAGTTCTGTCCCGGGAAGAGTGTGACCTCCTCCGGGCAACCAGTCGTTTCCGGTGAACGGGAAACATTTCCGGCTAACACTGCCGGAGTGGTAGAGGGAGCCAATCTGGAAGAAGGGGAATGCCTGACCATGATTCAGTCCGGCCATTACCAAACCCGGGATTACATTCTGGAAAATCCCAGGGATGTACCGGGGATCATCTGGTTCCACAAACCGGGGGATGATATTTGGGCAGAAGGAGTGACGACAGATTTCTTTAAAAATTACTATCCTGGTGGTCTGGATGACACCATCCTGTTCTTCTCCAGCTGCCAGTTAATGAAAGATGAGAGTATGGCCAATACTCTCAAAGGAACGAATACAGCTGTATTTGGATGGACGGAGTCTGTCACCGGCAGCAGGGGAAAAGCCACTGCCAAAGAATTCTTCGCAGAATTAATTGAGAATGGGCTCAGGTCCTCTGTGGCCTATGAAAAAGCGATCCAATCTGAGAGCCATACAGAACACAGTGAGAGCTGGCATGGGGCCGAGCTGAACATGGTGCTCGATGGGGGCACAGATCCTCGGGGACGGGAAGTTGTGTTCTTAGTCCAACCGGTCTTCAGGGAATTCCTGGAAGAAAATGATGCTCTGCCTACTGAAGGTGTGGCAGGAGATGGGGAGCCTGACGAGCTGTTTATCATGATCCAGGTTGATGGAGTGGATGCAGACCAGAATGTAGATGACTTTAAGATCCACCTGGCTCTGGATGGCGAGGAACTTCAGAAAACCTTCAACCCCACAGATCAATTTGGGGAGTATTCTTACCGGGTCGTTGAAATCCTCCCCCTTTCCTTTGATGCAGCTGAGCGGGACTTTGTGGAGCTGGAAGCCTGGGTCGACCTGCCCGAAGGTGGTGACACCCGTCATTATCTAGAGAAGGTTGAACTCGCTGGTTGTGGATGGACCGGGACTCTTTCGGGTAATAAATCCGGACAATTAAAAGGTGAAATTGTCTATCCCAGTTCTAATCTCACCACTGCTAATGTAGAAGAGCTTGCCCTGCTGGCCGAACAGGGAATGTTCGGGACAGGAGAAGGATCGGGGATGCCATCTCCTTCAGAATTTGCAAATTTGCCTTTGTACGCGATGTTTGGGAATCGATCCCAGTTTCCATTCATGTTGCTGATTCCCGGGCAAGGTGGATCTGTGATGCTGGAATCCACCAGCTTTGGGGTTGGACAGCAAGTCACATTTAATTTAGTGGAGGACAGCAGGGAACGCTTTGAAGGCAGTTTCTCGGCTTCCGTGAATGATATGGCTACGCAATCTGGTTACAGCGTTGATGGGAAAATGGTCTGGCACGTGGATAGCTTTTGCAGTTTGGATGTGATCCTGGAACTGGCCGCCAACCCCCTTCCCGCCGGCCTGCTGCCCTGATCCGATACAAAAAAAACCTCCCGGATAGTGATCTCCGGGAGGTTCCTATTTGAGGATGTTTTGTTTTATCTAGGGAATGAGGTACGTATCATGAACCTCGCCTTCGGGATCGATCAGGGAAACCGTCTCTCCAGGCTGCCAGATCGGGTCGGAAAGGTCCAGGTATAACTCGATCGGGTTGCTGTCTCCCTCTTTGGTGTAGATATTGACAGCTCCCTGGCCATGCAGGTCCAGGCTGGCCACACCAGATTGTTCCAGAATATTGTATTGATGATTAGTTTCATCCTTGATGGACCAATTTTGCAGGGAAATCGTATCCCCGGGTTCACTTTCAGGGCGAACTAGACGGACATATTCTGTCGCTAAATTGCCAATACCACCCACTTCGCCAATTTCAATCAGCAGCTTCTCGGTTACAGCAGCTTCGTCAGAAGAGGGGTCTCCTGATCCAATCTCGGTGGGTATATCGCTCGAATCAAAAAGCATATTTTTCAGTTTAGTGTTCTCCCATAAATAGAGCACACTAATGATAGTAATTACCGATACAACTATATTTAGAACGATATAAAATATCAGCTTTTTCGCCTGATTCATGGGGAAAATCGCCTTTGGTATAATGGTCTAAGTTGTACTCCATCATAGCATATTATCGGTTTTACGACACCATTTTTTACATAGGAAAGACCCTGGAAAACGATATGCCATACCTTGTAGACGGACATAACCTGATCCCTTATATCCCCGGCCTTTCTTTGAAGGATTTGGATGACGAGATTGCATTGATCAAGGTGCTTCAGGGTTTCGCCAGTCAGTATAAAACTAGAGTAGAGGTTTTCTTTGATCAGGCGCCGGCAGCTCGAGCTGGCAGCAAATCCTTTGGGGCTGTAAAAGCTCATTTTGTGCGTCAGGATTCTACAGCAGATAAAGCTATTATCAATCGACTATCCAGGATGGGGAAAGATGCGAAAAATTGGATTGTTGTTACGTCTGACCGGGAGATTCTGGTCGAAGCCAAAAGCGCACACAGTCAGATCCTGACATCAGCAGATTTCGCAGCAGAGGTAAAAACAGTAAATACCAGGA
>Ga0180435_10002146_pt1 | contig 20249 bp, 23 predicted proteins | sample SS_ome_3_FD_132467 | JGI IMG/M metagenome (GOLD analysis project Ga0180435, IMG submission 132467) | Hypersaline lake sediment archaeal communities from the Salton Sea, California, USA - SS_3_S_1 metaG | ecosystem: Environmental > Aquatic > Non-marine Saline and Alkaline > Hypersaline >...
CATTGCGTTTAATAGCTTTTCTTTGTGATTTAGTGTAGTGATAGTTTTTGACATCTATACGAATGCTTTTACACTCATTACAACCGTTACAGATAGGATGAAAGAAGTACTTTCCAAACCGTCTCCATCCTCTGGCTATGACTGCAGTGGTAAATTTTTTACTTGCTTTGGAGACATACTTGTAGTTCATACGTACCTTGTTGCCGGGTATGTATGCGCAATCGTAGTCCAGCATTGAAAAATCTGTTGATGGTGGGTTGAGCAGGTCTAGTTCTTCATTCATAATCGCGATTATACTCAAAATATAGTAAAATTCATAAAAAAAGGCATCATTTGTTCCTCTATCAACCCACAAGTGGTTACTGCTATAACAGTGATTCAATCTTCTTGTATGACTTTATCTCCTCTTTCAAGCCTAAAGGGAAACTCTTGGATGTAGGGTGTGGTGTAGGGATCATCTCACTTTTATTGACCAGGGACTTCAACATAGAGACAACCATTATCGATAAACAAGAGAAGATGCTTGACTATGCAAAACGTAACTATGTATTGAATGGTTTAGAAGCGCAAAGCCATCTTGGAGATTTTGCGCAGTGGGAAACAGATGAGAAGTTTGACTACATCATCTCAAATCCGCCTTTTTATGACTCCAATGTACAGCAGAGTGAAGATACACATTTGAATATCGCAAGGTATGCACATCACTTGCCTATAGATGACTTTATACCCAAAGTAAAAAAACTGCTTAAGCCCAGAGGCTATTTTATCTTCTGTTATGATGCAAAACAGGTAGATATACTCTTGCATCATTTAACCGCTTCAGGCATAACGGTCGAAACCATGCAGTTCGTGCATTCTAAAATAGACAGAGAATCCAAACTGGTGATGATATCTGCACGTCTGAATTCAAAATCCATGACAAAAGTGCTTCCGCCATTTGTAGTGTTTGATGAGGATAGTGTCTATAGAGAAAAAGCCAAGAGGGCATTTGCAAGAGCAAACACGAACAGTATCAAAGGTGACTTTTAACCATGGAACTATTGACACACTATCAATATACCTATAAGTTTGATCCAAATGCGTGTGAAGCGTGTGGTGGACACTGCTGTACAGGAGAGAGCGGATATATCTGGGCAAAATATGCTGAAATAGAGAAAATGGCAGCCTTTGTTAACCTTAGCGTAGAAGATTTCGCTACAATGTACTTAAGAAAAGTGAAACATCGCTACTCATTGAGAGAAAAACAGTTGGCACCAGATAATTTTGCCTGTATATTTTTTGATGAGACAATGAAACGGTGTTCGATCTACCCTGTACGGCCTTTACAGTGTCGTACTTTCCCATTTTGGGAACAATTTAAAAATGATGAAGAAGAGGTACGTAAAGAGTGTCCTGGAATCGTGTAGTTTTAATACTATTCATAATCTTTAGTCTGGGTACAACGGCTACTTATGCAAAAGAGCTTATGAAGATAAGTGAAGATGAACTTATTATCAGAGGTGTATTGTATGATGAGTATAGAGCCTATGAAAACAGTTACGAAGTCTATAAAAGACTCTATGATGATACGGGCGCTGAGATCTATCTGTTTAAAGAAGCCACTTCTGCATTGATGAGCAGAACACACATACTTGAGAGTATCACGCGTTTAAAAATTTTTGATGAGAAAAATCCAGATAGAATTGAGGTAAGACGTCTTCTGATACCACTTTATCTCACCATACGACAAGTAAAGAATGCGACGATAGAAGCTGAACATCTTCTTGAACAGTCAAAAGAGCCTATGGATCTAGATCTGGCTTCAAACTCATTTCTTTATGCAGGAGATTTCAAACGAGCCTTAGATCTTTTAAACAGGGTCTACGAAAAACTGCCTAGAGAAGATGTACTGCTTCGAATGACAGATATCATGGACCAGTTTACAGGGGAACGCAGAAGAGCTATTCAACTGCTTGAAACGCATCGTCGTCTCAATATGAATATTGTGAGTCATGATGTCTATGCTAAACTGTTATCACTCTATCAAAAAGAGAAAGATGTAGATGGGATACTAGATACCTATAAAGCATTGTATAAACACGATAATGACGAAGAGTATCTCACGAGGATCATAGATGTTTTCGTCTATAAAAGAGACATTGATGGAGCCATTGCTTTTCTAGAAGAGGATCAAAGCAGAAATGATATACTCTATGAGCTTTATAAAAATCAAAGACATTTTTCTAAAGCTTTGACTCTTATAGATAAACTTTATGAGGAAGATAAAGATGCCAAGTGGATAGCAGAGAAAGGTGTCTTGATCTTTGAGAATTCAAAAAATAAAAATGATAAAAAAATGATCCAGGATGTCATCTCACATTTTGAAAAAGCCATTGAACTGGGAAATGATGACAGTATCTATTTGAACTATTATGGCTATACACTTATCGATAAAGATATCAATGTTAAAAAAGGTATAGATATCATTGAGAATGCTTTGATACAACAGCCGGACAATATGTATTATCTGGACTCTTTGGCATGGGGATATTATAAAGAGCGTGAGTGTGATAAAGCCTATAAGTTGATGAAAAGAGTCGTTGATGAGGAAGGCTTAACAGAACCAGAGATCATCGAACACTGGGATGCTATCAGGCAGTGTAAATAATTTCGAACTTCTTTTAGATATAATACGCGAAATTTATACCAAATATGGAAAGTAATAGATGGCTCAAATATTAGATGAAATCATTAAAAAAACAAGATCGGATCTAGAAAAAAGAAAAGTTGATTATCCAGAAGAATGGCTGGGACGCTCACTCTCTTTTAATCCTTTTGTTCCTAAAGATGTGAAGGCTGCACTGCGTTCTACAGAAGAAAATCCATATCGTATTATTGCAGAAGTCAAAAAAGCAAGTCCAAGTAAGGGAATCATTCGTGAAGATTTTGATCCTGTACAGATAGCACAGGCCTATGAAAAAGGAGGGGCAGATTCACTCTCTATCCTCACTGAACCTCATTTCTTTCAAGGTGACAAAGAGTATCTTGGTATAGTACGCCGCTATGTGGGTATCCCATTACTTAGAAAAGATTTTATTGTTGACAAATATCAGGTACTCGAAGCTCTGGCATTTGGCGCGGACTATATCTTGCTTATTGCTATGGCATTGAGTCGTAAAGAGCTAAAAGAGTTACATGATTATGCACGTCACTTAGGTTTGGATGTCCTGGTAGAAGTACATAATAAAACAGATCTGGTTAAAGCTATTTTTGCTGGAGCAGATATCATCGGTATCAACCACCGTAACCTTGAAACATTTGAGATGGATATGAGTCTGAGTGAAAAGTTGATACCGCTTATTCCAAACGGTAAGATCATTGTCGCTGAATCAGGTATCAATGATCATGAAACAGTTAAAGAACTCTCTAAGATAGGTGCAGATGCGTTTTTGGTTGGTGAGCATTTTATGAGACAGGATGATGTTACAGGGGCGCTAAAAGCGCTTAAGTATGGGAATTAATTAGATTTTAAATTTGAATTTCACTAAGTAAATAGATTGTTTTCTTTCTACTTTTTTCTCAAAGAGAGTGATGACATTGTCACCGCTTCGCTTCACAAGATAAAAAGTAGGCAAAAATCGTCGACCCTCTCGAATTGCTTCGCTTTCAAGGGCGTTCGGGTCGACTATTTTATATTGAATAGAAGGTTAAGATAATAACTTTTTCACCACTTGATTGATACGTCCACCGTCGGCTCGGCTTCCTATGGTATCTTTGGCTGCACCCATTACTTCACCCATATCTTTCATACTTTGGGCACCTACGTTTGCGATCACTTCTTTGAGCACTGACTCAAGTTCGGCATCATCCATTGGTTCTGGCAGGTAGGCTTTGACTATGGCTATCTCTACATCTTCTTTAGCTACGAGATCATCACGTCCTGCATCAGCGAACTGAGTTTTGGCATCTTCTCTTTGTTTCATATATTTCATCAAGATAGCTTCAACATCACTGTCTGTGACATCTCTGCGTTCATCTACTTCTACCTGTTTGATAGATGCTTGGATATTTCTAAGTGTATCTCTTTTGACTATCTCTTTTGCGCGCATTGCCTCTTTGATATCGTTTTTGATCTGTGCAATTAAACTCATGTTTAGGGCTCCATTCTAGATTTAAAGTGATTATACTTTGATACTCCACCATATAAATAAAGTGGATTCTTCATCCATAGCTTTAAACAGCTATTTGCAGTGAAGCATTTTGAGTCGGGTGTATCCCACCTAGACTATTTCTGAGCTTGCGTTCCTGTTTTGTTTTTGCAGAATTTAACTCAATATATATTTTAACGTTTTTGGCCTTACTTGTACAAAAATATGCCAAATTGTTATGTTTTTGTACAAGTAATAGTGTATACACACCACTTTAAAGAAGTGGTTTTACACTACTCAGACCTGTAACACCTGCAAACATTTCTCCATAGAGAATAGGAAAGGTCAAAGCAGTTTGTGTGTACTTCTTGTGACTACTTCGAGACCCCTAATGTAAACGGAGTCAAAAACATAGTTTCCCGTGTGTTACAAGCTAACAATGCTTCCCATCAAATAGCTGAAGCCTTTATTTTGGATATCTTGTATGTGTTTATACTCTTTTTATATATATGTATACTATAATCCCTCTATGATAATCACAATAGAAGATAAACAATTTGACACAGCTAAGATCACACAGCTTTACCCGGCAGCAGTTGTAAAGACAGGACATGAAGATGAAACAACACAAGTAAGTCTTGAATGGTTGGATATTGAGTCAAAGGGTAAGGTTGAAGTGGTAGGCTTTGGTATTTTTGTGAATCTTGGTGAAGAAGAAAAACACTCTTTTGTATTTGATACAAGAGAAGAGATGGATGAAGCTGCAGGCCGTATAGCCGCACAGTTAAAAAAGTAGTGCATTAATTCTCTTTAAAGTTTAAAGAGGCTGAATTGATACAGTAACGTTGGAACGTTGGTGCAGGGCCATCAGGGAAAACATGCCCCAAATGTGAACCGCAAGCCCCGCAACGTACTTCAACACGTACCATACCGTGACTGTCGTCTCTTATCTCTTCTATATCCTCTTCATTGATAGGTTGAAAATAACTTGGCCATCCGGTACCTGAATCAAATTTGGTGTCTGAAGAGAAGAGTGGGGTATCACAACATTTACAACTATAGATACCTTCTGCTTTAGTGTCCCAGAATTCATTTTGGAATGGTGCTTCTGTACCATGGTTCAAGCAAACATTATATTCTAATGGTGAGAGCTCATTTTGAAGTTTTTCTTTATCTAATTCTATTCTATAAGCCATTATAATCCTTTGGCAATTTTGTATTATCATAGCAGATTTTCTTTGGATTTAAGTTAGATTATCTTATTATTCGAATAACTATATTGGAGAAACTATGACAACATTTCAATTATTACTTCTCATTGTGGCAGGGGGAGTATTTTATCTATTTTTTAAACAACTTTTTTCAGGAGACCATCCTAAAAGAGGTGTAGATTTTGAAGCAAACCTACCGGATGAACAGATAGGTGGTATCAACCGTCCAGATAAGACATTTTCAAAGCCTACAGTGCAGCCTACACGTATGGAACAACTCTTGGAGATGACAGATGAAGCTGTACAGAATGGAGATTATGAAGAGGCGAAAAAAGCATTAGGTTCAGCATATATTATAGATGAAAATAATACAGAAGTACTGCAAAAACTGGGTTATGTATGTATGCAAACAGGTGACTACAGTGAAGCAAAAGAGTATTTTGAAAAACTTATAAATATTGATGATATGGATGATATGGCACATGTCTCTCTAGCAAATGCACTTCATAAGCTTAAAGATGAAGAGGGTGCACAGAGACACCATGAGCGTGCTATCGAACTTGATCCTGAGTATGCGCCTCACCACTTTAACTATGCAAATACACTCTATGATCTAGGACGTAACAAAGAGGCGCTTGTAGGATATAAGAAAGCCTATGAGTTGGATAATACTCTGCAAGAGGCTGAAAGAATGATCAGAGAGTTGGACACCAGTAATGAGTAATAACCCGTGTTTTGTCTCACAGGAAGCAACAGCAGAGATACTTTTACGCGTGACCAATGTATGTGCAGAGTGTTATAATGACCTTCATGAAGGAGATACGATCCATTATGACATGCAAAACTACCGCTACCTATGTCAATCTTGCCAAGAGAAACTTTGTGCTCAGATGAATGAAAATTGTGAAATTGTAGAGGATGAAGGTCCCGGACTCTTCTGCTAACTCTCTACAATGTATTTAACTGCATTCAAATAACTCAAACTACTTATCTCAATACCTTTATAGGCAATATCAAATGCAGTACCATGATCTACGGATGTTCTTAGTATTGGCAGGTTTAGGGAGACGTTGATGCCCTCATCAAAATAGAGTGCTTTTAGGGGTGCTAGTCCCTGGTCATGGTACATAGCTATGTAGTGTGTATAGTTCGCTCTGACTCTTGGGGTAAAGGCTACATCGGGTACCAGTGGAGAAGAGAATATCTCTTTATCTATTTGTATATGTGCATTATTGATTGCTTTTTGGATGATCTGTTCTTCATTTCCCAGTACCCCATCATCTCCAGCATGAGGATTGAGCCCTAAAACACCGACAGACTTTGTAGGTTTAGCTGTATGGTAAAAGTCTATAAAAAAGCGCGTGAGATCTTTTTCATTGATACTTTCAGCCACTTCTTTAAGTGGAATATGTTCAGTAAAAAGTGCGACATACATTTTGGGTGAACCAAGCATCATGATCGCTTCAGCCTTAAAGATATCTCGCAATGCATCAGTGTGGCCTTTGTATGACACATTTGCCAACTCCCATGCTTTTTTATGGATAGGAAGTGTGGTAATGGCATCAACCTCTTTGTTTTGTGCAAGTTCAACCGCTTTTATAAAAGAGGCGTAGGCATAGGCGCCACTCTCTTTACTGACTTCTCCTGGCTTGATCTCAAAATAGGGTGCTATCTCTTCAATGGTTTGGAAATCAGCAGGTATAGGCAAGTCTAATTGGTGTGCTGCTTGTTCCAGCATAGTTTTGTCTATGCAGTAGAGTGGGTCTAATTCTTTTGAGATAAGATTATGGTTCTCAAGAACAAGTTGAATACCTATGCCATTGAGATCACCGACAGATATGGCTATTTTTTTTCTTGACATTATCGTATCAGCATGGCTTTCATATCTAGTATCGCTTGTTCAAGTCCGGTATAGACAGAACGTGCAATGATGCTTTGTCCTATGTTCAGCTCTTCTATGGTCTCGATTTCAGCGATCGCTTTGACATTTTGCATATTGAGTCCATGTCCAGCAGCCACACGCAGACCCATCTCCATAGCATCACATGAGAGTAGACGCAGGTTAAAGAGCTCATCCGTGAGCATTTGCTTAAGCACTTTACGCGGAAGTTCAAGTTCTGGTATCGTATGATGTGTCTTAGAGAGGTTTGTATAGAGCATGGCATAAATATTGGCATATTTACCTGTATGAAACTCTATCCATTCAACGCCAAGGTCAAGAGAAGTATTTACCGCATCTAATGTTGGGTCAATAAAGAGCGAAACCTCTATCTCCTCTTTTTGCAATCTTTTGATCGCCTCTTTGAGTTTAGGCTGCTCACCTGTTACAGCCAGTCCACCTTCAGTAGTGACCTCTTCACGCTTTTCAGGTACGAGCGTAACGCGATGAGGTTTTAGTTCACAAGCGATATCGATCATCTCAGGAGAGATGGCACACTCAAGATTGACAGGTAATGAGGAGAGTTCTATGATGTTTCTGGTATCCATATCCTGCATATGGCGTCTGTCTTCACGCAGGTGTATAGTGATCTGGTCTGCTCCGGCACGTTTACAAATACTAAGTGCATCAAGGGGATCAGGATCAGCTACTCTTCTTGCTTCTCTCAGTACTGCGATATGGTCTATATTTACGCCTAATAACATCTATAAAAATCCTTGAGTAATATTGCTTTGATTATAGCAAAAGTTTTTAAGATAGGATTTGTATAATCATTGGAATGAACACTTTTGGAGAAAAAATGACTGATATAAAGCCAATGCCGGTAAATGAATATAAACATATAAAATATAATATAGGCAATGGAAGGCCAACTATTTTGGCTTTTGGTATGTCACACTGTTACAGTTGTTTAGCCATGTCAAAAGTCTTTGCCCAAGTACTGGAGGAACATCCTGAGTATCAGATCTACTCCATAGACTCTCAAAAGGACCGATTGGTAAGTCGTGATACCTATAAACTAAAGGAGATGCCTACACAACTCTTTTTTGATGCTTCCGGGAAAGAGATATTTCGTCATACAGGTGCATATAAAAAACCTGTACTGGATATTATTTTGAAGAAGTATGGGTTTGTGTAGAGTCCGTTTGTGATGTTTTTCTTTTTTTATAAGTTCTTTTAGCAGGCTTTTGCTCTTCTAGCAGTGTTTTGGTCTTCTTTAAAGAAAGAGAATAGAACCAGATAATAGCTAAAATGAGTACGGCACCTATCAAAAAGTGATAGATCACTATACCTGCACCCATGCCGTAGATAAAGTTCAAAAGGTGTTGTTTTTCAACTTTTTCCTCTATGGTCATTGTTGCTTCATCTTTTCTAAATATCTCAATAGCATTAGAAAAAAAGCCACCTATATTTTCAAGAATAGAAGTGCTTTTTTCTTTAATAGATTGTAGTGAGAGATCGGTTTTCTCTGTTTGATCCATAGATGATTTTTCCTTATTATAATTATTATGATTATAGCATATTTAGAGCTGGAAACCCAGTCATAACCAACATTATGATAAAATCGCGACAATATTATTACAAAAGGCTATTGTATGTCAAAAAGAAAGATTAAAAAAGCGGTATTGGCTTACTCAGGTGGGCTTGATACGAGTATTATTTTAAAATGGCTTCAAGATGAGTATGAGTGTGAAGTGGTTACTTTTACGGCTGATCTGGGTCAAGGTGAAGAGGTAGAACCAGCACGTCAAAAAGCACTCGATATGGGGATCAAAGAAGAGAATATTTTTATTTTGGATCTTAGAGAAGAGTTTGTAAAAGACTTTGTTTTCCCTATGTTCAGAGCCAATGCTATTTATGAAGGTGAGTATCTTCTTGGAACTTCTATCGCAAGACCGCTTATCTCGAAAAAACAGATCGAGATCGCACATCAAACAGGTGCAGATGCTGTAAGTCATGGTGCAACAGGTAAAGGAAATGACCAGGTACGTTTCGAACTAGGTTACCTTGCACTTGATCCGGATATCGCTGTGATCGCTCCATGGAGAGAGTGGGATTTGAATTCTCGTACAAAATTGTTGAAGTATGCTGCAGATCATGGAATTGACATTGATGGAAAAGGTAAGCCAAAACCTTACTCTATGGATGCGAATCTGCTTCATATCTCCTATGAGGGTGAGCACTTGGAAAATCCATATGCTGAACCTGAAGAAGATATGTGGTTATGGTCTGTAAGCCCTGAAAAAGCACCGGATGAACCAGAGTATATCACTATCAGTTATATCAAGGGTGATCCGGTTGCTATCGATCGTGTGGAGATGAGTCCAGCGACTATCCTCAAAAAACTCAATGACTATGGTAACAAGCACGGTATCGGTCGTATCGATATCGTTGAGAACCGTTATGTCGGTATGAAGGCCAGAGGTTGTTATGAAACACCGGGTGGTACTATCATGCTAAAAGCGCACAGAGCTATCGAGTCTATTACGCTAGACAGGGAAGAGGCACATATGAAAGATGAGATGATGCCTAAGTATGCAAAACTGATCTATAACGGTTTTTGGTGGTCTCCAGAGCGTAAGATGATGCAAGCAGCGATCGATGCAACACAAGAGCATGTAGAGGGTGATGTTAAGCTGAAGCTTTACAAAGGGAATGTGACTGTAGTAGGTAGAAGATCAGCAAGTTCTCTCTACTCTGAAGAGCACTCTACATTTGAAGAAGATGAAGTGTATAACCAAAAAGATGCAGAAGGCTTCATCCGTCTGAATGCACTTAGATTTATCATTGAAGGTAAAAAGCAGCCTGAGCGTATTGCTGCGATGGTAGGCAGTGACGAGGAAGAAGTAGAAGTGTGCCGTATAGAGACAGGTTCACTTACTATTTGTCAGAGAATTAAAAGGTTCTTTGGGTTTGGCAAAAAAGATGAGGAACAAGAGCAGAAAGGTAAAGAGAACTAGTTATTTGTGACTGGTTCGATGTTACTTCAATAACTTCTCCATCTCCTTCAGGACCTCTGAAGGAGTAAACTTCACTAACCTCTCTTTTGAAAATAGATAAGGTATAAACTCCAATAAAATATAGAGCAGAAACATCATCGGATAAAATGCGTAGTATTCGATCCTAAATGTTTTATAATTATAACGTGCAATGAACCACTCTTTGGCACTTTGACTGCCATTGTAAAATAGAAGCAACTCCATAGCAAAGATAGAGCCCCACATAAAATAGGTAATAGCAGTTACCAGTAAAGCCCCCAAAACACCAAAAACAGAGATGATAATGGCTAGAAAGAGACTCAGGAAAAGTGCAAAAGAGTGAAATCCCAATATAGCAAATACAACAACAACCGAAAAGATAAAAAGAAGACTGCCAAAGAGAATAAAAAGTTCCAAATAACTCTGCTGTTGTGTAAATGAAGTACTGAAATATGCTGCCATCAAAGTAATGACAAATATCCCGATCACAGTCAGTGCAAGAGAACGGTATTCACTCACAAATTCTCCTTTTCATACTGTTTATTATACATCCATACGGTGAAGTGATGGATGATCATGCTATTTCATAAAGTTTGATAAGACTTTTAACATCTGCTTTGCGACCGAGCCATTCTTGATAGAGATCAGACATATCTAAAGCACCACCACTTGCCAGTATATACTCTTTATACCCTCTTGCACGCTCTTTGTCAAACCCTGATTCATTATCCAAACAAGAGAAAAAAGCATCCGCACTGAGTACTTCGGCCCATTTGTATGAGTAGTATCCAGCAGCATAACCTCCTGCAAAGATATGGGCAAACCCATGTTGGAACTTATTGTAGCTTGGTGGTTTAAGCAGAGAGGTTTTCTCTCTGATACCATCAAGTAAACTCTGTACTTCCTCACCTTGATAGAGGTTTTGATGGAGTACAAAATCAAAAAGAGAAAACTCTACCTGACGTAAGATCCCAAGAGCTGCTTGAAAGTTTTTGGTCTCTTTTATTTTTTTCATCAGTCCATCTGAGATAGGCTCATTCGTCTCATAGTGAAATCCAAAACGTTTTAAGATAGCCGCCTCATAAGCAAAGTTTTCCAAGAACTGTGATGGAAACTCAACCACATCCCATGCAACACCGTTGATACCTGAGACAGAGCGCTCTTTGCATTTGCCAAAAAGGTGGTGGATAGCATGTCCCATCTCATGAAAAAGTGTTACTACATCATCATGTCTCAGCAGTGAGGGTGTAGTAGCTGTTGTAGGTGAGAAATTACATACAATGAAAGCAGATGGAAGATGCAACTCTCCTTTAGCGTCAACATAGTGTGTTTCCCAGTCATTCATCCATGCTCCGCCACGTTTTTCTTTACGCGCTTCAAGATCAAAGTAGATACGTCCGGAGAGTTTTCCCTCTTCGTAGATATCAAAAGGCTTCACACACTCATGCCATGTCGGAACATCGGCCGCTTTAAATGTCACACCAAAGAGTTCAGAAACGATATCCAGTAATCCTTGTAGTACTTTACTTTGAACAAAATAGGGTTTGGTCATAGTATCATCAAAATCAAACTTTTCCTTTTTGAGTTTTTCACTGTAGTACCCGACATCATATCCTTGCAGTTCTTCTATGCCATCCGTTTTAAGTGCAAATGCTTTGAGTTCATCCAGTTCATTTTTTGCTTGTGGCAGGGCAGCATCTGCCAGTTCATTTAAGAATGTAATGACATCATCTTCAAGGTTTGCATCACGGGTCTCTAACGCATAATGTGCATAAGAACCAAATCCAAGAAGCTGTGATTTCTCATATTTTAGTGCTAAGATTTGGTCTATCACTTCAGCATTTTGCGGCGCTCTGGTCGCATAGGCTTTTGAAAGTTCTTTTCTATACTCACGATTTGGACCATAGGTCATGTAGGCTAGGTAACTTGGAATTTGTAACGTGAACTTGTAGATCGTTTTACCCTCTAGCTCTTCTTTGGCAGCATCAATATCAGACCAGGGCATTCCCTCCACATCTTTTTCATCTTCAATGATGAGTTCATATGCATTGGACGCATCAAGGAGATTTTGTGAAAACTGGTTAGAGAGTTCGGAGAGTTTCAGATCTATCTCTTCCATACGTTTTTTCTTCTCATCAGGAAGATTAACTCCTGAGAGTACAAAACCTCTGATCTCATGCTCTAAGACTTTTTTTGCCTCTTTGGAGTCACTCTTGATCGCTTCTATCTTTTTGAAGAGGTCTTCATTTTGAGCCATTTCAGAGCTGAACTTAGAAAGGAGAGGAATAGACTCCTCATATGCTTTTTGTGTCTCCTCTGAGTTCATGACAGAGTTGAGATGAGCAAGGGGTGTAAAAAAGAGACCTAACTCTTCATCGAGGTCTTGCAGAGGTTTTAATACTTTTTCATAGCTGATATCATCATTGGCCGTAATGTCACTGATGATCTCTCTTTGTCTGTTTAAAAGCATATCCAGATCCTGAGGGAATTGTTCTAAATTATCTATTTTAAATTCTTGAAACATAGGTATTTATCCATTATTTAATTTTTGTTGATTGTAGCATACTTTTGTAGAAGTAGGTATTTATTTTTGATCAATATTTGACCTTTTTAAAGGCTTGACTAAGAGTAAAAGTTTTGGGAGCAAAATGAGGTTTGAGATAAGGGCAGCTGCCATTACTATCACAGTGAGCAGGCCAAAATAGATCGTTGGAATAAGGTTAGACAAGATCAAAATAGAGAAGCCGATGATCACTGTAATGGATGTGTAATACATGGCATTTCCAACGCTGGTGTTTGTTCTGTGCATCGTAAAGTAGTATTGGTTGTCTTTTGTAAATTCATCCTGAAAACGGTGAATATAGTGAATGGTGTCATCTACTCCTATACCTAATGCAATAGCTGCAATCGTAATGGTCATGATATCAAGAGGTATCTGCAACCATCCCATAAAACCAAAGACCATACCAATGGGGATGATGTTGGCAGTTAAGGCAATAAGTGTGAGTGTTAATGATCTAAAGAGCATGAAGAACATGAGAAAAATAATGAGGAGAACAAGACCGATCATAGTGATCTGTGAATGAAACAGGGATTGGAGCATGTTATTGTAAAGTACCATGAGATTTGACAGCTGAACTGTTGCAACATCCGGACTTACGACATGTGAGAGATCTTCTTTGATAGTGTTTAACAAGGCATCTCTGCGTAATGCTTCATTGGAATCAATAATACGTGTTGTAAATCTTAACTGATTATGTTCAATATTGACATAAGGTAAGAGTATGAGCTCTCTGTATTTTTGGGGTAGTTTTTGATAGATCAGAGCGAGGTCTATACTATCTAGATCTTTATTTTGATTCAGTATTTTCCCAGTTTCAAGTAGTGTTGCGAAAGATTGTACCTCTCCTATTTGTGCTTGAAAGGTTAAATAGTGATGTACACTTTTGATGATCTTGATCTTCTCATCGGTGAACCAATACTGTTCTTCATTTTCTGCACTGCTGAATTCATCTTCAAATGAGTCTTCCTCTTCTTCTGTTTCTGTTTTTGATACAGTTGTCAGTGCAGCTGTATTGTTCCCTTCTGACAAAGTGAGGATGATATCCAGTGGTGTAGTGCCGCCCAGTTCTTGGTCTATGATCTTCATGCCCTTGTAAATCTCAGTATCTTTTTTGAAGTAATTGATAAAACTATTTTCTACAATGAGTTGAGAAGCACCTGTTGCACTAAAAACGATAACAAGAAAGGTGACAATGAAAATACCTTTTTTATCATGATGTACGATCCCTGAAGTGAGCCAAGGTAAGGAAAAATTATCTTCTTTGCTTGGTATAGGAGGTGTTTTTTTGAGTAGCATTAGCAGTGTCGGGAAAACAATAAAGGAAATGATAAGTGAGAGTGTGATCCCCGCACTCATCATCCATCCTAGATTGATCACAGGATAGATATGCGAATAGAGAAGTGAAGAGAAACCTGCAATGGTAGTAAGGATGGCAAAGAAGGTCGGTGTTGCTTTTGTCAGCATGGTAAGTAAAATGAGTCTTTTATATGAAGCACTAGGGTAGAGTGTCAAAAGCTCTTCATACCGTACGATAAGATGTAGAACGATCGAGATAGTGATGATCAGCTGAAGCGCAATAAAGTTGGACGAGATAACAGTGATCTCCCACCCAAAAAAGCCTAAACTGCTCGTGATTGCAATCACGGAGAGTGTGCAGATAAGAATAGGAATGACCACCCATCTTGGTCTTCTAAAAACGATACCCAGTACAAGGATCAAGAGAAGTATGAGAATAGATCCATAGATCAACAGATCATTTTTGACAAAGCCAATGATATCATTGGAGATCATCTGTGCTCCACCTAAAAAGAATGTCGCCTTGTCTTCATATCTGGTGATGATAGACCGGATATTCTCAATGTTCTCACTGTCTAAAGCACGCTGTTCATCTCTATGCTTTTTAAAAGCTGTAGTAACCGTTTCCAGTTCTTTTTTTTCTACTTTTGAGAGAGAAGTACTTTTTTGTTTCTCTAGTAGATCATTTCTCTTTTCTAAAAGAGTGAAGTATTTGGGATTTTGATACAGGTTGATGAAGATAGAAGAGATCGTAAAATCTTTATTGACAAGTCTGTCTTTATAGAGTGGACTGGTTAAGAACTCCTGTTTGACCAAAGAGAGATCGATATGGTCACTTTTGAGTGTCCTGGTTTCATTGATCAGGTCATCCATTTCTCTAATGGGAGAGAAAAAGAGAGGCACACTGATAAGTGAGTCTACTGATTCCACACCTTGAAGTGCTTCTATCTCTTCACTGAGTTGTGTGAGGGTTCGTAAACTTTGCTCGGAGAGAAGATCATCATTTGGTTTATAGGCCAGGATAAGAATATCGTTAGTGTGGAATCGTTTTGCGACAGTTCTTGAAAATGCCAGATCCTTATCATCATTGAGTAAAAGGGTTTCAGCTGATGCATCAATTTCCAGTTTTGTAACATTCATTCCAAAAATGAGTATACTACTGACAAGTAAGATAAAAATAGATAAGGGATATTTCAATATCAGTTTTTGATAAAATTTATGCAGCATAGTTCATCTTTGTATGATCAATTTGATGGTCTTTGTTTATGTAGTCACTCAAAGTGATTTTATAAGCTGATGGACCGATTTTGTTTTTAAGAACTCTGAAAACTGTTTTCTGTAGGTTTGAATGATACTGACACCAACTAACTCTACATCATAAATATACCATTGATTGTTTTGTTTCTTCTTGTAAAAGAGGTAGATCACTTTATAGGTATCATCAATACCAATCACTTGTGTTTCTAATGTGATCCTATTGGATTTGACCTTTTTTAACTTTTTAATATTTACTTTTTGATTGTTATAGAGTCTGAGTTTATCCAGGTAAGAGTGTTTGATCTTTCTCTCAAATGCTTTTGTAAACTGTGCTTTTTCATTATTTGAAAGCGTTTTCCATTTTTTACCCAGACTGATCTTAGCCATAGTGTTATAGTCAAATACTTCATCTATAATTCGTACGTTCTTTTGGTCTTTTTGTGATTGTGACATTGACTTGTTCTTTAAATTATTTAGAACTTGTTTTACCTTGGTGTCCATCACTTTCTGGATGTTCTGCTCTTCAATTCCATAGAGTGACATAATAGACAAACACAATACAATTATGATCTTCGTTAACATGATTTCCCTTTTTTGCTTATTCACCTATCTCAGCGTCTCTTTTTTGTTCATAGATATCTCTTAAGAATGGATATAGATCCACAGCATCTTTTCTAAGGTCTTCATACTCTCCTAAATGCAGAGATGTTTTGTTAATAAGATGTACAGCGTAAATAGCTACAGACTCACCAAAGTTCTGAGGTATTTTATAATTCTCCAGTCCTCTTATATTGACAAGAGGAGAGAGGTAGGCATCTAAAGTAATACCTGCAATATCTCTTACGTTTGAAGGTCCGATAAATGGAATGACGAGGTGAAAACCTGGCCCTACACCATAATGACCAAGGGTTTGACCGAAGTCCTCTTCATGAGGATGAATATCCATATAGTGTTTTGCCGGATCCATCAATCCTGCCAAACCAACAGTAGAATTCACAATAAATCTCTCTAACTCATTTGATGAGTTTTGAAATTTACCCTGCAAGAGGTTGTTGGTAAAACGAATTGGAAATTGTATATTGTGTACAAAATTAGAGATACCTAAACGTAATGGTTGAGGGAATATAGAGGCATAGGCTTTAGAAACAGGGGTCAAACCATAAATGATCACACTGTCATTGAATGATGTCATGGCTCTGTTGTATCTATTCAGAGGATCATATGTTTCTTTTTCTTCGTTTTGAGAGAACTCTTTTTCAAATTCATCCTCAAATGACTCTTCTTTTGTCTCATCAACATTGGAGTTCTCTTCCTGTGGTTCAGTTGTAGTTGTTATCCCTGTGTTGGATTGTTGACTGTTTGATTCTGGAGCAGTTTCTTTGGTTGCACATCCATGTAGCGTAAAAAATAGAATAAAAAGAGAAAAATGTAAAAATCTCATAGGAGATCTCCTTTTAATATATTAAATATAGTACTATCATTACACTTAAGTATATAGATTAAATAATATTTAACAGATGTCTAGTAAAAGTTTGTTAAAATTATAACAATATATAGCACAATAAGGAATAAATAAATGAAAGTATTATTGATCAAAGATGTGAAAACACTTGGAAAAGCAGGTGAAATTAAAGAAGTAAAAGATGGATATGGTCAGAATTTTCTTATCGGAAAGGGGTTGGCACGATTGGCTACTCCTGAAGTAGTTGAAAAGTGGAAAGCTGAACAAGAAGAGATTGCAAGAAATCTTAGAGATGAACTGGCACGTTTAGAAGCGGAAAAAATTACACTTGAAGCTGCAACTATAAAAGTTGAAAAGCCATTAGCACCAGTAGGTATCAAAGGCTCAGTAGGGAATGCAGATATTTCACATGCTATAGAGGAACAATTGAACATAGAGCTTGATAAAAAACATATAAACCTCAAAAAAGCATTAAAGTCAACAGGCCTGCATGAGGTAGATGCAAAATTGGGTCATGGTATACATGCAGCACTTAAAGTTGAAATTGTAGGTGTATAATCATGTTTGATGCTACTACGATACTGGGCTATAAAGGTGATGGCAAAGCAGTCATCGGCGGTGATGGACAGGTTACTTTCGGTGATACAGTACTTAAGGGGAATGCTACGAAGATACGTACCCTTCATGAAGGCAAAGTATTGGCAGGCTTTGCGGGAAGTACGGCAGATGCATTTAATCTATTTGATATGTTCGAAGGGATCTTAGCTGAAAAGAGAGGTGATCTCTTTAAGTCTGTGATCGGTTTTTCTAAGATGTGGAGAAAAGATAAACATCTGCGTCAGCTTGAAGCAATGATGATCGTACTGAATCAAGAGCATATCTTTATACTCTCTGGTACGGGTGATGTAGTGGAGCCAGAAGATGGGAAGATAGCAGCGATAGGATCAGGCGGTAACTATGCTATCTCAGCAGCACGTGCTTTGGATAAACATACACAGATGGATCCAAGAGATCTGGTACAAGAGTCACTTGAAGTCGCTGGTGAGCTTTGTATCTATACGAATAAAAATATTAAAATATTAGAACTTTAAGGAAATGATAGTTGGATAATTTAACCCCTAAAGAGATAGTCACTTATTTAGATAAATATGTCATAGGCCAAAATGAAGCCAAAAAGACGATCGCTGTTGCATTGAGAAACCGTTACAGACGCATGCAGCTTACTCCAGAGATGCAGCAGGATGTCACACCGAAAAATATACTTATGATAGGTAGTACAGGTGTAGGTAAAACAGAGATAGCCAGACGCTTAGCAAAAATGATGAATCTTCCTTTTATAAAAGTAGAGGCGAGTAAATACACTGAAGTAGGTTTTGTGGGTAGAGATGTAGAGTCCATGATACGAGATCTTGCTGCTACTTCTATGAAACTGGTTCGTCAAAGTGAAAATGAGAAGAACAAAGAGAAGATAGAGAACTATATAGAGAATAAAATTATAGAAAAACTTCTTCCACCTTTACCTGCTGGTGCAAGTGAGCAAAAGAAAGCAGAGTATGACGCCTCTTTTGTTCGCATGCAAGAGAAGTTCGCTCGAGGTGAACTTGATCATCTTAAGATCAAAGTAGAAGTTCCGAACAATCCAACCATGCCTGAAGAGGGACTTCCTCCCCAAATGATACAGGTACAAGAGTCTATTGTGAAAGTGTTAGGCGGTATGGGTAAGAAAGGTCCTGAAAAAGAGATATCTGTAAAAGATGCCAAGAAAATACTAGAAGCAGAAGCAAGTGAAGAGCTTCTCGATGAAGAAGAGCTTAAGTCTCTTGCACTTGAAAAGGTAGAGAAGGGTGGTATCGTTTTTCTTGATGAGATCGATAAAGTAGCTGTAGGTTCTACTTCTCAAAGTAGACAGGATCCAAGTAAAGAGGGTGTTCAAAGAGATCTGCTTCCTATCGTGGAAGGTTCAGCAGTACATACCAAGTTGGGAATGGTCAATACAGATCATATCCTTTTTATCGCTGCAGGTGCATTTCATGTAAGTAAACCTAGTGACCTGATGCCAGAACTACAAGGACGTTTTCCTTTACGCGTAGAGCTTAACAGTTTAGATGAGGAGACCCTATATCGTATCTTGACTGAGCCAAATAATTCACTTATCAAACAGTATGAAGCACTCATGCAGGTTGAAGGTGTTGAGTTGATCTTTGAAGAAGAGGCACTAAAGGCAATTGCACATTATGCACTGCTTGCAAATGAAAAGACTGAAGATATAGGTGCAAGACGTTTACATACGGTCATGGAAAAGATCTTAGAAGAGATCAGTTTCAGTGCAAATGAGCATAGTGGTGAAAAAGTGACTATAGACAAGTCTTTGGTAGAAGAGAAGATAAGCAAAGTAGTGGAAGATGAAGATGCAACCCACTATATACTATAATTGTTAGTTCCAATTGTTCTGTCATAAATAAGGAAAAATATAATGTTCGATCATGAAAATGAAGAGGTAGATACAAAAGCCGGATTTGTTGCAGTTGTAGGGAGACCTAATGCAGGAAAGAGTACTTTACTGAACCATGTTGTAGGTGAAAAGCTTGCGATGGTCTCAAAGAAGGCACAAGCGACACGTAAACGTATGAACATAATAGTCATGCATGAAGATACACAGATCATTTTTGTAGATACTCCGGGTATTCATGAAAAAGAGAGACTGCTGAATCAGTTTATGTTAGATGAAGCACTCAAAGCCATTGGAGACAGTGATCTTATTATTTTCCTTGCACCGGTAACAGATAAATTGACTGAGTATGAGAAGTTTCTAACACTTTCACAGGCTAAAGGGATCAAGCATCTGGTTGTACTGACCAAGATCGATCATGTAAAGCAGGGTGATATATTGGCCAAGCTGCGTGAGTATCAGAAGTATCAGGATCAGTTTGAAGCGATCATCCCTTTTTCAGTCAATAAAAAAGTAGGTAAAAAACAACTGTTAGATGAAATCAGCAAACATCTGCCAACTTCACCTTTTTTATATGACCCTGAGCTTTTAACTACAGAGCTTATAAGAAATATCTATAAAGAGCTTATCCGTGAATCTATCTTTGAGAACTTGAGTGATGAGATACCTTACGAGAGTGATGTCACCATAGAAAAGATAGAAGAAAGTGACACCTTAGATAAAGTCTATGCAACGATCGTTGTTGAGAAAGAGACACAAAAAGGTATGATCGTTGGTCAAAAAGGTGCAGGTATCAAACGCGTCGGTAAATTGGCACGAGAACAGATGGAACGATTTTCTGGGAAAAAGATATTTTTAGATCTTCATGTATCTGTCAAAAAAGGATGGAGTAAGAATAAAGACGGACTAGAAGAGTTTGGGTACGTATTCTAGTATTGAATATTTCTGGGTGAATATTATATTCATA